>Ga0208851_1000303_pt1 | contig 22629 bp, 20 predicted proteins | sample NGESurshal092012_FD_184481 | JGI IMG/M metagenome (GOLD analysis project Ga0208851, IMG submission 184481) | Arctic peat soil microbial communities from Barrow, Alaska - NGEE Surface sample 415-2 shallow-092012 (SPAdes) | ecosystem: Environmental > Terrestrial > Soil > Wetlands > Peat ... | reverse complement strand
CGCTCCGGGTGGTGTGCACGTGCCAGGCGCCCCGGAGCTCCCGGGTCGCTGGCGGCGGGGTGAGTGGCAACGGGCGCACCGCGGCGAGGAGCGCGAACCAGCCCAGGGCCCCGGCGAGCGCCACCAGGGCCCAGCGCGAGAGGCGGACCCACCCCGGCGTCTTTCTCCGGCGCCGGATGGGCCGGAGCACCATGGTCGGTCGCCTCACCGCGCGGTCCCCGTCGCGGCCGGAGCCGGATGCTGGAGCGCCCATGCCTCGGCGTACCAGCCGCCGCGGGCGAGGAGCGCCTCGTGCGTCCCCTCCTCCGCGACGCGCCCGGCAACGAGGACGTGAATGCGGTCGGCCCGGCACACCGTGACCAGCCGGTGGGCGATGACCAGCGCCGTGCGCCCCGGCAGCACGCTCTCCAGCGCGGTCTGCACCTCGCGCTCGCCCTCGGGGTCCAGGCTGCTCGTCGCCTCGTCCAGCACCAGGAGCCGCGCGTCGCGGAGCACCGCCCGGGCGAGCGCGAGCCGCTGGCGCTGGCCTCCGCTGAGGCGGGCCCCCCGCTCGCCGATGGGCGTATCCCACTGCCGGGGCAGCGCCATCACGAACTCCTCGGCGCGGGCGGCCCGGAGCGCGGCCCGGAGCTCGCCGCCCGTTGCCTCAGGGCGCACCGCGAGCAGGTTCTCGCGCACCGTCCCGGAGAAGAGCAGCGGCTCCTGCGTGACCAGCGCGACCTGACTCCGGAGCGACGCCATGGTGCAGGCTTCGACGTCCACGCCGTCCCAGAGGATGCGGCCGGCATCCGGGCGAAGGAACCGGAGCAGCAGCGCGGCCACGGTGCTCTTGCCGCCGCCGCTCGGGCCGACCAGCGCGGTGACCCTCCCCACCGGGATCTCCAGCTCGAGCCGCGAGAGCGCCGGCCGATCCCCGTACGAGAGACTCACGGTGTCCAGCCGCACGGCCCGGGTGAGCCGCGGCGCGGGCTTCGCCCCGGCCGCATCGGTGACCAGGGGCGGCGTCTCGAGCACCTCGAGGAGCCGCTCGGCCGCCGCCGCCCCCTGGGTCGCGAACTGCGACGCCCGGCCCAGCTCCTTCACCGGCTGGTACAGGAGGATGAGCGCGGCGAGGAACGACAGGAGCCGCTCCGGGGCGACGTCCATGCTGCCTGCGGCCCAGACCATCACCGCCGCCACCGCGACGGCAGCCAGAACCTCGGTCACCGCGGGCACGGCCGAGCGGGCCCACCCGGCCCGGGCCAGCGTCTCCGCATGCGCGTCGGCCCGCGCGGCGAACCGTGACGCCTCGGCCTGCTCCGCCCCGTAGGCCTGCACCGTGCGCACGGCCGCGAGCGCCTCCCGCAGCTGCCCGGCCATCCCCCCGAGCCGCACTTGCCCCTCGCGAGTCCGCCGGAGCACCGACCGGGTCAACCGCGCGACCGGTACCCCGGCGAGTGGGACCACCGCGAGCGCCACCAGGGCCAGCCGCCAGTCGAGCGCCACGGCCACCCCGGCGAGCACCAGGATCTGCAGCCCGTCGCGGATCCACGAGCCCACGGCGTAGATGGCCGCCGTCTCCACCGCGTTCACGTCCGCCGAGAAGCGCGACAGGAGGTCACCGCTCATCCGGCCAGCGAGCTGCACGGGCGACTGCCGCAGCAGCGCATCGAGCAGCGCGCGCCGCACCCAGGCGACGGTCCGCTGCCCGAACTGGCCGTTCCAGGTGAACTGGGCGGCATAGGCGAGCCCCTTCACCACCGCCACGGCGACCAGCGCCAGCGGGAGCGAGAGGAGGAGCCGCTCCCGCCCAGCCGACTCGAGTGCCGGTGCCCAGCTCGCCACCCGCCCCAGCGCGGAGGCGCCACCGGTGAGCAGGAAGCGGAGCGCCGGGCCCACCAGGAAGGCGTACAGGCCGGTGGCGAGCGCCAGCACCGCCATCGCGAGGGTGGCGAGCACCAGCCGGCCCAGATGCGGCCGCGCGTAGGGCACGAGCTGCCACAGGGCGCGCCACCCCGAACGTCGGCCGACGGTGTTGTCCGGAGCGGTGGTCACCAGGGACCCGAGGTGTACCATCCCGCCTTCGAGCGTCCATGGCCAACGGCGAGCTGATGGTGGTGGCAGGCGAAGCCTCGGGCGACCTTCACGCCGCGGACGTCCTGGCCGAGCTCAGGCGCCGCCGGCCTGACCTCCGCGCGTTCGGGATGGGTGGCCCCGGCCTGCAAGCAGCCGGGCTCGAGCGACTGTTCGATGCCCGGGAGATCTCGGTGATGGGCATCGCCGAGGTCCTCCCGCGCTTGCCGCGGATCTGGCGCGTGTTCCGCGCGCTGGTCCGCGCGGCGCGGGACCGCGAACCCGCGGCCGCTCTCCTGGTGGACGTGCCAGATTTCAACCTGCGGCTCGCGCGGAAGCTCCGGAGGCTCGGCGTGCCGGTGGTGTTCTACGTGAGCCCCACCGTGTGGGCCTGGCGGCCGGGCCGTGTCCGGCAGATCGCCCGCGACGTGGACCGGATGCTGTGCATCCTCCCGTTCGAGGAGGAGTTCTACCGAGGACACGGAGTGCGGGCCCGCTACGTGGGCAATCCCGTGGTCGAGCAGGTTCCCCCGCCCGCGGCGCCCGAGGGATTCCGGCGGGCGCTCGGCCTCGACGTGGACCGGACCACTCTGGCACTCCTCCCGGGGAGCCGCCCGTCCGAGCTCAAGCGCCTCCTGCCCCCCATGGTGGACACCGCGGCGCTCCTCCAGCGCGAGCGACCCGAGCTGCAGCTGGTGGTCCCGGTCGCGCCGGGGCTGGAGCGGGCACCGGTCGAGCGCGCCTTCGCCGCGCGCGGGCTCCACCCCCTTCTCATCGAGGGCCGTGCGGCCGAGGCGGTGGGTGCGGCGGACGTGGTCGTCGTCGCCTCGGGGACTGCGGTGCTCGAGACCGCGCTGATGCTCCGGCCGATGGTGGTGGTCTACCGGATCTCGGCCCTCAGCTGGGCGGTGGGGAAGCTCCTGGTGAAGGTGGCGTTCGTGTCGCTGGTCAATCTCCTCTCCGGACGGCGGCTGGTGCCCGAGCTGCTCCAGGGCGCGCTCCGACCCGAGGCGGTGGCGGACGAGGTCCGGCGGCTCTGGGAGCCCGGTCCGGAGCGCGACGCGCAGCTGGCGGGTCTCCACGCGGTGCGGGCCCGGCTCGGGCACGCGCCCACCGCGGCGCTCGTCGCGGAGGAAGTGCTGGAGGTCCTGGAAGCGCGTGGTAAGGACGCGGGCGCCCTCCGCCGATGAACCCAGCCCTGGTCTGCATCCCCACCTACAACGAGCGCGAGAACATCCAGTCGATCGTCCGCGCGGTGCTGGGTGCGGATCCGCGGGTGGACGTCCTGGTGGTCGACGACCGGAGCCCGGACGGCACGGGCGAGCTGGCCGACGCGCTGGCCCGTGAGTCCCCTCGGGTTCACGTGCTCCACCGCGAGGGGAAGGCCGGGCTCGGGAAGGCGTACCTCGCCGCGTTCGAGTGGGCGCTGCAGAAGGGCTACGCCTACGTGCTGGAGATGGACGCGGACTGGAGCCACGACCCGCGCTACCTCCCCACGCTCATCGATCGGGCCTCTTCGGACGCAGACCTGGTGCTCGGCTCGCGCTGGGTCGCGGGGGGTGGGACCCGGAACTGGGGCCTCGGCCGGCAGCTCATCAGCCGGGGCGGGTCGCTCTATGCTCGCAGCATCCTCGGGCTGGGGATCCGCGACCTCACCGGTGGCTTCAAGTGCTTCCGGGCCGACGTGCTCCGGGCGATCGACCTGCCCACCGTCACCAGCACGGGCTACGGCTTCCAGATCGAGCTCACCTACCGGGCCCTCAAGCGCGGCTTCCGGGTGGTGGAGATCCCGATCGTGTTCGAGGACCGCCGGGTGGGCCAGTCCAAGATGTCGCGCGCCATCGTCCTCGAGGCGCTGGCGATGGTGTGGAAGATCCGGTGAACGACGCCCTCGCCTCGGCCCTGGTCTCGCTGTCCGCGGTGTTCTTCGTGGTGGACCCCATCGGCGTGGTGCCGATCTTCATCGCCATGACCCACGGGGACGCGCCGGAGAAGCTCCGCGCCACGGCTCGCCGGGCCTCGGTCGTGGCAGGCGCGCTGCTGATCTTCTTCGCCCTGTTCGGGACGTTCCTCTTCAAGGTCGTCGGGGTGAGCCTGAGCGCCTTCCGGGTCGCGGGCGGAATCGTGCTGCTGATCACCGCCCTCGACATGCTGCGGGCGCGCCAGTCCGAGACCCGCACCTCCCCCGAGGAGGCCCAGGAGGCCACCGGGAAGGAGGACGTGGCCATCGTTCCACTCGCCATCCCGCTGCTCGCCGGGCCCGGGGCCATCGCCACGGTGATGGTGCTGATGTCGCGCGCGGCCGGAGCGCTCTCGGTCCTCGCGGTGGTGGCGAGCATCCTCGTCACCATGGCGGCGAGCTATTTCCTGCTCCGCGGCGCGTCGCTGGTGCAACGGTTCCTTGGGCAGTCCGGAGTCGCCATCTTCCAGCGGGTGATGGGGCTTCTGCTCGCGGCGATCGCCGTGCAGTTCATCGCCGAGGGCGGGCGCGACCTGGTGGGCCTTTCGCCGCCCGCGGGATGATGGCGGCGGTCAGCGGGCCGCGGTGCTGCCGAGCTTCTGGACCAACTTGTCGGCGTCCTTCTTGTGCGAGGCGATCTCCTTCCGGGCCGAGGTGAGCAGCTTCTTGAAGCTCTTGTCGGTCGCCTGCTGCTCGAAGGTGGTCACCTTCTGGAGGTCGGTGGCGTGGTCCTCGGCCATGGCCTGCATGTAGGCCTTGTCGAAGAGGGCGGAGCGTCCTTCGAGCGGCAGCAGTGCCCGAATCTGAACTGCGGCGGGGCCCCATCTGCTCCCCTCGTCCCGCCCGCTCCCTCGCATTCCGGGCTGGCGTTGCGATGCAGTTGCAGATGATGCTCGGGCATTCTCGTCGACCATGAACGCCGGGGGCTGACCGGGGCAGTCCTGCGCTGGGCGCCGGCGACCTGCCGCTGCGTCGCGTACACCGTGGCGCTGCTCGTGGCGGCGCCGGTCCTCCTCCACCTCGCCCGGGGCTCCGTCGCCTACCTCGGGCTGCTCGAGGACGACTACTTCTATTACGCGATCGTCGCCGACAAGCTCCTCACCTCGGGGAAGCTCACCTACGACGGTACGACCGTCACCAACGGCTTTCATCCGCTGTGGTTCCTGACGGTGGTCACCCTCCGCGGAGTCGCCGGCGGTCTGAACCCGGTGTTCTATGGCCTCCTCACGACCGTGTCCCTGGTGTCGATGGTGGCCACCTACGAGCTGTCGCGACTGTTCGCGCGCGCGCTCGGGGCTTCCCCCGTCCTCGCTGCGGCCATCCCCCTGATCCACTCCGTGGCCACCAATCTCGTGGTGGCCAGCGGAATGGAGAGCGCGCTCGACGTGCCGCTCCTGCTCTGGCTCTTGCTGGAGCTCACCCGGGTGGGTCCGGTGACGGCAAGGAGGGCGGCGCGGCTCGGAGCCATCTCCTCACTCGCCATCCTCTCGCGACTGGACATCGCGCTGGTGGTGCTCCTGTTCGGGGTGGGCTGGCTCTGGTTCGCCCGGCCGGGGTGGCGCACGATCGTCCCGGCGCTCGTGGCGTTCTGCGCGGCGGGCGTGGCGGTGCCGGTCTACGCGGCCGGCAACCTCCTCTTCTTCGGATCGGTCCTGCCGGTGTCGGCGCTCGCCAAGCAGCTCGTGGTCGTCCCGGGGCTGAACGTCTCCTACTTGAAGATCGTTGCCCGCTATACCGTCTTCGGACCCGCCGCCGGGCTCACGCTGGTGATGGGTGTCGCCGCGCTCCTGGTGCTCTGGCGCAGCCGCACGCGGGGGCAAGACGGCCTTCGACCGGAGGCGCTGTTCGCCGCCGCGGTCATCCTCGCCTTCACCGGGGTGTTCTACGTGGCCAACGCCCTGAACGGCTGGATCTACTTCGGCTGGTACGCCTACCCGCTCACCGCTGCGCTGGTCGCGTCTTATGTCCTCCTGGGCGAGGTGGTGGCCCCACGGCTCCCGGCCGGGTGGCGCCCCCGGGCAGCCGCGGGCGTCGTCGTGCTCGCGACCGTGCTCGCGCTCGCCGGGGGCGGGCGCGCCTTCGCCATCCGGGGGCCGCTCTGGTCGGTGAACGACAACGGGCTCCTGGCGATGAGCGTCGAGCTGGCCGAGAAGATGCGCGAACGCCACGGGGTGTTCGCCATGGGCGCCATCGGCGGCTTCGCGACCTACCTCCTGCAGAAGCCCGTGGTGCAGCTCGAGGGCCTGATCGCCGACCGGGCGATGGTCGAGCACGTGCGGCACCAGGACGAGCTGGGTGCGGTGCTCCGTGGCTACGGGGTGGACTACCTCGTCGTGAGCCTGCACAAGGCCACGCTCGACCAGGAGGGCGGTTGTTACCGCATCACGCAGCCGAACGCAGAGTGGTCAGGCCACCGCGTCGCCCGCATGAGCGGAGACCTCTGCGCCGAGCCGATCGCCCATTTCACGACGGACCTCCCGGTGCGCCCCTGGTCGAGCTTCTCCACCCTGGAGACGTACGTGTTCGACGTGCGCGGGGCGCAGTGGAGAGAGCGGGTGCGGTAGGCACTCCATCACGCCCGGGGGGCATCTCTCGCCTGAGAGAAGAGCTCCGTCACCGGGGCGAGCCGCGCTGCTGGCTCGCCCCGCCGGTCGAGGAGCGTGGAGATCAGCTCCCTGGATCGGGCTACCGGCCCGGCCGAGGCCATGGGACGGGTGGTCATCGTCTTCGGCGCAGTCGGCCTCACCCGTCGCCTGCGCGCGCCGGACGGTCTCGCGACCCTGGGGCTGGTCTTCTTCGTCGCCGCACACGTCGGCAGGAAACGGCGAGGCCTGAGGGTCGGCGCATGCGCGGTCGCGGTCTTGCTCTGGTCGGTGGCAATCCTCCGGCGGTCGGTCCGTGCGCGGGTCCGCGGGCTCGCCGCACGTCCTCACTCACGCGAGCTGCCGGCGGGCATCCGCCCCACCACCGAGATTCCGACCTGGTTCGCGAGCGAGACCAGACGCTCCCCCTCGAGGAGCAGCGTCTTCCCCGCCTCGACCGCGAGGACCCGCGCCCCCACCTCCCGCAACACGTCCAGCGTGGCGGGCCCCACCGCCGGCAGGTCGAAACGCTCGTCCTGACCCGGCTTGCTCCGCTTCACCACCACCACGCCCGGCCCTCCGAGCCCGGCGCCGCGGCGGATGCAGGCGTCGGTGCCCTCGACTGCCTCCAGCGCGAGGACGTGGCCGGCCTTCACCACCACCGTCTGACCCACGTCGGCCCGTCCGAGGAGCGCCACCACCTCCTCGCCGAGGGCCACGTCGCGCTCCTGCCCCGCATCCAGCGGCGGTCCCGCGAGGTGACCCTCCGGGGCGAGGATCTCCCGGAGCAGCTCGGTGGGCGACACGATCCGTATTCCGGCCGACTCGAACTCGGCCGCGATGCCCCGGAGCAACGCATCGTCGCGCATGCTCCGCAGGCGCGCCGCGATCCGGAGGAAACCCAGATCCGGGCGGGCCTGCCGGACCGCGCGCATCCGCGAGAAGCCGCCAGCCAGCACCGCCTCGGTCACCCCCTGGTCCCTCAGGAGCCGCTCGATACGCGCCACCTGGCCCACCTTCACCCAGTCGAGTCGCTCGACGTCCGCCGCCAGCGCGGGATCGGTCTCGTCGACGTGCCCCACCGCGATGACCGAGAGCCCCCGGCCCGTGGCCGCCCGGGCGAACATCCGGGGCAGCGCGCCGTTGCCGGCGATGAGGCCGATGCGTCCGGCCACGGCCCTAGCGGGTCAGCCCGCGCTGGCTGCTGGTGACGAAGCCGAGCAGGGTCTGGACCTCGGTCGGGGCGCCCAGCTCGGTGCGGATCCGCTCCACCGCCTCCTCGAGGGGCAGCTTGCTCCGGAAGAGAAACCGGTAGGCCTCCTTCACCCGGGTGATCTGCTCCTCGGTGAAGCCGTGGCGGGCCATCCCGATGCTGTTGACCCCCACCAGCTCGGCCCGGTCGCCCTGGGCCATGCAGAACGGGGGGATGTCCATCACCACCATCGTCCCGCCGGCGAGGAACGCGTGCCGACCGATCCGGGTGAACTGGTGCACGGCGGCCAGTCCCCCGAGGATGGCGTGGTCTCCCACCTCCACGTGACCGCCGAGCGTCGCCCCGTTGGCGAACACACAGCCATTGCCCACCCGGCAGTCGTGGGCCACGTGGGAGTACGCCATGAACAGGTTCCGGTCCCCGATTCGAGTCACCCCGCCGCCGCCGGTGGTTCCCTTGTGCAGCGTGGTGAACTCGCGGATGAGGTTCTCGTTTCCGATCTCCAGCGCGCTGTCCTCGCCGGCGTACTTGAGGTCCTGGGGCTGGGCTCCCACCGAGGCAAACTGGAACACCCGGTTCCGCTCCCCGATCCGGGTGCGGCCCTCGATGACCGCGTGCGGCCCGACGCTGCTCCCCGCACCGATCTGCACGCCGGGACCGATGACGGCGTAGGGGCCCACCTCGACGGTCGGGTGCAGCCGCGCCCCCGGGGCGACGATGGCCGTCGGGTGGATGCTCATCGGGCCTTGTCCACCACGGTCGCGAGGAACTCGCCTTCGGCCACCACCTCCCCGTCCACCCTGGCCACCCCCCGTGTCTTGACCACCGAGCCCTTCAGCCGGAGCACCTCGACCTCGAGGTCCAGGCGATCTCCGGGAACGGTGGGTTTCCTGAACTTCGCCCCGTCGATGGCCATGAGATAGGTCACCTTCTGGGACGGATCGAAGCCGGTCGAGCGGTACGCGAGGATCGCGCTCGCCTGCGCCAGCGCCTCGAGCACCAGCACCCCCGGCATGACCGGGTGGCCCGGGAAGTGACCGTTGAAGAAGGGCTCGTTCACCGAGACGTTCTTGTAGGCCCGCAGCGCCTTGCCTGGTTCGATCGAGACCACCCGGTCCACCAGCAGGAACGGGTAGCGGTGGGGTAGCAGCTTCTGGATCTCCTGCACGTCCATCATCGCTGGGTCTCGTCCTCTCTCGACTCGAGCGCCGCCACCCGGGCGCGCAGCTGTCTCACTTCTCGGAGCAGGTCCGGCAGCTGCTTCAGGGCCGCGGACTGCCGGAGCCAGAGGGCGCGCTCCACTGCGGGGTATCCCGAGTACGTCGCACCCGGCGGGACATCGTGCGGCACGCCGGACTGCGCCGCTACCCGGGCGCCGTCGCCCACCCTCACGTGGCCGACGATGCCCACCTGTCCGGCGAGCACCACGCCTCTGCCGATCTCCGTGGATCCGGAGATGCCCGCCTGCGCGCAGACGATCGAGAGCGGCCCCACGCGGACGTTGTGGGCAATCTGCACCAGGTTGTCGATCTTCGTGCCCTCGCCGATGACGGTCTCCCCGGTGGTCGCCCGGTCGATGCAGCTGCCGGCGCCCACCTCCACGTCGTCCTCGATCCGCACCGTCCCCACCTGGGGCACCTTCACGTGCGCCGGACCGGACGGGTCGAACGCGAAGCCGAAGCCGTCCGATCCCACCACGACGCCCGGCTGCAACAGCACGCGGCGACCGAGCACGCAGCGCTCACGGACGATGGCCCCCGGCTGGAGCACGCACTCCTCGCCGAGCTTCGAACCCTCACCGACGTAGCTCCCGGGCCAGAGCACCGAGCGCGCACCGACCACCGCGCCGGCCTCCACCACCGCCAGCGCCATCACCATGGCCGACTCATCCACCCGCGCCGTGGGGTGAACCTCGGCCCGCGGATGCACGCCCGGCACGGGCCGGGGTCCCGGGTGGAAGAGTGCCAGCAGCCGGGCGAAGGCGAGGTGCGGAGACCCCACGCGGATGACGGCCACGTCGCTGCGGGTCACCGGCTCACCGGGCGGAAGCAGCACCGCCGAAGCGCGGGTCGTCCCGAGCTCCTTCCGGTACCGGGGATTTCCGTAGAACGAGAGCTCACCGGGCCCGGCCTCCTCGAGGGAAGCCAGACCCACGATGCGCAGCCGACCATCCCCCTCGACGGTGCCGCCCACGACGGCGGCGAGCTCTGCCAGGGAGGGCTCCATCCGGGCCCCGCCCTGGACTACTTCTTCTTGGCCGGCGTGGCGACCGGCGCGCCGCCGCTGGCCTTGACCTTGTTCTGGTCGTTGTACGTCCGGACCAGCTGGGGCGTCAGGTCGAGCGAGTCCGCCGCGTAGGCGATCCCGCCGGCATCGAACACCATCGTGAACTGCTCCTTCTGCGCGATGGCGGTGATGATCGCCCGCATCTTCTGGACGATGGGCTGGAACTCGTCGGTCTCCTTCTGGGCCAGCTCCGCGCGCCCCTTCTCGAAGCTCTGCTGCAGCTCGATGAAGCGCTTCTGGAGGGCCTCGCCCTTCTCGACCCGGGCCTGCTCGGTCATCGTCGCGGCCTGCTTCTGGAACGTCTCCTGATCCTTCTTGAGCGCTTCCTGGGCCTTGTCCAGGTCCTTCTGCTTCTGGTCCTTCATTGCCTCCAGGCGAGACTTGGCGGCCTTGGCCTCGTCCAGCTCGGCGAGCGCCTTCTGGAAATTGACGTACCCGATCTTCGTTTGCGCAGACGCGGTGGCGGAGAGGGTCAGCGGAATCACGGCGGCCAGGGCCACCATCAGGCGACGGAACGACTTCACGTGCGTACTCCTCGGGAGAACTCCGGCGATTGAACCGACGACCACGTCCGGCCGGAGTGGAACGGGAGCCCCCCGGCGGGTGCTCCCGATGCGGTCGAAAAAGTGCGCGGACACTAGGAGCAAGGTCGTCAATCCGTCAAGCAGATGCCACATGCCGCGAGCGACCAGCCGTGCGGATCACAGCGCCTTCACCTCGGTCACCAGGCGGGTCAGCGAAGACTTTGCATCCCCGAAGAGCATCGAGGTGTTCGGGGCGTAGAAGAGGTTGTTCTCGATGCCGGCGAATCCAGGGTTCATGCTCCGCTTGAGCACGATGACGCCCTTGGACTTGTCGGCGTCGAGGATGGGCATCCCGTAGATTGGGCTCTGTGGATCGCTCCGGGCGGCCGGGTTGACCACGTCGTTGGCGCCGATGACCAGCGCCACGTCGGCCCGCTCGAACTCGGAGTTGATCTCCTCCATGTCGTAGAGCCGGTCGTAGGGCACGTTGGCCTCGGCGAGGAGCACGTTCATGTGCCCGGGCATCCGTCCGGCCACCGGGTGAATGGCGTACTTCACCGTCACCCCGCGCTTCTCGAGGACATCCGCCAGCTCGCGGACCACGTGCTGCGCCTGGGCCACCGCCATCCCGTAGCCGGGAACCACGATGACCTGCCCGGCGTAGGCCATCTGGATCGCCGCGTCCTCGGCGGACACGCTCCGCACCGTGAGGTCCTTCGCTCCCGGCCCCGCTGCCAGCGCGGGCGCCGTCTGGCCGAAGGCGCCGAAGAGCACGTTGCTGAAACTCCGGTTCATCGCCTTCGACATCAGCACCGAGAGCAGGAATCCCGAGGCCCCGTCCAGCGCGCCGCAGATGATGAGGACGTTGTTCTGGATCGCGAAGCCGGTCGCCGCCGAGGCGAGCCCGGCGTACGAATTGAGGAGCGACACCACCACCGGCATGTCCGCCCCGCCGATGGGGAGGACCATGAACACGCCCAGCAGCAGGGCCAGGCCGATCATGGCGAAGAACACGACGGAGCTCTCCGGCCGGGCGATGAGGAAGACGAACATCAGCACCGCCACCCCGAAGAGGCTGATGTTGACCGTGTTCTGGCCCCGGTAGGTCACCGGCTTCCCGGTGATGAACTCCTGGAGCTTGCCGAAGGCCATGAAGCTGCCGGTCACCGTGAGCGCGCCGAAGAGCACCTCGAAGCCGAGCGCGGCCATGATGTACCGGGGCACCGGCCCGGTGTGTCCGTGGTACTCGGCGACTCCCACCAGCGTCGCCGCCAGCGCCCCGAACATGTGACTGATGGCGATCCGCTGCGGCATCGCGGTCATCGGGACGAACATCCCCAGCGGGTAGCCGATCACCGTGCCGAGGATGAGCGCCGCGCCGATGAGGTCGAAGCGAATGATCTCGTGGTTGAAGAGCGTACCGACGATCGCCAGCACCATTCCCAGCGCGGCCTGCTGCATCCCCAGCCGGGCCTTGTCGGGGTGGCTCAGGCTCTTCAGGCCGAGGATGAACAGGACGGAGGCGGCCAGGTAGATGGCCTGGATGAACAGCTCGCGGGCGTTCATCGAGCCGTCTCTCCGGGCGGGACAGCCTTGCGCGCTGCAGGTCCCGGGGGCGGCTTCTCGTCCCGGCGGAACATCTTCAGCATCCGGTCGGTGATGAGGAAGCCGCCGACCACGTTGATGGTGGCCGCGGTCACCGCGATGAATCCGAGCCAGTTGGAGAGCGAGTCCCGGCTGGCGCCCGCGAGCACCAGCGAGCCCACCAGGCTGATTCCGGAGATGGCGTTGGTGGCCGACATCAGCGGCGTGTGAAGCAGCGGCGGGACGCGGGTGATGACCTGAAACCCCACGAACGCGGCGAGCACGAAGACGTACAGCTCGATGATCGAGGTCATCGTCCACTCCCTCCCGGCGCCTGCCCGTTCAGGGCCACCAGCATCGCCCTGGTGATCTCGTCCTCCGGATCGATCTTCAGCGCCCCTTCCTTGGTCGACAGATGCTGCACCAGGGTGAGCACGTTCCGGGCGAACATCTGGCTCGCGTGGAGCGGCACGGTCGCGGCGAGCTGCACGGGCCCGAGGATGATCACCCCACCCACCACCACCCGTTCGCCAGCGCGCGTTCCCTCCACGTTGCCGCCCGTCTCCGCGGCGAGGTCCACCACCACCGAGCCGTGCCGGAGCGTGGCCAGGGCCTTGCTGTCCACCAGCACCGGCGCCTTCCGCCCCGGGACCTGCGCGGTGCAGACGAGCAGGTCCTGCTGAGGAATGGCGGCGGCGAGGGCGGCGCGGGTGCGCGCCTCCTCCTCCGCCGTCTGTGCGCGGGCATACCCCCCGGCCGCCTCCGCCGAGGCATCCACCTCCGGGCCGACGAACGTCGCCCCGAGGCTGAGCACCTGCTCGCGTGCCGCCGGGCGGACGTCGAAGCCGGAGACCACCGCCCCGAGGCGCCGAGCGGTGGCGATCGCCTGCAGCCCCGCGACGCCTGCGCCGAGCACCAGCACCCTGGCAGGCACGAGCGTGCCCGCCGCGGTGGTGAGCATCGGGAGCAGCTTGCCCAGCTCGGCCGCACCGAGCAGCACTGCCTTGTACCCGGCGACCGTGGCCTGGGAGCTGAGGACGTCCATCGACTGGGCCCGGGTGATGCGGGGCACGCGCTCCAGCCCGAGGAGGGTGAGACGGCGGGCGGCGAGCGCCGGCAGGAGCGCCTCGGGCGGCTCGACCCCGAGCATCGAGACCATGGTCGACCCCTCCGGGGCCTCCTGGATCTCCGCCGGCGTGGGCCGTCTCACCCGGGGCCAGAGCTCCGCGCCGGTCAACGCCTCGGCGCGCGACTCGAGCACCTGGGCCCCGGCCTTCTCGTAGTCGGCGTCGGTCGACCCGGCTGCCAGCCCCGCGCCTCGCTGGACCGTGATCCGGTGTCCGGCCTTGATGAGCCGCTGCACCACCTCGGGAACCACTGCCACCCGCGCCTCGCCCGAGGCCGTCTCCCTGAGCACCGCAATGCGCATCGTCCGTCTCCTAGAAGGAGTTGCCGATGGTGAACTCGAAGAGAACCGGCTGGTCGATCGGCCGAGGGGTGAGAGGGAATCCCCACTCGAATCGTAGCGGACCAACCGGAGAGAACCAGCGAATCCCGAACCCCGTGGCCCAGAACAGCCCCAGCGGAAGTGAGTGTTGTGGATCCTGGAAGAAGCTGGAGTTCACGCCGAACGAGTTGCCGGCGTCGAGGAAGACCACGGCCTTGATGCCGATCTTCGGGACGATCGGGATCTCCAGCTCGAAGTTGAGGATGAATTGCTTGTTCCCACCGACCAGGAAGACCGTGGCCAGGCAGTCCGGCCGCCCGCAGACGGGAACCAGGATCGACGGGGAGATCGAGTTCAGCGAGTACCCGCGGACGGTGTTGATTCCGCCCACGTAGTACAGCTCGGAGACCGGCAGCGGGTACTTGGAGTCGAGGTTGGCGATGTACCCCAGGGTCACGTTGGTCTTGAAGACGGAACCGAACGGGAGCGGGAAGTAGAAGCGCGAGAAGGCCGTGTAGCGGGCGTAGTTGAGCGTCCCACCCAGCCACTCGGGCGCGAACTCGGCCGAGAGGAACTGGTAGAAGCCCTTGCTCGGGAACAGCCGGTTGTCCCGCTTGTCCCAGGACAGGGTCAGCCGCGCCGCAGAGGTGGACTGGGTGCCGGTGCGGAAACGCCCATAGAGCGGGATGGTGTTGGTGTTGAGGACGCCCGCATTGGGACCGGTGCCGGTGCCCCCGGGGCTCGCCTCCACCCACTCGTGGGTGTACCCGATGGTCCCGATCAGGTCCTCGAGGATGTGGTAGCCGACGCTCGCCGAGGCGCCCACCGCTTGCCGGGTGAAGTCGAACTGGTCGATCTGGGTGCGGTAGAGATCGAACGAGAACAGCCAGTCGCTGTCGAGGAAGTAGGGGTCGTAATACGAGAGCTGCAGGAGCTGGCGCAGGCTCGACAGCTGGGCAGAGAGCGACACCGTGGTGCCCCATCCGGCAAAGTTGTTCTGGGTCACCTGCGCGGTGAAGATGAAATTCTCGACCGAGCTGAAGCCGAAGCCCACCTGGAAGCTGCCGGTGCTCTTCTCCTTCACCTCCACGGTGACCACCACGTGGCTGTCGTCGCGTCCCGGCTTGTAGTTCATCTCCACGGTCTCGAAGAAGCCGAGCGACGTGACTCGCTCCTTGCTCCGCCGCATCCCGCTGGCACTGAAGAGGTTCCCCTCGTAGACCCGGAGCTCGCGGCGGATCACCGTGTCGCGGGTCTTGGTGTTGCCGGTGATCTCTATCCGCTCGACCGTCTGGAGCTTGCCCTTCTCCACCTTGAAGTCGAGCGCGACCGTGCGCTCCTGAGGGTTGACGTTCGTCTCGGGGTTGAAGTTGGCGTAGGCGAAGCCGAGGTCCTGGTAGATGTCCGCCAGCGACTGGTCATCCTTCAGCACCTTGGCCCGGCTGAAGTAGTCGCCCGGGCGCGAATCGATGACCGAGTACAGCTTCTCCTTGGGCACGATCAGGTCGCCGGAGAAGTTGACGCTGGAGATCCGGTACGGGTCCCCCTCGATGATCTTCACCGAGATGTAGATGAGCCGCTTGTCGGGCGAGACCGCGACGGTGGGCTTCTCCACCTTCACGTTGAGGAACCCGCGGTCGTAGTACGCGGCCTCGATCACCGCGAGGTCCCGCTGGAACGCCTCCTCGCGGAAGGTGCCGTCACCGGTGAGGAAGGCGAGGAAGCTCCCCTCCTTGGTGATCATCTGCCCCTTCAGCTCGTCGGCGGAGATCTTCTCTGCGCCGATCAGGTTCACCTGCTTCACCATCACCTTGGCGTGCTCGTTGATCACGAACACCACGTCGGCCTGGTTGGCGCCCTGGACGGGGATGACCTTGTAGGTCACCTCCGCGAGGAAGAAGCCCTTCTCGACGTACTTCTCCTGGATCTTCTTGACGTTGCGGCGGACCGAGTCGAGGTCGAGGATCTGGTACGCCTTGAGGTCGATGACGTCCTTGAAGTCGTCCTTGTTGAGCTCGTCATTGCCTTGCAGCCGCCACTGGCGAATGGACGGGCGCTCGACGATCCGCACGACGTAAACGATGCCGCCGCTCGGCAGCCGCTGGGTGAGCAGCTGGATGTCCTGGAAGTAGCCCAGGCTCCACAGGGACTGGATATCGGCGGCGGTGAGCGTGGGGTCGAACGGGCGGCCCACCTTGTTCTTGAGCGCCCGCTTGATGACCTCCGGCTCCACCCGGCGGTTCCCCTCGAGGCGGATCTCCACGATGACGTCCGAGCCAGGCTCCACCGGGGCGTCGCTCTTGATCGAGTTGTCCTGACCGGACGGCCCGGGCGAGCCGGCGTCAGCGGCCGGAGCCGGAGAAGCGGCCGCCGGCGCGGTGCTGGCGCTCCCGGACGGCTCGCCCGCTGCCGGTGTGCCCCCGTCCACCACCTGGGCGCGCGCGCCGGCGGGGAGGACGAGGACGAGCAGGGCGGCGGCCAGCAGCCAGGTGGCAGTCGTCTTGCGTGCGGAAACGTTCAACCTCGTCGAGGACCGGCGGCCGTTGGAAGGGCGCGCACAATAGGGGAGGGAGGAGGACAGGGACAATGGTGAAAAGCTCTACGCCGGCTCGACCTTGCCGCCAGTCAGCCGCAGCCTTCGGGGCATCGATCGGGCCAGGGCCTCGTTGTGGGTCACCACCACTGCCGTGATGCCCAGATCGCGGTTCACGTCGCGCAGCACCTGGTGGATGCCCTCCCCCGTCACCGGGTCGAGGTTGCCGGTGGGCTCATCCGCCAGGAGCAAGGCGGGTTCGAGCACCAGGGCCCGGGCCAGGGCCACGCGCTGTGCCTCGCCGCCGGACAGCTCGCCCGGCCGGTGTTCCACCCGGGAAGCCAGCCCCACCCGCTCCAGCAGCTCGCGGGCGCGGCGCATCGCGCTGGACCGGTCGCTCCGCTGGATGAGCGCGGGCATGGCCACGTTCTCCAGGGCGGTGAACTCGGGCAGCAGGTAGTGGCTCTGGAAGACGAAGCCCACCGTGCGGTTGCGGAAGCGCGCGAGATCGGCGTCGCCGAGGCCGAGCACGTCCACGCCGTCCACCTCCATGGTCCCGGCGACCGGCGCGTCCAGGGTGCCGAGCACATGGAGGAAGGTGCTCTTCCCCGAGCCGGAGGCACCCACCATGCTCACCAGCTCCCCGCGCTCGATGTCCAGGGACAGGCCCCGGAGCACGTCGATGCGCTTGCCGTGGAGCCAGTAGCTCTTGGACAGCTCGCGGATCCGGACGAAGGCCACCCCTACTCCCCCTTGAGCCCTTCCACCGGCTCGACGCGGGAGGCGCGGAGGGCGGGGTAGATCGACGCGAGGTAGGTGACCAGGACCGCGATGAGGACGGTGAGCGCCGTCTGCAGCGGCTCGATCTTCACCGGCAACGAAGGGATGTAATAGACCTCGGGGTCCAGCCGCAGGCCGACCTTCTCGATGAAGATGCACCAGGCGAGCCCGGCGAATAGCCCGAGGAGGCCCCCGGCCAGGCCAATCTGAAGGCCCTCCGCGAGGAAGATCTTCACGATCCCGCCCTGGGGGACACCGAGCGCCTTGAGGACCGAGATCTCCTTTCGCTTCTCCAGGACGAGCATGGTCACCGTGGCCACGATGAGTCCCGCGGCGACCACCACGATGATGGAGAGGATGATCCCCATGACCAGCTTCTCCAGCCGGAGCGCGGAGAAGAGGTTGCGGTTCATCTCCCCCCAGTCCTTCGTGCGGTAGGGGTAGCCCTCCAGTGTGTTGAGCACGGTCGAGGCGATGCGCCTGGCGTCGTCCACGTCCCTGACCTTGAGCTCGACCCCCGTGGCCCCGGGGATGCCGAAGAAGGATTCGGCCGCCTCCAGGCCGACGTAGACGAACTTGGAGTCGTACTCGAACATTCCCGTGTAGAAGATGCCGGCCACCCGGAATGCCTTCGATCTGGGAATCGGACCCGTCGGCCCCATGCCGCCTCCCAGCGGCGAGACCACCGTCACCGGGTCCCCGACGAGCACCCGGAGGCTCGCCGCGAGCTCCCGGCCGAGCAGGATTCCAGGCAGCGCCGGCCCGGTGGGGGCCTCCTTCGGCGTCTGGATGACCTCGTCGTCGTCCCTGGGCCTGGTCTGCTTGTAGCGGGTGCGGACCGGGATGTCGGCCGGGCTGGAGAGCCAGCCGATGTCACCACCCGGGAGGATGTTCTTCGGCAGGTCGGTGACCGATCCGGTCGTCGCGGGGTCGATTCCCTTGATGATGGCCCCGTCCACGTTGGCCTCGCTGGCCACCATCACCTGTCCGAGCAGGAACGGGGTCTGGCCGACGATGCCCGGCACCCCGGAGATCTTCTTCATCACCTCGGGGTACTCGGGCATCCCGGCCTGTGGGTCGCCGTACTTGAGCACCACCACGTGGGCGTTGGTCCCGAGGATCTTCCGCTGCAGATCCACCTCGAACCCGCTCATCACGCTGAGGACGATGATCAGCGCCATGACCCCGACGCCCACCCCGCCGACGCTCAGCGCGGTCATCATCTCGGTCGGCGACTGGCTCCGGGCCTGCGCCTCGTGCACCGCCTTGGCGGCCGCCAGCGGGTCTCTCCGCCCGAGCACCCGGATGCGCGTCCGCTCCACGGCGGCCTCGGCCGCCCGCAGGATGCCGAGGATGATGAGCGGGGGCACGATACCGAGGAGCAGCACCGCCAGCGCCCCCAGCAGGAGCCGGGGGCGGAACACGTGGACATGGCGCCGGGCGACGAACAGCTCGAACCCCGTTCGCACGTCCAGCCGGCCCGACGCGTTGGCGACGAAGCCGGTGAGGATGCCCAGGGTGAGGGACAGGACCAGCAGGCTGAACACCAGCCAGTAGCCGAGCTCAGGGCGTCCGAGCAGGTTGGCCAGGTAGATGATCTCCCGGAACCGCGGCCCCAGCGTGGCGTCCAGCGCGGGGACCGATGGGAGCACGGTCAGCAGCGCAGGGAGCGGCACCCCCAGGTAGAGCACGGCGATGGTGGCCTCGGGCGCCGACAGCTTCCGCGACCGCGCCGCCCCGATGAACCCACCGGCGAACGCCAGGCAGGCGCCCACCGTGAGCGCCACACCGAAGGCCGCCGGAGGACCCCACCCGATGCCGCGGGAGGCGGAGGCGAGCGTCGTCTGGATCAGCACCAGCCCCAGCTCGGCCCCGAGGATGCCCAGCCCGTAGGCGACCAGCGTCGAGAGATGGAAGTCCTCCCAGCCCGCGAGAGGTGCGGACGGCTCCGTCGCGGAGACCTCGGGCACCGAGGGCACCACGGCCGGTCTCCGCGCCGCCCCCAGCGCCACCAGCGCCCAGCCCATCAGCCACGCCGCGGCCGCGGGCCCGAGCAGCGCGAGGGATGCTCCGGGAGCGCCGGCGCGTCGCGCCTCGAGCACCGCGGACGCCGCGCCCACCAGCGGACCCCATCCGAACGCACCGAGCCCGAGGCGTCCGAGCACGGGGCCCCAGGCACCGGTCCGGCCCAGCACCACCCCGGCCAGCACCACGCCGGTGAGCACCAGCGCCCCGCCGACGCTGCGCAGGACCCAACGGGCGCGGGTCGGGGCGGGCGCGGCGACGCCCAGCGCGAGGGGCTCGTCCATCAGCGCTTCTCGGGCTTGAGCAGCGGAAAGAGGATGACGTCGCGAATGGACGGCGCGTCGGTGAGGAGCATCGCCAGCCGGTCCACGCCCAGGCCCTCGCCCCCGGTGGGGGGCATGCCCTGCTCGAGCGCCCGGATGTAGTCCTCGTCGTAGTCCATCGTCTCGGTGGCCCCTCGCCGCCTGGCCTCCAGCTGGGCCTCGAAGCGTCCCTTCTGGTCCAGCGGGTCGTTCAGCTCGCTGAACCCGTTGGCGATCTCCCGGCCGACGATGAACAGCTCGAACCGGTCCGCGATTTCGGGTCGGGTGTCGTTTCGGCGGGCCAGGGGACTGATCTCGGTGGGGAAGTCGGTCACGAAGGTGGGCTGCACCAGCCGGTGCTCCACCCCGTGCTCGAAGAGGACCGCCAGCATCGCCCCCGGGCCGAGCCCCTCGAGGTGCGTGCGCTCGGACTCGGAGAGGCGAGGCGACACCTCGGCCCGCAGCCGGTCGGCGTCCGTCAGGTCCGATCCGGAGAGGGCGGGGAAGGCCTGGCGGACCGCCTCCGCCATCGGGAGCCGGGGCCACGGCGGGGTGAAGTCGATGGTCTGTCCCTGGTACGAGACCCGGAGGCCTCCGGTCACCCGCTCGGCCGCTCCGGAGAGCATCTCCTCGGTGCAGGCCATCATGTCCTCGTAGGTGGCGTAGGCCTGGTACCACTCGAGCATCGTGAACTCGGGGTTGTGGCGGGTGCTGATGCCCTCGTTCCGGAAGTTCCGGTTGATCTCGTAGACCCGCTCCAGACCGCCCACCACCAGGCGCTTGAGGTACAGCTCGGGCGCGATGCGGAGGAACAGCGGGATGTCGAGCGCGTTGTGGTGGGTGGTGAAGGGCCGCGCCGCCGCTCCGCTCACCAGGCTGTGCATCATCGGGGTCTCGACCTCCACGAAGCCACGCCGGTCGAGAAACTCGCGGAGGTAGCGGACCAGGGAGGTGCGGCGGAGGAAGACCTCCTTCACCTCGGGGTTGGAGACCAGGTCCAGGTAGCGCTGGCGATAGCGGGTCTCCACGTCCGCCAGGCCGTGCCACTTCTCCGGCGGGGCCCGCAGCGCCTTGGTCAGCGGCAGGTACTCGGTGGCGGACAGGGTCAGCTCCCCGGTCTTGCTCCGGAAGAGCGTGCCCGTCACCCCGACGAAGTCGCCCAGGTCGGTGAGCTTGAAGCGCTCGAAGCGATCCCCGAGCGCGTCCTTCTTCACGTGAATCTGGAGCTCGCCGCTCCGGTCGCGCAGCTTGATGAAGGCGGCCTTGCCGAAGCTCCGCAGGGCCACCACCCGCCCCGCGATGGAGTAGGTCGGCGGTGCGGCGTCGAGCTGCTCGGCAGTGTCCGAGGCGTGCTTCCGCCCGATGTCCCCGGCCAGGTCGGCTGGACGGAACCCGTTGCCGAAGGGATTGCAGCCCAGCGCCCGCCAGCGCTCCGCCTTCTCCAGCCGCTGGCTGTAGAGCTCCTGCTCCTTGGCCGACTCGGTCTCGTCGCTCACGGGGGGCTCTCTACTCCGGAACGGCCCGGTTGGGGTTCTTCACGCCGAGCAGCTGGGCGGTGATGAAGTCGTCGAGCTCTCCGTCCAGCACCTTGTCCACGTTGCCCGTCTCCACGCCGGTGCGGAGGTCCTTCACCAGCCGGTAGGGGGCGAGCACGTAGCTGCGGATCTGCGAGCCGAAGGCGATGTCCTTCTTCTGCGACTCGGCCTCGTCGCGGGCCTGGTTGCGCTTCTGCATCTCGAAGTCGTAGAGGCGCGAGCGAAGGATCTTCCAGGCCATGTCCCGGTTGGCGTGCTGGCTGCGCTCGTTCTGCATCGCCACCGTGATTCCGGTGGGCACGTGCGTCAGCCGCACCGCGGACGAGGTCTTGTTGACCTTCTGCCCCCCTGCCCCGCTCGCCCGGTACACGTCGACCCGGACATCCTTCTCCGGGATGTCGATGACGATGTCGTCGTCCACCTCGGGGTAGACCGTCACCGAGGCGAACGACGTCTGCCGGCGGGCGTTGGCGTCGAAGGGGCTGATGCGCACCAGCCGGTGCACGCCGTTCTCGGCCTTCAGATAGCCGTAGGCGTTCTCCCCGGTCACCTTGATGGACACGTTCTTCAGGCCCGCTTCCTCGCCGGCCACGAAGTCGTTGATCTCCACCGTCCAGCCCTTCGCCTCGGCGTAGCGCGTGTACATCCGGAGCAGCATCGCCGCCCAGTCCATCGACTCGGTGCCGCCGGCGCCGGCGTTGATCTCCATGTAGGCGTTGGCCCCGTCGTTCCGGCCGGAGAGCATCCGTCGCAGCTCGAACCCCTGCACCTCGCGCTCCACTCCGTCGAGCGAGCCCTCGGCCTCGGTGCGGGCCCCGTCGTCGTTCGCCTCGGCGGCGAGCTCGAGCAGGGTGCGGGCGTCGTCCAGCGCGCGGTGGACCCGCTCGAAGCTCTCGACCTGGGCGGTGAGCGCCGCCTTCTCCTTGAGCAGGCCCTGTGCCTTGACCTGGTCGTTCCAGAAATCGGGCTGGCCTGCGTCCCGGTCGATCAGCGCGATGCGCGAACGCTTGCGGTCCAGGTCAAAGATGCCCCCGGAGCGCGTCCAGGCGCGCCTGCAGGGAGCCGATTCGTTCCGTCGCGTCGATGGGCATGGGAGTTATTTCCGGCGGATGAGGGCGAACAGCCCCGCCACTCCGGCGAAGAGCGCGGCAAGGTACGCGGGAACGTCACCGATGACAACGTACGGCGTCCGGCCCTCGAGGAGCGGGAGGCTCGCCATCCTCCACTCCGGGCCGGTCAGCTCCGAGGCCGCGACCGACGGCTTGTCGCTCGCGACGATGCCCACCTCCGTGACCTCGGTGATCCGGCCGACGGGGTCGATGAAGGCGCTCACCCCGGTGTTGGCGGCGCGCGCGACCGGCCTGCCCGTCTCCACCGCGCGGGTGGCGACCATGCGCAGGAACTGGAAGGGCGCCGAGGAGAAGCCGTACCAGGCGTCGTTGGTCATGTTCACCAGCACCTGCGCACCGTTCCGCGCGTAGGCCCGGGAGATCTCCGGGAAGATCGCGTCGAAGCAGATCTCGATGCCGAGCCGCGCCGGAGCGCCGTTCGACCGGTGGAGCACCGCGGGGCCGAGGTCGGTTCCGGGGGCGAAGCTCGCGCCCACGATGTTGCCGATGGGGAGCACCTCGTCGAGGCTCAGCGGCACGTACTCGCCGAACGGCACGAGGTGGTTCTTCACGTAGTGGTGGGCGATGCCCAGCGTCGGCTCGAGCAGAAAGGCGGCGTTCTCGTTTCCCTTGCGGAGGTTCTTCGGATCGAAGACGTCCACGCCCACCAGGACGCCTGCCCGGTACCCACCCTGCC
>Ga0208851_1000302_pt1 | contig 22673 bp, 21 predicted proteins | sample NGESurshal092012_FD_184481 | JGI IMG/M metagenome (GOLD analysis project Ga0208851, IMG submission 184481) | Arctic peat soil microbial communities from Barrow, Alaska - NGEE Surface sample 415-2 shallow-092012 (SPAdes) | ecosystem: Environmental > Terrestrial > Soil > Wetlands > Peat ... | reverse complement strand
CTCTTTTAATAACGCCTCTAGAGTTTTGAGCGCACGTCTGTTCCGACGATCAAATCAGCGTTATACTCGACGTCCACATGGCTCATTGCTGTTGTTTTCAGCGTAATACCCTTGGATCCTCACTTGCATACAATTATGGCTAAACATTTGCTTGGGTCGAGGTAATCAAAAAGATCAAGATTAATAGCGCTGACAGTCACAAGGGAAGTTACATGGACGCGATCAGGACAGCGATTGTAGCGTTTTTCCTAATCATCCTGCTAGTCTTAGCGATCTTATTTGGCTTCATTCCGCTTAGCATGCCATAAAAGCGTAAATCATCAGAGCGGATCGTGGCGACGCATCTGGGCGTTACGTGTATTTAAATAGCGGGAATGGCTTCAAAAATCTGCTTTTTTCTTGCACAATAGCTTATGCAATATACGGTGCACTTAAGCGACGGTATCACGATCATGAAAGAAGAACCGACTAATTTGAAGGTCGCAACCCTCGCGGGCGGCTGCTTCTGGTGCTTGGCGTCCGATTTTGAAAAGATGCCCGGCGTTGCAAAGATCATATCGGGCTATACCGGTGGTCAGAAGGAAAACCCCACCTACGAGCAAGTCTCAACGGGAAAGACGGGGCACTACGAGGCCATACAGGTATACTACGATCCTTCAAAGGTGCGTTATGAGCAGGTCCTGGACGCCTTCTGGCGTCATATAGATCCGACGGATCCGGGCGGACAGTTTGCTGACCGGGGCCCTCAGTACCGCACGGCGATTTTCTACCACGATGAGGAACAGAAGCGCATCGCGGAGAAATCGAAGGCGGATCTTGAACAATCCGGGCAGTTCACGAAGCCTATCGTCACGCCGATTGTGAAATTCTCAAGGTTCTACGAGGCGGAGTTCTACCACCAGGATTACCACAAGAAGAGCCCCGTAAGGTATAAGCTCTACCGGTTGGGCTCCGGCCGGGACCAGTTCCTCGACAAGACCTGGGGAAAGGAGAAGAGGGCGGGCACCAATCCCAGCAGCAACCTGGAGGAAGTGAAGACCTATTCCAAGCCCGACGACGCCACACTGAAAAAGAAGCTCACACCGCTTCAATACGAGGTAACGCAGCACGAAGGCACGGAGCCTCCCTTCCAAAATGAATACGATGACAACAAGCGGGAGGGGATTTACGTTGACATCGTATCCGGAGAGCCGCTCTTCAGCTCGCTCGACAAGTACGACTCCGGGACGGGATGGCCAAGCTTTACGAAACCCCTGGAGCCGGAGAACGTCACGCAGAGAAAGGACCGGAAGCTCTTCGCGGTGAGGGTCGAAGTGAGAAGCAAGCACGGGGGTTCCCACCTGGGTCACGTTTTTCCCGACGGGCCCGCGCCGACAGGGCAGCGTTACTGCATGAACTCGGCGGCGCTTCGGTTCATCCCGAAGGAGGACCTGGAGAAAGAGGGCTACGGGGAGTATCTGAAGCTCTTTGCACGAAAGAGCGAATAATCTGTTTAAGAGCTCACGTGGGCTGCGCTCATCGACTTTAGATTCGTGGTGCTAGTAAGCGTGTAACACCATTGAAACCTCTTAGAGAAGGGCCTCAACAATGCCCCTACAACGCTCGGATAAGGCTTGAGATATAAGTATTGCCACCTTAAACCTTCGCTTTTCAGCGCGTTTGGTTGGCGCGTCTAGAATTCAGAGCGTGCCGAATATGAAACCGAATATAGCCATAAGGCCGCAAACACCCCCCACTGTTAAGGCGGAGCCAATAAAGAAGATAAATCCATATTTTACTACGCTCTCTATTATCGTCATCGTTTACCCCTCCGGGTCGGTATCTTCCTTAAATGTGCACTTCATTAGGTTAACCAATATTTCGGGAGCGATTTGGTCATATTTGGCGCATTTTATACCTTGCTCGTGGAGCTTGCAGAAATAACATTGTGGTATCATCGCCGTCATAATCCGAGCGCCTCCTAGCCGCCTGGCTAAGCGAATAGCAAAACCGTTATTGTATGCGCTGCACTTTATACATTTGGTGCTTAGATGCCGTTAAGATTGTGCTGCTTATCAGCATCAGCAAAACGTATGGGGGCGAGACAGGGGGCGCTGCGCGGAATATGGCTATATTGAAGGGCTTGAATACGACCACATCATCCCCATTGTAGAGGGTGGTGGCAACAAGGAAGGAACGTGCAACTACTCTGCATGAAATGCAATAGACGAAAGCGCGACAAGATACCGTAAAAAAAGCGAGTTTGTGTAAAGTCAAACATTTTTTAATATGAAGCGCCCACACGGTGGGGGGTCACAGCGCAAGCACGGCTTGTAACCAGCGGCGCACGCTTCTACATGTGTATTGAACGCAATGAGGTTTTCCGCATCAATATTTGCAACTTCAAAACATCCCGGGTAGTGGTATCTCTTGGTCAATGACTTTGAACTCGAATAGAATGGGCCGCCGTAGGATTGACGCCTGGACAACTGATTCGCAGTCAGAGCTGATGGCTTAAGCGCTTTAATCGACGGATTACTCGCGACGAGCGTCGTGGATGCTGGCGGCGTGGATTCCACAGCGTTTTTCGATGAGCTCGGCGCCGATATGGAGGGGCTCATCATGCTGGTAGATAGACATCCGGCGGAAAGAACGGCGACGCACACCAACACGACACATATAAACGCCACTTTTTTCATCATGAGTTGGCCCCACAACGTCCGGATTTCGCGACAGCAAAACAAAGACATCAAAGAAGGCGATGCCCTTAAGCGTTTTCCTTTGGCGTGTATAGTATGCTGGTTTGTTCTTTGCCGCAGGTCCTGGTAATCCCGATGAAGTGGCGATAATTGTTCCATCCGATCCCTCGCATGCCATGCGTAAGAATATAGCAAACACGGTTAAAGGATACTGCGGAGTAACTGCTGGTTAGTGTTTTGTTGTTTAGGTATACCAAACTAAACCAATACTTTTTAATTATCAGTTGTTAGGACAGGTGACGCGGTTTGTGGCGAGGTTAGAATGGAAGATAATCGAGCTTCGACGGACGTAGGCGCATTCGCCGTAAGACGACGAAGAGACCGGGCCCTTTCTCAGTAATACGACGCAAACTGCTCACCTACTGGGTTCTCGCGAGGTTCCCGTGGCGATTTTATTTTGGTCTAATGGGGGGTCCTCTACATAATGGTGCTTGGACGGGCCGTCTATAACGCACCCTTGTATAACGTACCCATACTCATCATAGCATTTGTCATCATTTCTCTCATAAACGCAGGTGGCTGTGCCATCAACGATTACTTCGACCGCGAGGCTGACGCGTTAAGTAAGCCGTACAGGCCCATTCCCGCGGGCAATATCTCGCCGAAAGGTGTCCTTGAGTATACGGTAGTGACGTTCGTCATTGGAGCCGCCCTCGCCTTTTATATAAACTTCCTCGCGTTCGTTATCGTCTTTGGCGAAATCCTCTTCCTAGTAGCGTACCCCAGCATCCTCAAACAGCTTTCAGGGCTCTTGGCCAACTTCCTCATGGGACTGGCTTTAGGATTCATCGCCATCTTTTGTGAACTACTACTCCTCCTCGGACACATCAGTTACCTTTCGCTCGCCTTCGTACCGATGGCAATTGCGGGCGGGATGCAAGCTAACGCGTTCATGGACATCGTCACCGTAGAGGGGGACGCGAAGGCCGGATACACCACGGTCGCGGTCACACGGGGTGTAAGCGCAGCGGTAGCCGTCGTTGTAACCGTAAGCGTAATTGGTATCTTCTTTAACTACATTCCCTACGTCCTAGGGATTGTCGGGGTCGCCTTTGCGACCGTCGTGACTATCGAGGCCCTTGGACGGCTCTACATAGTTCAGTCCCTGATTAGGAAACCGACTGTTGCCAACGTGAGAAGCCTGATGTGGACGGCGGCCTTCATGGCTTTTGGGCCCATAGGCTTGTTGGCAGGCGCGTTTCTATGATGGATGACGAACGGTGTCACGAACTCGCAGATTTTGATGGTAAACATCGGCTGAAACGCAACGATTAACTTTTTGAAGCACGCTATCTCCTCACTGTGTTATCTGCTAATGAGGTTCACGGCCCGAACGTTACAGCCCCAGTTTCTCCCGGTGAAGACACATGAGTCATTCGCGGCACCGCGCAGCCTGTTACTGAGCGGGTCTTCTTGTTGTCCTCTATTTTGCGAGCTTAAGGAACCGCGAATTGATCGCTACAATAACTGTGCTTGCTGACATAAGCACCGCACCTGCAGCCGGCGTCAGTATGATGCCAAATGGATAGAGGATGCCCGCCGCGAGTGGTATGGCAACGGCGTTGTAGCCAGTCGCCCACCCGAGGTTTTGCACCATCTTTCGATATGTGCTGCGCGCCAATCCGATGATGGCAACGGCATCGAGGGGTGTGCTCCGCACGAGGATGATATCACCTGCCTCTACCGCCACGTCAGTGCCCGCCCCTATCGCAATGCCAACGTCAGCCTGTGCTATAGCAGGAGCGTCGTTGATCCCATCACCGACCATGGCGACCACAAGACCGCGGGACTGCACCTCCTTTACTTTCACCACCTTGTCCTGCGGCAGAACCTCGGCAAAGTACTCGTCAAGCCCCACCTCCTCTGCCACCCACTGCGCCACCTGCCGGTTGTCGCCGGTGAGCATCAGGCTGCTTATGCCCATCTCCTTGAGCGCAGCGATAGCCTGCTTCGATTCATGGCGAATTATGTCGGCAAGGGCAACGGCACCAGCGACTACTTCATCGATGACCACGAACACCACTGTTTTGCCTTGGGCGGTTAATCGCTCAATTCGCTCATCGGTGACCGTGAGACGCTGCTCTTTCAGGTATCCAGGGCTGACCACTCGCACCACGTGGCCGTTTACCGTGCCTTCGACGCCCTTACCCGGCACTGCTCTAAAGGATTCAACGTGAAGCGGCATACTGGCTGCTTGGGAGGCAGATATCCCCTGTGCAATGGGGTGCTCGGAGTGTCCTTCAAGCGCCGAGGCATACGACAAAAGGGCTTGCTCGTCTATGTCATCGGTGAAGGTAGCGACATCCGTCACACCAAAGCGTCCTTCTGTGAGCGTTCCAGTTTTATCGAAGATGATTGCTTGTATATTCCTCGCCTGCTCGAAAGCGGCACGATTTCTGACGAGGAGCCCGTTTTGGGCTCCGAGGGCCGTCGAGATAGCAATGACCAACGGTATCGCGAGGCCTAACGCGTGTGGACACGCGATGACCATCACTGTCACTGCCCGCTCGAGGCCAAAATCGACGCTCGCGTTGATGAGCAGCTGCCACACGAGAAATGTGATCGCACCACTAGCAAGGGCGATGATGACAAGTGCCAGCGCTGCTCGGTCGGCGAAATCCTGCGTCCGCGACTTGCTCTCCTGTGCCTGCTTCACGAGGTCGAGCACCTGTGAGAGGAACGAATCCTTGCCCATCTTCTTCACCTGAACCGTGATGGCACCTTCCCCGTTGACAGCACCTCCAATGACCGTCGCGCCACGCTTTTTGGTCACAGGCTTTGATTCCCCGGTGAGCATCGATTCGTTTATCGAGGTCTCGCCATCGACCACCTCGCCGTCAGCAGGGACCTTCTCCCCTGGCTTCACGAGGACGTAATCTCCAACGGTTAGTGAGTCCAAGGGAACGTCGCGCACGCTTCTGTCGGGAAGCAGCTTGTGGGCGTCAGAGGGCATGAGCTGCGCCAGTTCTTCAAGGGCTTGCGACGCACCCAGAACCGACCGCATCTCGATCCAGTGGCCGAGAAGCATGATGTCGATTAAGGTGCTCAGCTCCCAGAAGAGGACACCTCCGCTTAGCCCAAACGTGATCGCCGTGCTATAGAGGTACGCCGTGGTGATGGCGACGGCGATGAGCGTCATCATGCCAGGGAGCCGCGCCCGCAGCTCATTGACAATCCCCTTCAGGAATGGGTAGCCGCCGTAGAAGTACACAAACGATGCTAAAATGAAGAGAACGTATTGATCGCCCGGGAAGCGCAGTGTCCCTTCGAGTCCGGCAAATGATTGAATCGAGGGAGAGAGGATAAGGATGGGTATGGTGACGATGAGCGATATCCAGAACCGCCGTCGAAAATCAGCTACATCGTGACCCGCGTGGCGAGAGTACGCCGGTGCCCCTTTTCCCGGTGCTGGATGCGAGGCTCCGGCATGGGCACCGTGCTCCGCGTGGCTGTGCTCAGCTGCGTGCATCTCTTCGTGCTTCCTATGCCCGTCGTGTCCTTCGTCGAGATGCTTATCGCTCATTTCGTTGGCTTAATGCTCCTTTTTATCGTTTTACGTTGGCTTTTATCTTGGCTTCTTGTTCGGTGGGAGCCTCACAAAGGCTTTTAGGTCACCAGTAATTTAGCTGCGTAAGCTGAAAGAGGCTTTTGGTCTTCCTGAGCTGGATCACAAGAATAATGCACTTTCGGGATCTACATATCCTATAGAGTTCAACCTCACTTTTTTGTGATGATCGGTTAATTGTGATATTTGTTTCGTGGCCTAACACAGGCACGCCGACGTCGGGGAACAACCGCGTCGACGAATAGGGTGGTCTATTTTGTTTGACTTGCTGGACAATAGGCATTAGCTCTGCTGCAACTCAGCGCGCCTGCCATTTCAAGGCGCTTAGCCAAAATAAGCCGCTAGGTTGTCCCAATAATATTCGACCCACCCAGTTTCGAGCTCTACATAAAGATCTTCAGGGATATCGCTCTGAGTGAAATCTAATCTGGTCTCTTGGCCTTGGGCCTGCAACTCGAACGTCACCGTGGAATAATGACCTTCGGGCCACTCAGCGGCTCGCCATTTTTGCACGATTTTCTTGTCAGGGATCAGTTCGAGGGTCGTTCCAGAGGCCCAGCCGTCGAAGGCACTAAACTCCGCCCCGACTTCCCTACGTATTACCGCCGGAGAATGCGTAAACTCTGCGTGCTTCTTGGAATCCATCAGGGCCTCATAGACCTCGTGAGGAGTTGCTTTAAGCAAAACCGATTGACGAAGGGTTTTAGTCTTCATTTGCATCGCCATTTCACGAAGGCATGCTTGTCTCTTTGCTGCAGCACGCCTACGTCTTCCTCTAACGTAGTTGCATGACGTTGGTCTTCTCCTTTGGAGTTCAATAGATGAAAGATTTGCGCGCCGAATGAGCGATAAATCGATACTTTCGCGGAGATCTCTCGTATAATGAAACCTTATTTGCTTGTATGTTGCTCTGCAACCAGCAGCATCTGAACGCATGGCGCGTTCCGTTTAACCTCTCCTCATCTCCTAGTGCTGAATGACGACGCTATTAGGCACTTAGTTTTTGTGATTAGCCACGCCCGACTACGTGATGGCCGGCACGTAAACCAAAGACGGCCTTCACAGCTGCTCTATCTGTAAACCCTAAGCTAGCTGTTGTGTTTGAAAAAAAAGGATCATAAGACGCTGGATTTTCCTCCAGCGCCTTTTATACAGAAGTAGTAGCCGCTGAGTTTGTATTCATTAAACACGGGACAGCTACTACACACACATCCCTTTATACGCTAATTAAAGCAGTACGCGTTACCTTAACGGTTCCTCTTCTTTTTCGCGTTGAATTTTCGATTTTGGCGCGGTGCGGCCACCATTACTTTCGCGATCCACGTGTCAAACAGAGATAGCACAAACGCAGCAACCGGCCGTTTACAACGTTGCTTTCACGTGTTGTCGAAGTAGAACTTTTTTGATATGAGCGCGATCGGCTAACATAGCGTGCACAGCGGCTGCTGCCAACGTAATCATTGTGATTCGGCTTGTACGACCAACGTAGATCACATTCTAAACACTCAATCGCCGTCGAAAGCATCAGCGATGAGCTGTCAGCGCACCGCGTCTCGAAGAGACTTTGGTGTGGCGGCACTGTGCTTTAGGTCACATCATGTGCTGAAACAAGAAGTCCGTTATTGCCTCGAATGGTCCTACCACTATGTTTGCGTGGTGTCCGAGCCTTCTCTTCAGCAAGAACGAGATCTGGCCCTTAATGATGGCGAACTTCATCTTGGTCTCCGAGAAATCAGCATCAAAGATGCAGATGTGCTCTAAGAAACCGCTTTCGGGCGGCCTCCACGATTTATTGATGCGCTCTTTTATCCGTTCGTGCAACGCCGTATTCGGCAGCGGATACGGCATCGTGAAAGAGAGGTAATCAAGCGGGAGTGAGGAAGCGAATCGAAGCGTGTCAAGCACCGTTTCGTTCGTCTCGCCCGGGTAACACAGGATAAAGAACGCCCCTACATTGAGGCCAGCCTCATGCGCAGCAGTCACCGCTGAGCGCGCTTGCTGGACGGTAATCCTTTTGTTCATCAGTCGCAGGACTGAATTGTTACCTGATTCAATGCCAAAGAATATGCGGCCACAGCCCGCGGTCTTCATCTCAGACGCAAGCTCAGGGGTGATCGAATCGACGCGTCCGAGGCATTCCCACTTGAAGGAGAGCCCTCTGCGTTTGATTTCGGCGCATATCTCAAATAAGCGTTTTTTGTTGAACGTAAATACGTCGTCAGCGAAGTGAATGTAGTCGTAACCCAACGAGAGTACTTGAGCCACTTCGTCAACGACGTTTGCCGCTGACCGCTCCCGATACGAAACTCCGAAGACGGCGTTACTGCAGAACTCGCACCGAAAAGGGCACCCTCGCGTTGTCATCACGGTGGTCTTGCCGTGCCCGAATTTCTGCTGTCCGTATTGGATATATAGTTCGTTGGGGAGCAGCTCGCGCGCTGGGAACGGTATATCATCAAGATTCTCTGCGAATGCGCGTGCGGGGGTTAACACGACGTCCTTGTCGCCCGCCATTCTCTCGCCATTCTGGCTGTCTCGGTACGCAATCCCCGCGACGGCGGCTTTTTCGCTGCCGGTTTCGTGCGCATTTACGAGCTCTACCATAGTGCGCTCTCCCTCCCCAACCACAACCACGTCAAAGTCATCCAGAAATGCTTTAGGATCGCACGATGGGAGCGGGCCGCCTGCTACAAGGAGTCTTGTGTGGGGGCGCAGGTGCTGGGCGAACGTGATGCTCTCCTCATGCATCGTCATCATGCTGTAAATCCCAACAACGTCGGCTTGAGCGCGCGCGGCATGTGTAAGCGCAGTTTCGTGCTTCATGAAAGTGCAATCTAGAACTTCGACCTCGTATCCCGCCCCCTGCAGACTTGCTGCAACATAACAGATCCCCAGTGGCGGGAAGCGAAATATCGATCGACTTCTCTTTGGTTTGAAATACGGATAAATAAGGAGAACGCGCGTCATATGTCCTCCCTGATAGCTATGTCATAGCTAAATTCCGCACTCGGTGGTGCGATGACGTACGCAATTCCAGCCCAGGAAAGTCGTCCCGGCACCACTTCTCGTCCCCGATACATCGTGGATTGAGCGACGTTCCGAAAGTGGAGCGTGATGTTGTGACGGGAGTCGATGAGCGTCACACAATCGGCAGTGGTTTCTTCCCAGGTTCCAATAGCCTTGCCGACGAGCGCTAAACCGTTAACATCACTGTAACGATCAAAGAGGCCCCCATCCAGCTCGTTAAGAAGAATTATCTCCGAGCATCCTTTCTTGTTTAAGCGGCTTGCATCAACGGTTACGCGGAGCTCTTGAGCGCGGCTATCGACGGTGTACGACACATGTACATTTCCAACGGAACGCGTCGGTTCGAAAGTCGTGCTAAGTCCCCAAGTACGACGAAGCGCGCTGCTAGACCATTCGATGAGGCCGCGCGAGGCATCAATTGCTTTATGGAGGCCCGCAAACCACTCCTTAAGTGCATAGAAGTTCTCGCTCTGTATCTTCTTGCCGCTTTTCAACGTCAGGCGCTCTTCGAGGTTGAGCTCGTAGTCCACTATCCACGTACATAGTTGATCGTCCGTTAATCGTTCGATGATGCGCGCTTTTCCAGGGAAAAAGACATGACGCGCAAACTTCGCTATGGGCACTCCTAACCCAACGCCCTCTCCAGACAAGTCAGCAGATCCACATACGAGCACCGGTCCTTTTTGGATCTTGCTCGTTGGATAATGGCCATTGCTGCTCGGCGGCCTAAGCGATATGCATAAACGCTCCGACAGCGCCGCGTCCGCCAAAGAAGGGATATTGTCGTTTAGCACGTTGAATCCTGATTCAGCTCGATAACTTGCTTCTTCGCTTTTCAAGATAACATACCTTATGCAGGGGTTCAGCACTTTAAGTTCAGCTATGACGGAAGCAGTAAATACAAGCCGTCTGAAAGCTTGCCGATAGAAATAAGCGCAAGCACCTTTTGACTTTGCACGGCGTTCGGGGTGTCGAGTAGAGCAATTATCGGCATCCGCTGCCCTCCCTTCTGGAGACTGTGACTGAAGCCAGCGTTATGCATCCTTGGGGAAGACCAGGCAACCCCTGATAATCAGCTCTCGACTGACTGGCCGCTTGGTATTGTAAAAGAATCTCGTTGGCGTTTTGGTCTGCAGCGACTGCAGTAATATCATACCTTCCGATGCTCTCAAAAAATGTAGTCATCTCCCATTGGCCGTCTGAGGAGACAACAACGGGGCCATCTTGTGGGTAATGGCGGTTCGCGTTGTAATCATATAATACAAGCCATAGGTAGTATTGTGCTCCCTCAATGTTATGGGCCGTGCCCTTAACAAATTCTGAGTTTTCTACTCGCGTATCATTAACAGGGGTTGTTATGGTGGCTGCTGGAATTCCAGGCATAGACTCAGTTCGATGATCGATTGGCATAGGAAAAGGTTGCGGAGGGCGCTGACTTAAGTATTTGCTTTTATTAAGATCACTGCAGTCTTATTCTCCATTAAAACGCCAAACAATACAGTCTGCCGCTGGTCATTGTACTGCAAAAGCTTATCGCTGAGCGAAGGAGCCCTATAGAGGCCCCCACAGGGCGACATCCGAAAAAATGATTGCAAGCTCAAAGCAAAATGGACGGATGCAAGCTCCTTTTGCATGCTTGAGCCCTCTTTCACATGCCTCAACATGCTTGGAGAGGTGCAAATTTAGTCCAAGCATCGAACCTTTTTGAACCGGAGCGGTTACACAACCTTAGTAATTGTAGACCGAGGCAAAATGTAGAACAGCTGAAAGCTATTTGAACGTTTATAACAAATTTCTTACGATGTCTGTACTTCCAGCGCACCAGACGACCATGATGGGCAGTATGCCTCATTTGACCCCCAAAGAGGCTCTTCAGGCGCTTGAACAAGTTCCACTCACTATTCCAGCCTGGCCACAGTTGCCGAGACGGTCATTTAAGGAAGCCTTGATTCCTCAGTTCACCGAAGCGTTTCCGGGTATTCGAGTTGATGAGGTCGCGAAGCGCATCTGGGTGCAGGTTGATGACGACCTACCCAACGCCATGGTTGAGTTTTATGAACACCTTGTCGCGGAGCATGTGGGCGCCTTTGCGATTTCCGAAGAGTACGCCGCCGGCCTGCATGGTATGTTGCGACAGTTGGCCGCTGCCGATATGAGACTTCCATTTCTGAAAGGGCAGGTTACAGGCCCCTTTACGTTCGGTTTAGGGCTGGCGGATCAGAAACGCCGCTCGGTCTGGTTCGACGAACAATATCGCGACATTGTGCTGAAAGGTCTGGGCATGAAGGCGCTCTGGCAAATTCAACAATTGCAGCCCTACACTGAGCAAGTGGTAATCTTCTTCGATGAGCCGGTCTTTTCCGCGTTAGGTACGGCCGCATACATGATGATTCAGGATGAAGAGGTGATTAATGGACTGAATGAAGTCTTTGAAATTTCTCACAATGCCGGCGCGTTGGTGGGCGTGCATTGCTGCGGCAACATGGATTGGGGCCTGCTTGCCAGTACCAAGATAGACATCATTGCCTTTGACGCGTATTTTTATGGCGCTAAAGTGGCGCTCTATCCTGACAAAATTCAGGCCTTTTTGGAACGCGGCGGGATCTTGGCTTCCGGCCTGGTGCCGACCGGTGACGTCGAGAAACTGCGCGCCGAAACGCCCGATAGCCTCAAGTCGAAACACGAAAGCCTTATCCAGGAATTTGTCGGCAAAGGGATTGCTGAAAATCTGTTACGTGAACAATTTCTTTTCACGCCGTCCTGCGGCATGGGCACACTCTCAGAAAGCGATACGGCGATAGTACTGAAACTGCTTGCTGCTACCCAAACCTTTTAGGATTAGGAGCCCAGGCCCAAGAAGGCATTTTGGGATCGGATCAGAGATTTTGAACCTGATTCGATCCCCGACCGTGATAAGAACGTGCTATATTGGTGCCTTTTTCACGTTTTCTATCGCCTTCGCGGCAATTTCGACCGTTGCCGCTCCGGGAATGACGGGCGTGAGCTCTAGCTGCGTGCCCAATTTCTTCGACACAATGAGCATGAGCTCGGTCATTTGTGTCTCATCCAGATCGGCCACCATGAAGACATTGCGCGTGCCTGCCTCTGTATACATCACCTCTGGCTTGAATCGATTTACCACATATCCGATGATTTTCCCGGGCCCTTCTTCTTCGAAATCTAAGCGATTTCCGACGTCTGTCGAAACCTCAAAATAAACCAAGTAACGCATTATTAATCACCTCTTACATAATTCAGCGTTCAAGCATAAGTGCTTTCACTCGGATTTGAGCGCTACTTTTCGCGTTGACCGTAAAAAAGCGTAAAACTCGAACAAATAAGAACACGCTGGCGCGGCTTAAATGTTATCGTTTAACTGCCGCGTTACTCTCACTATACTCATCGGTCGAGAATTAGCGCCTCAGTGTCTCAATTTAAAGGGCTCGATTTCTCCTAGTTCACTGCTTCCTGTCACGGCTGCTGCTTCGTTGAGGAATCGTGCGTACAAATAGCGAAAACACCCCCCACCCGTGCGATTTCAATAAAGACGTACAGGCTGAAGAGGTTCATGCTAGGCACCGTGTCGTCGAGCGAATATTGTACCCAGTTTACGGCCTCAGAACGAGCTCCTGATGGCAATTCTATTTTTGCGCGTTAAAACTGTGTAGGTAGCCCTTAGCTATGTTGAAGATGCGTATATTCATTTAAAATGCTTTAAATTAAAAAATAAGCGGTAATATTAATTATTCAGCCTTTTTATAAAAATAGATGGCAGGAACTGTTAAATAGATGCTCGTCGTCGTTTAGCCACACTGAACTACCAGACCGAGGTGTTTAGTTGAAATATGGAAAAAGAAAAGTCCTTAGCGTACTTATTTTGTTGGCGGCCTCGTCGCTTGTTGCAGGGTCGGTAATCACCCCGGCTGATGCACAGCCGACCCCCGCCAGTTATTACGTCCCCCAAGCGGGATCAACGTGGGTCAACCACGGGACGACAGGAGCCAGCTATAACGCTTACGTCAGCACCCCTGGCTTATTTCGGACTCAATCAAATGGGCACCCATATTGGGGTGATATGGGGCAAAATGATTATATCTCCATCCCGGCCGGCAGTGCAACAAATAACCAAAACACAGCGTCGTGGGAGATAGGGTTTCATTACGCCGGAATGACTGGCCAGCGCTTCCAAAAAATTTGGGACAAAGCGTATGGCGCTTATATGATTGAAATCGACACCTACAAGGGCCCTAATGAGGGCTACCTTACCATCTACCGTGCTACGACCGGTGGCAGCGGTGCGCGGTGGTACATACCAATGGATACCGTTCTTCGCACGGGCCATAATTATTACGTTCAAATTGCGTGGGACTCGCGTGCAGGCCCGGGCAACGAGAAATATCCAACGATCTGGATCGGTGAGGACGGAAACGCGCCAGTGCGACAAACGCGCTGGGACGAGACCGGCGGTGCTCTTGAAGGTACCGGATCATGGTACAACGACGCCGCAGGTCCTGCGAACCTAGGGAATACCGCTTCAGGAAATGGCGTCAGCGCATCAGTCAAGACCGCTTGGCTCAACGGCGGCTTCTTTGTATACCGGCAATACAATTCGATCGTTGATTTTAGCAGTGGTGGAAGCTGGAGCACTGATAAGCTGGCGTGGACAGCCACGACGCCGACCATTAAGCCGACTGCAACACCGGCACCTAAGGTGACGCCCACGCAAGCCGTAAAGCCAACGGTAAAGGCAACAGCAACGCCCCCAGTGAAGGCAGCAGTCAAACCAACGGTGAAGGCAACTGCAATACCGACGGTGAAGGCAACAGCAACGCTAAAGACAACACCAACGGTGAAGGCAACTGCAATACCGACGGTGAAGGCAGCGGTCTCGTCAAGTTCCTCAGACCCCAGCGCAATCATATCCGCCTCGCTTAAGAATGACTCGGTGCCTGGAATTTCGGTTCCATCAGCTCAAACGAGCGGCGTCGCGAGCTTACCTGCCCAACCCGTTTCAGAGTTTTCGTTGCTCGGACTAGGGATACCGGCACTTTTGGCTGGATTAGTCTATCTACTAATAAGACGGTGAGAGGTCCTTTGAGGGCCTTTCTTTTTTTGTTTGACGAGCAGGACTTGGCTTATGAGGGCTCCTGTTCTCAAACGTCTGCTTAGATGCGCCGTGAACTTTTCATCATTTTGAGAAGGGTCTAAGACGGTCCTGCAAGCATTGAGTTTTGTGCTTCTCGACGTCGGCCGAATGAGGTCAAAATATTACGATTTGTGCTTAGTTAATTACGATCGACCCAGGGCCAAGCCAAAAACACGAGCTTCTCGTTTGTGTGAATCTTATCTCAATGTGCTGACGTCCGGCCGGGTCGCCATAGAAATTATGATCGCTCCCTCGCTTCATCGGTCAACGTGCGCTGGAGTCAACTTCATTGTTCGTCGTCCCACCTGTACAACTTCTTCCTCGTTTGTAAGCGATCAACGCAGCAATTGTAACAGATTCCATTATGGCAGCACAGCACTGCTCCACACTGCACACACCGCCACTTCGCATTCTCACGCTCCATAAAAGCGGCAAGCGAATGTTGCTGGATAAAGGTGAGATTTTCGATAAAACTCGTGTGGTGATGCTTTTGATACCGTGCGTCAATTCGGTCTAAGTTGCCGCACGGGAAACTGCTGCACTCATAACAAAAACGAACTTTATTTTTCCGAAGGAGATCGCAGCGTTTCTGAAACGCACATTTCTTATCTCGGGGGCGACATCCCGCGTAATAAGGTATACTTAGCCCTTTCCGGTTTACATCATATTTGCGCGCGAGGTATCTGCTGCACACCGAACAGTTCATGCCACACGGAGCGATTAGTTCCATATCATCAGAACGTGTATCAAGCATGCCGCATCTCGTGGAAATACTGCTTGCTTATTCATATAGATGAGTTTTATCCTCTAAACCGCAGTCGCCACTCTTCCGACCAGTTGACTTTACGCCGGTGCGGCGACAGATACCTCGCTCGGTTATACAGACACCCAGCTCGGTTATGCACCCACGTCTATATCGTGGCGGCGACTCTACACTCACCTTAGCTGCGGCGAGCTGTCGCTCTTTGATCATCTTCTCGCCTTCGCGTTTTATCTTTTCTAATTGCTCGAACGTATAACGCGGCCCCCGCTCGCGTTCCGCTCGGCGTTTCGCGCTTTCTGCTTTGCGGAAATCTCTTATAGCTAGCTCTATTTGCCCCTCCCGACTTAGCGATTGTTGCTGCTTCCGAGTTAGCTGTTAGCTCCTTCCGAAGAAGTTCTAAATCTCTCCGGCGGACCTTGTGCGGCATCAATTCTCCTTCAGCTCTTCGTAAGAACACGTTGACGTGGCTTGAAAGTTAGCTTACTAACTGAAGATAATCATATCCAAAGTTGTTCAGATGGCACTGGTCAAATTATTTTAAAAAAGGTCTTGTTCAGCGCCTTCTTGAAGCTAAATATCCCTGATTTATTGCTTAAACAGAGTATAAAAAGCAAGAGAAAGGTTTATCTGGCTGGCAATCGTTATAAGTCGCCGACGAAAGCGGAGATTAATCATTTTATGATTATTCTAAACATCCTCGGTCTGGACCCGCTTTCGTCCATCATTCTACCTGCCTTTTTGGCACGTTTGTAGTACTGCAAGCAGGCTAATTTTCGAGGAGACTACTTCCACACCGCGCTCCCTAATCGTTTACACCCCATGTTTTACTACGCTAATGCGTGCGCGACGATTGTCTCCAGGTCGATGAGCTCCTATTGCAGCTAGCGGACTAGACGAACGATTATGCGGAAGCGGCAGCTGACGGAAGTGCTCGACCAACTGGGAGCTTACCGATATCTGCAAGACCGCGCGCACGATACGTGGTTGCCCGACAGCGCACGGCAGCACGTCCGACAAATTATCAACAGATACACGTGCAGATATATCAGCAGCGAGAATACAGCTGGTGTATCAACAGCCGTGAGCGTACAAAATAAGAGCTCGTGCGAGGGTAAATTCGGCAGGTAAAACTAAGGGAGTAAACCGGTTTTAGCTTCCCAAAAAAGAAAGAAATGGGTTAGGGACTTAGGATTGCGCTTATTGTCCCATCGGGCCCATATGCTGCTGCATTTCCTGCTGCATGTCGGTGCGCGTGTTCTCGTTCATCCGTTGCCCCATGTAAGGCCCCATGCCACCACCGTTACCCAAATGTTCGTGCATTTCGTCCCACATATGCTGCCACATGGTCTGTTGGAAGGATGTTTGCCCGGCGGCGCCGCCGGTAATGACCATGCAGTAGTAAGGCATGAGCGGTGAGCTGCCGTATTCCACGGAAGCCCCTCTCTGGGTATTCGCGTTAAACCCTGACCACGCAGTCGCATTCTGCAGCACCGTAGCGTACCCTTGCCCCATGAACATGGTCCTGAGCGAATTGAAGTGTGCCTGCGCCGTTGACGCATTGTTGCATGCTTGGACGCTCACGGCGTAAGTGCCGTTTTTATCGCTCACTGTGCCGTTGTACACCGCAATCCCTGCTTGTGGACTGGGTTGCAGTGAAAACGGTGTCGCCACAGTAAAGTTCAGCTGTTGCATCGTGGTCGCTAGGTACTGAATGACGGTTTGGTTTGCTGCAGCCGATGTTGTGGTTGTTGTAGTACTGGCGCTGGGAGTCGGCGTTGGTGACGATGTCGTAGGGCTCGTACACCCCGCAGCGAGAACAGCTGCGAGCATCACCACCGCTAATGCCCCTGCTAAAGACGATTTTTTCATTGTAGACCCTCGTAAGTGACTCATAACTGTGCTGGTAATACATGGCCCGAAGCTTTAAGGATTAGGTGTGTTATGCGCAGCTAGGCTGCTGTGAGTTGCAAGTCAGTTTCAAACAATGGCATTTCGAGGATGATTGAGTGCTTTGCATGCTCATAACGGCCTTGTCAGTTGCGTCATGCGACTCTATGCGGTGAAACTGGAGGTGCTGATTGGGCAATGGAACCCGCCCTGCCATCAGACGAAAGCGTGACTTAAGAAAAGAGAATTCTTTTTTCGATTTGGAGCTATCAGATCTCGGTGCTATCCGGTATAACACAGCAGGTTTATGCCCAGAAGTGGCTTACAAGTGCGATAAACGACAACGCTATTATTTTTCGTCGGGTAGCAGCGCACCTAACCCTATTCGTGGCCGCTTCGGGGTATCCTCAGTTGGTGGCCGCACCACGAGCCTAAGTTCGGCAGCGATCTGTTCGCGCGTTTCGTGCTGTAACTGTAGAGCGTCAAGCGCTTCGTCGGTTGCCGCATAGAATGCCTGGCGCAGTTCGACCGAATCAATGTTATCTACATCTATGCTGCCGAGCGGTGTTTTTTCGTTCTGTATTCTGTCCGATGGATCGCGATACTCGTGTATTAATGTGGTTTGGAGGTACCACTCACCGCGACCCGTGCGCAGCTCTATCGGGATGGGCTTGTATTCGGCACTGACCGAGTACCAACCGGATTTGGCGTCGTTAGTCACGCTCTCTTGCCCCTGATATTCGCCCTTCGCTCAATTGGTCGAACTCTGCTTTGACTTCTAGATAAATACTTTATCGATTTGTTTAGTGATCTCGTCTTTTTTCCTTTCACTCAATCTTCTACGTTTGGAAGGGTCTTTTGCCATACGTTCTTAGTAAAACAGTTTTAGATTAAAAGTTGGACGGTCTGGTAGATATGCGTCGGCAGTCCTGCAAGCGCGAAGAAGTGATGGGGCAACCGTATTGTTGGATAGGTGTAATTCTCTTTCGCACGATGGAGTGAGATTTTGTTGCGGTGGACTTCCAGCAGCTCGCTTTTTGGTGCAACATCAGCAAAAAGGTCTGGGTAATGTTCAGCGGCTAGCATGATACTGGACGAGGTCCGCGCTAGGCACTTAATCGTTGTTACTGGCCGCGCGCGGCTGAACGCACAGTGAGAAGAAACCTCAGGGAATACACGACGCGACACGGTCTCGTAGCCGGGTTTAGACGGGTAGGTGCACAGGAGGGGGTGATGGGATGAACGATAGTTCACGCGGAAGGTTCTGCCTACCTCCTCGCCCAGCGGACGACGACATACTCGATCGGTGGAAGGAGCAGGTAAACCGCCGTGCTCCACGTCTTCCCCGTCAGGGCGACAAGGACCGCGAGGAGGGAGACAAAGGGAACGACCAGGGAGCGGGTGCCCACCTGCCGGACAAAACCGGGGGCCATTCCCGGTTCAACCAAGCGGTCTTTCCCAGTGGCGTACTTCCATTGCAGGAACATCCCCATCCCGAGTGCAAAAAGGTTCAGCTCGAACACGATCTGACCGAGGGGGACACCAGGAAAATCACCCGAAAAGGAGGTCGAGAAAGGAAGGAGGGCGACGAACATGAGGGTCCCCATATTAAGCCAGACATACGTCCGGTCCAGGCGACTCACGGGATGGAGCTCGACATGGTGGCTAAGCCAGAATGCCCCGAGGATCAGGAAGGCTAGCACATAATGGAAAAAATCAGACCACAGCGAGAAGAGAAGGTTCGTGACGAAGGGTGTTGACTGGACCAGGGCCGCCTTCTCCGGTATGTTGATGCCTACAACAAGCAATGTCATCGAGAAGGCAAAGATCCCATCCGTCAGGGCTTCCAGCCGGCTTTTGGCAAGGTGCATCGCCTCACCTTCCGGATATTCTTTTTTCATGAAAAACAATCTCAGCTGTTAATTCCTGAAAGATTAATCTTTTGTTTTCTCCCGCAACAGGTCAGACATGCGGGGATTTCGACGCCATTCCCCAGTCTCAGGATAACGCCAGTGGCGCAAGGGGAGCTGAGAAGTGCATACCATTCTGACTGCAATCCACTGAAGGCGGCATCCCACAGGCTGCTTGGCGGGACCCTGTCCGAAGCTGGTGCGGCAATTGGAGATGTTATCACCCGTCGTATCATAAACCACCTGTCCGGCCCGTTATATCCCAATTCGTACCGGTATCTGCCTGCCCGCACAGAACACAGGATTATGACAAGAAGAGCACCTGACGAAACAGGTCAATTTTAAAGACAGAACTGTAGAATGCCTCGTCTGCGTGCAGAAATACCACGTCACGGTGACGGGCGGCCGGGAACAGGGAATATGTAAAGAAACACCGGCTGATCCACCTTGTTGAGAAACTGGAATTGAAGAGGTAGTCCCCAACTCATTTCCAGTTCTTTTATATTTCTTGGATTCCCTTTAAACTCCATGATTTTAATATTTGTGAGGTTGATCCGGGCATGAGCGAAATACCCAGCCCGTCATTCCTCTACCGGATTAAGGAATCACTCCTCGGCTCTGCCGGGGACATCGTATACGGCATGGAGGATGGTGCCGTCTCGATCTTCGGGCTCGTGCTCGGTGTCGCAGTAGGCGCCCAGTCCGGAAGTGCCGTGTTTCTTGCAGGCGCTACGGGCGCCATTGCGGCGTCAGTCTCGATGATGGCGGGGCTTTACCTCGATCTCGAGTCCGAGAGAGACGAAGCCCGGGTGGAGGCAAAGCAGCGGGAAGCCGAGATCCGTCGTGATCCTGACCATGCAGTGAACGAGCTGATGAGCGTGCTGCAGGGAACAGGCCTGAGCAGTACATGCCTCGATACGATCCGGACCGATATACAGGCTAACCCCCTGGCGATCTGCACATTCGAGGATGCGGTCGCCAGTGAGGAGACCCCCGCCTCCCAGAAAGGCTCCATGCTCGTGCAAACCGGCTGGATGGGGATCACGGATCTTACAGCCGGATTAACCCCAGTGATACCTTTCGTATTTCTGCCGTTTGCCGAGGCCCGGATAACCTGTATCGTGGGAACCGCTACCCTCCTGATCCTGCTCGGTCTCTTCAGAGCAAAGATTGGCAAACGCCCGGTGGGAAGGACGGTAATGGAGACCTTAGCCATCGCAACCGCCGCAGCTATCGCGGGTGTCCTGATAGGATTGCTGATCGGCGGCTGACAGCGACTGCAAGTGATGCAGTCAAAAATAAATCCGCGGGCGGCAAAGACGCTCAGGAGTGCGCTGCACCCTTATAGTGCCTTTTTCGCCTCTATTATTGCCTTCGCCGTAATTCCTAGCGTCACCGCTCCGGGAATGACGGCCATTTTGTCGCTATAATCGTCATCAGAAAAAACCGATCATGCTAAAAGTCGAGCTTGGTTATGTTAAAAGTACGAGGAGGAGGCAAAAATGATTGAGAGAGGATTAATCATAACGGGCAGCGATGCGGAGTTATTGAACCGTGCACTTTCAGAATTGAAAACAAAAGCCTATGAAGATTCCAAGGCTCAATTAAATGATACTGAAGCACTAAATGTACTCGTTTCGGGTTTCAGAACTGCAGAGAAAGAAGAACAAGAAGAAGAAAGAAGCCACTCGTATTTTAGCCCCTTACATAAGCGCCTGGTGCTAGGTACGGTTATCAAAAGGCTAGGCAGCGCGGAAAGTCGCAAAGCTTAGCTCTTTCTCCAGTCAGGTTGTTTCATTCCGCATATGCACGTTATTGCCACCGCAGGCTGATATGGCTAACACAGCCTTTTTGGATTACCTAGGGCCACTTCTCACTATAGTACTATTCTTAATCATCATCCTTATGGAGACGCTCGTCCTGCGTGGCCTGAAGTGGGGGTCGCAGTGGGCGTCATTCACTGATTCTGTTATTGTCAATATAGTCTCAGCTCTGGCCGGTGTGTTTTTGTTCGCATTTAGCGGAACGGCCCTCAACTTGGGATTGGCGCCCCTCCTCCTCATCTTAGGGACGCTAACCGTGCTCATCGAAGGGGTGATATTGACTCTCATGAAACGCCATCCACTGCGTCAGACGTGGATCGCGGCGGTCGCCATCAACGTGGTGAGCTTTGCCTTTATTTATGTCCTGCTGAGCCACATCACTTAAACAACTAAATCCTTAAGCGCCTCTAATGGTGCTTTCCGTTCAACTGAGTCAGTCGGATATATGTAAAAATCGACACCTCGGCCCCTACCCCGTCCTTTTCGTTCTACCTCGCGTAGCCGTAAAGCTCCAATTCAGCGATGAGTACTGAAAGCATCTTATGTGAGACCTGCTCACTGGACTCATGGGATTATTGTTCAACCGCCCGCTTACAAAGCCCTATAGAGACCGAGACTGCCATCGACCAAAGCCTCTCCACTCTCGAATCACAAATTACAGAGCTAAAATCACTTATTTTACAAAAAGAAAGCGAAGCTGACGCCTATAAAGAAAACAAAAGGCCGAGGGCGAGATTCGAACCCGCGTCGTGGCCTCCACAGCTGCCTGATTTTGGTATAAACCCCAAAATAGGCTCCTTTTCTGATAGTCCAATAGCTGACCCAAAGTCGCGGGCCAGTGTTGAGAACGCCTCTTACGCATCAAACAACCAAGGCTTAGCGTCACTGGAGCTTAGATTCACTAAGAAAGAGTTACTTGACTACACAGAACTTCGCTTAGCCGGAATAAGCAAAGCGTCTGTTCCATGGATGAAGAGGAACTCCAGAACCTTTTGGAACCATACCAAAGGCGTTATAAGCAAGGAAAGGTGCGACGCACTTCGGGCACATCTCTCAGCGAGGTATACGGACATTTGGGCGCCACGTAAGGTTATGAACTTCGCGACGGCGTTTCTTAAGTACCTTGCGAAGACGCATTTTGATCCACGCTATCAAGCATTTGAGCTCTTCTTGGAGATGCCTAAAGGTTTGAAGGCGCGCAAGCACGTGACCTACAAGGAAACGAAGCTGAAGTGACGCTTCGCTGAACTCAGCGGGGTTGCTGCGCAACCCCTTCAAGGTCAGCCACATGCAAAACGGGTCGCTTGCGCGACCCGTTTCTGTTTGGTCAGGGATCGCGTCGCGATCCTTTCGCTTCGCTCAAACGTGTTGAGCGGCGCGCAGGCGAAGCGCGAATTCCTGGAGGGCGGCGATGCCGCTTTCCTCGGCCTTGCGCAGCCAGACCTGCAGATCGGCGACGAGCTGTTCGGCGGAGACGCCGGTCCGGGTCCAGAGCTGGCGCAGCTCTTCGCGCATCGCGACCAGCTTGGCGAGGTAGGGGCTCAGCGCCACCGCCTCGGCGACCTGCTCCTTGACGGCCAGTGGGATCTTGTCGTCGTCGCGATGCAACCAGCGCCGCGCGACCAGCATGTTGGCGAACCGGGCCGTGCCGCCGGCGCCTTCGCGCTTCAGGCGGGCGACTTCGGCGGCCGACGCGTCGCGCAGGCTCCGCGCGTACGTGGCCATCACCTCGTAGCGGTTGGCGATGATCGCCTCGAGCGTCTGGTTGTCGGCGACCGGCTTGACCGCACCGAGGCGCAGTTGCGGCGGCGTCT
>Ga0208851_1000300_pt1 | contig 22743 bp, 18 predicted proteins | sample NGESurshal092012_FD_184481 | JGI IMG/M metagenome (GOLD analysis project Ga0208851, IMG submission 184481) | Arctic peat soil microbial communities from Barrow, Alaska - NGEE Surface sample 415-2 shallow-092012 (SPAdes) | ecosystem: Environmental > Terrestrial > Soil > Wetlands > Peat ... | reverse complement strand
CGACCCGCACGCACTCCAGCGCTCCTTCCTCGCCCACGTGCAGTACACCCGGGGCCAGGGGCCGGATCGCGCGACGCCGTGGGACAAGTTCCTGGCAACGGCGATGGCGGTGCGAGACCGGCTGGCCGAGCGCTGGGTCGCGACGAAGCGCACCTACCGCTCGCTGGACCCCAAGCGCGCGTACTATCTGTCTGCCGAGTACCTCCTCGGTCGGGGGCTGGGGAACAACCTCATCGCCACCGGCCTGCTCGAGTCGGCCCGCGAGGCGCTCCACGGTGCCGGGGTCGACCTCGAGGCGCTCATCGAGCTCGAGCCGGACGCGGGACTGGGCAACGGCGGCCTCGGCCGACTCGCAGCCTGCTTCCTCGACTCGATGGCCACCCACGAATACCCGGGGATGGGCTACGGCATCCGCTACGAGTTCGGCATCTTTCGCCAGGACCTCATCGGCGGTCACCAGGTGGAACGCGCCGACGAGTGGCTGAAGTTCGGCAACCCCTGGGAGATCGTCCGCCCGGAGAAGGTGGTGGCGGTGCGGTTCTACGGCGCGGTCGAGCGCGGCTCGGAGCGCAACGGCACGCCGGCCGCGCGCTGGGTGGGTGGCAAGACGGTGCTCGGCGTGCCCTACGACATGCCGGTGGCCGGCTTCGGCGTCTCCACCGTGAACACGCTGCGGCTCTGGCAGGCGCGCGCGTCGGAGGAGTTCGACTTCCGCCTCTTCAACGCCGGCGACTACGAGCGCAGCGTGGTGGAGAAGAACGAGTCGGAGGTCATCAGCAAGGTCCTGTACCCGAACGATCAGAACCAGGCCGGCAAGGAGCTTCGGCTTCGCCAGGAGTACTTCTTCGTCGCCTGCAGCCTGGCGGACATCGTCCGGCGCTACCTGCGCCGCCACGACGACTTTCGCGCGTTCCCGGACAAGGTCGCGATCCAGCTGAACGACACCCACCCCGCGGTGGCGATCGCCGAGCTGATGCGGCTGATGGTCGACGAGAAGCACGTGTCCTGGGACGAGGCCTGGGAGGTGACCGTCGCCACGTTCGGCTACACCAACCACACCCTCCTCGCCGAGGCGCTGGAGCAATGGCCGGTGAGCTTCTTCGAGCGGCTGCTCCCCCGACATCTGGAACTCATCTACGAGATCAACCAGCGCTTCCTGCGCCAGGTGCAGATCCGCCACCCCTTCGACGCCGAGCGGCTGGGGCGGATGTCGCTCATCGAGGAGGGTGCGGAGAAGAAGGTCCGCATGGCGCACCTGGCGGTGGTGGGCAGCCACAGCGTGAACGGCGTCGCCGAGCTGCACACCGAGCTGCTCAAGCGCGACGTGCTCCCCGACTTCGCCGAGTTCTTCCCCGAGCGTTTCAACAACAAGACCAACGGGGTCACGCCGCGGCGGTGGCTGCTCCAGTGCAACCCCCGGCTCTCCACCCTGATCACCGCGCGCATCGGTGACGGCTGGGTCAGGGATCTGGAGCAGCTCCGGGGGCTCGAACCCCTGGTGAGCGACGTGGGCTTCCTCCAGGACTTCCGGGCGGCGAAGCAGGCCAACAAGCAGCGGCTGGTGGAGCACGTCCGGAACACGCTGTCGGTCGGCCTCGATCCCCACGCCATCTTCGACGTGCAGGTGAAGCGGCTGCACGAGTACAAGCGACAGCTGCTGAACGCGCTGCACATCGTCGCGCTCTGGATCCGGGCCCGCGAGGCCCCGGCCTCGGTGGTGCACCCCCGGGTGTTCCTCTTCGGAGCCAAGGCGGCACCTGGATACCTCCTGGCCAAGCTGATCATCCGGCTGATCAACGGAATCGCCGAGGTGGTGAACGCCGACTCGGGACGCACCGGCATCCAGGTGCTGTTCCTCCCCAACTACCGGGTCAGCCTGGCCGAGCTGATCATTCCGGCCGCGGACGTGTCGGAGCAGATCTCCACCGCCGGGAAGGAAGCCTCCGGCACCGGGAACATGAAGTTCGCGCTCAACGGCGCGCTCACCCTCGGCACACTCGACGGGGCGAACATCGAGATCCGCGACGCGGTGGGCCCCGAGAACTTCTTCCTCTTCGGGCTGACCGCGGACCAGGTCGAGCAGACGCTGCGCGGGGGATACCGGCCGGCCGAGGTGCTCGCCGGTGACCCGGAGCTGAGGGCGGTGCTGGACCTGGTGCGTACGGGCTTCTTCTCTCCCGAGGCCCCCGACCTCTTCCACCCGCTGGTGGACGCGCTGGTGCAGGAGGACCGTTACCTGGTGCTGGCCGACTTCCGCGCCTACGCCGAGGCCCAGTCCTCGGTGGCGCGGGCCTATGCCGGTGATCCGGAGGATTGGTCTCGCCGTGCACTCCTCAACGTTGCCCGGGTGGGGCGTTTCAGCTCCGACCGGAGCATTCACCAGTACGCACGCGAGATCTGGGGCATCGCGGCGGTTCCAGTGACCCTCTAGGTCAGGGCGGCGGGCGCCACCGAGCAGCCACCGCCCTCCGCGGCGGGCGGGCCTGCGCATCGACCGATGGTGCGTTCCCACCATCGGTGCCGTGGTTCAGGTGCAATCCTGACCCGTTCCCCCTCCGAGACGGACAGTTCCCCTCCCACAGACAGTCCTGAGGAGGGGTGCTCTTGCAGCGATCCACACTGGGAATCACACGATGGGCTCGGGCATGCGCGGCGCTGCTCGGTCTCGTCCCTGCCATGGTGCTGGCGCAGGCCAGCACCTCGGTGCTCACCGGGAACGTCATCGACGCGGCCACCAAGGCGCCGATCGCCGACGTGGTGGTCACCGCCACCGCGCCGACCCTGCAGGGCGAGCAGGTGGTGGTGACCGACGCCACCGGCCTCTACCGCGTCCCGCAGCTGCCACCCGGCACCTACACCGTCCGGTTCGAGAAGGAGTCGTACCGTCCCTTCGCCCGCGCCCAGATCGACGTCGCCGCGGACCGGACCCTGCGGCTCAACGTCGAGCTGCTGCCCGAGACCGCCGGCACCGAGACGGTGACGGTCATCGGGACGCCGCCCACCATCGACATCGGCTCGAGCGCCACCGGCACCAGCATCAACCAGGACTTCGTCCGGAACCTCGCGGTGTCACGCCCGGGCGGGCTCGGTGGAGCGAACCGGTCATTCGACTCGCTGGCCATCGTCGCCCCGCAGGCCAACGCCGACTTCTACGGAGTCGGGATCAACGGCGCGACCTCCCCCGAGAACCTCTACCTGATCGACGGAATCGCGGTGAACAACCCCGGGTTCGGCACCCTCGGCACGCCGCTCACCTCCGAGTTCATGGACGAGGTGAACGTGGTGACCGGCGGCTACATGCCCGAGTACGGCCGGACGAGCGGCGGCGCGATCAGCGCGGTCACCAAGGGCGGTGGCAACGAGTTCCACGGCTCGGTGTGGGGGACGTACACGCCCGGGAGCCTCACCGGAACGCCGAGCTCCGTGCTCGGTGCCAACCCCATCATCCAGGGCAAGCGCGACCTCGGAAACTTCGGCGACTTCGGAGCCACGGTCGGTGGCTACATCATCAAGGACAAGCTCTGGTTCTTCGCCGGAATCCAGTTTTCCGCGCAGCGCTACATCTACAGCCGCTCGTTCAACCGGCTCCTCAACGGGGTCATCGAGCCCATCGCCAACTCGACCGAGCGACGCTTCGGTGACGAGCAGAGCATCAACTACATCGGCAAGCTCACCTACCTCATCAACTCCGACAACCGGCTGAGCGTGTCGGTGACCGGCACCCCCACCAAGGGCGGCGGCCCGGGAGAGGTGACGATCCGCAACCGCTCCACCAACCGGACCCCGTTCAACGCGAACCTCTTGACCCTGGGCACGTACAACGCAGGGGCGACCGAGTCGAGCTTCAACGCGATGGACATCACCGCCGAGCTGAACAGCTCCTTTCTCGACAAGAAGCTGCTGCTCGACATCCGGGGGGGGGTGCACATCCAGAACGACTCCTTCCTCCCCGCGGACGGCAGCACGCTCGCCGACATCGACAACCCGGCGGTCCTGGCCGGTGTGCCGCAGGTTCGCTCGCCGGCCACCATCCAGACCCCGGTCTACGAGCTCGACCACTCGTTGCCGTCGACGGTCCAGCCCGCCTGCACCGCGCCCGGCGCGTCGTGCGGCGTGCTGCGCTACCTGACCGGCGGCCCAGGTGGGCTGCTCGAGACCCTGGACTTCACCAGCTGGCAAGGGCGCGCGGTGGTGACGTACCTGGCGACCTGGCTCGGCCACCACGTGCTGAAGGCCGGCTTCGACGGGCAGATCAGCAACTTCACCCACGACGAGACGTACAGCGGCGGGGTGGTGTACCGCGACGGCACCGACCTCGGCGGGCCCCCCGGCACGGTCTACGACTACCGGCGGTTCACCTACCTCACGGGCGTGGACACCATCAGCGACACGCCCCGGGTGCAGACCGCGACCAAGTCCACCATCATCGGCGGCTTCGTCCAGGACAGCTGGAGCATCGCCGACAAGGTCACCCTGAACGTCGGCGTGCGCTACGACGCCCTGACCCTGCAGGGGGCGGACGGGAAGACCCGCATCTCGCTGTCCGACCAGTTCGGCCCGCGCATCGGTCTGGTGTGGGATCCCACGCAGCAGGGCCGGTCGAAGATCTTCTTCAACTACGGCCGCTACTTCGAGAACATCCCGCTCGACATCTCCGACCGAGCGTTGAGCAGCACCCAGCCGGCGGCGTCCGGCGTTCACGTCTGCAATCCGGTTCAGGTCGGGCGCAAGGGCTGCGACGCGACCACCGTGAACGGCGGCGCGGCGTTGATCAACGGCTTCACCGAGGTTCCCAATCGCAAGTGGAACGTGACCGGGCCGCCGTACGCCTCCTACGTGGACCCGGCGCTGAAGTCTCCGTCGAACGACGAGATCGTCGCCGGAGCCGAGTACGAGGTCATCCCCAACGCGCGGCTCGGCGTCACCTACACCTACCGGAACCTGGTCCGGACGGTGGAGGACATGTCGAACAACGAGGGTCAGACCTACTTCATCGGGAATCCGGGAAGCGGGATCGGCGACACCTTCCCCAACGCCCAGCGCACGTACAACGCGGTCACCGTCCAGTTCAGCAGGACCTTCGCCGACCTCTGGCTGGCGCAGGCCAGCTATACCTGGGCCAAGCTCGAGGGGAACTACGACGGCCTCTTCAACGCCCAGGGCTCGGGCGCACTGGGAGCCCCGCAGCTCGACCCGAACATCAACTCCACCTTCGACCTGCGGTCGCTGCTGCTCAACCAGACGGGACCGCTCAGTAGCGACATCAACCACAACATCAAGGCTTTCGTGGCGAAGGAGTGGGTCGTCAACCCGGTGTTCAGCTTCAACACCGGTCTCTCCTTCAACGCCAACTCCGGTCCGCCGATCAACGCCCTGGGAGCCCACCCCATCTACGGCGCGGGTCAGTCGTTCATCCTCGCTCGCGGCGGCGCTGGCCGGCTCCCCTGGGTCACCTCGCTGGATGCAAAGGTCGGCTTCAACTTCCGGGTGGGCAAGGACTCGGTCCTGACCGCGGCGGTGGAGGGGTTCAACCTCTTCAACTCCCAGCGGCCGCTCTCGGTGGACGAGAACTACAGCGCGCAGCAGGTTGCACCCATCCTCGGAGCCACGCAGGGCAACGTTCCCACCCAGTACGGCGGGTTCTGCTCCGGGACAACAGCCGACAGCTGCCCGCAGGGCAACGGGTCCCTCCCCAAGCCCAAGGCAGATGGGAGCGGCAATGCCATCCGTATCGGGCTCCCCAACCAGAACGGCGTACTCGTCGCGCGCGTGCCCAGCCTGACCTGGGGCACACCGACCGCGTACCAGGCGGTGCGGCAGTTCCGCTTCAGCATCCGGTTCACCTTCTAGCCATGGACGCCACAAACATGAGGACTCGACGGACCATGAAGAACGATGTCGTGACGTTCGGCTGCGGGCTGACTGCGGCGGTGCTGCTCCTCTCCGGCTGCCCCACGCCGGCCCCGGCCTCTTGCCAGACCCTGCCTCCCGGGCAGGGCGGGTACGTCCTGCGATTCGTCCGCACGGGACAAGCAGCGCCAGGGTGCGACACGACCACTCCCGCGGAGACCAGCGACCTCTGGATCTTCGACACCAACGCCAACAGCCAGGTGGTGGTTCACGCCGCGCTGACCATGCCCTACCCCGACTTGCCGGCGCCCACTCCTCCGGGCCTCATCGGCCAGGGCGTATTCGTCTCGCCCGAGATCGACGCGAACGGAACCTGCCAGGTGGCGAGCTTGACCACCATGACCACTGGCAACGGTGCGAGCCTGCTCTCGTACGCCACGCGCGACATGGAGTGGCTGGGCGGCCCGACGTACCAGGGCGCGGAGTTCAAGGCGAACGTCACCGTCACCTCGGGCACCTGCAGCGCGGACTACGGAGTTCAGGCCCTCTCCCCGGCGGTGGGCTGCGACAGCGACGCCGACTGCAATCCCTTCAAGACTCCGGTGGGGTCGGGGATCTTCAGCGTGTTCGATCAGAGCTGCAACACCGATCCCTGGACCGCGCCCGTGGCAGCGTCTTTCGGCACCGCCGGCATCTGCTTCTTCAACAAGCCGTACCCGGGCCTGAAGTAGTTGCCGGTCGCGGCGCCTCCAGGGGAACACCTCTCCCCTGGAGGCCTGCGAGGCAGGTGCCGTTCAGCCGGTCCGGGCCCGCCGCGTGGCAGTCGCCGCCAGGCCCACCAGCTCGGAGCGCCCGCTCACGCCGACCTTCCGGAAGAGCCGGCAGAGCTGGTTGCGGACGGTGAAGGGAGAGGTCCCGAGCACGCCCGCAATCTCGCGGTTGTTGTACCCCCGGCTGACGAAGTCGAAGATCTCCTGCTCGCGGGGGGTGAGCCGGGCCCCGAGCGCCTCCTGCACCTCGCTCGCCCGCCGGTCTCCCAGCCCGAGAACGGGCAAGGAGAGCCGGAGCAGCTCCAGCTCAGGGCGGAGGAACGGCTCGCTGGCGCGGCCCATCACCAGCGCCGTCCGCCCTTCCTCGAGCGCGCCGAGGCACAGGTGATTGACCGGCCGCTCGGACCGCCACATGCGCCCGAGCTCGGAGTCGGTGCTGATGAGGCCCGAGGCCTCGACCACGCCTCCGGCCCCCAGCGCGGCGGCGCGGATCCCCGCCAGCTCGCTCCAGATGGTGTCCGCCTTCCTCGCCAGGAGCCGCTCGGTCAGCGGGGGCAGCCCCCACGTGACCGGCTCGGGTCCAGCGGTGGAGGCCCCGCTCTGGAAGAAGGCGACATCGAAGGGAACCAGGGTCTGAAGCAGCGCCAGGGTGCCGCTCCGGAACTCGGTGCGGTCATGTGCGCGGACGGCGAGAGCAGCGATCTCCGAGAGCAGCTGCGGAACGTCGGTGACTGACATGGGTGGGTGGCCGTTGCATCGATCCCCCTCGTCTCTGTGACAACGGCGGTTGACCTGGGGTTGCGTGCACCTCGCGGCACCGCGGGCCCGCCTCGCTGCACGCGCACGGCGAACTGCCGATCGGGACCCGCGGGCTGCCTGGTGCAGGCAGACCACCCGGTGATCTGGTTCAGGCGCAATCCTGACCGGGGTGCGCTCCCCGGGCATTCTGGCCACCGTCCACGACAGCCGTGGCGAGCGAGGGAATCTGCGTCCTGACCAGGCCGTTGTTGGACACCGGTGGCAATCGTTGGCCTGGTTCGGCGTTCCTCTGTTGGCCGGAGAAGCGACATGGGTGTGACAGAACTGTTGAGCGCGTTGAAGGCAGTGGCGGAGCCCACCCGGCTGCGCATGCTGGAGCTGCTGCTCGGGTGGGAGGGCCCACGGGCCGGGCCGGTCCGCTCGGGAGAGCGCGGGCTCTGTCTGTCCGATCTCGAGCTACTGGTCGGCCTGCCGCACGCGCTCGTCTCCCACCACCTCCGCATCCTCAAGGAGGCCAACCTGGTGGAGACCGAGCGCCGGGGCCGCTGGACGGTGTACCGCCCCCGGCCGGAGCGTGTGGCTGCGCTCGCCGAGTCTCTCCGCACGGTGGGGAGCACCCGGCAGCTCCCGGGCGGACCGACGCTCTCCGCTGCCTGACGCCCCCGGGGTGCCCTGGAAGGTGCTCGACTCTCCAGCGAACGACTGGAGGATGCCCCGATGGTCCTCGCCGGACTGCTGCTCACGCTGTTTGCTGCCCCACCCTCGACCCCGGACCCGCTCACCGCTGCGAACCAGGCGTTCGCCGCGGGAGACTGGGAGCACGCCGCCCGGCTCTACCGTCTGGTGGTCCAGGCGCACCCCGACCAGGCCTCGAGCTGGGCGCGCCTGGGTCGCTCGCTCCGCGAGGAGGGGCAGGCCCGCGAGGCGCTCCCGGCGCTCCTGCGCGCCGAGCAGCTGGGGTTCGCTCCGGCCCTGATGCAGTACCAGCGGGCGCTGGCGCACGCGCACCTGGGAGAGAAGGATGCTGCGCTGGCCCTGCTCCGGCCGCTGGCGGCCGAGGGATTTGGCCCGCCGCCAGGGCTGCCGGCGGTGAACGTGGACCCGGCCGTTGCAGGCGACGCACGGTTTCAGGAGCTGGCGGCGAAGTTCGCCGCGCTCGCGGCGCCGTGCATCCAGCCTGGCTCGCCGTGGCGCCAGCTCGACTTCTGGCTCGGCACCTGGGACGTCTACGACCGGAGCGGCAATCGCGCGGGGCAGAGCCGCATCGAGCGCATCCTCGGCGACTGCGTGGTGCTCGAGAACTGGACGGGGACGGGCGAGGGCAAGAGCTGGAACACCTGGAACCCCGCCCGGAAACGCTGGGAGCAGTCCTGGGTGGACTCGAGCGCGACGCCGGTCTTCTTCACCGGCCAGCTCGAGGACGGGGTGATGGTCTACCACTCGGACCAGCCCCAGCCGGACGGCAAGCCCTACGAGCGACGGCTGACCTTCACCCCGCTCCCGGGGCACCGGGTCAGACAGCTGAGCCGGGGGACGGCGGACGGGGGACGGACGTGGACCACCGAGTACGACCTCATCTACGTGCCGCACGGAACGCCCTTCACCGCGCTGTGATCAGCGGGTGGCGCCGGGAGGACACCTGGTCGCCTCGCGTCCCCAGGGCCTCCCGGCGCACGACCGGACGAGCCGAGCACGCCACCGCTCCCCTCACCCGGAATGACCGGAGGGGAACGTCCTCTGTTGCGCAGATTCGACCGCCCTCCGGCAGTGTGCCGGGTCTGGCGCGCACGGGGAGCACCGCCGCGCCGGGGCGCTAGCGAGAGCCGAGGGGACGCCGATGCCGCCGGACATCACTGCTCGCGTGCTCGATCCGCTGGACCTCCAGCTCCTGGCGTTGCTGGAGATGGACGGACGCATGTCGCACGCCCGGCTCGCCCGCCGGGTGGGCCGCTCCCGGAGCGCGATCCAGGAGCGCATCGAGCGGCTGGAGCGGATGGGTCACATCGCCGGATACACCATCCGCCGCGGCAACCGGACCGCCGACGTTCACGCCTATCTCCTGGTGTGCGCGAGCGGCCCGGGGCAGGAGTCGCTGGCGACCGCGCTGGAGGCCTTCCCCGAGGTGCAGGTCTGCGACGCGGTGAGCGGCGAGACCGACCTCATCCTCCAGGTCCAGGCCCCGGACGTCGCCGCCATCGATCGGGTGCGGGCCGCGGTGGCGGCGCTCCCCGGCGTGGCGCGCACGCGGACGGCGCTGGTGATGCAGACCCGCTTCCACCGGCGATAGGCGCCGCGTCAGGCCGAGCGGCTCCGGCGGCCGGGCTCGAGGCAGGCGAGGAGCCAGTCCCGGATCGGCGCCCAGATGGCGTGCTCGTACCGCGGGCGCACCCAGCCGAAGTGGCCGATGCTCCGCTCGCCCACGTCCTCCGGGCGCACCGAGACGACCTCGCCGTCGCCGCCGTAGAACGAGACCAGCGCCTCGACCCCGCTCCGCGGAGCGTAGCGGTCGTCGGCGATGTGCAGGGCCCGGACCGGGAACCGGAGCGCAGCATAGGCGGCGCGAACCTCGGGACCGAGCGCATCGAACAGGTAGTGGCGGCGGCGTCCCCAGCGGGCCCACTCGCGCGCCACGCCGGCCGGGAGGTCCTCGCCTTGCCCCAAGGCGCGCATCGGCAGGAACCCCGCCAGCGTGGCGAGCCCGGGGATGAGCGCGTGCCACGCCGTCCACATCACCCCGCGCCACGGCCAGGGCCAGTGGCCGGCCCAGCCCAGCTGGGAGCCGACCAGCGCGGCCCCGGAGAGATGCCGCGCGGAGGGAGCGAGCCCGACCAGCTGACCGCCCGCGCTGTGGCCAAGGAGGAGCTGCGGCACCCGCGGGTGCTGCTCGCGAATCCAGCTCAGAGCGCCCTCGAGGTCCAGACGTCCCCAGTCCTGCATCCGCGCCGGCTCCTGCCGCAGCGGACCCCGGCGTGAGTCGCCGATGCCGCGGTAGTCGAAGGTCAGGACCGCCAGGCCGGCGTCCGCGAGGTGCCGGGCGAGGTGCGCGTAGATGCGCCGGGGGACGCCGGTGGCGCTGGCGATGACCACCGTTCCCTGGACCCGCGCCGGCTCGAGCACGGTCCCTCCGAGCGGGCGGCCGTCGTCGGCGTCGAAGACGAACTCGATGGGACGCACCGGGCACCTCCGTGCTACTCAGTAGACCAGTCGGTCCAGTGACTAGACCGGTCGGTCTACCGAGGTCAAGGAGGCGCCCACGTGGAGACCCGGGAACGCATGGTGGAGGTCACCGCGCGGCTGCTGGCGCGGCAGGGCTATCACGCCACCGGGCTGGCGCAGGTGCTGACCGAGGCGGAGGCCCCGCGCGGCTCGCTCTACTTCCACTTCCCCGAGGGCAAGGAGCAGATGGCGGCCGAGGCGGTGCGGCGGCTGGGCGAGCAGCTCGGTGCGGCGCTGCAGGCCAAGCTGGACGGCAAGCCGGACGTGCGAAGCGGGCTCCAGTCGGTGGCGCGGATGTTCGCCCGGCAGCTGGAGGCCTCCGAGTTCGCCCTGGGCTGCCCGGTGGCGACGACGGCCCTCGAGGCGTCGGACGAGGCCCCTGCCCTGGCCTCCGCCTGCGCCGAGGTGTTCGAGCGCTGGACGGTGGTGCTCGCGGACCGGCTCCGGAGGGAGCGGCCGCGGGTGACCGCGCCGGAGAGGCTGGCGCGGACGGTGCTGTCGCTCATCGAGGGCTCGTTGCTCCTCGCGCGGGTACGGCGGAGCGTCGAGCCGCTGCGCGACGCCGAGCAGGCCATCGGGACGTTGCTCGAGGGCTGAAAGGCGCGTTGACTGCGTCTCCGGAATGAACGTCATTCTCTTCGGTGCGACCGGGATGGTGGGGCAGGCCGTGCTCGGCGAGTGCCTGCGCAACGACGGTGTCGCCGCCGTGCTGTCCATCTCCCGGAGCCCGACCGGAAAGACCCACTCGAAGCTGCGCGAGGTCGTCCGCAAGGACCTCTTCGACGTCGGCGTGCCCGAGGCGGAGCTGCAGGGGTATGACGCGTGCTTCTTCTGTCTGGGCGTGTCGTCTGCGGGAATGGCCGAGGCCGACTACACCCGGCTCACGTACGACCTGACGCTGGTCTGGGCACGGGTGCTGGCACGGGTGAATCCCGGGATGGCCTTCCTCTACGTCTCGGGCGCGGGCACTGGAGGCGCGGGCATGTGGGCGCGGGTGAAGGGCCGCACCGAGCAGGCGCTGCTGGGCCTCTTCCCCTCCGCGTACATGGTCCGCCTGGCCATGCTCCGGCCGATGCACGGCGAGGTCGCGAAGACCCGCTGGACGCGGATCCTCTACTCGGGGTTCCGGCCGCTGTTCCCGGTCGTCCAGAGGCTCGCGCCGTCGCTGGTCATCTCCAGCGAGGAACTGGGGCGGGCGATGATCCGCGCCGCGCGTGAGCGGCCGACCAACCATGTGCTGGAGATGAAGGACCTCCAGGTGCTCGGGCGCGGAGCGGGCCGGTGAGCCCGCTGCGGTACCACGAATCTCCGCCGCCCCCGGATCTGGCGTGGGCCGTCCAGTGCTTCTGGGAGGCGGAGGGCCCGGCTGGTGGCACCGAGCGCATCGTCCCGGACGGCTGTCCCGAGCTCGTCGTGCAGCTCGGCGGGACGATGCTGGCGGCAGACGAGGGCGCGCCGCCTCGGGTGCAGCCACGAGCGCTCCTGGTCGGACAGCGGAGCCGGGCGCTCCGGGTCTCTCCGCGCGCGCCGTTCCGGACCGTGGCAGCGCGGCTCCGGCCCGAGGCGCTCGGGTCGCTCCTCCGTTCACCGGCCGCGGAGCTCACGGGCGGATGGGCCACGCTGGAGCAGCTGTTCGGAGCAGAGGCGAACAGGCTGGTCGCGCAGCTCGAGGACGGGGGCCAGGCGGGGCAGGCCACGGTGGAGCAGTTCCTGCGCCGTCGCCTGGCAGCAGCGCGCCGGCCGGTGCGGCTGGAGCGTGCCCTGGCCGTGCTTCGCCGTACGCGCGGGCGCCTCTCGGTCCGGACGCTCCGGGAGGCGACCGGGGCGTCGGAGCGCTGGCTCGAGCGCGCCTTCCTCCGTGAGGTCGGTCTTGCGCCGAGGACCTTCGCCGCCGTGCTCCGGGTGCAGGCGGCGCTGCTGCTCCGCGCGTCCGAGCCCAGCTGGGCCCGGATCGCCGCCGAGCTGGAGTACTGCGACCAGGCCCACCTCACCCGCGAGTTCCGCAGCCACGCTGGACTTCCACCGGCGGCGCTGGTGCAGGCGCTCGGGCCGCTCGCGCGCGCCTTCGTGGGCCCCAGACTCCGCGAGCTGTTCTCTGTCGGATTCGTCCAAGACCCCTGGCGAGATCTCGCGGCAGGATGAGGCTCTCCCTCCCCTTCCGCGGAGCGAACCGATGCACCTCCTTGCACTGTTGCTCCTCTCCGCGGCACCGGACTGTCCCGCCCCCGTTGCAGGCGGGGCTGGCATCTCCCAGCTCACCTGGCTCGCCGGGGCCTGGTCGGGTGACGACCGAGGCACGCTGAACGAGGAGGTGTGGCTTGCGCCCTCGGGCGGCCTGATGCTCGCCATGCACCGCGACACGGCGGGCGGGAAGGCCACCGGGTTCGAGTTCCTCCGCATCGAGCAGGACGGAGAGCGCGTGGTCTACCGGGCCATGCCGGGGGGCCGGCCGCCCACCGATTTCCGCCGGGTGGCGCAAGGACCGAGCTGCATCGTCTTCGAGAACCCCGAGCACACCTTCCCACGCCGCATCCTCTACTGGCGCCAGGGGGCCACCCTGCACGCGCGGATCGAGGGGACCCGGGAGGGAAAGCCGGCCTCCAGAGAGTGGGCCTGGACGCAATCGAGTTGATGCCACGTCTGCCGCCGCGCCGTGGCATCGTGCCGTGCCCAATGCCGACCAGAGCGACCCTCTCCTCGACCGTTCGCGCCGGGCTCGTCCTCCTCCTCCTCTCCACCCACGTCCGCGCGGCCGACGGCGGAACGCCCGGAGCGGCGCCAGACCCGAAGCTCCTCGAGCGCGCCCGGGGCATCCTTCAACGGGCGCCGCTGATCGACACCCACAACGACCTCCCGTACGCGCTCCTGCTCAAGGGCGGCAGCGACCTCGGGAAGGTGGATCTGGGCGTGCGGCAGCCAGATCTGCCCGCGGACATCCCGCGCCTGCGCGAGGGCCGGGTGGGGGCGCAGTACTGGAGCATCTACGTCGACTCGGACACGCAGGCGACGCGCTCCGCGCTGCACGAGGCGCTCCGCGTCTTCGACGTCGCGCTCCGCGCCATCGAGAGCCGTCCGGAGCTGGAGCTGGCCCGCACCGCGGACGACATCGAGCGCATCAGCAAGGCCGGGCGCATCGCCTCTCTCTTCGGCGTGGAGGGCGGCCACATGGTGGAGGCCTCGCCGGCGGTGGTGCGCATCTTCCACCGGCTGGGCGCGCGCTACCTGACGCTCACCCACTGGAAGAACGTGGAGTGGGCGGACTCCGCCACCGATACCCCGCGGCTGGATGGGTTGAGCAAGCATGGCGAGGCGCTGATCCTGGAGCTGAACCGGACCGGCCTCTTCGTCGACATCTCGCACGTGAGCGCCGACGTGATGCGCGACGCGCTGAGGGTCTCGAGGGCGCCGGTCATCTTCTCGCACTCGGACGCGTTTGCACTGGTGCCTCACCCGCGCAACGTCCCCGACGACGTGCTCCGGATGCTCGCGAAGAATGGCGGCGTGGTGCACGTGAGCTTCATCCGCGACTTCGCGGTGAAGAACGCCGAGTGGCAAGCCCAGAAGAAGGAGGCCCGCCGCACCCTCCGAGCGCGGGCGGCGAGCGATGCGGAAGCCAACATGCAGCTGGAGGCGTGGGAGAAGGAGCACCCCGCGCCCGGCGGGACGATGGCGAGCGTGGCCGACGTGCTCGACCACCTCCGGACCGTGGCGGGTGTGGACCACCTGGGCATCGGGGCGGACTTCTTCGACGACGGGAAGCTCTCGATGGTGACCGGGCTCCAGGACGTCACCACGTACCCCGCGCTCTTCGCAGAGCTGCTGCGCCGGGGCTGGAGCGAGGAGGATCTTCTCAAGCTCGCCGGGCGGAACCACCTCCGGGCGATGCGACAGATGGAGCGGGTGGCGGCCGAGCTGCAGAAGACGACCGCTCCGATGGTGACCGAGGGTCCCCGGAGCCCCTGAGCACCGGAGCTGGCCGGTCGGCTGCACCCAGGACAGGCACCGTCGCAGCCTGGACTCTCGATGCCACGCGGCGGGGCACATCGAGCGGCCATGGGCCAGTGAAAACGAGGCGGTACGGCCTCGCGTGGGACGCTAGAACACCGTCAGCCAGCCGCCGTAGAAGGGTGGCTCCCGCCCATGTCCTTCACCCATCTGCACCTGCACACGCTGTACTCGCTCCTCGACGGCGCCATCCGGATGAAGGACCTGATCAAGACGGTCAAGGCCAAGGGGATGTCGGCCGTGGCCGTGACCGATCACGGCAACATGTTCGGCGCCATCGACTTCTACAAGAAAGCCAAGGAGGCGGGCGTGAAGCCCATCCTCGGGCTCGAGGCCTACGTCGCCGGCACCAAGGGCCGCACCGACCGGACCGAGAAGGTGGCCAACCACCTCATCCTCCTGGCCAAGAACGAGGAGGGCTACGCCAACCTTCGATACCTCTCGTCCAAGGCGTACCTCGACGGCTTCTACTACCACCCGCGCATCGACAAGCAGCTGCTCAAGGAGCACAGCGGCGGTCTCTTCGGGCTCACCGCCTGCCTCGGGGGCGAGGTGACCTCGGCCTGCTACCGCGGGGACATGGACGCTGCCCGGGCTGCCGCGCGCGAGTACAAGGACATCTTCGCCAAGGACCACTTCTTCCTGGAGATCCAGTCCAACGGGCTCCCCGAGCAGGAGAAGGCGAACGCCAACCTCAAGCAGCTCGCCCGCGACGTGGACCTTCCGCTCGTCGCCACCGCCGACGCTCACTACATCCAGCGCGAGGACGCTGCGGCACACGAGCTCCTCATGGCCATCGCCAGCGGCAAGACGCTGGCCGACAGCAAGCGGATGCGCCACAGCACCGACCAGCTCTACGTCACCAGCCCCGAGGAGATGCTGGCCTACTTCTCGGACGTGCCGGAGGCGGTGCACAACACGATGCGCATCGCCGAGCAGTGCACGCTCGAGCTGACGCTCGGCAAGGCGATGCTGCCGAGCTTCCGGGTGCCCGAGGGCCACACTCCTGACTCGTTCATGGCCGAGCTCGCGACCACCGGCCTCGAGGGGCGGTTCAAGGAGCTCCCGTACAAGGTCGACCGGGCGACGTACCTTCACCGGCTCGGCACCGAGCTGGCGGTCATCTCCACGATGGGGTTCAGCAGCTACTTCCTCATCGTCCAGGACTTCATCAACTGGGCGAAGACGCACGGCATCCCAGTGGGGCCGGGGCGTGGATCCGGTGCGGGCAGCCTGGTCGCGTACGCGCTGCGCATCACCGACCTGGATCCGCTCCCGTACAACCTCCTCTTCGAGCGCTTCCTCAACCCCGAGCGCGTGTCGATGCCCGACTTCGACATCGACTTCTGCCAGGACCGGCGTGACGAGGTCATCACCTACGTCTCGGGCAAGTACGGCCAGGACAACGTCGGGCAGATCATCACCTTCGGCTCTCTCAAGGCGAAGAGCGTGCTCCGCGACGTCGCCCGAGTGTTCGGGCTGCCGTTCTCGGAAGGTGACCGGCTGGCGAAGCTGGTCCCCGAGGTCCTCAACATCACCCTCAAGGACGCGATCGAGATGGAGCCGCGCCTCAAGGGAATGATCGACGCGCCCACGGTGCTGGGCACGCTCGAAGGCGGCCGCGAGGTGACCTCCAAGGAGGTGCTCACCATCTCCATGGCGTTGGAGGGGTTGCACCGCCAGGCGGGGATGCACGCCGCGGGCGTGGTCATCGCCGACAGGCCGCTCTGGGAGTTCGTCCCCGTCTACCAGCGGCCCGGGGAGACCGCGCTCATCACCCAGTTCGCCAAGGACGAGGTCGAGGCCGCGGGCCTGGTGAAGTTCGACTTCCTCGGACTGACCACCCTCACCGTCATCCAGAACGCGCTGGATCTGGTGAACCGGGGGCGCCCGCCCGAGCAGCGCATCCAGGCGCACCAGATTCCCCTGGCCGATCCGGCGACCTACGAGCTCATCTCTCGCGGAGACACCGCGGGCGTCTTCCAGATGGAGTCCAGCGGCTTCACCGAGATGGTGATGAAGCTGAGGCCGTCGTGCTTCGAGGACGTCATCGCCGCGGGCGCGCTCTACCGGCCGGGCCCCCTGGACTCGGGCATGGTGGACGTCTTCATCAACCGCAAGCACGGCCGCGAGCGGGTGAGCTACCCGCACCCCGCGCTCGAGCCGGTGCTCAAGGACACCTACGGCGTCATCGTCTACCAGGAGCAGGTGATGCAGATCAGCCAGGTGCTGGGCGGATACTCGCTCGGCCGCGCCGATCTGCTCCGCCGCGCCATGGGGAAGAAGAAGGCCGAGGTGATGGCCGCCGAGCGCCAGGGCTTCCTCGAGGGCTGCCAGAAGAACGGCGTGGACCCGAAGGTCGCCGGCGAGATCTTCGACCTGATGGAGAAGTTCGCCGAGTACGGCTTCAACAAGAGCCACTCGGCGGCCTACGGCCTCATCACCATCCAGACCGGGTGGCTCAAGGCGCACTACCCGGTCGAGTTCATGGCCGCGCTCCTCACCAGCGAGAAGGACAACACCGACAAGGTGGTGGCCCACATTGCCGAGGCCCGGGGGCAGGGCTACGAGGTGCTGCCGCCCGACGTGAACGTCTCGGAGCTGGCCTTCGGTGCGGTGGAGGGGAAGATTCGCTTCGGCCTGGGCGCCATCAAGGGCGTGGGCGAGAGCGCCATCGAGGCGATTCTCGAGGCACGCAAGTCCGGTCCGTTCCGGAACCTCTTCGACTTCTCCGAGCGCGTGGACAGCCGCCGGGTGAACCGGAAGGTCATCGAGGCGCTGGTGAAGGCTGGCGCGTTCGACTTCGAGGGGCGGCCGCGCCGGCAGCTCTTCGAGTCGGTGGAGAAGGCGCTCGACCGCGGCGCCTCGGCCCAGCGCGACCGCGCGGTGGGGCAGTCATCGCTCTTCGGGTTGCTCGAGGACGCCGGCACGCCCGGGCCGGCAGCGTCGGTCGCCAGGCCGGAGTACGCCCCGTTCGAGGAGTGGCCGGAGAAGGAGCGCCTGGCGATGGAGAAGGAGTCCATCGGCTTCTACGTCTCGGGCCACCCGCTCCACCAGTACGCCAAGGAGCTGCAGCGGTACGCGCGCCCGGCCGCCTCGGTGCAACGCGCCCGGCGGGACGATGTGGTGACCGTGGCGGGCATCGTCTCGCAGCTCCGGGAACGCCCCACCAAGACCGGCAAGCGCATGGCCTGGGTGACCCTCGAGGACCTGAGCGGCTCGGTGGAGCTGGTGTGCTTCCCCGGGAAGGAGGGCGGCCGCTCGATGATGGGCAAGGACGGGAAGTGGACCAAGTCCGGCCCCCGACCGGGGTACGACGCGTGGGAGCCGCTCCTTAAGTCGGACGAGCCCATCCTGGTGTCCGGCACCGTCCAGGTGAACAGCCGCGACGAGGAGAACCCGGTCGCCGAGCTCATCGTCGAGCAGGTGCAGTCGCTCAAGGAGGTCCGCGACAAGCGGGTGAAGCGGCTCGAGCTGCGCGTCCGGGCGGACCTGGTCACCGAGGACCGGCTCCAGCGGCTGTCGGGCCTGGCCAAGGAGCACGCCGGGGCGACGCCGCTGGCGGTGTCCATCGTGATGCCCGGGGAAGCCGAGGCGCTCATCGGCAACACCGGCCTGAAGGTGGACGTCTCCGACGCGCTCATCGCCGCGGTGGACCGGCTGTTCGGCGAGAAGGTCGTCGAGCTGGGTTGACGTGCCGGGAATCCGCATTGGCCTTGGGCGGTGACCCGAGCCGGGCTGCTCGGCCGATGCCACGTTCAGCGGATCAGCGTGCCGGCTCGAGCTTCCCCGGTCGCCGGAGCATCTTCTCGATGTCCATGACGTGGGTCTCCTCACCGTGGACCATCTTCCGCGCGTACTCCTCGAGGACCACGCTCGTTCCTTCCGTCTGCTGAAGGAGCCGCTTGTACGCGGCGATGCCCTCGAGCTCGTGCTCCAGCGCCTCGCGCAGGATCTGATCGATGTCGTGCTTGTGCGTCTCGAGCAGCTTGCCGATGCCGAGGGAGGGGTGGCCCCCGAGCGCCGTGACGTACTCGCCGGCCTCGAGCGCGTGGGCGAGCCCCTCGGTCGCCTGGGCACGCATCCAGGAGACGATCGGGATGCGGGAGTGCCCGAAGATCATCAGCGAGTAGTGCGAGTACCGGACGACGCCCGCGAGCTCGAGCTCGAGGATCTCGTTGAGCGTGGCGGTCACTGCGGCCGTTTCAGACTCGTTCATCGGTCCACCTCGGATGCAGCGAAGAGATGCCCACTGGAGTGTGCGAGACTCGCCGGACCTCGGTCTTCGCGTCCAGCGCCGCGCTCAGACCGGCAGTCGATCCACCAGCTCACCCAGAGACGCGACCACCAGATCCGGCTCGCCGATGCCCCCGCCGTCCCAGTGCATGCGTGTCGAGCGGCGGACCCACGCTGCCCTCAGGCCCGCCGACTTCGCGCCCAGGACGTCCCAGGAGTTCGACGATACGAGCCAGGTCCGGTCCGGGCTCTCGCCGCCGCGTGCGACCAGGTGGTGGTAGACGACCGGGTTCGGCTTGTACGTCCGGACCTCGTCCACGCTCACCACATCGGTCAGCGGCGGAAGGAGCCGAGCGTGGGTCAGCAGCCCCCGGAGCGTGGCGCCAAGGCCGTTGCTGAAGGCGACCATCCGGTGCCCTGCCTCGGCGAGCCGCGCCAGGCCCTGGTGTGCGTCGGTGAACGCCGGCAGCCGGCGGTAGGTCTCGAGCAGGCCGGCCTCCGCGGTCCGCACGTCCACCGCGAGGATGGCAGCAGTGGCCCGGAAGGCCTCCCGGGTGACGACGTCGAAGTCCACATAGCGGCCCATCAGCGCGCGGCGGAACGTCCAGTCGATCTGCCGTTCGCGCCATGTCGCCGCGAAGGGCTCGGCCAGGTCACCGACGTGCTCCCGCAAGGGGCCGTCGATCCCCAGCGGGTCCACCAGGGTGCCGTACACGTCGAAACCGATGAACGCCATGGAGACTCCCGGAGGACCCGACTCGCCGCCGGATGCTCCTCCGTCGCTGCGTCGGTGGCAATGGCCAGCGCTGGCCGAGGTTGCGGCCGAGGACAGACATGAGGCTTGGAGGGGTACTGCTCGGAGTGCTGGTGACCGCTCCATCACCGGGCGCGCCCGGGACGGACGCGCACCTCACGCCCATCGAGGCGCATCCGGAGGGCGGCGCTGCGAGCACGGCCGACTCGGGCACCTCGGCGTCGGTGGTAGGATACGAGTGTGCCGGCCCCGTCCGCCGAGGCGCGGAGGATCCGCGGCGAGTACTTCACGCCCCCACCGCTCGTGGAGGCCGTGCTCTCTCGAGCGCTGCCGCACCTCACCCCCGGCCCGCTCACCGTCGTCGACCCGGCCTGCGGGGACGGTGCGTTCCTGTCCGCGGCCGCCCGGGCACTTCCGCGGGCCGGATTGCACGGCCTCGAGCTTGACGCTGCACACGCTTCCGCCGCCCGCCGCGCCGTCCCAGCGGGCCAGATCCTCGTCGGCGACGCGCTCCGTGGCGGGTGGGATGCGTTGCTGCGCCAGCTGCCGGCGGAGGGCGAGGAACTCTGGCTCGGCAATCCGCCGTACAACGGCACGTCCCCGCTGCTCCGGGATCCGGTCGCCTACCGCGCTCTCCGGGAGCGCCTGGGGCTCGACGACGCTCTGCCCCGCGGGACGAGCCTCCGCGACGACTACGCGTTCTTCTTGCTGCTCGCCTCGGAGCGCCTCTCCCGGCGCGCCGGCGTGCTGGCGTGGGTGACCTCGGCCACGCTCCTCGATGCATTCCTGTATGCCCCGCTCCGGGAGCGCCTGCTCGAGCGCCTCGCCCTTCGAGAGGTGGTGGACCTCGGGGCAGACGTGTTTCCTGGAGCGCGGGTGCGGACGTGCATCACCGTGTGGCGCAGCCGCGGGGGGCCGGAGCCCTCGCCGCGGTTCCGCGCCTGGACGCGTGGCGTGGGGCCACTGGACTCGGCGGAGGCACGACCGTTCCGGATCCACGCTCCGGAGTGGAGTTTCCGTCCCGTCCCGGACGAGGCCGATCGCCTCGAGGCGCGCTGGCGCGCTGCCGGTGAGCCGCTGGACGTGCTGGTGCCAATCAGCTGCACGGGGCTCAAGACCCGCTTCGATGAGCTGCTCGTCGATGACGACCCGGAACGGCTCGTTGCACGTGTCGACGCGTTCCTCGGGGCAAGCGACCTCCGAGCCTTCACCCGCGCGCACGGACTTCATCCTGGGCTCCTCCCGAAGCTCGAGGCCCTCCGCCGCACGCCCGGACTTCCGACGCGCGCCGACCCCCGGGCAGTCCGGCCTTTTCATCGGTGGGCAGGGGCCCGCGGCTTACCGCCGGGAGGGCACGCGCACTGCTACCTCGACCGGCGGCTCATCCCCCGCGGCGACCACCGCCTCGTCGGTGCGTTCGACCCGCACGCCGGACACTGCAAGCTCGTCTTCAACCTGCGCGAGCTCCCGCTGGCGGCGGCGCTGCTCGAGGCGCCGGGATGCATTCCGGCCCACCGGCACACCCGGTTCGCGCCGCTGATGATCCCGGAGCGCATCCGCACCGAGGGCCCACGGGCTGGACGGTCCGGAACTCCGCTCGGACCGCTGGTCCCCAACCTGTCCCCGGCCGGCCTCGCCTGGGCGGAGCGTGTCGGTGGACCGCGCGAGGTGTTCCGCCGCATCGCCCGCTTCATCCGCTCGGCGGAGGTCCAGGAGGTCTGGGCACCCGCGTTCGGTCGCACGCGGGTGCTCCCGGTGCCAGTGCGCAACTCTTGAGCGTCCGTTCCCCGAGGTGCCTCTTGCGAGTGCCCTCGCGCGTGGGTGAGCCTCCGGCGGGGAGCGGGTCGAGGAGCGCGCGCGATGAGGCTGGCAGGATGGCTGGTGCTGGGGTGCCTGGCGGGGACGGCGGCGAACGCGGCGGACACGAAGCCGGGTCACGCCAGCGGAACGGCAGTCAAGCCGGTGGTTTGCCGCGCAGTGGCCGACGCGCACGGGAAGAGCGGACAGGAGCTCGCGCAAGCCCTGGAGCGAGACGCGCTCGAGCTCGCGCCGAACGGGTACGTGCTCGCCGCGCTCCTGCCAGGCGATCCGCCGGTGGCGTGCTACCGCCATGAGGGCCCGCCGCCCAAGCCCGGCGCGCGGTGAGCCGCTCAGCGGCGATGGAGGTGGGTCCGGAGCCCCGGCGTTCCCGCGCTTCAGCTCCCGCCCGAGCCCCATCACTCCCCCGAGGGCAGCCGACCGGAGCAGGCGGAACACCAGGTGCGTTCGCCCATGGCTGCATGCAGCCTGATCCGCGCCTCCCCGCGAGACCACTGAACGGGCTGTCAGTCCCCTGCTGTAGTGTGCTCCCCATGGAACGCACCGTCCGTCCAGCTTCGCTTCTCGAACAGCAGTCGCTGCTCGGCGGCGTGGACCTCGTGCGCGCGGGGCCCCGCCCCGGAGCGCCGGTCCACGTCGACCCGCGATGGAAGATTGGCTTCGCCAAGGCGCTCGCGCTGGTGGTGGAGCACGGGCGCAAGGCCCGAGAGGCGACCGACCTCCCCCGCTGGAGTCGCTGCCCGCGCTGCCAGCGCGTGGGGGACACGCTCCGTGAGTTCGGGGCCCGGAGGCTGCGCGGCCGCCGCGTCGCCCAGTCCTGGTGCCGCTCCTGCCGGGGCGTCCATGGGCCGCATCGCCTGCCGGCGCAGGCCAGCTGGCTCGACCACGAGCCGGCCTCGCTCTCTGCGGCCTGACCGCCCTGACTCAGATGTAGCCAAAGCGCCGGCGGAGGAACCACTCGGCGCCAAGCAACACCGCGAGTGCCACCAGCCAGCCCCAGCGGTCCCAGAGCGGCGCGTCCTTGCTCCGGCCGACCTCGATGACCGGCGGGTCGAGGAGCGGCGCATCCGGGAATCCACCCATCGGGAGCTCGTAGGCCCGGCCGCCCGTGGCGCGCGCGACGTCGGCGAGCAGCTCGGTGCGCACCGATGCGTCGGCCATCTCCGGACCCACGGAGCGGACCGCCACCGCGTCGTCCGCCTCGCCCAGCTCCTTTCCGTTGAGCTTGGCCGTCGCCCGCAGCTTGTACGCACCGGGCGGCACCGGATCGAACGTCACCCGGGCCACGCCGTCCGGCCCCGCCGTCGCCACGCGCGACTGCAGCACCTTGCGCTC
>Ga0208851_1000299_pt1 | contig 22822 bp, 12 predicted proteins | sample NGESurshal092012_FD_184481 | JGI IMG/M metagenome (GOLD analysis project Ga0208851, IMG submission 184481) | Arctic peat soil microbial communities from Barrow, Alaska - NGEE Surface sample 415-2 shallow-092012 (SPAdes) | ecosystem: Environmental > Terrestrial > Soil > Wetlands > Peat ... | reverse complement strand
CGGGTGCGAGCGCCCTCCTCAGCGAATTTGCGCCCAGGCCTGCCACGACGCCGACGGCTTCTCCCGCGACCTCGCCCAACTCGACGCCGACAGCCGGGCGCGCCTGGGGCGGGTGCGAACGAACTCCGCCGTGGACCTGCTCGTCAGCGCACAGCCAGCCCTTCCGGTCTTCACCGTGACCACGGCCGTCGCACACATCGGCCGTGCCTTCCCGGTCACCGCAGACGCCGTCGAACGACTACGCGCCGCGAACGTCCTGATGCAGGTGACCCTCGGACGGCGCAACCGCGCTTTCGAAGCCGTCGGCCTTCGAGGCGTTCACCCGAATCGAGCGAGTCCTCGCGAGCTCCGACGCCGACACTCACCTCTCGCTTCCGACCCGGCCGGTACCCGCACGCCCATACTCGCGCAAGGGAAGCAGCTCGTTTGTCGCGCGCGGCGACGATCCCGACAGAGCGACATCGGCACTTCACCGCGGCGTCAGGCGACCGGGACCCGCTGCGCGCGACCGGTTCGGCGTTGGCCGACAACATGCTCGATGCTGCGTCAGCGCCTAGGGTGCGCATCGGACTGGAGGTGCAGCATGGCGCTCGAGCTCGTGGCTTTCTGCGTCGACGCGCACGACCCCGAAGCCCAGGCCCGGCTCTGGGCCGCCTTGCTCGACGGCGACGTGGTCGACGACCCGGTGCGGGCCGGCGGCACGGCCGATCCGACCGCCTGACGATCACGCGTCCGAGCTCTCCCGGTCGAGCGCCGGGGCCGGCCCGTCCGGCGTGGGCGTGCGACGGCGTCGCGACGCGGTCAGTACGAGGAGCCCGACGAGCGCCGCAAGAACCACGAGGGAGACCCGCACGAGCCCGGCACCGCCCGCGCCCGACCCGGTGTCGGCAGCGGCGATCGCCGACGACGAGGCGTCGGCCGACCCGGATGCGCTCGAGGCCGCCGACGCCGTCGGGCCCCCTGCGCCGTCGTAGCTGAACAGCAGGGTTCCCTCGACCGGGTCGCCATCGTCGGACACGAGCACGTAGACGAGGCGGAACAGGCCGGGTGCCTGGTCCTGCGGCCAGCTGACGCGGACGGTCGTGCCGTCGAGGACGGGGTCGCCGAGCGCGACCAGCGGTCCATTCGTGTCCTGAGCCTTGACCGACGTGACCGACTTCGGCACCTCGTTGAAGGTGAGCACGACCTGCGTCGGGGGAGCGTCGAGTGCGGCCCCTTCGGCCGGGTTGCTCGACACGAGCTTGGTGTGTGCGGACGCCGGACCCGCCATCGCGACGGCGACAGGGATGGTCAGCAGGGCCGCCAGCAGGACGAGGAGCCCTCTCGGTGTCCTACGGCGATTCCCGAGCATGGTGACGCGGGTCATGGGGTCTCCTGACGTCGAAGAGGATCAGCTGGCGGAGCGCAGGAGGCCGCGACGCTTCGCGACGGCGACCGCCTCGAGCTGGCTGTGAGCGTCGAGCTTGGCGAGCAGGGTCTTCACGTAGCCGCGCGCCGTGTGGATGGAGATGCCCATCCGTCGGGAGATCTGCTGGACCGCGAGACCCTCGTCGAGCAGCATCAGCACCTCCCGCTCGCGCGGTGCGAACTCGGACGTGGCCGGGTTCGGCAGGTCGTCGTCCTCGAACGAGCGCACGACGAGGTTCGTCGGCGCGATCAGCGTGCCCAGCCGGCTCGAGCGGATCCCGTCGAGGATCTCCTCCAGCGGCGAGGACTTGTGCAGGTACGCGCAGATACCGACCCGGGCGGCCGCCCGTAGCCGCTCGGCGTGCGGCCTCTCCTCGACCAGCACGATCCGGACCTCGGGCGCCTGCGACATCAGGTCCGTCGCGAGCCCGATGCCGCCGTCGGCGGTCAGGCTGGTGTCGATGACGGCCACGTCCGGGTGCAACGTCCTGAAGGCTCGTCGGGCCTCCGTCTCGGTGAACGCCCGTCCGACGCAGTCGAGATCCGGTTGCGTGCGGAGCACCGCCGCCAGCAGTTCGGCGAAGAGCCGGTGCTGGTCGATCACGAGGACGTTGCTGCGCGCGTGCGGGTCCCGGTCGCGTCGACTCTCCGGGAGGAACACGTCAGCAGTCATGGTCGTCACCCCCCACAGGTGTTCGTCCGTGCGTGTGTGCGGCTCGCTGCTCCGGTCCGCCTTGCTCCACACCACCCCGGCGCACGATCGATGACGGAAACGCTAGTCGCGGAGCGTGATCGGCGACTCCGACCATCAGCCAGGCACCCCGTCCAAAAGTATGAAAGTGATGTGAGGCTTACCTGACCACCCGTCTGGCTCAACCGATCACTTTCCGCGACGGCAGGTGTGAAGTTCGATCACGGAGCGTTATAGCCAGCCCGTCTACCCCCGCAGGATGGGGGGTCGAGCGCGTGAGATGCCCCGCAACATCGGGATGGGCAACGCCAGTCGGTCACTGCTTGTGTCGCCCTGGGGCCGAGGGGTTCCCCGACGAGGCCGGCTCGGCCTGGCCGATTCGAGTGACGGGAGCGCCGCGACATGACTACTCATCGTGAGCGCGTCATCGGTGCTCCTGGTGTCGTCCGTGGAGCTCGGGCATCTCGCTGCTGCCCGGCCCGCCTCGCCTGTCCGTCGTCGATCGAGCGCCGTCCGGCGCAGTTGGGACGTGCCTCGTGACCGTCATCCCCGCGATGGAGGACTCCGTGCGACGTTTGTCGAAGGGCGCCGTGCGTTCCCGTGTCACCGCCCTGGTGGGGGCGACCGCCTTGCTGCTCGGCCTGGTGGCGGTGACCTCGACCGCGGTCGTCGCACCGGCTGCGGCCACCACGAGCACGCTCAGCCTGAGGTTCTTCAACGGCGTCGCCCAGGCCGGAGGGGCGCCGAAGGGCGCTGAGATCACGACCCCGCTCACGTTCCAGTTCCTCATCCAGCGCGAGGCGACCGGCCAGGCCAACGACTCGGCCTATAACTGCCTGCCGCCGAAGGCGGGCGGCTCGCACGATGCCGCCTACCCGAACAACTGCCAGTGGCCGGGGACCCGCACGTCCAACACCGGCGACCCGATCGTGGCGTCCGGCAACCAGGACAACTTCGCCAACCCCAGCACGGCGCACCCCGCGATCTCGCTGTCGACCCTGCGCGACACCTGCCTGACGCCGGACGCCACGGCGAACCGGACCTCTCAGTCGCCGGCACCGTCCTGCCGCTTCCTGATCTCGATCAAGGCCGACGGCTACGAGGTCGGCGGTGCGCACTTCAGCCTGCCGACGTCCGGCGCCGCCACGCTCGACGGGCCGCTGGCCGTCATGCTGCTGAAGTACCCGCTCCCGCTCGCGACCATCCGCGTCCGGCTCTTCAAGGACACCGTCCCGGCCGACGGCGTGTACGAGATCGATGCCGAGGAGCCGATCGCGGGCTTCCGCGCCTACCTCAACGACATGCTCGGCGACGTCTCGACCGACTACTACGGCAACCCGATCTGCACGACGTACGAGCTGAACGCGGCGGGCCAAGTCCGCGTGGACGGCAGCGGCGCGCCGATCATCGACCCGACCAGCACGGGTCAGTGCATCTCGGACGCCAAGGGCGACATCGTGATCCCGAACATGGCCCCCGGGCGCTACGGCATCGTGATCCGTCAGTCCGCGGACAGGCGCAGCTGGCTGCAGACCACCACGCTCGAGGGCGCGCAGGACCACGACTGGTGGGTCATGGCCGGCGACACGGGCTACGGCACGGAGACCACGTCGGGCGGCGAGCTGGTGCCCGAGGTGCAGTTCGGCTTCGTCCCGCCGGAGCCGACGGTCGCCCACCCGTGGGACTACTACGACACGAGCACAAACAAGGACCACTTCAGCACCACCGCGGACAGCTCCGCGACCGGGGCCATCGGCACGACCGGCGGGATCGAGGGCTCCGTCCATGAGGGCTGCACCTACATCGCCTCGGTCGGCGGCGCCTACGTGCCGAACTCCGTCCCCGGTGCCAACGGCACGCAGGACTGCGGCCCGATCTCCAAGCCGCTCATCGCGGTCAGCGCCCTCGACTCCGGCGACCAGGTCGTGTGGGCGGGTGAGGGCAACCCGGACGGCACCTACTCCGTCCCCGGCCTCGCGAACGGCAACTACATGGTCACCGTGTGGGACGCCCCGGTGAACCACATCCTGGAGACGTTCAACGTCACGGTCACCGACGACAAGATGGTGAAAGCCGGCGTCACCTACCTGGGTGGCTGGTTCACCCACATCACCGGTTCGGTCTTCGTCGACACCAACGGCAACGGCCGTCGCGACCCCGGTGAGCAGGGCATCATCCGCACGAACGTGGCGTTCCGCGAGCGCGACAACACGCCGTTCGACCAGTTCACCAACTCGATCAACACCGATGCCAAGGGCAACTACGACATCAAGCAGGCATACCCGCTGTCGCGCTTCACGATCCTCGAGCACGCCAACCCGAGGTTCAAGCCGACCGGCTACACGGTCCAGGCATGCAACGACCCGAAGGAGCACACCTACCTCGGTGGCGCCGTCGACATCTCGGTGCTGCCCGTCATCGGTCTGTGCGGGCGGGTTGACTGGGCGGTCCAGCCGTACGCCTCGGGCGAGACCGGCGGCATCGTCGGCACCATCTCCTACGGCACCACTCGCAACGAGACCGACCCGGCCGACGCTGCCACCGAGTCGTGGCAGCCCGGCATCCAGAACGTGCCGGTCAACCTGTACGCCTCGGTGATCTGCGGGACCCCCCAGGCTGCGAACTCCGACTACGCGGCGTGGGCCCCCAGCTGCACCACCGCCCGCAACGGCGAGCCGATGCTCGACGACAAGGGTGCGGCCGTCCGTGGCCCCAAGCTCGCGGCGACCTACACCAGCGAGTCCTACGAGCGGCCGCAGGGCTGCACCGCCCTCGACCGCACCGGAGCGGTCCTCAAGGGCGAGCAGGTGCTGGCCGACCCGTCGGCGCTCGCCGACCCCAACCGGTCGAAGCTGACCGACTGCGTCGAGGCTCCGCTGGCCGGTTTCCAGGCCAAGCCCTCGGACTCGACTCAGGGCGCGAGCGCTCAGACGGTCGACGGCAACTACGGCTTCGCCACGTCGATCAAGAACCTCTACGACGTCACCGAGACCCCGGCCTGCACACTGGACCAGATGGCGACCATCCGCGCCACGGGTGAGTACCCGCTGCCCGCGTGCACGCCGGTCACCTCCGCGGGCGCGCCGATCGCCCAGTACGACCTGCTCTCGACCTACGGCCTCCCGGAGCAGGTCCTCAAGCCCGACGACTACCTCGTCGGCGTCGACATCCCCAAGGACGCCTTCAAGCAGGACATGTACAAGGTCACCAGCGAAGAGGACGTCAACATCTTCGGCGGCGACGACATGACGCCGCAGAACGGCATCGAGACCGTGCCCGCAGGGACCCCGGTCCCCGACTGCGGCGTCCCCGGGAAGCCGAAGTGCGTCGGCACGGCCGTGGGGCTCGGCGTCCTGTCGGCCTGCGCCGGGCCGTCGCACAAGGTCCACGTCACCAACCCGGACTTCATCGCCGGCGGCGGCAGCCCCTACGAGGGGCTGACGCGCCAGTCCTGCAGCGACAAGCTGGTCAAGGTCGTCAACGCGACCCAGCAGGTCACCAACTTCGAGCTCTTCACCGACGTCCCGGTCGCCGCGCACTTCTGGGGGCTGATCCTCAACGACCTCGGCGTGTCGAGCGACCCGACGAAGATCCAGTACGGCGAGGTCGAAGGGCTGCCGAACGCGCCCACCGGCATCTACGACTGGGCCGGGAACCTCGTCGACACGGCGATCGCCGACCCGAACGGCTTCTACGAGGCCATCGAGCCGTCGACGACGCGCATCAACAACCCGTCGCCGACGGGCGTGTCACCGGGCATGTACCGGTTCGTCGGCAACGACCCCGGAACGCTGGCCCACCTCAACCCGACGTACGACTCCCGCTACCGGACCATCGCGACGAACTTCCAGGCGTGGCCCGGCCTGTGGACCGTCACCGACACGGCGCCGACCCTCACCGCGGCCCAGACCTTCAACGGTCAGATGACGGCCGTGAAGTGCCTCGTCTCCACGAAGGAGCCGCAGGTCTTCGCCGTCAACGACCCCGTGGTGGAGAGCGCATCCGGCGGCACCATCACGATCTCCGGCCGTGACTTCGGCGCAGCTCAGGGGACGGGTGCGGTACTTCTCGGGTCCCCGAACGACAAGGCCGTCGATCCCACGACCGCAGGCTCGCTGCCGGTGACGGCCGCGAACTGGAAGGACACCACGATCACGGTCGACGTGCCGGCCGGAACCGCCGCGGGGCCGCGACAGCTGCTGGTCCGGGCCGACAACGGCAAGGTGTCGACCACCGGCATCACGATCCACGTGAGGGGCGCCGGCTACTCCCCGACGGTCATCACCGTGGGTCCGAACTCGCCCGGCAGGACCTACGACTACAACACGAGCGACCCGAAGGTCTGGGACACGACAATCCCGGCCTCGCCGGCCTACGTCGGTCACCCGCTGCAGGACGCGCTGGACCACGCTGCCGATCTCGAGGCGGCGCGGCCGGACAAGAAGCTCGACGTGCTCGTCGTGGCGTACCCGCAGGCCCAGGTGGACTCCCCGATCCCGAACCCCACCGGGTCGTACTTCGAGAACGTCATCGTCCACTCGGGCGTCAGGCTGCAGGGCGTCGGCCCCGGTGGCTTCCACGAGGACGGGTCCTACGTCCGCGGCTCGATCATCGACGGCTCGAACTTCGCCGAGGGCTCACCCAGCGGCACCAGCTGGCTTGCCGAGGTGAGCAGCATCAACTTCGTCAACTCGGCCATCGCGCCGCCCGACTCGGCGACCGTGACAGTGCTGTCGCCCGCGTACCAGCCCCCGCGTGGCCAGACCGCGACGCGCAGCGGGACCTCCCCGGCGATCGATGGCTTCACCATCACCGGGGGAATCCAGAGCACCACGCCGACGAACATCAACATCCTGACCGGCGGCAGCCAGACGCCCTACGGCGGGACAGGTGCGGTCGTCACCCAGGGCGGCGGCGTATACGTGCACGGCGGGTCCAACGGGCTCGCGGTCTCCAACAACAAGATCGACGGGAACTCCGGCTCCTACGCCGGTGGCATCCGCGTGGGCACGCCGTACGCGAACAACACCGCCACGAGCACGCCAGGCATCGCGAACAACAGCCTCGGCCTGACGGACACGACGGACACCCCGTCGACCAGCTACACGCTGGTCAACCAGAACCTCGTGCTGGCGCACAACAGCATCTCGAACAACGGTGGCGCCAACCTCGCGGGTGGCGTCGGGATCTTCACCGGCACCGTCGGCTACCGCGTCGCCTACAACGACGTCTGCGGCAACTTCAGCGCGGAGTACGGCGGCGGCATCTCGCACTACGGCTTCAGCCGCAAGGGCCACATCGACCACAACCGCGTCTGGTTCAACGAGAGCTACGACGAGGGCGGCGGCATCCTCGTCGCCGGTGAGGTGCCGGCGACCCCGGACCGCCTCTCCGGCGGCGCCGGTGACATCACCATCGACTCCAACCGCGTCGACCAGAACCTCAGCAACGACGACGGCGGCGGCATCCGCCTGCTCAACGCGGGCGTCCGTCCCATCAAGATCGAGAACAACGAGATCGTCAACAACGTCAGCGCCCACGAGGGTGGCGGCATCGCCCTCAACGACGCGAGCAGCGTGACGATCGACAACAACACCGTCGCCAAGAACGTGACGACCGCCACGGCCGTCACGAGCAACGGCACAGCAGCACCATCCGGGCTCGCCACCTCGAGGCTCAGCCAGCTCATGAGGAGTCTGCTGACCGCACTCGGCCGCCCCTCGCCGCTGTCCACCGACCCGGTCGCGTTCAACAACCTGTTCTGGGACAACCGGGCCGGCGCCTTCGACGGCCTGAACATCGTCGGCATCGCCGACGGGACGGGGGCCAACGCTCCGAAGGTCATCGACATCGGCTCGGTCGACGGGTCGAACAAGGTCGACCTGCACAACTCGGTCATCATGGACACGACCGGCGTCTTCAGCATGGCCGACAACCGGTCGACCGACCCGAGGTTCAAGACCCCCATCACAGTGTCCGTGCACGCCGATGCCCGTCGGTCGTTCACCGCGTTCCGCCAGACGGTCATCACCGACATGACCGTCTCACCGTGGAACATCTCGGACTACTCGCTCGCCCCAGCGGTGGGGTCCGGAGCACCGTCGTCCGCGGTGGACCTGGGCACGGCGGTGGGGGCCCCGGCCCTCGACCTGACCGGCTTCGCGCGCTTCGGAGCGCCCGACGCCGGTGCCTTCGAGCTGCCCTCCGGCACCGTGGCTGTTCCCGGTCAGCCGACGATCATGTCGGTCCGTGCGGTGGCCGGCCTCCCGACGGCGCTGGCGGTCACCTGGACTCCCGGCGCCCCGGGCGGTGCTCCAGTGAGCTTCGTGGCGCGGGCTTACACGCCGACGGGCAGCACGAGCTCGACGGGGACTCCGTGCTCCGTCACGAGCTCGGGCATCGGGTCCCTGACGTGCACGATCACGGGTCTGCTCCAGGGCACGACTTACGACGTGGACGTGACCGCCACCAACACGGCGGGGTCGTCGGTCAGCGCTCGTTCCACGGGCACTCCCGCCGGACCTCCGTCGGCGCCTCTCAACGCCAAGCTCACGCCCACGACCATTGGCGTGCTCATCGCCACATGGTCGGCGCCGACCTCGGACGGCGGGGTACCGATCGACCACTACACGGTCTCGCTGACGCAGAAGGTGTTCGGCATCAACGTCCCGTACACGGCGACCTGCGCTGCGATCTCCGCGACCAGCTGCCGGTTCAGCAATCTCCCACGTGGGTTCGGCACGGGCGCACTGGCCCTCACCTACTCGATCAAGGTGACGGCCACCAATGCCGCCGGCTTCACCGGGCCTGCGTCGACCGCTTCGCCCTTCGTCCAGCCCAGCCTCGTGGCCGGTGCCGTGGCGGTCATCTCGGCCCTTGGGGCCAAGGGGACGATCACCGTCGCCTGGGCGCAGCCAGCTACGAAGGCGATGACCGGGAAGAAGTACACGGTGCGCGTCTACCCGAGCCGGACCAGCCACCGAGTGCTGAGCACCTGCACGGCATCGGCGAAGGCGTCGCTGTGCACGGCTCCGCACCTGGTCTCCAGGCACGCCTACTACGTGTCGGTCGTCCCGACCGGTGCCGTGTGGCGCGTCATCAAGGCGGCCCCTCGCACGAAGGGATACGCGCGATGAGCGTTGATCAGACGGGGTCCGCCCCCACCGAGAGCCAGCCGTCCACTCCGACCGACCAGGGAGCAACCGTGAACGACGAGACGACACCGGGCGGGACGTCCTCGCTCCTCTCGCGTCGATCCGTGCTGCGCGCGGCAGCGGTAGGGGCGGCAGGCCTCGGCGTGGCCGGCGTCGCTGGCCGTGCGGCTGCTGCGACCGCACTGACCCCCTTCGGGCCCACCGGGGACTCCACCTGGGTCCCGACCTACCGGCGTGACGTGCGGCTCGCCGCCACGGACGGCTGGGTCTCCATGCCGAGCAACGCGACCAAAGTGCCGGGCTACTGGCCCGACACTCTGGCCCCGGACCCGTTCAACATGTACGTGTTCGGCTTCCGCGACCTGTCGTTCACGCAGAAGCCGGACGGGTCCTACGACGAGGCCGCCATCATCGGCGAGCGCGGCAAGGCGCAGATCTCCGCGCCGGTGCTCAGCTTCGACGAGGGCAGCGAGGTGCGGGTCACCCTCACCAACCTCGGCCTCTCCCAGCGGCCCGACCTCGTCGACGGCCACACGATGCACTGGCACGGCTTCAACAACGCGATCCCCATCTTCGACGGCGTCCCCGAGATGTCGGCGTCGGTGCCGATCGGCAAGTCGATCACCTATCTCTATCGCCCGCACGACGCCGGCACGTACATGTACCACTGCCACTTCGAGGACGTCGAGCACGTCCAGATGGGCATGACCGGCCTGCTCTTCGTGCGCCCGCTGCTCAACTACAAGGCCGACGGCAAGACCCAGAAGGTCGACGCGAAGGGCAAGCCGCTTCGCTACGTGTTCAACGACCCGAACACGCGGTACGACCGGGAGTTCCCGATCTTCCTCACCGAGAACATGCCCGAGGACCACTTCCGCGACGCCCACATCCAGATCAGCGACTGGTCGACCTACGACCCGGGATTCGCGCTGTTCAACGGCCGGGCGTTCCCGGACACCATCGAGGACAGCTTCGACCCGATGGGCGACCCCATCACCGACCCCACTACCTACGGGCCCGGCAAACCCGGTGCCCGCTTGAAGTACCAGCCGCGAACGGCGCGGATCGACGTCGAGGTCGGCGACGTTGTGCTGCTGCGCCTGGCCCACCTCGGGTCCGTGCGGCACACCATCACCGTCGACGGCATTCCGCTGACCGTGATCGGCGCCGACGCGTCCCAGCTGATCGGGAGCGACGGCACGAAGAACAGCTACACGACCAACTCGGTCGACATCGGGCCGGGCGAGTCGAGGGACGTCCTGTTCGACGCACCCCCCGTGGGCACCTACCTCGTCTACGACCGGAACTTCATGAGCCTGTCCAACACCGGCGGGAGTGGCTACGGCGGCATGCTCACCCACCTCGTCGTCCACCCGGCCGGCACTCTCGGCCCTCAGCTGGCGGTGTGACCATGAACATCACCCGTGTCGCGGCCTTCGGGGCCGGCCTCGCGATCATCGCGACGTCGCTCGTGGCCACCAACGCGTCCGGCGTCGCGTCGCCGACAGACCAGTCCGAAGGTCTCATGTGCGAGCCGGCCGCGACCGCGCCCGCTCCCGCCGACTACTCCTTCTCCACGGGGTCCGGGCACATCTCCATGCCGGACGGGAACGTCGTGTTCACCTGGGGGTTCTCGACCGGGTCGCGTGCGTTCCAGCTCCCCGGTCCGGTGCTCTGCGTCGAGCAGGGACAGACCGTGACCATCACCTTGACGAACACCCTCGATGAGGACACCTCACTGGTCTTCCCCGGGCAGTCCGACGTGACGGCGGACGGGCAGCCGTCGGTCCCGCTCGCCGACGCGACCGGACGGGTCCGGTCCCTCGCCCCGGTCGCCGCGAAGGGCGGCGGCCAGGTGACGTACAGCTTCACGGCCGGCGACCCCGGAACCTATCTCTACGAGAGCGGCACGGACCCGGCCAAGCAGGTGGAGATGGGGCTCTACGGCGCGCTCATCGTCCGCCCGAAGGGCTTCCCGGACCAGGCGTACGCGGACCCGCGGACCACGTTCCAGCATGGCCGGGAGTTCCTGCACATCCTGTCGCAGATCGACCCCGACCTGCACCTGGCGGTCGAGCAGCACAAGGCGTTCGACTGGAGCACCTACCAGGCGCACTACTTCCTGCTCAACGGTCGTAGCGCCCCGGACACGGTGAGCCCCAACAACGCCGCGTGGCTGCCCAACCAGCCCTACGGATCGATGGTCCACGTCAAGGAGCAGACGACCAGCGACCTCGGTGGCGACACGCTGCCTGCCCTCGTCCGCTACATCAACGTGATGCCGGTCGACGCCGCGTTCCACCCGCACGGCAACACCGAGCGGGTGATCGGCGAGGACGGTCAGGCCCTCGACACCGCATCGGGCCCGGATCGGTCCTATGGCAAGTTCCTCGTCGACATCGGCGCGAACCGCACCGTCGACGCGCTCTTCAGCTGGACCAACGTCGAGGGGTACAACGCGAAGGACAACCAGGTCCCGGTGCAGATCAGCCCCTACCAGGACGTGCTGACCTCGGCGTCCACGTGGTACTCGATGAGCCCCTACCTCGGGCAGGTGGGCGAGCTGCCTGCCGGCGTGACGTCGCTCAACCAGTGCGGCGAGTACTACCACATGGCTCACAACCATGCGTTGCAGTTCGCCACCAACTTCGGTGCGTCCTTCGGCGGCCAGATGACCCTCATCCGAATCGACCCGGCGCACGGCGTCGGTTGCTGAGCGAGGACACCGTCATGGACTCCCGAATCAAGCGCCCTGGGCGCTCCGCTGTCAGCCTCGGCCTCGGAGCCGCCCTGCTGGTCAGCGCCGGCGTGGTGGCCACCACACCCGTCATGTCGGCGCTGGCGTCGCAGAGCAGCGTCGCCCGAGCCGCCGCCGCGCGGCCGGCCACTGCCGTCACGGCGCACGCCACCGTGCTCCGCGCGCCGACCGCCGTCTCCACCCTGACGGGGACGGGCGTCCACGCGATCGTCGGCGACTGCGCCTCGGTCAACGCGTGCAGCCTCGTCGCCCGCACCGGATCGGTCACCGTGAACGGGCAGCCGCTCACCGTCTGGAAGTTCGCGCCGGCCAGCGCCGACGCCCTCGCCGGTGCCCGCTCGGCCGTGCTCGTCGGCCAGGTCGACCAGCCGATGACCATCACCCTGCACAACGCTCTCGGCGCGCCCGTAGGGCTGTCCATCCCCCAGCTCGACTTCGACTCGGCGCAGGCCGGCCTCCAGCCCGCAGGAGTCGATTCCGCGAGCAACCCGACGTTCCGAGTCGCGAACGCCGGAGGGGACGCGACCTACACCTTCACCCCTCGACGCCCGGGGACCTACCTGTACCAGGCTGCGCTCACCGGTGACGGGTCCCGGCAGGTCGCCATGGGGCTCGTCGGCGCGTTGATCGTTCGTCCTGCGACCTCGGCCGCCACGCCCTACGACACGGCCGAGACGGTCGTCAACGACGAGGCGCTGATGGTCTACACCGACATCGACAGCCGGCTCGCCGCGGCTGCGGAGACCTCCCAGTCCGCGCTGAACCAGTTCAACATGCGCAACTACCGTCCGGACTACCACCTGATCAACGGCGTCGCCTACCCGGACGCCGCGACCACGATCCCGACCGACCACGGTCACCAGCTCCTGCTCCGCGTGGTCAACGGCTCGATCCTCGAGAAGAGCCCCACGATCCTCGGCACCCGGATGGCGGTGTTCGCCAAGAGCGCCCGCCCGCTGCCGGCCACCCTGAACGTGTCCGGCCGCCTCCTCGCCACCGGTGACACGTTCGACGCCGTGGTGCAGATGCCGCCGGCTCCGGCCAACTCCCGCTACGCGATCTACGACGCGCCCGGCGTGCTGAGCAACGGCACCGAGCGCGCAGTCACCTCGCCCGCCGCGGCCACGCCCGTCACCCGCTCTCCGAACGCCCTGGCCATGGGCGGTGCCCTGGCCTTCATCGACAACGGCGCCACCGGCGCGCCATCGGCCGGACCGGTCGTGACCGGTTTCGCGGCCGCCGGACAGCCGGGCGGCACGGGTCGACCGCTCACCCTCTCGGCCACCATCTCGACCGTCGCTCCCGGCGCGGTCGTCACCAAGGCCGAGCTGTACGTCGACAGCCTCGGGGCGACGGCCGTCCCGGTCGGGCTCACGGCGCAGGGGGCGAGCGTCGGCATCAGCCTGCCCCCGATGGACGTCCACACATGGACGACCGGAACGCACACCCTGTGGTTGCGCGGCATCAGCAACAACGGCGGTGTCGAGACCGCGGGTCCGTTCGCGAGCATCTCGGTGCGCATCGACAACACGGGTCCCGCTGTCGTCGGGCTGGCGCTCTCGAGCTCGCACGTCAACGGCAAGTCCGACGTCGCGATCACCGCGTCCCTGGACGAGCGCAACACCGGCGGAGGTCTCGCCGGAGGCCCGTTCGGAACACCGGCCACCGGCACCGGTGCCCGGTTCTGGGTCGACGGCTCGGCGACCGTCCCGACAGCGGGGTTCGCCAAGGTGGACATCCCGACCAACGGGCCGCGGAGCGTCGCGTCCGTGGACGGCGTGCTCACCCAGGCTCAGATGGCCGGCCTGACCGACGGGACCCACACGCTCTGGGTGGAGGGTCGCGACGACCTCGGGCAGTGGGGTGCCGCGGAGAAGACGGACCTCGTCATCGACCGGACTGCTCCGGTGACGACGCAGGTGACCCTGAACCCGGCCGCGACCAACGGTCTGTTCAGCCCCAACAAGCCGGGCAACGTCACCATCACCGCGACGGTGTCCGACACGGCCAACGGCAGCCGCGTCACCACGGTCGAGGGATACGTCGGGACGGTGAAGGACTCCGGCTCGGCCGACAGCCTCTACTTCTCGCCGCTCGGCGGGGACGTGTGGCAGGCCGATATGCCGCTCGCCTGGCTCGCCAGCTACACGAGCGACCAGGACATCCCGATCATCGTGGTCGGCACGGATGCAGCGGGCAACCGCAGCAAGGGTTTGGAGGCATCCGCGACGGCGAAGATCCGCATCGACCGCACCCCGCCGACCGTGGTGCTGAACCGGTTCGCCACGCGTCCGCGTCCGACCACCGTGCTCCGGATCCGTGGTGCGGTCACGGACGTCGCTGCCCCGAGCGGGGTGGCCACCTCGGGCATCGCGTTCGCGGAGTGGTTCATCGGAGCGGACCCGGGGCTCGGCAAGGGGCACCGGATCACCGCGACATACGGCCCGGGCGTAACCCAGATCTCGGACGACTACTCCCTGATCGGCACGGGTCTGAGCGGGCAGCAGATCACGGTCACGCTCCGGACGATGGATCGGGCGGGCAACGTCGCAACGGCTACGCCGCAGAGCGTCAGGATCGGGACCATCCCGGCGGCGTTCGTCAACGGGTTCGCCGCGGCGGATCCGCAGCAGTGGACGGCCGGACCGCTCGGAGTTCCCGGAGCGGCTCTCATCCTGCCGGTCGGGAAGACCGCCGGGCAGCGGGCGCTGTCGGTGACCCTCGGCGCGGTCGGCTACTACGAGAAGAGCCTCACGGGCGTGGTCGCGGACAACTCGCTCGCGAAGCTCAACGCCGGCTTCTCCCTCGTGCTGGGGCGCACCTACCCCGGCTGCTCGTCCGCCGCGGCTAGCTCGTGCAAGCCCGTCACCGTGTTCACCGGCGTCGGGGCGAACGGAAGGGACGTCGTCACGGTTCAGTACCAGCGGCGGAGTGCGACCAGCGCACCGCTGTTCCGCGTCGTCGCCGCGACCGGCACGAAGCTCACTGCAGGTCGGTGGACCGCCGTTCCGGTGGCAGCCGGCTACTCGGTGACCGTCGGCTGGACGTCATCGACCAAGGGCGGCGCCGTCCTGCGGGTCAACAAGACGGCTGTCGCGTCGGTCTCGGCCAACACCGCGAGCCTGCGGGTGGCCACCGTCCGTCTCGGGATCCTGAAGGCCGCGTCCCGTGCGAGCGGTCGCATCCTGGTCGACACGTTCTACCTCGTCTGAGCCCACCCTTCGAGAAACGAGCCACATCATGACCAGTTCGACAGCCGGCCGTTCACGGGTGGTCGCTCTCGGGGCGGGGGTCGCCCTTCTCACCGGCGCGCTCTTCGCGGGCTCGGTGCTCGCCAACCAGGCGGCATCCGCCGCGGGCGGCAACCGCCCGGTTCCGATCTCGAGGCAGGTCGAGTCCTCGAGCGGCATCCGGGTGATCGCCGCCCACGTCGTCGGCAGCGGTGGCATCGTCGAGCTCACCTACCAGGTGCTCGACCCCACCAAGGCCAGCATCGTGGAGGGCGACGTCGCCAAGACGCCGAAGCTCACGCGGGTCGGCAGCGGTGACACGTTGCAGAACACCGCAGCCATGCGTCACGGGCACACCATGCGCTCGGCGGGCACCTACTTCCTGCTCTACTACAACCAGGGCGGCGCCGTGAAGGCCGGCGACTCGATCGACGTCACCATCAGCGGCACCACGCTCACCGGGGTCCCGGTCACGTGAGCCACCTGCGCAGGCTGCTCCTTACGGTCCTTGCTGCGCTCGTCGCGGCGGTCGGCCTGCTGGTGCTGCCCGCGACGCCTGCGTCAGCTCACGCGCAGGTGATCTCCAGCAACCCCACGGACGGCCAGCGCATCGAGACCAGCCCACGCGAACTTCTGGTGACCCTGTCCGAACCGGCCCGTCTCCCGTCGATCGTCGTGTCCCTCGTCGGGCCCAACGGCCTGGTGACGTCGCTCGGCGCGGCGGCGGAGAAGTCGCGCGACGGGGCGGGCCACCAGGTCGTGTCGGTCCCCGTCACGGCGGAGCTGCCGACCGGGCTCTATCGGCTGTCCTTCACCGCGACGTCGGCGTTCGACGGTCACGAGACGGTGTCCCAGCTGGTCTTCGGCGTGCGCACCGATGTCGCCGCACCGATCGGCACCGAGGGTGCCATCAGCACGAACACGCTCCAGGACGGCGTGCGGGGTGTCGTGCAGGGCGTCCTGCTGTTCGCCTCCGGCATCGCGTTCGGGTTCCTCGTCCTTGCCGCGGTAGCGCGTGGTCGCGGCCGCGTCGCCGCCGGCATCGCGGGTGTCGCGGGTGTCGTCGCTGCGGTCTGCTCGGGGCTGATCTGGCACGAGGGCAACGGCCTGCTCGTCGCTGTCGCGGGCGTGCTCGGCGCCGGGGCGTTGACGGTCCTCGCACGACGCGGCCCGGATCGTGGACGCGCCCGGACCTGGGCGACGGTGGTCGCCCTGGTGGTCGCGGTCGGTCCGCTCGCGCTCGTCGGCCACGTGGCCTCCGAGGGTGGGCTCTTCCTGCTGGCCGCCGTGCTGCACGTGGTCACGACCGCGGCGTGGATGGGCACCCTGGTCGGTGCGGCCGTGCTCACCCGCGGTTGCCCGGGCGACGAGCGGCTGCCGATCCTGCGTCGTACGTCGATCGTGGGTGGCTCGACCTTCCTCGTCGCGATCGTCAGCGGACTGCTGATGAGCCAGTCGGTCGTGCCGAGCGTCGGCGGCCTGGTGGGCTCGGCCTACGGCTGGGGCCTGCTGGTCAAGCTCGTGCTGCTGATCCCCGTGCTTCTGCTCGCGCTGGTTGCGCGGGAACGACTCCGCAGCGGTCGCACCACGTCGGTCGCGGTCGAGGCCGCGCTCCTCGTCAGCGTCGCGCTCGTCGGCGTGTTCGTCGTCGCGCAGCCGCCGCCCGTGGCGGCACGCTTCCAGCCGACGCCGACGTGGGTGGCCGACTCGGGCACGATCTCCGACACCGCTGACGACCTTCTCGTCTCGACCCAGATCGACCCGAACACCCCGGGTCAGCGGTTCCTCGTGATCCGCGTCGACAACACACGCCGTCCGGCGCCGGCGCCGATCACCGGAGTGGTGGCGTCGCTGGGCGACACGGCCGACGTCGCCATGACGCGCGGCGACGACGGACTCTGGACCGCCTCGGTGAGCGTGCCGCAGTCGGGGCCGGTCCTGGTGCACGTGGCCGTCACACGCCCAGACATGCCCGTGGCTGTGGTCTCGACCTCATGGACCGTCGCGCCTCGCCCCGGCACGCAGTCGGGTGGCCCGACGCTGACGCCCTTCGTGGCGTCGGCGATCGGAGGGCTTGTCGTGTCGTGGCTGCTCCTCCTGCTGCTGGAGAACACCGTGGGCCGGCGGCGTCGCGGCCCCGCGCCCTCGGATGAGGTGCCCGAGGACGAGGCGGCCAACGACGAGGCAGCCAAGGACGAGGCGGTCGAGAACGAGCTCTCTCAGCCGGCCTCGGTCTGAGCCCTGTCGACGGCCCGCACGATCAGTCGGCGTCGCCGCGCCGCAGCTTCTTGACCCGGCGAAGCGGTCGAACACGATCGAGGTGATCAACGCTTCGGAGAAGACGTTGGCGACGGGCCGGTTCGACAACTCCACGGTCGGGTATCGGGAGATGCGTGCGCTGGCCAGGAAGTGGCCGGACCGCGTCTGGGTGTCCGATGGTGAGCGGGTCCTGGACGTGCCGGCGAAGCTGTCGACGCGTCCGTGCTATGGACACCGGTCATGGTCGCAAGAGCGATCCTGCGGACGCGCACGCCGTCGCGGTGGTCGGGCTGCGCAGCCCTGGGCTGCGCGAGGTCAGCCTCGACGATGAGACGGTCGCGTTGAAGTTGATGTCCGAGCGCCGCCGCGACCTGGTGCGTTCGCGGACCCAGGCGATGAACCGGCTGCACCAGATCCTCATGCAGCTCATCGCTTCTGGGGCTCCCAAGCAGCTCACTGTCGCCCAAGCCACGGCGTGGTCGCGACCGTGCGCCCGCGTGATGCAGTTGGTAAGGCCCGACGTCAGCTCGCGGTCGACCTCATCGACGATGTCGTCGTCCTCGACCGCAATATCAAGGCCATGGAGGCTCGGCTCAGCGAGGCAGTCGCTGCGACCGCGACGCACCTGACGGAGATCGTCGGGATCGCCGCGGTCACCGCCGCAACCGTCATCGGCGAGGTCGGCAACGTGTCCCGGTTCGCGACCGGCAACCACTTCGCCATCTACACCGGGACCGCACCGATCGAGACGTCCAGCGGCGAGATCGTGCGACACCGTTTGTCCCGGGCCGGCAACCGTCGCTCCGCCTGCAGACGACGACCGGCGGAGCGAACGGTGGCCTGTTCTTGCGGGCCGAGAGACTCAATGCGCAGGCGGCGAACTTCACGAAGCGGGGTCGATGGAGTGAACGAGTCGGTCAGACTCCGCTGCTGGAACTCAGCCACGGGGAGGGCTTCCTCGCGGTCCTGCGCGGTATGAGTGACGAGCCTGGCCTCTACGTTCTCGACGAGCCGGAATCGGCCCTGTCCTTCGACAACAGCCTCGCCCTTCTTCAGATCATGGTGGACATGCGCGCGAGCGGGAGCCAGATCCTGCTGGCCACACACTCCCCGGTCCTGGCGGCGGTCCCCGGTGCACGACTGCTTCAACTCGACGACACAGGCATCGCCGAGGTCGCCTACGACGACGCCGACTTGGTCACCGCGTGGCGGAGGCTTCTCGACGCACCCGATCGCTACCTCAGGCACCTGAGCTGACCGCTCCTCAGCCGATCGAGCTCGCACGCCCGCGGCAGGTCTGGTCACAGTGGTCCTGACTTCTGTTGTCCTCTGGTGCTGGTTCGCCAGAGTGGCCCGGTGAATCAGCGTGCGGTGATCGATGCGGCGTGGGGTGCCGTCTCGTCGTCGGTGTTGCGTGGTGACCCGGCCGCAGCAGCCGCGACCGTTCCCGCCGCCGTACACGAGGGCTTGCTGCAGACTGCCGGCCCAGCCGCGTTGCTGGCCTTGCAGTCGAGCCCAGCTGGGCGAGAGGTCGAGGCTCTGCTCGACGGGTTGCGCGACCGGGACTGCCCCGGAGACGACGTCCTGATCGAACTGCTCAACGCCGCCGCGGCAGGCACCGGGACCGGCCGCGCCCAGCTCCAGGTCGAGCTCGAGATGCTCGGTGACGTCCTCAACGACCAACGGGGTGGCTACCTCGACCTGACCACCGGAACGGTCTGGCCGGCCGAGCTGGTCGATGACGGCCAGGTCGAGGGCCTCGAACCTTTCGAGGAAGCGGACCCGGAGCTGTGGCTGGACGTGCCCTGGGAGGGTAGCCGCGACGCCTACCGCGACATGGCGGACTTCACCGCCGAGCTGACCGACGAGCGGGTCCGTGGTGACCTGGGAGCGGCTCTGGAGGGCAAGGGCGCGTTCCGCCGCTTCGAGGACGCCCTGAACCGGCACGAGACCTACCGGGTCCACTGGCGGGTGTTCTCCACCGAGCGGCACTCCTGCAGGGCACGAGCGTGGCTTGCCGACCAGGGCTACGACGCCGTCTCCTGACCTGGTCCTCCCCGTCTGAGTCGAAGGGCACTCCTCTTGCACTGGGTGCCCGCCGTCACCTGAGCCGGTCCGTCGTGGGGACCCGATTTCAAGATCATCGTTGCATGACTCTTCTGGCTCCTCCGGATCGGCGGGTGTTCCAGGCGCCGGCGAGGTCGTGAACTTTCGGTCCAGAAAGGGGCTCGGATCGACTGCCAAGTCGTCGGCAGCTGAGCACCGCATGTGGGCACAGTGTCGGCTCGCGATGACCTCCGAGGCAGGTTGACCGTCCTCGCTCTTTCGGTTGCGGACGACCCGTTCAACCGCGACCCTGGCCCTGGCCCTGGTCCCATGGCTTCGTGACAGCCGACTGACCCGAATCGCAGCAGACATGTGCATCGGGTCTGGCCGCGTCCAGTCGGCGCCTCCACCCCCCGTTCCTGGGCCGTGACGCGAGCCCCTCGAGCCGTCCCGGTCGCCGGATGAGCAAGATCAACGTGGGCTAAACGTGGGCTAAGTGAGGGCGAATCGGGGGCCAGAACGGTTATCCAGGGTGATGAGCGGCCAATGAGTGAATCTCGAAATCCTCTGTGCCACAATGGATTTCAGTGGAGCGGGTGACGGGAATCGAACCCGCACTGTCAGCTTGGGAAGCTGATGTTCTGCCATTGAACTACACCCGCGTGGTGCACCCTCCGGCGCGGGACGCCGTCGAGCAGGCGCCATTATGCCCGATCCTCGCTCGGGGTCCTCAGGCCCGTCGGGGGTCGTCGGCGGGTCGACTCCGGCGCAGGTCCGCGGCGCGACCCGAGCGTGCGATCACGGTGCCCTGGAACGCCAGCGTCGCCCAGCCCGCGATGGCCATGCCGGTGACGTTGAGCAACAGCTGGGCGGCGCTGCCGCGCATCTCGAGCCAGTCGCCGAGGGCGAACGCGAGCGCCGTGTTGGCGGCGGCCGGGATGGTGGTGACCGAGATGAAGACGCCCGCGAGACCTCCCGTCTTCGCCGACGTGAGCGACAGGACGCCGGCCACGCCCGCGATGAGCGCGACGATGAACGACCACCGGTCCGGCGAGTAGATGAACGCCGTCCCGGGCCGCTCCCGCACCAGGTCGGCGACGTCGAGCCAGCCGAGTCCCCGGGCAGCCAGCGCCGCGAGCGTCGTGACGGCGATGGCGACGGCGAACCCGATGACCAGGGTTCGGATCGCCTGGCGGAGCAGTGTGCGCCGCCGGCGTACGAGACCGACCCCGAGGGCCGCGATCGCACCGAACTCGGGGCCGAGGACCATCGCGCCGATCACCAGGATCTGGGAGTCGATCGGGATCGCGATGCCGGCGATGAGCGTCGCCATGATCATGAACGCGAGGTAGGTCCAGGTGAGCTCGCTGTCGTTGTACGCGCGCTGCGCCACCTCGGGCCACACGACCGCGTCCGCACCCGCACCCGGCGCCGCGAGCATGGCGTCGAACGCCGGCCGCGACACCCACGTGGGCACCTGCTCGACGCGCACGGTGCCGGTCTCCTGCACGCCGGTCGCGAGGATGAGCTCGAGCACCTCCTGCGAGGACTCGCGGGGCACGTCGAACCGGATCTCGTCGCCGGCGGGTCGTTGCAGCACGCCTGTCGTGACCGACACCGAGGTCACGTACGGGTCGTCGGCGAGCACCGCGAGGAGCGTGCCGGTCGTGGCGGTGGGGGAGGCGATCTCGACGTGAAGCATGGTCCGATCGTCGCGTACCAAGGCGTGCCGCTGCCGGTGATCCGCGGGTGCCGGCGATCGGGCCGGTGGGTGCGCGTGACCGGTCGCTCGAGCCTCAGCCGGTCGTCGGCGGCAGGGTCGGGATGGCGACCTGCGTGTCGCTGTCGGCGGTGAGGGTGAGGACCACCCGCGCGCCGTAGGCCACGTTCTCCCCCGGCAGCGGTGCCTGCGCGGCCACCTGGCCGGGCTGCTCGGTCGGGTCCGGCGGAGCGGTCGCCGGGTCGATCGCCACGGTGTAGCCCGAGCGCAGCAGCGCGGTGATGGCGGCGTCGCGCCCGAGCCCGCGCACGTCGGGCAGGGGAGGGGTGAGCCCGGTGAGCTTCGTGGTCTCCGGCGAGGGGAAGCCCTCCACGGGGAGCGAGGCGTGCAGCGTCCTCATCAGGTCCTGCCAGATCGGGCCGGCGACCGAGCGGCCGTAGACCGTCCCGAACGTCCGGCCGTACGCCGTGATGTTGTGCAGCGGGTAGCGCGGGCCGCCGCGCGGGTCGCCGATCCACACGCTCGCGGCGTACTGCGGCGTGAACCCGCTGAACCAGGTGGCGGCGGAGCTGTTGGTCGTGCCGGTCTTGCCGCCCGCGGGACGCGTGCCGAGGCCGAGACCGGCGCCCGTGCCTCTGCCGCTGAAGACGCCGCGCAGCACGTCGGTGACGGCGGCGGCGACGTACGGCGACAGGGTGCGGTGGCAGTCCGCCGACGGCACGGGGAGCGCCACCCCGTGCCGGTCCTTCAGCGAGGTGATCGCCAGCGGCCTGCACGTGATGCCACCGCTGGCGAACGTGGCGTAGACGCCGGCCATCTCCAGCGGCGAGACGTCGTAGGCGCCGAGGGTGAGGGAGGCGTCCTTCGGCGTGATCTTGTAGCGGCCCTTGCGCGGCAGGCTGGTGATGCCGAGACGTCCGGCCATGTCGGCGACGGCGACGACGCCGTACTTCTCCTCGAGCTGGATGTACCAGGTGTTCACCGAACCGGCCGTGGCCTGGTAGGCGTCGAGGACGCCGTTGTTGCGGTCGTTGTCGTTGTGAAAGCCGCCCTTGGGGTAGTTCATAGCCGCGGGCTTGTAGCCGTTCGGGGTGTCGAACCGGGTGCTCAGCGAGAAGCCCTTCTCGAGCGCGGTCGCGAGCGTGATCGGCTTGAAGTTCGACCCGGGCTGGTAGGCCGCGCGCACGGGCAGCACGATCTGCGTCTGGCCCTTCGCGGCGTCTCGGCCCCACTTCTTGTTCGTCGCGAGCGCGACGACCTCACCGCTGCCCGGTCGCACCACGGCGATGCCGGTGGCGACGCGGTTCGTGGGCGAGAGCGCGGCGTCGGCCGCCGACTGCGCGGCAGCCATCGCTGCGCGGTCGAGGGTGGTACGGATCGTGAGACCGCCGCGGTAGAGCAGGTCGGCGCGCGCCTCGGGGGTGGCGCCGAACGTCTTGTCGGTGCTCAGCACCTGCAGCACGTACTGGCAGAAGAACGGGTACGCCGAGGCCCCGCACCCCTGTGCCGGGTCGGTGAGCGTGAGCGTGACGGGCGTCGACGTCGCCGTGGTGTAGT
>Ga0208851_1000298_pt1 | contig 22886 bp, 15 predicted proteins | sample NGESurshal092012_FD_184481 | JGI IMG/M metagenome (GOLD analysis project Ga0208851, IMG submission 184481) | Arctic peat soil microbial communities from Barrow, Alaska - NGEE Surface sample 415-2 shallow-092012 (SPAdes) | ecosystem: Environmental > Terrestrial > Soil > Wetlands > Peat ... | reverse complement strand
GCGGGCGGCGAGACCCCGAAGCTGACGTTCGAGACGCCGAGCGAGGTCTTGACGCCCGGGATCTCGGCCTTGATGCGCCGGATGCCCTCGATCGTCTCGACCGCCGACGGGCGCCACTCCTCGTCACCGGTGGTGAGCGTGAAGGTCAGGGCGTCGAAGATCAGCAGCTCGCGGTCCAGGCCGTGCTCGTCGCAGCACAGCTCGACGAGCCGCTGGGCGATCTGCACCTTGCGCTCGGCCGTCTTGGCCATGCCGACCTCGTCGATCGTCAGCGCGATCAGCGCGGCGCCGTGCGCGAGCGCGACCGGTACGACGCGGTCGAGCTTGTCGCGCCCGGCCTCGAGGTTGATCGAGTTGACGATCGCGCGGCCCGGGATCTGCTCGAGCGCCAGCTCGATGACCTCGGGCTCGGTCGAGTCGACCTGGATCGGCGCGGGCTGCGAGAGCGAGACGCGCTTGGCGACGACGCGCATCTGCTCGTCCTCGTCCTGGCGCTCGGTCAGCGCGACGCACAGGTCGAGCACGTGCGCGCCGCCCTCGACCTGGTCCTCGGCGATCTGCACGAGGCCGTCGTAGTCGTCGGCGAGCAGCAGCTCCTTGGCGCGGCGCGAGCCCTGCGAGTTGACGCGCTCGCCGACGATCGTCGGGGTGGGGTCCTGCACGAGCGGGGCGGCGGTCATCATCGAGCTGACGCGCGGCGCGCGGGGCGCGGGACGCGCAGCGACCGGCAGGTCCTTGCAGCGCGCGGCGATCGCGGCGATGTGCTCGGGGGTGGTCCCGCAGCAGCCGCCGACGATGCTGATGCCGTAGCGCTCGACGAACTCGCCGAGCGACTCGGCCAGCGGGCCGGGCTGCTCGGGGAAGATCGTCTCGCCGTCGGGGCCCTGCAGCGGCAGGCCGGCGTTCGGGATGCAGTGGACCGGCATGGGGGAGTGCTCGCCGAGGAAGCGGATCGCGTCGCGCATGTCCTCCGGGCCGGTCGAGCAGTTGAGGCCGATCACGTCGACCTTCAGCGCCTCGAGCGTGGTCAGAACGGCGTCGATGTCGGTGCCCAGCAGCATCTTGCCGCCGTTGGGCAGCAGCGAGACCGAGCACTGGATCGGCACGGCGCGGCCGGTCGCCCTGAACGCGTCGCGCGCTCCGAAGATCGCGGCCTTGACCTCGAGGATGTCCTGCGCGGTCTCGATGATGATCAGGTCCGCGCCGCCCTGGACGAGCCCGCGCGCCTGCTCCTCGAAGACCTCGCGCAGCTCGCGGAAGGTGATGACGCCGAGCGTCGGGTCATCCGATGCGGGCAGGTGGCCGGTCGGGCCGATCGAGCCCGCGACGAAGCCGTGCTCGCCGACGGCGCGGCGCGCGATCTCGGCGGCCTTGACGTTGATCTCGAGCGTGTGCTCGCCCAGGCCCCACTCCTCGAGCTTCAGGCGGCTGGCCTGGAAGGTGTCGGTCTCGACGACCTCGGCTCCGGCGGTGACCATCGAGGCGTGGACCCCCTCGATCACGTCGGGGCGATTGAGCACGAGCGCCTCGTGGCACTTGCCCTGCAGCCCGCCGTAGTCCTCGCTCGTCAGGTCGAACTGCTCGAGCGTCGCGCCCATGCCGCCGTCGAAGACGACGACGCGTTCGCGGACGGCGGCGAGGTAATCACGCATGCCCGGCAGACTAGCAGCGATTCGGCCAACCTTGACACGGATGTGTCAAGGCTTGGGAACGCCGCCGGTGGGCCGGACAGGCGACGCCTGCCGTCCTCAGACCTCACCACCGCGGAGGGCCAGGAAGCGCCTCAGCTGCTCGATCGTCGCCGCCTGCAGAGGCTTCCGGGGGAGGCGCGACGATCACGGGCCTGGTGTCGATCGGCACGAACCTTCCGGCCCACGAGTGCCTGGTCGTCGGTCAGGCCCTCACGCCGTCCTGACGAACGCCGACGGCCCCGCCGCCACAGGGGCGACGGGGCCGTCGGCGGGGTGCGTCGGATGCTGCGGCGCTACTTGATGAACAGCATCTCCGAGTACTTCGGGAGCGGCCAGAGGTCGTCGGCGACCAGCTTCTCGAGCTGGTCGGCGGCGGCCCGCGTCGCGTCCATCGCCGGAATGACCTTGTCGCGCATGTACTTCGCGAGCTCCAGGCCCTCCTCGGCCGGATGCGAGGAGTTCGCCTTGTCCAGCGCCTTGAGGTTCTTGATCAGCGCGTCCGTCACGGCCTTGATCTCCGTGGCGACCGTCGTCAGCCCCGCCGCCTTGAGCTCCGTCAGGTAGCGCGCGGCCGCCGGCAGGATCATCGTGCGGGCCATCGACGCCGCGGTCTCCGCCTCGATGTTGAGCTTCGTCGAGTACTGCTCGACGGCGACCTCGAAGCGCGACTCGAGCTCGCGCTCGCTGAGGACCTCGTAGCGCTCGAAGACCTTGACGGTCTGCTCCTCGACCAGCCACGGCAGCGCGTCCGGGGTCGTGCGCAGGTTGGCGAGCCCGCGCTTGGCGGCCTCCTTGTGCCAGGCCTCGGAGTAGCCGTCACCGTCGAAGACGATCCGGCGGTGCTTCTTCCAGATGCCCTTGACGACCTCCAGGACGGCCTCCTCGTGCTTCTTGCCCTTGGCCTGCAGCGCCTCGACCTTGTCGACGAGCTCGTCGATGGCCTCGGCCGCGATCGTGTTCAGCGTCGCGTTGACCAGGCCCAGCGACATGCTGGAGCCCAGCGCGCGGAACTCGAACTTGTTCCCCGTGAACGCGAACGGCGAGGTGCGGTTGCGGTCCCCGCCATGCAGCGGGAGCGGCGGCAGCACCGGGCTGCCCAGCCCCAGGAAGTTGCCCGAGGCGTCCGCCGCGGGCTTGCCCGAGGCGACCGCGTCGAACGCCGTCTCGAGCTCCTGGCCGAGGAAGATCGAGATGATCGCCGGCGGCGCCTCGTTCGCGCCCAGGCGGTGATCCTGGCCGACGTTCGCGACGGTCGCCCGCAGCAGCTCCTGGTGCTTGTCCACGGCCGCGATCACCGCGGCGCAGAAGAACAGGAACTGCAGGTTCTCGGCGGGCGTGTCGCCCGGATCGAGCAGGTTCGAGCCCGTGTCCGTGCCCATCGACCAGTTGTTGTGCTTGCCCGAGCCGTTGACGCCGGCGAAGGGCTTCTCGTGCAGCAGGCACACGAGGCCGTAGCGCCGTGCGACGTTCTGCATCACCTGCATCGTGAGCTGCTGGTGATCGGACCCGACGTTCGAGTTCTCGAACATCGGCGCCAGCTCGTACTGCGCCGGCGCGACCTCGTTGTGGCGGGTCTTGACCGGCACGCCCAGGCGCCGCAGCTCCTCCTCGGACTCGAGCATGAACGCCAGCACGCGCTCGGGGATCGACCCGAAGTAGTGCTCGTCGAGCTCGTGGCCCTTGGGCGGCTTGGCGCCGAACAGCGTGCGGCCCGTGGTGTAGAGGTCGGGGCGCTCGTAGTAGTACTGCTCGTCGATCAGGAAGTACTCCTGCTCGGGGCCGACCGTCGTGAAGACGCGCGAGGACGTCTTGTCCCCGAACAGCTTCAGCGCGCGCAGGGCGACCGTCGACAGCGCGTCCATCGAGCGCAGCAGCGGGATCTTCTGGTCCAGCGCCTCGCCCGTCCACGACACGAACGCCGTCGGGATGCAGAGGTAGGCGCCGTTGGGGTTCTCGAGGATGAACGCCGGCGAGGTGGGATCCCACGCCGTGTAGCCGCGTGCCTCGAACGTCGCCCGCAGGCCGCCGGTCGGGAACGAGGAGGCATCCGGCTCGCCCTGGATGAGCTCCTTGCCGGAGAACTCGGCGATCGCCAGGCCTTCACCGGCCGGATTGAAGAACGAGTCGTGCTTCTCCGCCGTGAGGTTCGTGAGCGGCTGGAACCAGTGCGTGTAGTGGGTGGCGCCCTTCTCCATCGCCCACTCGCGCATCTCCTTGGCGACCGCGTCGGCGAGCGCCGTGTCCAGCGCCGCGCCCTTCTCGAGCGTCGCCTGGAGCTTCTTGAAGACGTCCTTCGGCAGACGGGCCTTCTGCACCGCCGGGCTGAAGACGTTCTCGCCGTAGCTCGTGGCGCTCGGATCCATCAGGTCGGTCTGACCCGCGGCGTCGCCGTTCGCGGCCCACTGGGCGGCGCTGACGTTGTGCTGTCGTGTCTTGCTTGCCATCGGTCTCTGGATGTCCTCCTGCGGGGCTCGGATCGCGGCGCCGTCGACATCACGGCCGCGCGCGCGGAATGACGCACCTGTACAGGTCCTCAGGCTAGGTGCGCCGCCGTCGTCGCACCTTATCCCGATGTCCAACATCGCGGACCCGTGGTTCGCCACGTGGTCTCAGCCCGCCGAGCGGCGTCTCGACCGGTGGGCGAAACCCTCCCGTCGATCTTTCGACACCCGTCCAATGTGAGATCGGCCGCCCGTCCGCAGACTCCGCGTCGCACTTCCAAGCCAGGAGGATTCATGAGACGTTCGTTCGCGGTCCGCGCTGCCGGCGCCGCTCTGGGGCTCACGCTGCTGCTGCCAACAGCATCTGCGTTCGCCGATACATCCGATGCCTACAGCGCCGGGGTTCTGCCCCAGTCCGTCGGCATCAACTCGCTGTGGGTGTTCATCGCAGCGGTGCTCGTGCTGTTCATGCAGGCCGGGTTCATGTTCCTCGAGATCGGCTTCTCGCGCGGCAAGAACGCCGGGACCGTGGTCGCGAAGATCCTGACCAACTTCTCGATCGCCGCGCTGCTGTACTGGGCGTGCGGCTTCGCGTTCGCCTTCGGCGGCGCGCCGGGCCACGTGATCGGGGACACCGGCTTCTTCCTGCGCAACTACGGTGATCCACTGACCGCCTTCCCGGTCATGGGCCTCTCCGACGCGACCGTCGAGTCCAAGTGGCTCTTCCAGTTCGCGTTCTGCGCGGTCTCGCTGGCGATCGTCTGGGGCACGACGCTCGAGCGCATCAAGTTCGGCGTCTACGTCATCTACGCGATCGTCTTCGCCGCGCTGATCTACCCGATCTTCTCGGGCTGGGTCTTCGGCGGCGGCTGGCTGCAGTCCAACCTCGGCATGCAGGACTTCGCCGGTTCGACGGCGGTCCACCTCATCGGTGCGACCGGCGGCCTGGCGGTGCTGCTGCTGCTCGGTGCGCGGCGCGGGAAGTACGGGTCCGACGGCAAGCCACGGGCGATCCCGGGGCACAACATGCCGCTGTTCGGCCTCAGCGTGATCATCCTGCTGATCGGCTGGTTCGGGTTCAACCCGGGCTCGACCCTGATCGCGCTCGACGGCCGCTTCACCGAGGTCGGCCTCGTGACGCTGCTGGCAGCAGGCGCGGGCGTGCTCGGCGCGCTGGGCACCAACCGCCTGATCACGGGCACGATCGACATCGGCATGGCGGGCAACGGCATGATCGGCGCCCTGGTCGCCATCACGGCAGGCTCGGGCTACGTCGCCCCGTGGGCGGGCGTCGTGATCGGCTTCCTCGCCGGCGTGATCATCCCGTTCGGCGTCTACGCCATCGACAAGAAGCTCGACGACCCGGTCGGCGCACTCACCGCGCACGGGCTGTGCGGTGTCTGGGGGACGCTGGCCTGCGGCCTGTTCACCCTGCCGGCGCTCGCCAAGTACAACGCGGTCGGCGATCCCGGCCTCGTGTACACGGGGTCCTTCCACCAGCTCGGCGTGCAGGCACTCGGTGTCGTGGTGGTCTTCTCCTCGGTGCTCCTCACGAGCCTCGCGGTGTTCTGGGTCATCAAGAAGACCTACGGCCTGCGTGTCACGGCTGAGGAAGAGGATGCCGGTCTCGACATCTCCGAGCACGGCATGTACGGCTACCCGGAGCAGTTCATCCCGGCCCCGGAGCTCGTGGGCTACGGCGCGGCACCGCAGTACGGTTCGCCGGCAGTAGCGACCGCGAGCACGACGGAGGTCACGGCATGAAGAAGGTTGAGGCATACATCCGCCACGAGGCGTTCGAGCCGATCCGCATGGATCTGCTGGACCTGGGCTTCCCCTCGCTGACCATCAGCGAGGTGAAGGGCTCAGGTCGGCAGAAGGGGATCGTGGAGACGTACCGCGGCGCGGTGCTCACGAACTACCTCCGGCCGAAGGTGAAGCTGGAGTGCGTCGTGGCCGACAAGGACGTGCAGACGATCGTGGACACGATCCTCAAGCACGGACGCACCGGCGCCGTCGGTGACGGCAAGGTGTTCATCATCCCCGTCGAGGAGGCATGGCGCGTCCGGACCGGCGAGTCCGGCGAGGAAGTGCTGCAGGCCCACCCCGACGCGGCGGCCACCGCCGCGTAGGCGGGACTCGCGTGAGCGGGGCGGCGGAATCCAAGCGCGGGTCCGCCGCCCCGCGAGCGCCGGGGGCGGGACCGGGGCGGGAGCTCATCGCGCGCCTGCGCGAGGTGCACCTGCGGATGGTCGACGCCGTCCTCGGCGGCGAGGGCCTCGAGCGCGTGGCGGCACTGGCCGCCGACGCGGCCGGGGCGCCCGTGGTGATCGTGGTGCCGCGCCTCGGCGCGGCGGCCGCCGGGCCGGCGCCCGAGTCGGTCGACGAGCGCACGCTCGCCGTGCTGCGCCGCTACGTCGGCGACCGCGTGCGCGACCGGCCGGCGCCGGTGCCCGCCGAGGTGGCTCAGGAGGCGCCGATCGTCAGCGGCGACGAGCTGCTCGGGTCGGTGCTGCTCGTCCGCGGCACCGCGGAGCTCGATGCCGACGCGGCCGAGTTCCTGCACATCGCGGCGATGACCTGCCTGACGGAGGTCGCCGTCGAGGAGGCGCGCGAGGAGGTGGAGGAGAACCTGCGCGGGTCGTTCCTCGAGGACCTGCGCTCGCGGCCCGACCTGGACCCGCGCGAGGTGGTGCGCCGCGCCGGCCGGCTCGGCTGCGACCTCTCGCGTGGCGTCGTCGTGCTCTGCGCCGAGCTCAGCACCGACCGCCCGCGCCACGTCGTCGCGACGATCGCCGGCGACCATCCCGGCGCGCTGGCCCAGCACATGGACGGCGGCACCGACGCCTCGCGCGTGTACGCACTGCTGCCCGCCGTCGGCGGCGACGACGCGCCCGAGGAGACCCTTGCGCGCGCCCGCGCGCTCGCCGAACGCCTCGGCCGCCACGGCACCGTCGGCCTCTCGAGCTTCTACGTCGACCCGGCCGAGCTCGGCCGCGCGATCCAGGAGGCCGAGCTCGTGCTCGACGTCCTGCGGCGCGGCGACAGCAACACCGCCAAGGGCGCGCTGGCGGAGATCGGGACCGGGACCTACCGCCTGCTGTTCCGCGTCCTGGCCTCCCACCCGGAGGAGGTGCGCTCGTTCTACGACGACACCGTCGCGCCGCTCGTGCGCTACGACGACCAGTACCACACCGATCTCGTCGGGACGCTCGAGGCGTACTTCGAGCAGAACTGCAACATGAACGCGACCGCGGCGACGATCTACGCCCACCGCCACACCGTCGCCTACCGCCTCGACCGCGTCCGCGAGCTCACCGGCCTGGACCCGACGCAGTCCGAGGACCGCGAGCGGCTGGGCCTGGGGCTCAAGGCCTACCGCATCATCGCCCCTCGGCTGCCGCGGTAGGGGACCGTGGGCGGCGCCCGGCGCCACCCCGCGGCATGCCGGGTACAGGAGTACACCGGCATGGCCGCCGTGCGGCCCCGGGCATCCACCCACGGCGCCCTCCCGCGGCAGCCGGCCGTTTGGGTTCCGCGGCGACGACCCCTACTGCCCGACGCTGACGACCCTGCCCGTCTTGGGGTCCACCTTGCTGATCCGGGGGCGCTGGGTGACGCGGGCGGTGAGGTCGCCCTCGGGCGCCTGGTCGCCGGCGGTGACCGCGCGGGCGTTGCCGTTGAGCCCGGCGGCGACGCGGTAGTGGAGCGTGTGCGTCCCGGCGCTGGCCGCGGTGACGAGCCAGCGGAAGGTGCGCGCGCGGCCGGCGGCGAGCGGGCCGAGCGCCCACGTGTTGACGTAGGCGGTGACGCCGTTGCGCGGGCCGAGGTTCACGATCCACACCGGCCGCTGGGGGTCGGCGTTGTCCGGCTGCGTCGAGATGTAGTTGAACCCGTCGACCGTCATCGCGACATTCGGGATCGTCGCCGTCCCCGTGTTGCGCACGGTGATCGACAGGGGCACCGTGTCGGCCAGGCCCTGGTTGCGCGGGAAGCGCGCGTCGACGACGCGGACGCGGTAGGAGGCGTCCTTCTCACCGGCGTCCTGGCGGGTGCCTCCGCCGCAGCCCGCGGCGAGACCCGCGGTGGCGGCCAGCGCTGCCACGACCGCGATCCCTGGACCTGACAGCGACAGGGGCCTCCTCACGCCGCGCGACGCTACCACAGGACTCGGCGCGGGCCACGCCGAATGCGCCGGATCGCCGCGCGGTGACGGTTGTCGTTTGCGACTGATCCGTGCGCTCCCGTAGAGTCCCGCCAGCCGGGGCCGCGGGAGAGCGGTCGTGTGCGTCACAGGGAGAGGAGGGGAGCATGGTTCGAAGCACCGCCGACAGGGCGATCAGCCCTGCCAGGGAGCTGTTCGAGGAGATCGGGGACATGATGATCCTCACGGGCAAGACGATCGTCTCCGCGATCCGTCCCCCGTATCCCTACGGCGGCGAATTCATCTCCCAGTTCCTGTTCGCGCTGCGCCTGTGCTGGTTCCCGCTGCTGATCTCGACGGTCGCATTCGGCTATGCAGCACCCGGTCTGCAGGCCGCCAACTTCCTCGTGCTCTTCGGCGCGCTCGATCGCCTCGGCGGGTTCTTCGTCCTCGCGTCGATCCGCGAGTTCGCGCCGTTCGTCACCGCCATCGTGCTCGCGGGCGTCGCCGGCACCGCGATCACCGCCGACCTCGGCGCGCGCAAGATCCGCGAGGAGCTCGACGCGCTCCAGGTGCTCGGCGTCGACCCGATCAAGAACCTCGTCGTCCCGCGCTTCCTGGCGCTGATGCTCGTGACCGGCCTGTTCGACGTCTACGCGCTGCTGTTCGGCATCTTCGGCGGGATCATGACCACGCTCGTGAACCACGCCCCGCTCGGGCCGTTCTGGGCGACCTTCTTCACGAACGCCTCGGTGACGGACCTCTGGGGGTCGGTCCTCAAATGTCTGATGTTCGGGGCGATCATCGCGATCGTCTGCTGTTACAAGGGCATGACCGCCTCGGGCGGCGCCGCCGGCGTCGGCCGTGCCGTGAATCAGGCGGTCGTCATCGCCTTCCTCGGCGTCTTCGCGTTCAACTACGTGTTCACCCAGACGCTGCTCGCCACCCACCCGGAGATCAACGTCATCCGCTGAGGCGGACGGCCAACCGTCATGGGCAGCAGCTGGCTCAGCGTCCCGCGCGACTGGCTCGCGTCGTTCGGTGAGATCTCGAAGTTCTGCGGCCGGATCCTCGGCGAGGTCGTCGGCCTCAAGGTCATCCGCTACTTCGGCGAGACCCTGCGCCAGGCCGGCGTGCTGATCGTCTCCTCGACGATCGTCATCTGGGGCCTGGTCTTCATCATCGGCCTGCAGTGCGGGATCGAGGGCGCGTACTTCAACCGCTCGGTCGGCGCGCCCGCCTACGCGGGCGTCTTCGCCGCCTGGTGCGACCTGCGCGAGCTCGTCCCCTACGCCTTCGGCTACATGATGGCCGCCAAGGTCGGCACCGGCATCGTCGCCGAACTCGGCTCGATGCGGATCTCCGACGAGATCGACGCGCTCGAGGTCATGGGCATCGACTCGATGACGTTCCTGTGCGCGACGCGCCTGCTCGCCGCCTGGATGGTGCTGCCGTTCATGTACATCGCGGCGATCGGCGCCGGCTTCTTCGCGAGCTACCTGGCGGTGGTGGTCCAGATCGGCGAGGTCTCCCAGGGCGGCTACTCGCTGATCTTCTGGCAGTTCCAGAACCCACCGGACCTCGTCTTCAGCCTGACCAAAGCCATGGTCATGGCGACGGTCATCGTCCTCGTCGGCTGTTACTACGGCTACACGGCGAGCGGCGGCCCCGTGGGCGTGGGAACCGCGACCGCGAAGTCGATGGTGCTGAACATCGTGCTCGTGCACCTCATCGGGATGCTCGGCACGCAGGTCTTCTGGGGCGCGAACCCGCGCGCCCCGATCGGAGGGTGAGGATGGGCGAGGACGACTTCCGGAGCAACGCGGACGGCACGCCGGCCGAGGACCTCCCGACGAAGGACCAGCTCGCGGGCGAATCGCTGACCGAGCGGATCGACGCGCGTGAGGCCGCGGTCGAGGCCGAGGCGAGCACCGGCGCCGGTTTCGACCAGCCCGACCTGCCGCCGGCCGTCGCGAAGTTCCAGGCCGAGCACCCGAACGCCGACGCGGACGCCGCGCGCGTCTCGGTCGTGCACGAGGCCGAGCGCGGCCAGGACGACGAGTACCGCTGGCACACCGGCCTCAACCGCCCGACCGGCGCGCCGGACGCCGTCGAGTTCATCGAGGTCCACAAGGCGTTCGGCCGCAACAAGATCCTGCGCGGGCTCAACATGGGCCTGCCCGAGGGCAAGATCTCGATGATCCTCGGGCCGTCGGGCACCGGCAAGTCGGTCTGCATCAAGCACATGGTCGGGCTGCTGTACCCCGACGACGGCGACGTCGTCGTGCACGGCGAGTCGGTCCCGAACATGCGCGACGAGGAGCTCTTCGCGATGCGCAAGAAGTTCGGCGTCCTCTTCCAGGACGGCGCGCTCTTCGGCTCGATGAACCTGCTCGACAACGTCGCGTTCCCGCTGCGCCAGCACACCGACAAGGGCGAGGACGAGATCCTCGAGATCGTCGGCCGGCGCCTCTCGGAGGTCGGGCTGGGCGAGGCCGGCGACAAGTACCCCAACGAGCTCTCCGGCGGGATGCGCAAGCGCGCCGGGTTCGCGCGCGCGCTCGTGCTCGACCCGGACATCGTGCTCTTCGACGAGCCGGACTCGGGCCTGGATCCCGTGCGCACCGCCCTCCTGTGCGAGCTCATCCAGGAGATCCACGAGGAGAACGGCGGCGCCTACACCGTCATCACGCACGACATCATGAGCGCGCGCCGCGTCGCCGAGTACATCGCGGTGCTCTGGCGCGGGCGGATCGTCGAGTCCGGTCCGGCCGCCGAGCTCTTCAACTCCGACAACGCCTTCGTCCGACAGTTCCTCTCCGGGGCGGCGCAGGGGCCGCTCGGGATGGAGTGAGCGGTCCCGCCGGACCACGAGATCCCCCCGAGCACCGCCGACCGACCAGACCGACGACCATTCCGCCTTCGCAGACACCACGCCGCCTCACCCACCAGGGGGATGCATGACCACCGCCCGGGCGCTCACGCTCGGCGCGCTCGTGGTCGCGGTCGCCCTCGTGGCGATCCTGCTGCTCGGCTCAAGCGGCGCACACCAGTACAAGCTCGTCTTCCAGACGGCCGGGCAGCTGGTCAACGACAACGACGTCCAGGTCGGCGGGCGGCGCGTGGGCTCGGTCAAGGACATCCAGCTCACGGCCAACAACCAGGCCGAGATCACGATCGAGGTCGACAAGCCCTATGCGCCGCTGCACGAGGGCACGACCGCCATCATCCGCGCGACGTCGCTGTCCGGCGTCGCCAACCGCTACATCGCGCTCAGCCCGGGCCCGGACAACGCGCCGAAGCTCGCCGACGGCGCGGTGCTCGCCGCGGACAAGACGACGACGATCGTCGACCTCGACCAGCTCTTCAACACGCTCGACGCGCCGACGCGCAAGGGCCTCGCCGACACGATCCAGGGCTTTGCGACGTGGTACGCCGGCAAGGGCCTGCAGGCGAACGCGGCCGGGCGCTACTTCCCGCCGGCGCTGTCCGCGACGACCGGCGTGCTCCAGAAGCTCAACGCCGACCAGGCCGCGCTCAACACGCTCGTCCAGGACACCTCGCAGGTCGTCACGACGCTCGCGCGCAAGGCGCCGACGCTGACCGACCTGGTCTCCAACGCGGACACGACGACCGGCGCGATCGCCGCCGAGAACCAGTCCCTCTCCCAGGCGCTCTCGCTGCTGCCGCAGACGCTGCGCCGCGCGAGCACGACGTTCGTCGACCTGCGCCTCGCGCTGGACGACGTCGACAAGCTCGTCGCGGCCTCCAAGCCCGCCTCGAAGAACCTCGCGCCGTTCCTGGCGACGCTGCGCCCGCTGCTCGACGAGTCCCAGCCGACGATCGCCCAGCTCGCCAAGCTCGCCCAGCAGCCGGGGGCGAGCAACGACCTCACGGATCTGCTGACGAGCGCGCCGCAACTCGCGAACGTCGCCTCGACGTCGTTCCCGAACGCGGTCAGGGCGCTGAACAAGTCGACGCCCGTCTTCAACTTCATCCGCCCGTACTCGCCGGACCTCGTCGGCTGGCTGCGCGACTTCGGCCAGGGCGCCTCGAACTACGATGCCAACGGGCATTTCGCCCGCGTCGCCCCGGTCTTCAACGCCTTCAAGTACGACGCCTCGAACGACACGCTCGTCCCCGTTCCGCCCGCGCTCCGCACCCCGGGCCTGGAGAACGGCCCGTCGATCGTCCAGCGCTGCCCGGGCGCCGCGATCCAGCGCCCGGCCGACGGCAGCGCGCCGTGGCAGGACACCGGCGGCAAGCTCGACTGCCAATCCTCGATCGTCCCGCCCGGGCCGTGATCGCGTGAGGCGCATCACGTTCATCGTCATCGCGCTGGTCCTCCTCGGGGGCGTCCTCGCCGCGCTCGCGTTCGGCTCGGGCAACGACAACGCCTACCGCGTGCGCGCGATCTTCAAGAATGCCTCGTTCGTCATCCCGGGCGAGGACGTGAAGATCGCCGGGGTCCGCGTCGGCAAGATCGAGGCGCTCGACCTGACGCCGGACAACAAGGCCGCGGTCGTCCTCGACATCAGCGACTCGAACTACCAGGACTTCCGCACCGACGCCTTCTGCATGGTGCGCCCGCAGTCGCTGATCGGCGAGAAGTTCATCGAGTGCCAGCCGACGCAGCCGCGCGCGCCGGGCACGCCGCCCGCGCCGCTGCTGCCGAAGATCAGGCGCGGGCCCGGCAAGGGCCAGCACCTGCTGCCCTCGACGAACACCGCCAAGGCGATCGACATCGACCTGCTGAACAACATCATGCGGCTGCCGCTGCGTCAGCGGTTCACGATCATCATCAACGAGCTCGGGACCGGCCTGGCCGGCAACGGCGCCGGGCTGAACGCCGCGCTCAAGCAGTCCAACCCGGCCTTCAAGGCGTTCGACCAGGTACTGGAGATCCTCGCCCAGCAGAACCGCACGCTCGCCGCGCTGGCCGTCAACGGCGACACGGTGCTCGCGCCGCTGGCACGCGATCGCGCGCAGATCCAGGGCTTCATCAACGCCTCCGCCAAGACGGCGACCGCCACCGCCGAGAAGAGCATCGCGCTGCAGGCGAACATCAAGCTCTTCCCGCCGTTCCTGCGCCAGCTGACGCCGACGATGAACGAGCTCGGCACCCTGTCGGACCAGTTCACGCCGGTCGTGTCGGACCTCGCCCGTTCGGCTGACTCGCTCAACACGTTCGTCACCGGTGCGCCGGCCTTCACGAGCGCCGGCACGACGGCGTTCAAGAGCCTGGGCGACACGGCGGACATCGCCGGCCCGGCGCTGCAGGCATCGCTGCCGCTCGTGCAGAGCCTCGGCACGCTCTCCAAGACGGCCGTCCCGCTGACGCAGAACCTGAGCGCCTTCCTGACCTCGCTGAAGACCCAGGGCGGCATCAACCGCCTGATGGACTTCGTCTTCTACGGGTCGGGCGGCATCAACGGCTACGACCAGTACGGCCACTACCTGCGCGCGCGGCTCGTGCTGACGACCTGCCAGACGTTCGTCGTGGTCAACCAGCTCGGCTGCACGGCGAACTTCAACAAGGACCTGGGGTCCTCGACGACGTCGCCGAGCGCGACCACCGCCGCCGCGGGCACGCAGGCCGTCTCCTCCAGGCGCGCCGCCACCGGGTCGCCCGCCCCGACGACCAGCACGGCAGCGGCGCCGTCGGCGATCAGGTTGCCGGCGACGATCCTGCCGGGCGACAGCGGCGTCAAGCCGGGCGCCGGCGCCGCGCCGACGACGACCTCGTCGACGTCGAAGAAGGCGCCCGACGCGCGCTCCGTCCAATCCCTCCTCGACTATCTCCTGGGCGAATGAGACGGCGCGGCGGAGCAGCTTCGATCGCAGCAAACCCCGTGCTCATCGGCGCGGCGACGATCCTCGTCGTCATCGTCGCCGTGTACCTGGCCTACAACGCGAACTCCGGGCTCCCGTTCGTGCCGACCTACCACGTGCGCGTGGACGTCCCGAACTCCGCCGGCCTGGTGAAGGGCAACGACGTGCGCATCGGCGGCACGCGCATCGGCCTCGTCTCCGGCATCACGCCGCAGTCGCATCCCAACGGCGCGGTCACCGCGGTCATCGACCTCAACCTGCAGACCGTCGCCAAGCCGCTGCCGGTCGACACGCTCGTCATCATCCGCCCGCGCTCGGCTCTGGGGCTGAAGTACGTCCAGCTGACGCGCGGCACGAGCTCGAAGACGGTCCCCGACGGCGGCACGCTGCCGCTCGCCCAGGCCAAGCCCGAGCCCGTCGAGCTGGACCAGGTCTTCAACATGTTCAGCGACCCGACCCGCCGGGCGATCCAGGCCAACCTGCTGGCGTTCGGCAACGGGTTCGCCGGCCGCGGCGCGGACCTGAACTTCGCGATCAAGGACCTCGACCCGCTGCTCACGCAGCTCGGGCCGGTCATGCGCAACCTGTCGAGCACGAAGACCGACCTGCGCGGGTTCCTGCGCGGGCTCGCGCGCGCCGCCTCGGTCGTCGCGCCCGCCGCCGAGACGCAGGCCGCGCTCTACCGCAACCTGGACTCCACCTTCAGCGCGCTGGCGGGCGTCACCGGCCCGATCCAGCAGTCGATCGTCGGCGGCGTGCCGGCGCTCACCACGGCGATCCGCGACCTGCCGCAGATCCGCCAGTTCCTGGCCAACAGCGCCGACCTCTTCCACCAACTGCAGCCCGGCGTCGACGCGCTGGCGAACGCGGCGCCGGACCTCGCCGACACGGTCCGCATCGGCACCCCGGTGCTGCAGCGCTCGCCCGCGTTCAACGCGCGCGTGGCGACGACGCTGAAGTCCGTCGAGGCGTTCAGCACCGACCCGCTCGTGAAGCTCGGCGTCAACGACCTCGCGACCGCCGCCGGCATCCTCGAGCCGACGATCGCCTTCATCACGCCCGCGCAGACGGTCTGCAACTACCTCGGCGTGGCGCTGCGCAACGCCTCGAGCCTGCTCAGCGAGGGCGGCTCGAACGGCACCCTGCAGCGCTTCTCGATCATCGCGGCGCCGAGCGGCCCCAACAACGAGGGCTCGCCGTCCTCGGCGCCCGCGAACGGGCCCGCGCCGGGGAACAACTTCCTGCACTCCAACCCCTATCCGTTCACCGCTGCGCCGGGGCAGCCGAAGACGTGTGAGGCGGCGAACGAGAAGTTCATCCCGAACAAGGTCGTCATCGGCAACGTCCCGGGCATGGCCCCGACCACCCTCCACGACAACACCCGGCCCTGATGGCGAGCCTGCGGCGCAAGAACGACGATCGCCCGCGCACGCTGCGCAAGGACCGCACGGGCGCCAACCCGGTGCGCGTCGGCATCCTGGTGCTGCTCGGCGTGCTGCTGATCTCCTACTTCGGCTTCACGAAGAACAACCCGTTCTCGCGGCCGTTCGAGTTCAAGGCCGTCTTCCCGTCGGCGAACTCGATCCGCCTGAACTCGCCGGTGCGCATCGCGGGCGTCAACGTGGGCAAGGTCACCAGGGTCGAGGGCCAGGACGGCACGAACAACGCCGTCATCACGATGGAGGTGCAGGACCAGGGGCTGCCGATCCACAAGGACGCCGAGCTGAAGATCCGCCCGCGCATCTTCCTCGAGGGCAACTTCTTCGTCGACCTGCGTCCGGGCACGCCCTCGGCGCCGACGATCTCCGACGGGGACACGATCCCGGTCGCCCAGACGGCGACGCCGGTCCAGCTCGACCAGGTGCTGACCGCGCTGCAGCAGGACACGCGCCGCCAGCTGCAGATCACGCTCGCGAGCCTCGGCACGGCGCTGACCGCCAAGCCGACGGCAGCCGAGGACGCCGACCAGACGATCTACGTCCAGGGCAAGTCCGCCGCGCAGGCGCTGAACAGCGCGATCTCGTTCGGCAAGAGCGCGCTGCGCGACAGCGCGATCACCCAGCAGGCGCTGCAGGGCGTCGTCCCGTCCGACCTGACGGGCCTCGTCCAGGGCCTGGCGGCGACCGGCCGCAAGCTCGCCGACAGCGAGCAGCAGCTCGGCGACCTCGTCACGAACTTCAACACGACGCTCGGCGCGCTCGCCAGCCAGCAGAGCAACCTGCAGCAGTCGGTGGCGCTGCTCGGGCCGACGGTGCAGACCGCCTACACCTCGCTCGGGCGCCTGAACGCGGCGCTGCCGAACGTGCGCGCCTTCTCGCTCGCGCTCGTCCCGGGCGTCGAGCAGACGCAGCCGACGATCGACGCGGTCACGCCGTGGATCGCGCCGACGCGCAAGCTCGTCTCGCAGGAGCAGCTCGGCGGCCTCGTCGGCGACCTGCAGCCGGCCACCGCGAGCCTGGCGAAGGCCAGCTCGGAGACGATCCCGGTCCTGCAGCAGGGCGACCTGCTGTCGAAGTGCGTCGCCGACGTGATCCTGCCCGCCGGCGACGTCAAGCTCCAGGACGGCCCGTTCTCCACGAACCAGGAGAACTACAAGGAGTTCTGGTACTCGATGGTCGGGCTCGCGGGCGAGGGCCAGAACTTCGACGGCAACGGCCAGTACGTGCGCTTCCAGACCGGCGGGGGCAACTACAGCGTGAAGCTCACGGGCGGCAACCTCGGCGCCGGCGGCACGCTCTACGGCAACTCCGTCGGCCAGCCGCTCGGCACGCGCCCGGCCTGGAACGGCGGCACGAAGCCGGCCTACCGCGCCGACAAGGCGTGCTACACGCAGCCGATCCCGGACTACAACGCCTTCCCGGCAGGGCCATCGGACGCGGGCTGAGATGGCACTCGCAATCCGCAAGCACCTCCGGGACTTCATCGCGATCCTCGCGATCGCCGCGATCGCGATCCTCGTGGGCGGCTTCATCCTCTCCCACCAGCGCTTCTACCTGCCCTCGTGGGTGCCGCTCGTCGGCAGCAGCTTCGTCGACTACAACGCCGAGTTCCAGACGGCGCAGGCCGTCACGCCGGGCCAGGGGCAGACGGTGCTCGTCGCCGGCGTCCAGGTCGGCGAGATCGGCAAGGTGACGCTGAAGGACGGCCGCGCGGTCGTCCAGATGAAGCTCAAGAAGCAGTACACGCCGATCTACCGCGACGCGACGGCGCTGCTGCGGCCGAAGACCGGCCTGCAGGACATGGTCATCGAGCTCGATCCCGGTCACAGGTCGGCGGGCAAGATCCCCGCGGGCGGCACGCTCCCGGTCTCGCAGACGAGCCCGGACATCAACCCGGACGAGATTCTCGCCGGCCTGGACACGGACACGCGCGCCTACCTGCGTCTGCTCGTCGCCGGCGCCGGGCAGGGTCTGAACGGGAATGCCGCGAATCTGTCGGCGACGCTCAAGCGCTTCGACCCCACCGCGCGCTACCTCACGCGCATCGGCGTGGCGCTGCGCACGCGCAGCCGCTACATCCGGCGCTCGATCCACAACTTCCGCCTGATCGCCCAGGAGCTCGGCTCGCGCGACACGCAGCTCGCGCAGTTCGTCGACTCCTCGAACCGGGTCTTCCAGAGCTTCGCCAACCAGCAGGCGAGCCTGAGCCAGACGATCAGCCTGCTCCCGGGGGCGCTGCAGGCGACGAACTCCGCGCTGTCGAAGTCCTCGACGCTGTCCGCGCAGCTCGGGCCGACGCTCGGCAGGCTGCTGCCCGCCGCCAACGGCCTGGAAGCGGCGCAGAAGGGCTTCCAGAGCTTCGCCAAGGAGACCAAGCCGGTCATCGAGAACCAGCTCAGCCCGTTCACGAAGGCCGCCCAGCCGACCGTCTCCGCGCTGCGCCCGGCGGCGGCGAACCTCGCGACGGCGCTGCCGGGGCTGAACCAGTCGCTCAGCGTCCTCAACACCCTCTTCAACGAGCTCGCCTACGAGCCCACGAGCGGCCCGACGAAGGGCAAGGGCTACCTCTACTGGCTCGGCTGGCTGAACCACGAGGGCGCCTCGATCTTCGGCTCGCAGGACGCGCACGGACCGACGCGCCGCGGCCTGGTCTACGGCAACTGCTCCTCGCTCGCGACGCTCGAGGCGATCGGGAAGGTCAATCCCGTGCTCGGCACGCTGGCCGCGCTGCTGAACGCCCCGACGACCGCCGAGGTCTGCCCGACCGGCGCCGGAGCGGCGGCTGCGAAGGCCGCCAGCGCGCGCGTGCGTGCGCACAGCGCCGATATCGCCAGGGCGCAGGCCGCCGGCCTCGGCGTCGCACCGCCCGCGACGACCACGCCCGGCAGCGGCCCGGCGGCGGCGGCGCCCGTCGCGTCGACCACGACGGCGAGCGCCCCGGCGAAGGCGGCAGGGGGCTAGATGCAGAAGCAGGCCCCCAGCGTCGGCCGCATCCTCACGATGGTGCTGTTCGCGCTCTCGTGCTTCGGCCTGCTCCTGTTCCTCTGGGTGGCCTTCGGCGGCTCGACGCCGCTGCGCGCCAAGGGCTACCGCGTCGTCATCCCCTTCAAGCAGGCCGGCCAGCTCGCGCAGGAGGCCGACGTGCGCATCTCCGGCGTCTCGGTCGGCAAGGTCAAGTCGATCGTCGCCAACCCGCACACCGGCAACTCGGACGTGACGATCGAGCTGCAGCCCAAGTACGCGCCGGTCAAGCGCGACTCGCGCGTCATGCTGCGCGCGAAGACCCTGCTCGGGGAGACCTACGTCGAGCTCACGCCGGGGCGGCCGAACTCGCCCGCGGTCCCCGACGGCGGGCGCCTGGCGACCGGGGTCGTCGCGCCGACCGTCCAGCTCGACGAGATCACGCGGGCGTTCGACACCAGGACACGCGTGGCGTTCGGGGTCTGGCAGATCTCGCAGGCGCTCGCGGTGACCGGCCGCGGCCGCGACATCAACGACTCGATCGCGCTGCTGGACCCGCTGGAGGAACAGGCGACGGCGCTGACGACGGTCCTCAACCGCGATCCCCCGGCGCTGTCCCGGCTCGTGCGCAACACGGGCGTCGTCTTCAGCGCGCTGAGCGCCCGTGACGCGCAGCTGCGCAGCCTGATCCAGAACGCGAACACGGTGTTCGCGACGACCGGCAGGCTCAACACGCAGCTGGCGGCGACGTTCGTGGCGCTGCCGACCTTCCAGAAGGAGTCGACGCTGACGCTGAACCGGCTCGTGCAGTTCGCGGACGCGACGAACCCGCTGGTCAACGAGCTCAAGCCGGTCGCCCAGCAGCTCACGCCGACGGCGCAGTCGCTGCAGAAGCTGGCGCCGGACCTCAATGCGCTGTTCACGAACCTCGACCCCGCGATCACCGCGTCGGTCAAGGGCCTGCCCGCCACCGACGCGTTCCTCAAGAGCGCGACGCCGTTCTTCGCGGCGCTCGACCCGTCGCTGGCGCAGATCACGCCGCTGCTGCAGTTCGTCGGCGCCTACCCGAACGAGCTGACGGCGTTCATGGCGAACACCGCCGCCGCGACGAACGCGGTCGCCGCCTCGAACGGGCGCCAGGTGCGCTACCTGCGCACGACGAACCCGCTGAGTCCCGAGGCGCTGACGAGCTACCCGCAGCGCGTGAAGTCCAACCGGCCCAATCCGTACGTCTTCCCGCGCGCCTTCGACGCGCTGCCCGGCGGCATGATCCAGTTCAAGACGAACCAGTGCTCGATCGGGATCACGCCGTCGCTGTCGCCGATCACGCCGGCGGCGATCGGCCAGGAGCTGACGGACCGCATCAACCTCTACGCGCTGGGCGGCGATCCGGCGAACGTGCCGGCCGTCCCGTGCCGCCAGCAGAGCGACTTCAGCGCGTCGGGCAAGACGACGCAGTACCCGCAGGTCGCGGCCGGCGCCAACCCGCCGCCGCTGAAGTTCGGCGTGGCGCCGTGATCGGCGCCTGACGCCCCGGGCGGCGGTACGGTTCCACCGATGCTCTCGCGGCTGCTCGGGCGGCTCATGGCCCTCGGGGCGCGCCGGCCGATCCCGGTCGCCGCGACCGTGCTCGTCCTCGCCGCTGCCGGGGCGCTCCTCGCGCTGCGCCTGGAGCCCAACGCGGACACCAGCACGCTCGTCGGGCGCTCGACCGCGGGCTTCGCCGCGACGGACACGCTGCACAGGCGCTTCGGCGACGACGCGATCTACATCCTCGTGGGCGAGCCGGTCTCGCGCGTCGTCCTGACCTCCGACCTCGATCAGGTGCTGGGCCTCGAGGGGTGTCTGGCCGGCAACGTCCCGGCGGGCCAGAAGCCCGCCGGCGGCGCGGCCGGGCCGTGCGCGCGGCTGGCGGCGACGAAGCCGGCGAAGGTCGTCTTCGGCCCGGGAACGTTCCTCAACGAGGCCGTCGGGCAGATCTCCGACCAGCTCACCGCGGCGACCTCCAGGCAGGCGAGCGACTCGCGGAGGGCCGGCGACGCGGCCTACCGTCTCGCACTCGCGCGAGGGCTGGGGAGGGCGGCGGCGACGCGGTACGCCCAGCAGGCCGCAGAGCTCGTCCAGGCGAAGTTCACGGCACAGCTGCTCCAGCTTGCCCTGCGCTACGGGCTGACCTCCGCGCCGAGCCTCGACGACCCGCAGTTCATCTCGCGCCTGGTGTTCGACGACCGCCGCCCGGCCGGCACGCCGAAGGCGCGCTTCGCCTCGATCTTCCCCGGCCCGCAGGGGGCGCTGATCCAGGTGCGCCTGAAGGCGGGCATCGGCGAGCGGGCGCGCCGCGAGGCGATCGCGAACATCCGCGCCGCGACGCAGATGCAGAACTGGCGCCTGTCGGCCGGGCAGTACGCCGTCACCGGCGCCCCCGTCGTCGTGCAGGAGCTCTCGAGCGCGATCTCGCACTCGATCCTGATCCTGCTGATCGCCGCGGTCATCGTGATGGCGCTCACGCTGCTGCTCGTGTTCCGCGCGCGGCTGCGGCTGATCCCGCTGCTCGTCGCGCTCGCCGCGGCCGGGCTGACGTTCGGCGTCATGGCGATCAGCGGGGTCGGGCTGACGATGGCCTCGATCGCGGTGATCCCGATCCTCATCGGCCTGGCGGTCGACTATGCGGTCCAGCTCCAGTCGCGCATCCAGGAGGAACCGGGTGAGCTGGAGGGGAACGTCGCGCGGGTCGCCGCGCGCGGCGCGCCGACGATCGCGATCGCCGCCGCGGCGACGGCGGCGGGCTTCCTCGTGCTGGCACTCTCGCCGGTGCCGATGGTCCGCGGCTTCGGGATCCTGCTCGTGGTGGGCATCGCTCTGGCCGTCGTCAGCGCGCTGACGCTCGGCGTCGCGGTGCAGTCGCTCGCGGCGCGCCGCGCGGCCCGCCCCGCCGACCCGGACGCGGACGCGGGGGCACTCACCCGTGCGCGCACCGGCGTCGAGGCGGCATGGAACGGCGCGGGGGAGATCGTCAGCGGCTCGGCGGCGTGGGGCGCGGTCAGCCGCGGCGTGCAGCGCGCGGGCGACGGCGCCCTGCGGGCGGCGATCGGGCGCCCGGGCCGCGTGCTCGCGATCGCCGGCGTGATCGCCGTCGCGGGGTGGGCGCTCGACACCCAGACGCGCGTGGAGTCCGACGTGCAGAAGCTCGTGCCGCAGAACCTCGGCGCGCTGCACGATCTGAGGCGCCTGCAGGACATCAGCGGCGTGGGCGGCGAGGTCGACGTCGTCGTCGAGGGCCGCCGCGTGACCGATCCGGCCGTCGTCGCGTGGATGACGCGCTACCAGGCGAAGATCCTGCGCAAGCTGAAGTTCAGCGCGACGCGCGGGTGCGGGCGCTCGGACGTGTGCCCGGCGTTCTCGCTGCCCGACCTCTTCACGACGAAGGCCTCGCTGGCCTCGCGGGCGCGCGTCGACGGCCTGCTCGACGCCGTGCCGGCGTACTTCTCGCAGAGCGTCATCACGCCGGACCGGCGGACGGCGACGCTCGCCTTCGGCCTGCGGCTGATGCCGCTCGAGCGCCAGTTCCAGGTGCTGCGCACGATGCGCGCCGGGCTGGATCCGCCGCCGGGCGTCACCGCGCGCCTCGCCGGCCTGCCGGTGCTGGCCGCTGAGGCCAACGACCGCCTGGCCTCACCGCTGCGGCGCATCGAGACCCTGCTCGCCGGCCTGTTCGCCGTCGGCCTGGTCCTGCTGCTCGCGCTGCGCAACCTGCGTCGCGCGCTCGTCCCGCTGGTGCCGATCGTCCTCGCGACCGGCTGGTCGGCGCTCGTCCTGTTCCTGACGCGCATCCCGCTGAACCCGCTGTCGATCGTGCTCGGCGCGCTCGTGATCGCGATCGCGACGGAGTTCAGCGTGCTGCTCAGCGAGCGCTTCCGCGGCGAGCGGGAGGCCGGCCACGACGTCGCCGAGGCGCTGCAGCGCACCTACCGCTCGACCGGCGTGGCGGTCCTGACCTCCGGGGTCACCGCGATCGCGGGCTTCGCCGTGCTGATCGTCTCGGACATCCGGATGCTGCGCGACTTCGGCTTCGTCACGGTGATCGACCTCGCGGTCGCGCTGCTCGGCGTGCTGATCGTGCTCCCCGCGGTGCTCGTGCTCGCCGAGCGCGGCGCCCTCGTCCCGCGCCCCGTGCGCGCACGCCGCCGCGGCGCCGCGCAGGTCGAGCGCGCACCCGCGGCGTGAACGGCGGCGAGCCGGTGGGCGCGCTGGAGAAGGTCCGCCATCCCGAGCCGATGCTCTCGCTGGCGAACGCCCGCTCGGAGGAGGAGCTGCGCGCGTGGGTGCAGCGCATGCGCAACCACCTCGCGCGCGAGGGGATCGAGGATCCGCAGTTCCG
>Ga0208851_1000296_pt1 | contig 22912 bp, 30 predicted proteins | sample NGESurshal092012_FD_184481 | JGI IMG/M metagenome (GOLD analysis project Ga0208851, IMG submission 184481) | Arctic peat soil microbial communities from Barrow, Alaska - NGEE Surface sample 415-2 shallow-092012 (SPAdes) | ecosystem: Environmental > Terrestrial > Soil > Wetlands > Peat ... | reverse complement strand
TCGACGTCCCCACCGCCGCCAAAGTCCTCGGCATCGGACGCTCCCTCGCCTACGACCTCGTCCGCCGCGGCGACTGGACCACCCCCGTGCTGCACGTCGGGAAGCTCATCAAGATCCCCAGCGCCCCGCTACTCGCGTTGCTCAGCCAGCAGCCCGGGGTCGCCCTCCAGGCCGACTTCGTCGACCGGTCGCGAGCCTGATCGGACAGATTCGTCCCATCGAGGAAGCCCGTGCGCAGGGACGAAACCACGCTTTGGGGCGCCCCGAAGACACCACGAGGCCGTCCGAACCGGGGCGGGCGGTGCCGATTTGACCCAACGGATGTTCAAGCGTATCGGCGATTCCGGGTCAAACGGGGGTCAAGAGCCTTCAGCGCGCTTGCCCAGTTGATCTTCGCAAGCCTCTGACCTGCACTGACGTACGTATTCTGAGTGGAGCTGAGGGGACTCGAACCCCTGACCCCCTCGATGCGAACGAGGTGCGCTACCAGCTGCGCTACAGCCCCTTGCGGTGCGCACAGGGTAGCAAGCGCCGCGGGTGGCCCCAAACCGAGACTGATTGTGTGGGGGCGAGGGACGGCCGTACGCCCCCGCACGATCAGTCTCGACGGGGGGTGGTGCGCTCAGCCGTTGGCGGCGCGACGCCAGGTGGCGCCGTGGACGCCCGTGCGCGGGTCTGCCAGCAACTCGTCGATGTCGTCCTCCGCGGCGAGCGCGGCCACCTCGACGTCGTCCTCGACGAAGCGGTCGGCGTACGTCGACGGCTCGACCATGACGCCCGCACGGACGGCCGGGTCGCGCGGGACCGCGATCTCGAAGGTGCCGACAACCATCTCGCCGTCGGCCACGGGCTCGATCGCGAGGGTCTCGCGCGCCTGCTCGACCATCGCCGCACCGCTCCACGAGCCGGGCGTGGTGAGGTCGATGACGCGCGGGATCCTGGTGGCGCGCGGCGCCGTGACGTAGGTCGGCAGGGTGGTCGGGACGGCATGCCAGAAGTCGCCGGAGGCGAGCCGCTGCGCCGACGCCTCGGCGACCACGGTGCGCGCCGCGGGTTGCGGCTCGGCGACCGGGGCCGGCGCCACGACGCGCCCGCCGCGGCGGGCGCGGCTCTCGCCGGCGCCGTAGCGGGCGTCGGCGGCGCGCGCGGCCTCCGCCAGGGTGGCCCGGCGGGCCTGACGACGCTTGAGGTCGGCGGCGAGCGACGCCTGACGGCGGCCGACCACCAGGAAGCCGCCCACGAGGAGCCCGGGGACGACCAGGGTCCAGCGCGGCACGGTGTGCAGCAGCGCGAGGGTGACCCAGAGCAGCAGCAGCAAGCCGAGGACGGCGAGGACGCGGCGGCGGCGACCGGCGGCCGCCGCAGCGGGGGTCAGGGTGCCGCGCGGGCCGGTGACGACGACCTGGGTGTCGCGCACCGAGCTCGGTCGGCGCGGCATGAGCACCTCGCGATGGCTGGTGCCTCCGACGCCGGCGTCACCACGACGCAACGTGCCCATCGCGCGGGCGAAGCGGTCGGCCGACTTCGACTCCTGCGCCTCGTCGTGGCGACGCAGCCACATCGGGACCAGCACCACGGCCCACATGCCGATGATGGCGGCGTAGAGGAGGCCGGAGGGACTAGACACGTTCCGAGGCTAGAGCGCTGGCGACGCATCCCACCGCACCGTGCGCATCACGCGCCGTTGGCGTGTCGCGGCTCACAGCGCGCAGACGCGACGCGGGCTCGCTACTGCGCCGCGGCGCGTCACCGACTGCCGGTGAGAACCGCTGCGGCTCAGTCGAATCGGGGGCCTTCGGTGCGCGTCCGCTTGATCTCGTAGAAGCCCGGCGTCGAGGCCACGAGCAGCGTGCCGTCCCACAACCGGCCGGCGGCCTCGCCCTTCGGCGCGGGCGTCACGACGGGTCCGAAGAAGGCAACGCGGTCGCCGTCCGCACCCTGGACGTGGATCACCGGCGTGCCCACGTCCATCCCCACCGGATCCATTCCCGCGACGTGGCTCTCGCGCAGCGCCTCGTCGTTTTCCGTCGAGTCGGCCGCTGCTGCGAGCTCGGCCGGCAGGCCCGCCGCGGCGAGCGCCTTCGCGATCACGTCGGCGTAGTCCTTGTTCCCGGCGAGGTGGAGCTCCTCGCCCATGGCCGTGTAGAGGGGCAGGAGCACGTCCTCGCCGTGCGCGAGTCGCGCGGCGGTGAGCACGCGGACCGGGCCGTAGGCCTTCGCGACCCACTCGCGGTAGTCCTCGGGGATGTCCTGGCCGTCGTTGAGGATGGCGAGGGACATCACGTGCCAGCGCACCGCGACGTCGCGGACCTCCTGCACCTCGAGCACCCAGCGGGAGGTCACCCACGCCCAGGGGCAGACGGGGTCGAACCAGAAGTCGGCGTCGGCGTGGTGCTGCAGGTCGTTGAGCATTCACCTAGCCTACGACGCGGTCGTGGGGGACGCACCCGCGCTCAGCGGGTGGACGACTGGGATGCGTTCCAGCGCGCGACGAGGCCGCCGGGCACCTCGTCGACCGTGAGGGCGAACGACAGGTGGTCGCGCCAGTCGCCGTCGATGTGCAGGTAGCGGGGACGCAGGCCCTCGGGCCGGAACCCGAGCTTCTCCACGACCCGGCGCGACGCCACGTTCTCCGGACGGATGTTGATCTCGATCCGGTGCAGGCCCGTGGCGAAGCAGTGGTCGGTGGCCATCGCGACCGCCGTCGGCATGATGCCGCGCCCGGCCACCCGCTGGTCGACCCAGTAGCCGATGTGTGCGGACCGCAACGAGCCCCAGGAGATCCCGCCCACCGTGAGCTGACCCACGAGGTCGCCGCCGAAGGTGACGACAAACGGCATCGAGCGGCCCTCGCGCGCCTCGGTGCGCAGCCGGCGCACCATCGCGGAGTAGGTCGGCGGCGAGTCCAGAACAGGCTCGGGACTCGTCGCCTCCCAGGGGCGGAGCCATTCCGCGTTGCGGGCCCGGACCGAGCGCCACTCGCGCGAGTCGCGCTGGCGCAGCGGGCGCAGGCCGATCGACCCCTCGGTGAGGACGGCGGGCCAGCCTCCGGTCATGGCGTCACCCCGTGGTCACCACCGCCGTGGATCTGCTCCACCGCGTGGACCAGGAGCGGCGCGAGGACCGCCAGGCCGTCCTTCACCCCGCCCGGCGAGCCGGGCAGGTTCACGATGAGCGTGCTGCCCGCGATGCCCGCGATGCCACGCGAGAGAGCAGCTGTCGGCACGCCGGCGTCGAGACCTGCGATCCGGATGGCCTCCGCGATGCCGGGCACCTCCCGGCGGACGATCGCGCGGGTGTGCTCCGGTGTCACGTCGTGCGGCGACAGACCCGTGCCGCCCGTGGTCACGACGACGTCGAAGTCGTCGTGGACCGCGGAGGACAGCACGCTCTCGATCTCCGGCCCGTCGGGCACGACCTGCGGGCCGTCGACCTCGAAGCCGAGGCCGGCGAGCGCCTCGACGATGAGCGGGCCGGTGCGGTCGGCGTAGACGCCCGCCGCTGCGCGGGTGGAGACCGAGACGACGAGGGCGCGCATCAGGCACCGCCGTCGCGACGCCACAGGCCGGTGCTGCCACCGGTCTTCTCCTCGACCCGCACGTCGGTGATCGTCGCACCCGGGTCGACCGCCTTCACCATGTCGATCAGCGTGAGTCCGGCGACGGCGACGGCGGTGAGCGCCTCCATCTCCACCCCCGTGCGGTCGGCGGTGCGCACGGTCGCGGTGATCGCCACCGCCTCGTCGCGCACCTCGACGTCGACGCTCACGCCGTGGATCGCGATGGGGTGGCACAGCGGCACAAGGTCCGGCGTGCGCTTGGCCGCCTGGATGCCCGCGATGCGCGCGACCGCGACGGCGTCGCCCTTGGGCACGCCTCCGTCGCGCAGCAGCGCGACGACCTCGGCGGTGACGAGCACGCGACCGGTGGCCGTGGCTGTGCGCACCGAGACGTCCTTGGCGCTGACGTCGACCATGCGGGCGGCACCCGACTCGTCGAGGTGCGTGAATCCCTTGTCGCCCATGACCTCAGACCTCGTCGAGTCGGAGGACGGCGACGGCGGTGCCGGACGGCACCTCGGTGGCGTCCTCGGGGATGACGACGAGGGCGTTCGCCTTCGCCAGCGCGCCCAGCATGTGTGAGCCCTGGCCCCCGGCAGGGCGTACGACGTAGCGGCCGTCCTCGACCTGGAGGATCCCGCGCGCGAACTGCCGCCGCCCTGCGGGCGACTGGATCGGGTCGACGAGCACCGCGCGGACGACCGGACGGTAGATGCGGGAGTGACCGAGCATGCGACGGATGACCGGACGCACGAACACCTCGAAGGACACGTAGGCCGAGACCGGGTTGCCGGGCAGGGTGAAGATCGGCGTCTCGTCCGGACCGAGCATGCCGTGGCCCTGGGGCATCCCCGGCTGGATCGCGACCGTCGTGAACTCCACGGTGCCGAGCCGCGAGAGGACGGTCTTCACGGTGTCGTAGGCGCCCGCGCTGACACCGCCCGTCGTCACGATCAGGTCCGCGCGAACGAGCTGGTCCTCCAGGGTCGCCAGCAGCGTGCTGGCGTCGTCGGCGAGCGGTCCGACGCGGTAGGCGATGGCACCCGCTTCCTGCACCGCAGCCGCGATCGTCACGCCGTTGGAGTCGGCGACGAGCCCGGGCGCGAGCGGCGAGCCCGGCTCGACCAGCTCGCTGCCGGTGCTGATGATCACGACCCGCGGTTGCGGGTGCACCGACACGCGACCACGACCGACCGCGGCCAGCAGCGCGATCTCGCGCGGGCCGAGGACGGCGCCGGCGGTCGCCACGACCTCGCCGAGGGGCACGTCGTCACCGCGCCTCCGCACGTTGGCCCCGCGAGCGATGCTGCGGGTGAAGCGCACCTCCGGCATGCCGCCGTCGGTCCACTCGACCGGCACGACGGCCTCGGCGCCCTCGGGCAGCGGCGCCCCGGTCATGATCCGGATCGCGGTGCTCTCGCGCAGCTCCATGCTCGCCCGGTACCCCGCGGGGACGTCGTCGATCACGCGCATGACGACTGGCTTGCCGTCGCTGGCCGCCAGGAGGTCGGCCGCTTTCACGGCGTAACCGTCGGTCGCCGCGTTGTCGAACGGCGGCAGCGGCCAGGGTGCGGTGACGTCCTCGGCGAGCACGCAGCCACGGGCGTCGACGAGGGTGACGTCGAGCGGCGACAGCGGCACCACCCCGGCCAGTACGGCCTGCAGGTGTTCCTCGACGCTGCGCACGTGCCGACCCTACGTGCTGCACGACATGATGAGTGCGTGACGTTGCCGCCGGAGGACGCCAAGGCCGCGCTCCGCGACGAGGTGCGTGCGCGCCGTCGTGCCAGGTCCGACCACGAGTGCGCCGACGTCGAGGCCCAGCTGGCCGTCCGGGTGGGCGTGATCCCGGAGGTCGCGGAGCTCGTCGCAGACCCGGACAGCGGCTGCGTGGCCGCGTACGCGTCGTACGGGACGGAGCCGGGCACGGGTCGGATGCGCGACCTGTTCGAGCTCGCGGGCGTCCGGGTGCTCCTGCCCGTGATCCGCTCCGACGGCGGTCTCGACTTCGCCTGGGACTCCGGGTCCGTCGCGCTCGGTCCCGTGTCGCCCGGGATCCCGGAGCCCACAGGACCTGTCGTCGCCTCGGGGATGCACGGGCTCGTCGCGCTCGGGTGCCGCGTCGTGCTCACGCCGGCGCTCGCGGTCGACCTCGCAGGTGACCGGCTCGGCAAGGCAGGCGGCTACTACGACCGGCTTTTCGCCGAGCTCGACGACGTCGATCCGGCTCTGCGACCGGTGCTCGTCGCGGTCGTGCACGACGAGGACGTCGTGGCGTCGGTGCCGACGGGAGCGCACGACCGACGGGTCGATGCCGTGCTCACCCCGACCCGCTACCTCCCGCTGGGCTGACCGGCGGTTCCGTTCAGGGCCAGACGCCGTCGTCCGGGGTGCGGTCGAGCGGACCGTTCTCGCGGCAGTCGTGCGTCACGTAGTCGGCGGACAGGTCCGGGTAGACCTCCATCCAGTACATCCTGGCGAGCAGCTGGCCCTGGGCCGCCGTCGCCCCGAGCTGCTGCGCGGTGGTCGAGTCCCGCTGCATCGCCTTGCAGTCGGCCAGGCTCTCGTCGATGATCCCGCGGAGGTGCTCCGACTCGTGCGAGAGCACGTGCACGGCGATCACCTGGTCGAGCGACGGGTGACTCTTCTCGGCGCTGCTCGAGCGCCAGTAGGCCGCGAGGTTCTGGCAGGTCTCGTAGCCGATGACCGCAGGCCCGACCGGGATGCCATCCTCGAAGAACACGTGGCCGAGGTCGGCGCCCGCGTACGTGAACGCCTCCCCGAGCCGCTGGCAGTGCACGCCGGGCGACGCCGGCTCGATCGAGTGCGACACAGCGCTGAACCGCTGCTCGGCCGACACCCACTGCCGCTCGGTCCAGAACAGCGCCAGCAGCGGCACCGCGACGACCGCGATCCCGATCCAGGGAACCTTGCGCCGGATCACGCCACGGACGAGCAGCCACCCGACCCACGCGGCCAGGGCCACGACGACGACCGTGCGGATTCCCACGTGGAGGTGATCGACGCCGATCACCCCGTGCTTGACCGTCCGGGCCGCATCGATGAGCCGGTCCCCGGGTAGGTTCGGCTCGTAGCGCTGGTATCAGCCGCGCGAGGCGCCCCTCCCAGCCGGGCGCGAGACTCGCCGCACGCGCGGCGGCCCGCCGGACGCGAGGCACCGGGTCGGTGCACACTTCTCGCGAACGGGGCGGTGCGCAGTGAGCACTGGCAGGTCAGTCCGAATCGCGGCTTCCGCCGCGTGCCTGGCCGTCCTGGCCGGCTCCGCCTCGACGCAGGGCACGGTCACGGGTGTCGCGCGCAAGCAAGGCGGGTTCTCGTCGTTCCACGATGGCGAACCGATGCCGGGTCAGGACTTCGTCATCGAGGACGCGCAACGCACCCGGATGACCGTCACGGCCGACTCGAGCGGCAGCTTCTCGGTGTCCCTGGCGCCCGGGAAGTACACGCTGATGTGCGGCGGGCGGCCGCAGTTCACGGTCGTTGCCGGGCAGGTTGTCGAGCTGGACTGCGGGTACCAGATGGTGTGAGCCCGTGACCGAGCCGGACGAGGGTCGGGTCAGACGCGGAACAGGCTGGGCCGGACTCGGTCGTCCGGGGGGTCCGGCGCCGTGAACGGTGCATTGGCCACGGCCGAGAACGTGACGTGCACGGTCACACCGAGCGGCATCGTCAAGATCACTTCCTTCTAGGCCGACGCCGACTGCGTGCTGTCATGGACGCACGACCGGGACGGCTGAACCGACGACGACGCACGCGGCGAGGTCGTCGTCGGTCACGACGTACGGGGTGAGTCCGGCAGCCTCGAACGCCGCGATCGTGAGCGGCACCTGCCGTTCGCTCGTCTCGACGAGCACGTGTCCGCCGGGCGACAGCCACTCGACGGCGCCCTCCACGATGCGGCGTTGTACGTCGACGCCCTCCGGACCCCCATCGAGCGCGACGCGCGGCTCGAAGTCGCGCGCCTCCGGTGGCAGGAAGGCGATCTCGTCCGACGGCACGTAGGGGGCGTTGGCCACCAGGACGTCGACGCGTCGACGCAGCGAGGCCGGCAGTGCGGCGTAGAGGTCCCCCTCGTGCACGACTCCGCCGAGCCGGGCGAGGTTGCGGCGTGCGCACGCTGCCGACCCCGCGTCGATCTCCACCGCGTGCAGCTCGACCCCCTCGACGAAGGTGGCCACGACCACCCCGACGGCACCGCACCCGCAGCACAGGTCGAGGACGACCGGCGTCGTCGACCTGGCACTCGCGAGTCGCACCGCCTCCCGGACCAGCAGCTCGCTGCGCCGTCGCGGCACGAAGACCCCGTCGTCGACGTGGACCCGGACGCCGCACAGCTCCGCCCAGCCGAGCACGTGCTCGAGCGGCCGGCCCGCCGCGCGTTGCGCGACCAGCACCTCGAGGTCGTCGTCGTCATGAGCCGACGCCAGGAGCAGGTCGGCCTCGTCCTCGGCGAAGACGCAGCCGGCCGCGCGAAGCCGCTGCGCCACGGCGTCGCGCGAGGGCACCGCGGCGCCTCAGCCCTTCGCCAGGTGCGCCACGCGCGGCCCCATCGCCTCCGCCAGTGCGATCACGCCCGAGAGCGGCCGCACCATGACGGTGAACTCGGAGACCAGACCGTCGGCGTCGAAGCGCAGGTGGTCCAGGCCGAGCACGGTGCGGCCACCGACACCTGCGGAGAAGATCAGCGCGTGGGTGCCGTTGCCGACCAGCTCGTCGACGTAGCCGAAGTCGGTGAAGACCTCCATCACGTTGCGCAGCACCTCGGTCACCGTGGCCCGGCCGACGAACGGGTGGAACGCGACCGGACTGTTGAAGACGACGTCCTCGGCGAGCAGGGCGGCCAGCGCGTCGATGTCGCGGGCCTCGATGGCAGTGCGGACCGGATGGGTCATGCGGCCAGGCTAGGCCGTCGGTCAGTCGTGGCGCCCCGACTCGTGGGAACCGTGCTGCGCCGACTCGAACTGGAAGGTCGAGTGAGCGACGTCGAAGTGCTCGGCGAGGCAGGTCTGCAGCTCGTCGAGCAGCGGCGGCAGATGGCCGTCGTGGAAGCAGCCGTCCTCCACGACGACGTGCGCGCTCACCACGGGCAGGTCGCTCGACACCCGGGACGCGTGCAGGTCGTGGACGGCCACGACATGGGGAACGCCCAGGATGTGCTCGCGCACCTCGAGGAGGTCGACGTCGCGCGGCGTCGCCTCGAGCAGGACGTCGACCGACTCGCGCAGCAGCCGCACCGTGCGCGGCAGGATCAGCAGCCCGATGGCGATCGACGTGATGGCGTCGGCCCGCAACCAGCCGAACCAGGTGATGAGCAGGGCGGCCACGAGGACGGCGAGAGCTCCGAGCGCATCGTTGGCGACCTCGAGGAACGCGGCGCGGGTGTTGAGGTTGCCGCCCTGGATCCGGCTGAGCAGCAGCATCGAGACGGCGTTGCCGAGCAGCGCGACGACCGCGAACACCGCCATGAGCCCGGACTCGACCTCGGGCGGATCGACCAGGCGGCGTACGCCCTCCACGATCACGAAGACCCCGACGGCGAGCAGCAGCGACGCCTGGGCGGTCGCGGCCAGCACCTCCGCGCGGCGGTAGCCCCAGGTTCGCTCGGGCGTCGCGGGGCGCAGCGCCAGGGTCGCCGCGACCAGCGCCATCGACAGGCCGACGACGTCGGTGAGCATGTGCCCGGCGTCGGCCAGCAGCGCGAGGCTGCCGGAGAGGACCGCGCCGACGATCTCCGCGACCAGGATGCCGGTCGAGATCGCGAGCACCCACGCGAGCGGTCCCCGGTGCGTCACGGCGACGGAAGCGAGCCCGTGGTCATGCGCGTGCCCGTGCTCCCCAGCCACCGCCCGACCTCCAGTCCACCGCCGTCGAGACTGATCGTATGGGGGTGTCCCGGGCGCCTACACCCCCGCACGATCAGTCTCGGCGGGCGCGGCCGCTACGCGGGCTTGAGGACCAGGTGGTCCTTGGCCGCCGCCTCGACCGCCGCACGGGTGAACGGGAACGGGAACGTGGCGCCCGTCTGCCAGGCGTCGAGCTGGTCGACGTAGTGCGCGTTGTAGGCGTGGCCGCTCGCGCCCGTGAGGTTGACCCAGGTGCTCTTGTCGAGGTCCGAGAGGTCGAGCACCATCCGCATCGACGGGAGCCAGTCGACGGTGTATCCGTTGGCCGGGGTCCAGCCGGTGGCGTTGACGATCGAGCCGCCGCCCGACGTCGTGATCGGCCCGCGGTTGAAGATCCTCTCGATCGGGCCGATACCGGACTTGCCGAGCGTCTGGTTCGTGACGGTGAGCGTGTGCAGCTCGCCCCAGCTCCAGCCCGCGGGGTCCGAACCCTGCAGTCCGGAGAGCTCGGTGGTCGCCTCGTCGAGCGCCCGCACCACGACGTCGTCGCGCGTCTCGACCCGGTCCTTGGTGGTGACGTCGTCCCACCACGCGTTGGTCGGGTCGTCCCACAGGGTGCGCACCACGGTGAACCAGCGGTCGCCGCCGTCGGGCCAGTAGTCCTGGGGGATCTCGTCGCCGAACGTGTCGATGAGCAGGTTCTTCCAGAACACGTTGAAGTACGCCGCGGGCGCGGAGTCCGACGGTTGCCGGAAGTCCCACGTGGAGAGGAGCTTCACGGCGTCCGCGGTGGCGCCCGACACGTTCGCACCCTTGAGCCTCGGCACGAGGAACGACGCGTTCTCGTTCCAGGTGTCGAACTGGATCGTGCGCATCTGGTCCGGCGTCATCTTGTTGGAGCCGGAGGTCGCGAGCTTCACCAGGTCGGTGATCCGCTGGCTGCGCGCGCCATAGCTCCAGTCGTCGGTGATGAAGTACGGGTAGTCCTGGTAGACCGAGGCGTTGTTGGCCGTCACGACCCAGCCGTCGCCCGGGTTCTTGACGTTGGGCAGCGCGTCGAAGGGGATGAACCCGGTCCATCTCTGCTTCGGGTCCCACCCCTGGGCGGGGTACTTGCCGTCGTAGCCCTCGCGGATCGGGATCTGGCCAGGGGTCTGGTAGCCGATGGTTCCGTCAACTGAGGCGAAGATCAGGTTCTGCGCCGGCACGGTGAAGTCGGACGCGGCCTTGCGGAAGTCGTCCCAGTTCCGGGCGGTGTCGAGCTCCGCAAGCGCATCCATCGTGCGAGCCGGTGTGAGCGCCGTCCACTTCAGGGCCACGGCGTAGCCGTCGCCTCGGGGCGGCGCGATCAGAGCGTTCGGCGCGTCCCTGCCCACGGTGGTGAGCTCGTCCGAGGCGTCGGACACGATCGGGCCGTCCTCGGTCTCGCGGACGGTGACGGAGACGTCCTGACCGCCTGCGACCTTGATGACCTCGGTGCGCTTCGTGATGGGCTTCGCGGTCGTGCCCTTGAGGTAGGTGTCGCCGACGACCTTCTCGAGGTAGAGGTCGGTGACGTCGGGACCGAGGTTGGTGAAGCCCCAACCGATCGTGGCGTTGTGGCCGATCACCACGCCCGGGAGTCCCGAGAACGTGTAGCCGGCGACGTCGTACGGGCAGGCGTCCGACACCGTGCGGCAGTGCAGGCCCATCTGGTACCAGATGCTCGGCATCATCGCCGCGAGGTGCGGGTCGTTGGCGAGCAACGGCTTGCCGCTCGCGGTCTTGGCGCCGCTCACGACCCACGAGTTCGAGCCGATGCCCTCACCGATCGGTCCCAGGACCGAGTCCAGCGTCGCCATCGCAGTGCCCGTGCGCGCCAGCGCGGGCAGGGCGCCCGTCGGCGTGGACGGGACCTTCGAGGCGGACTGCGCCTGCGTGACGTTCGCCGTCTGGTCCCACGCGCCAGCGACCACGGCTCCTTCCTGGACGATCGGTCGGTGCCGCGCGTAGGGGTAGGGCGGGAACAGCTCCGCCGTGCGCTTCTGGCCCACGATCGAGGCCTCGACCGAGCGCTCGATCTCCTCCTGCATGTTGCCGCGCAGGTCCCACGCCATCGCCTTGAGCCACGCGATCGAGTCGACCGGCGTCCACGGCTCGATCGTGTAGGACTTGTTGCTGAGCGCGAGCACGGCGTACTCCAGCGACACGGCGGCGCCGGAGTGGTCGGCGAGGTAGGCGTTCACGCCGCGCGTGTAGGCGTCGAGGTTGCGCCGGGTCTCCGCCGACAGCATCGGCAGCTCCCTCTCGGCGACTCGACGCCAGCCCGAGACTCGCAGGAACTTGTCCGTGTCGATCTGCGACGTCCCGAACATCTCGGAGAGCCGACCGCTCGTGATGTGGCGGCGGAAGTCCATCTCGTAGAAGCGGTCCTGCGCGTGCACGTAGCCCTGCGCGAAGAACAGGTCGTCGGGGGTGTCGGCGTAGATCTGCGGCACACCGCGCTCGTCACGCAGGACGTCGACCGGCGCTTTCAGCCCCGCCACCGTGAGCTCGCCGCTCGTCTGCGGGAACGACCGTCGCACGGTCCAGGCGCCGTACGACGCGACCACCACGACGAGGAGCAGGAGGACGATGCCGATGATCCCGAGGACCTTGCCGAGTCTGCTCACGCGCACAGGGTAGGGCTCCTGAGCCGCCGATCAGCCCGACGTCGCCGACGTCGCGAGGAACGCGAGCGCAGCCACAGCGACGCAGGCGACGACCGAGACCGACCCGTAACCGATCGCGCGCCAGGACCGTGACCCGAGGCCGTCGCCACCGGGCGCGGCTGCAAGGTCGAGCACCTGCGCGGCGAAGCCGCCGAACGTCGTGAGCGCGCCGCAGAAACCGGTCCCGACCAGTGCCACGGCAGCCGCTCCCGAACCGGGGTCCGCGAGCACGGAGACGGAGCCCGCCAGCGCACCGAGCACAGCAGAGCCCACGACGTTGACGATCCAGGTCCCCCAGGGGTACGCCGACACGAGACGACGCTCCACGACGAAGCGCAGCGGGGCACCGAACGCCGCGCCCAGCGCGACGAGCAGGACGGTCTGCGGGGTCACAGGTCCTCGTCCTCCCGCAGGTCGAGCCTCGACGGCCCGAACACGACGGAGCCGAACCAGCGCCCGACGACCACCATCGCGACTCCGAGCAGGACGCTGCTGATGGCGTAACCGACCCCGGGGCCGACGGCGTGCGCGCGCAGCATCCCGAACGTCTCGACCGAGAAGGTGGAGAAGGTGGTGAACCCGCCGAGCACGCCGCTCGCGAGGAAGGGTCGCATCAGGCGCGACCTGCGCGGGTGCACGGCTTTCCAGGCCGTGTGACGGTTGTCGACCCAGTCGAGCACGATGCCGAGCACCAGGCAGCCGAGCAGGTTGGTGACGTACGTGGCCCACGGCCACGCCGCGGAGTCGTGGTGCGGGGCCACGGAGGAGATCGACGCACGGGCGAGCGCGCCGACGACCCCGCCGACCGCGACCACCGCGATCTCGTCGGCCCGGGCTGCGCTCACGCGCGGAGCCTAACGATCAGGCGTCGCGCCGCAGGAACAGCACCGTCTCGACGACGAGGAAGACGAGCACCCAGACCGCGAACACACCGAGCGCGAGCCACCCGACAGGTGTCGAGTGGACGAGTCCGGGCGGCGCCTCGATGCCGCTCGCCGCCATCCGCTCGACGTCGCTCCACCGCCCGGCGTTGCTCCACGGGAGGTTGTCGGTGAGCCACGACGCCTTCTCCGAGAGGACCGCAGCGAGGATCTGCTCGACGATCACGCCCGACACGATGGGCACCGCGATGCCGATCGCCGTCTGCCGGGTGATGCCAGCGAGCGCGAACGCCGACAGCGCCCACAGCACCGCGAACGCGAGGCCGCGCAGGAAGAACGACGCGTCCGGCACGAGCGCGCCGTCCGGCGGCGTCGGGTAGCCGCGCACGACGAGACCGATCCAGCTGCCGGCGTAGGAGGCCAGCGCGAACACGACTCCCGTGAGGACGACGAGGACCACCTTCGCCGCGCTGACCTGCATGCGCCGGGGGAAGGCCGTGAGGGTGAGCCGGATGATCCCGAAGCGGTACTCCTGCCCGATCGACTGCGCCGCCACGACCGAGACGAGCACGACGGTGATGGAGAGCGGGATGGCGAACGCGCCCACCCAGTCGACCGAGACCCGCCCGACCTTGTTGCCCTGCTGGTCGAAGTCGTGGTGCGGGTTGGCCGATCCATAGCCGAGCAGCGCCGAGAGGAGCAGGGTCAGCACGAGGCAGATGCGAGTCGACCGCACGGTCGAGATCCGAACCCACTCGTAGCGCAGCGCCGCGGTCACGACGTCTCCCCGGTCCGGAACTGCTGCTGGTCGCTCGTCAGCTCGAGGAACGCCTCCTCGAGCGACGCCGTGCGTCGGGTCAGCTCGCGGACGGCCACGCCCGCACGGAAGGCGGCGTCACCGACGAGATCGGTGTCCGACGTCGCGACCGCGAGCCCGTCCGCTCCCTCGGGCACCGCCGCCACCCCCGCGGCGAGCAGCGTGGAGGCGAGCAGAAGGGGGTCGGAGCATCGGACCAGGACGTCGTTGCGGGTGCTCCGCGCGACGAACGACTCGAGCGGCTCGTCGGCCAGCATCCGTCCCGCGGCGATGACGACGAGGTGCTCGGCCATCAGCGCCATCTCCGAGAGCAGGTGGCTGGAGACGAACACGACGTTGCCCTGCGCGGCGTAGTGCCGGAGGAAGTCGCGCAGCCACTGGATGGACTGCGGGTCGAGGCCGTTGGCCGGCTCGTCGAGCAGCAGCACCTGGGGCGAGGCGAGGATCGCCCCCGCGAGTCCGAGCCGCTGACCCATGCCGAGCGAGAAGCCCGACGGCCGCTTCGCGGCGACGGCGTCGAGCCCCACCAGGCGGATCACCTCGTCGATGCGCGTCGCCGGGACGGAGGCCTCGGTGGCCAGCATGCGCAGGTGGTTGCGCGCCGAGCGCGACGGATGGAAGAACTTCGCGTCCAGGTGCGCGCCCACCGTGCGCGTCACGTGCTCGTGGTCGACGAGCGGCTTCCCGTCCCACAACGTCGTGCCCTCGCCGCGGTCGAGACCGAGCATGAGCCGCATCGTCGTGGACTTGCCCGCACCGTTCGGGCCAAGGAAGCCCGTGACCACTCCGGGGCGCAGCTCGAAGGACAGCGAGTCGACGGCGCGGGTGCTCCCGTAGGTCTTGCCGAGCCCGATGGCCTCGACGGTCATCGTCACCTCCTGCGTGGAGGACCGACCCTAGGGGAGGTATCACCCGCGCCGTCGTGATTCACCTCAGGGCAGCTGCCGCGCGAAGATGTCGTCGATCTCGTGGCGGTCGCTCTCGCTGATCGCCTCCGCGCGGAGCCGGTCCCACAGCGCGTACAGGTCCTCCACCGTCTCCGGTGAGTGGTCCGTCGTTGCCGTCATGTCGATCACCTCCTTCGTGGTCGTTGTCCTCATCAACGTCCCTGTCGTCCATCTCCATCCGGTTCCGGGACCTTTGCGAGGAGGTGAACATCACTCGGAACCGGTGTGGGTCACGTCACGTCGGAGCACCATGAGGCGACGGCCGCCGCTTCACGTGACGCGCGCCACCAGGCGAAGGGGGATGTGATGCGTCCGCTCCCGACCGTGACGTGCCTCGCCCTCGTCGCGATGCTGGCCCTCGGCGGCTGCGGATCGCAGGGCGGGCCCGGGACGGCATCGCCGTCCGGCACCGCTCCCTCCCCGACCCTGTCGGGCTCGACCCCGCCACCGCCGTCCACCGACCCGGTGTCCCTCGTGGGCTCGTGGCTCGTGCGAGGCGACCCGGCGGTGCAGGACGGCACCGTGCTGCGCATCGGCGACGACCTGTCGCTGTGGGAGACATGCGGCTACACGATGGGCGGCTGGCGCGCCGACCACCACGGGCTCTTCGTCGGACACATCGACGGTGGCGACGGCGCCTGCATGCCGAAGCAGGGCGACCCCACTGCGGCGTGGCTGCGGACCGTCACCCGCTACGCCGCAGACGGTGACGGGTTCGTGCTGCAGACGGCCGACGGCACCGCGGTGGTGCACCTGGCACCCGGCGGCCGCCCGACGCCCGGCTCGAACCTGCTGCCCTCGCTGGCCGACCCGCCCACGGTGACCGACGCGCTGCGCACGGCGCTGGCCCCGGCGGCCGCGCTGCCCACGTCGCTTCGACCCGCCACCGCCGCCGAGCTCGTCGGGCACTGGAAGGCCCTCGCGCCGACGAGCTCCGGAGGACCCGGGCGCGCAACCCCGCCGGGCGCCACCCTGGCGGCCGAGGGCGGCTACGACGCCAGCGACGGCTGCAACCAGACGAGCGGTCGCTGGGCCGCGAGCGACGCAGGGTCGTTCATCGCGACGGGCGGCGCCTCCACCCTGATCGGGTGCGACAACGTCGACGTCGGCGGTTGGCTCGTGCAGGCGACGGGAGCGGGGTTCTCAGGCACGACCCTCGTGCTGGTCGACCGCAACGGGCACGAGCTGGGTCGGCTGACCCGCGACTGACGCGGACGAACGTGCGAGGACGGTCCCTCGGACCGTTCCGCAGGCCTGCCCGTCCCACGTGCGCGTGGGCTAGCGTGGAGCGCGCGCCGGTGCGGCGCGCAGTGTCGAGAAGGCCCGTGCGCCGGACAGGAGGCAGCCGCCATGAGCGACCAACCTCCCAGTACCCGCCTCCCGACCTGACCGCTCGCGCCGGTCGGAGCCCTCAGGGCACCGACGGAACCTGGGTCCGGTCAGGACGAGTCCTCGCCCCGCCGCTCGCCCAGGAGCGCATGTCCGACCGTCGTGTGCCCACCATCCGCTCGTTCGCGGTCCGACCGCGTCGCGGACGCGCGTCGACGCCGCCGTCCGACGTCACGACCCAGGAGCTCGCCGAGACCGAGCCCTCGCGCGGTCTCGGGCTGGTCGACCGCGCGGTCTACGTCGACGGCGAGCGCGTCGCGTCGCCACGCAGCCTGGCCGAGACCTACGAGAGCCAGCACGAGTGCTCCGACGGGCTGGCCTGGATGGGGCTGTTCCGCCCGGCCGAGAGCGAGGTCGCGTCGCTGGCGTCGGAGTTCGACCTCCACGAGCTGGCGTGGAGGACGCGATCGTCGCCCACCAGCGGCCCAAGCTCGAGAGGTACGACGAGACGCTCTTCGTCGTGCTGCGTGCGGCGTGGTACCTCGACGACCTCGAGGAGGTGCGGTTCGGCGAGCTGCACGCCTTCGTCGGCCCCGACTTCGCGATCACCGTGCGGCACAGCGACCAGCCCGACCTCTCCGGCGTACGCCGACGCGTGGAGAGCAATCCCGACCTGCTGCGGCTCGGCCCCGAGGCGATCCTCTACGCGCTCGTCGACAAGGTGGTCGACGGCTACGAGCCCGTGGTCACCGGCCTCGAGAACGACATCGACGAGATCGAGACCCAGGTCTTCTCCGGCGACCCGCAGGTGTCGCGGCGCATCTACGAGCTCTCCCGCGAGGTCATCGAGTTCCAGCGCGCGGCGCAGCCGCTCGTGGGGGTGCTGACGGCGCTCGAGGGCGGCTTCGACAAGTACGAGATCGACGAGGAGCTACAGCGCTACCTGCGCGACGTCGCCGACCACCTCACCCTGGTGGTGGAGCGGGTCGAGGGATTCCGCCAGCTGCTGCGCGACATGCTCGCCGTGAACGCCACCCGCGTCGCGCAGAAGCAGAACGAGGAGATGAAGCTGATGACCGAGGCGAGCAACGCCCAGAACGAGGAGGTGAAGAAGATCTCGGCTGGGGCGCCATCCTGTTCGACCCCACCCTCATCGGGACGATCTACGGCATGAACTTCGAGCACATGCCCGAGCTCAGCTGGCACCTCGGCTACCCGTTCGCGCTGTTCCTCATGGCCGCGGTCTGCGCCTCGCTCTACGTGGTGTTCAAGCGTCGCGACTGGCTCTGACGTTGCGCCCCCGGGGGGAAGTTGGCCGCATCGCCGTGGGTTTGGCATCATTGGCACTCCAGACCCCCGAGTGCCAACGTGATCGACCCGCGCGAGGAGTACGCCGTGCCCACCTACCAGTACTCGTGCACCGCCTGCGACGAGCCGCTGGAGGTCGTGCAGTCGTTCACCGACGACGCCCTCACCGAGTGCCCGGTCTGTGGCGGTCGCCTGCGCAAGCTCTACAACGCGGTCGGTATCGTCTTCAAGGGCTCCGGCTTCTACCGCACCGACAGCCGCTCCGGTTCGCCTTCGACCGTCCCCGCGTCGTCGTCCTCGAGCAGCGGGTCGGACTCCGCGGGCTCGTCCGGCTCCGCGTCGTCCGGCTCCGGCTCGTCCGGATCGGACTCGTCCGGTTCCTCGAGCAGCGGCTCGGACTCGTCCGGTTCCTCGGGCAGCGGCTCGTCCGCGTCGGGATCGTCCGGGTCTGGTTCGTCCGGCTCCTCCGGTTCGGGCACCTCGGGCTCTGCCGCCTGAGCTGTGGACGGGCGGCGCGACCCGCGGCGGTGCGCGCCTAGCGTGCGCGGGTGCGCCTGCTCCCCCGACTCCCGACCCGCCCGACCGCGTCCGGCGCACGTCGACCGGACTGGATCCCCGGCCGCCCGCCTGCCTGGCAGCGCCGCTGGCGGCGACACCGGCGCGCCCTCGCTGCCGGGCTCGCGGGCGTCGTGGTCTGGTCGGTCACGACCGCGGTGCACCCGCCCCCGCCGACGACGCGCCTCGTGGTGACCGCGCGCCACGACCTCGGCGCGGCCACCACCCTCTCGGCGTCCGACCTCGCGCTCGTCCCGCGGCCGGAGGACGCCCTGGCCCGCGACGCCGCCGACGACCTCGCCGCCCTCGACGGCCGTGTGGTGGCCGTGCCGGTCGTCGCGGGCGCGGTGGTCCGGGCCCGCGACGTCGTCGGCCGGAGCCTGCTCGCGGCGCTGGGTCCCGACGTCGTGGCCACGCCCGTCCGCCTCAGCGACGACGCCGGGCTCGCGAGCGTGCGAGCGGGCGACGTCGTCGACGTCGTCGCGGCACGCGGGGGCGAGGGCACGGGCATAGGCACCGCAACTGCGACGGCGAGCGTCGTCGCGTCCCGGGTGCGCGTGCTGACCGTCGGAGCGACCTCGGCCTCGGGCGGCGGGCTCCTCGGCGGCAGCGGATCGACGCCGGCGCCGGTGCTCCTGCTCGCGACCACCTCGGCGCAGGCCCTCGAGATCGCCGCCGCCGTGGTCGGATCACGGCTGTCGGTGACCCTGCGCTCGGCGTAGCCTCCGCTTCTCGCGCCGGACACCCGAGCCCACTAGGGTCCTCGACGCCTGTCCCCCCATCACGAGGTCCTGCTCGTGCTCAAGGGATTCCGAGACTTCATCTCCCGCGGCAACGCCATCGACCTCGCGGTCGGCGTCGTCATCGGTGCGGCGTTCACCGCGCTGGTGAACGCGTTCGTCGCCAACCTGATCAACCCGATCCTCGGTGCCTTCGGGACGAAGAGCCTGGGCGACTACGTCCTGTGCATCCACGACGTCGCCGGGCAGTGCGGCCCCGTGGGCGACAAGGGCGCCCCCGTGGGCGTCTACATCGACTGGGGCGCGATCGTCTCGGCGATCATCACCTTCCTGCTCACCGCGGTACTGCTCTACTTCGTGTTCGTCGTCCCGATGAACAGGTACCGTGACAAGTTCGCCAGCCCGGCCGAGGAGGCCGAGGCCGAGGAGATCGCGCTGCTCAAGGAGATCCGCGACGCGCTGAAGGCGCAGCACGACACTCCCTGAGTCCTCGACGCGGAAGCCCTCGCACCCGACGCGACGTCAGTCGCCGTGGTGCGGGGGCTTCTCGTCGAGGTAGCGCCGCAGCAGCGCGGCCGGGTCCGGCGCGGCGCGCGACTCGCCACCCCAGCCGGTGTCGGTGTCGTCGGTCGTCTGCTCCGGCACGAGGTCGACGTCGAGGTCGAGCCGCTTCGGTGAAGGCGTCGGCTCGGTCATGCGGCCATCGTCCCCTGTCCCGGGGCGAGGCACCAACCTCACAGGTACGCGCCACTGGCCGGCGGGTCTGCGCGAGGATGCACCGGTCACGCCGTACGGCGTGGACCCGACGGTCTCGGAGGAGCCGATGCCCCCTCGCTCGTCGCTCGGCGCGAAGGACCCCGAGGAGCGCCGTCGACGCATCCTCGCCGCGGCGGTCGAGGTCCTCAAGGAGAAGGGGTTCGCGGGCGCCCGGATCGCCGACGTCGCGGCGGCCGCAGGCACGTCGCCCGCCCTGGTCGTCTACCACTTCAAGACCCTCGACGCCGCGCTCGCGGCCGCCGTCGGCACGGTCGAGGACGCGTTCTACGACGACCTCGAGCGTCTCGTCCCGCCGCGCGCGACCGCGCTCGACCGGCTCCGGCTGATCGGCGAGCTCGGGTCCGACACGGGCCCGGCCGTCGGCAACTGGGCGCTGTGGATGGAGGTCTGGGTCCGGGCCCTGCGCGACGCCCAGACCCGTGCGCTGCGACGCGCGCTCGACGCCCGCTGGCGCCAGACCCTGCGCGAGGTCATCGACGCCGGCATCGCCGAGGGCACGTTCACCTGTGCGGACCCGCAGGCCACCGCGGTGCGGCTCGCCGCGCTCATGGACGGTCTCGCCGTGCAGGTGTCGCTGCACGACCCGGACGTGCCGGAGGAGCGGATGCCTGGGCTGTGGCTCGAGGCGGCCGCCGCCGAGCTCGGTCTGCATCCCGACGACGTGACCGGTCGTCCCCGTCGGCGCCGGACCCCGCGGGCCGCGACGGCGTGAGCCCTCGGCGGTGACCGGCGCACGCGGCGGTGCCGGACAATGGCCAGGTGACCGTGACCGCCCCCGAGCTCGTCGTCCTCGACGAGACCGTCTGGCGTCCCCGGGCCGAGGCGCACGCCCGGCGGGTCGACGCGTGGACGGCCGACCGTCTCGACCGCGCCGCCCGCGGACTGAGGCACCCCGTCGACGACTTCCTGTTCACCTACTACCCGACCCGCGCCCCTCAGCTGCGCCGCTGGCACCCGGGGCTGGGCGTCGCGCTCTCGGGTGCCACGGAACTGGCCCGGGACCCGGCGTACCGAACCCTCCCGGACGGCACGGTCACAGTCGACCCTGCGCACGTCGCCCGACGGCGTGACGGCCTCGCGTGGGTCGAGGGGCTGCTGCGCCGCACCGCCGGACGGCCCGCACGGCTCGGCTGCTTCGGGCTGCACGAGTGGGCGATGGTCTACGGCCTCGAGCAGGACGAGGTGCGTCACGAGTCGTGGCCGCTGCGCCTCGCGCCACAGGCGATCCGCGACCTCGTCGACGAGCAGGGAGTGCGCTGCACCCACTACGACGCAGTCCGCTTCTTCACCCCGGAGGCGGTGCCGCTCAACGAGCTCGCCCCCACCCGCGCGACGCAGCCCGACCTCGAGCAGCCGGGCTGCCTGCACGCCACGATGGACCTCTACAAGTGGTCGTCCAAGCACGCGCCGCTGGTCGGCAGCGATCTGGTCGCCGACACGTTCGCGCTGGCGCGCGACGCCCGCGCGCTCGACATGGAGGCCGCGCCGTACGACCTGCGCGAGCTCGGGTATACGCCCGTCGCCGTGGAGACCCCTGAGGGCCGCGCGGAGTACGCACGCCGTCAGCGCGAGCTCGTCGAGCGGGCCGCGCCGCTGCGCACACGCCTGGCCGACGCGCTCCGCGCCGGCCTGCGCGCGGTCGACACCCTCGCTTGACGACGTCCGCCCGCACCAGGCGTCTGGTTGGATCGCGACCATGAGCGCACCCGCACCCTCGGTGGTCGCCGCACTCGAGTCCGCCGGGCTCGACTACCGGGTCATCGAGCACACGGCCCCGGTCCGGTCGCTCGAGGAGGCGGCCGCGGCGCGCGGCGTCGAGGTCGTCGACGTCGTCAAGACCCTCGTCGTACGCCGCGGTGAGGGTGACTACCTGTTCGTGCTGGTGCCGGGCGGGCGCCAGATCTCCTGGCCCAAGCTGCGCACGCTCCTCGCGGTGTCGCGGATGTCGATGCCGCCGGCCGACGAGGCGTTCGCCGCCACCGGCTTCGAGCGCGGCACCATCACCCCGCTGGGCTCGAGCACGGCGTGGCCGGTCGTCGCGGACCTCGTGATCGCCTCGCGCGGCGAGGTGACGCTGGGCAGCGGGGTGCACTCGGTGGCGGTGGGCGTCGATGCCCGGGCGCTGCTGGAGGCCGTGGGAGCGACGATCGCGGACGTGACCGAGCCGGAGTGACACCGAGCCGGAGTGAGCCCGAGCCGGAGGCGAGGGTCACCTCCGGCGACCCGTGACCCCTGAGCCGGAGGCGGAGTGAGGGTCGCCTGGCTCAGCGAACGCTCAGCAGAGCGAGACCTTCTCTTTACCTTTCTGGCGGGACACGCGGGCCGGGGTCGAGAGAGCGTCCGGAGTGAGGACGCGCGGGAGCGCGCGTCGCACTGGAGGGGTCATGAATCTGCTCGCCATCTCACTCGACCAACCAGCCACCTACTGGCAGCTGGGTGACAGCTGGATCCTGGTCAGCGTCCCGAACTTCATCATGATCGTGATCATGCTGGCGTTGTTCGTGCTGGCCCTCGTACTGCCCTTCCCCGGTGGGAAGGACGAGGTATGAGCCACGGCACCGAGGCGCCCGTGGGCGCCGACTTCGAGCCCACCACCTGGACCGGCGCGGCGCGCAAGAGGTGGCTGCGCACCCTGCCCCCGGAGAAGATGCTCCCGGAGCACCAGCCGTCCTACGTCGCGTCCTGGATCTACGTCTTCGGGATGCTCACGATCGTCGCGATGATCATCGCGATCGCCTCGGGCGTGGTCATCACGCTCGGCGGCGTGCAGTGGTTCCACGAGTCGTCGACCGGGATGTTCTTCAACAGCCTGCACTACTGGAGCGTGCAGCTCTTCTTCCTGTTCATGGTCGTGCACCTCTGGGGCAAGTACTGGATGGCTGCGTGGCGCGGCAAGCGGGCTCTCACCTGGGCCACCGGCGTCCTGGCCTTCCTCACCGCGGTCGGCGTCGGCTTCACCGGCTACGTCATCACCACGAACTTCAACGCCCAGTGGATCGCCTTCGAGGCCAAGGACGTCATGAACGCCATCGGCGTCGGGTCGGTCTTCAACGTGACCAACCTCGGCCAGATGGTGACCTTCCACGTCGCGCCGCTGCCGGTCGCGCTCGTGCTCATCGTCGCCGCGCACGTGCTCCTCGTGCGCAAGCACGGGGTGGTGCCACCGATCGACGCGATCGACCACGACGCCGTCGTTCCCGCCGCCGAGACCGAGACCTCGGAGGTGGCCTCATGAGCCGCGAGTCCCGCAAGACCCGCGAGGCCTTCTACGCCCGCCCCTGGACCGGACCGAACCGGCACTACGACATCCTCAAGGAGGGCGCCATCGCCCTGCTCGTGGTGACCGTTCTCGTCGTCGGTCTCTCGGCACTGTTCAGCTCACCCGACGACCCGGCGCTCACCTTCAAGGGCTGGGCCACGAGCGACGGCGGCGCCGACACGTTCT
>Ga0208851_1000295_pt1 | contig 22964 bp, 27 predicted proteins | sample NGESurshal092012_FD_184481 | JGI IMG/M metagenome (GOLD analysis project Ga0208851, IMG submission 184481) | Arctic peat soil microbial communities from Barrow, Alaska - NGEE Surface sample 415-2 shallow-092012 (SPAdes) | ecosystem: Environmental > Terrestrial > Soil > Wetlands > Peat ... | reverse complement strand
GTCGTCGTGCTCGGCTTCGAGTCCGTCGACCACCCGGTCGAGCACGAGCTGGCGCGGGCGCTCGAGCTCGCGCGCGAGCACGGCGGCACGCCGGACCCGCCGCCGGAGGGCGCGGGCGGCGGCTCCGCCGGGGCCTGGCGCGAGGCGTTCCTGCGCATGCCCTACCTGCGCGACATGCTCATGCGGCTGGGGATCCTCAGCGACACGTTCGAGACCGCGATCACGTGGGAGCGCTTCCCGGCCTTCCACGCGTCGGTGACGGGCGCGGTGCGCGAGGCGCTCGGTGAGCCGTGCCGGGTCACCTGTCGCTTCACGCACGTCTACCCCGACGGGCCCGCGCCCTACATCACCGTGATCGCCCCCGCGCGGCGCGGCGACGAGATCGCCCAGTGGCACGAGATGAAGCAGGCGGCCGGCGACGCGATCATCGCCGGCGGCGGCACGATCACCCACCACCACGCGGTCGGGCGCGACCATCGCCCGTGGTACGACCGCCAGCGCCCGGACGTCTTCGCCGCTGCGCTGACCGGGGCGAAGGCGGCCGTGGACCCCGCGGGGCTGCTCAATCCGGGCGTGCTTCTGCCCTGAGGCGCGGGGCGCCGCGCGGGCGCATGACGAGCGCTCCCGCGAGGAAGCCGACGGCGCCGATGAACGTTCCGGCGGCGGCGGCCGAGGCGTTCTGGAGCTGCCCCGAGTCCGGGTTGACATAGGCGCCCAGCGCCGAGATGCCGAAGGCGATCGACCCGAGCATGTTCAGCCAGGCCGACCACCACGTTCGAGAGTCGGGGTCCGCGAGGTGCCGGCGCCTCGTCGTCGCGACGAGCGCGAGCGCGCTGGCGACGAGGAAGCACACCGAGCCGAAGGCGTCCGGGCGCCAGATGAGCCTGTTCTCCTGTGCGGCGCTGAGCCCGACGATCAGCGCGGAGCCGGTGCTGATGTTGAAGAAGAAGGTGCCGATCGCCTGGATGCCCGCCGCCCACCAGTCCTGCCACTCCCCGGGCCGGCGCCATGCGCCCAGCTCGCGTGCGGCCCACTGGGTCACGCCGCCGCCGGTGAAGAAGATCGAGCCGATGAAGTACGTGGCGTTGTCCGCGGTCACGCCGACGGCCTGCGCGTAGCCGGGCGCCGCGCCGAGCGCGAACAGCAGCGCGCCGAACCCGAAGAGGCGCGCCTCGCGGCGTTGCAGGCCGATGGGGGTGAGCTGGAGAGTGTGCTTCATGCCGGGCGCGGGAACCGTAACGTGGCAGTGGACCTCAGGCTTGACAGACTATGTGAGTGAGTGCATACTCACACCTGTCGCATGGCATCCCACCCTCAGACACTCCGCAAGCTCCAGACCGCCGACGAACGTCGCGAGGACGTGCTGCTCGCGGCGCTGCCGCACTTCGCCGTGAAGGGCTACTACGGCACTCCCACGACGGAGATCGCGCGCTCGGCCGGCATCTCGCAGGCCTACCTGTTCCGGCTCTTCCCGACCAAGGAGGAGCTGTTCATCGCCGTCGCCGAGCGCTGCATGGACGCGGTCCGCGAGGCGTTCCGCCGCGCGGCCGCGCCGCATGCCGGCGACGAGGACGCGATGTTCTCGGCGATGGGCGACGCCTACGGGACGCTGCTCGCCGACCGCGACCTCCTGCTCATGCAGCTGCAGTCCTACGCGGCGTGCCAGGAGCCCGCGATCCGCGAGGCCGTGCGGCGCCACTACGGCCTGATCGTGGACATGGTCCGCGAGACGACCGGCGCCGGCCAGGAGCGCGTGAGCGCCTTCTTCGCCACGGGCATGCTGCTGATGGTGGTCGCCGCGATGGGTGCCCACGAGCTGGACACGGCCTGGGCCGTCGGCCTGATGGCCGGCATCGACAGGGACTGCTGACCCCTCGAAGGACGAAAGGACCGCACGATGAGTTCCGACGCGCCAACTGTGAGTAAGCAATCACACACTACGTTCCCCCTCGCGACGTTCCTGATCGTCTCGGCGGCCCTCTTCATGGTGACCCTCGACAACCTCGTCGTCACGACCGCACTGCCGTCGATCCGGATCGACCTGGGCGCGACGCTCGAGTCGCTCGAGTGGACGGTCAACGCCTACACGCTCGCCTACGCCGTCTTCCTGCTCACCGGCGCGGCGCTCGGCGATCGCTTCGGCCGCCGGCGTGTCTTCACGCTCGGGCTCGCGCTGTTCACCGCCGCCTCGGCCGGCGCCGCGCTCGCCCCGAGCACCGGTGCGCTCGTCGCCGCGCGCGCCCTGCAGGGCGTCGGGGCGGCGATCATCACGCCGCTGACGCTGACGATGCTCTCCGACGCCGTCGCCCCGGAGCGCCGCGGCCTGGCGATCGGCCTGTGGTCCGGCGTCAGCGGCCTGGGCGTCGCGCTCGGCCCGGTCGTCGGCGGCGCGATCGCCGGCGGGATCTCGTGGCACTGGATCTTCTGGGTGAACGTGCCGATCGGCGTCGTGCTCGTGCCCGCCGCCCGCGCGCGCCTCGCCGAGAGTCACGGCCCGAACACGCGACTGGACCTGCGCGGCGTCGGCCTGGCGGGAGCCGGCCTGCTGGCGCTCGTCTTCGGCATCGTGCGCTCCGGTGCGCTGGGCTGGACGAGCGCACCGGTGATCGGCTCGATCGCCGCCGGCATCGCCCTGCTGGCCGGCTTCCTCGCCTGGGAGGCGCGCGCCGCCGAGCCGATGCTGCCGCTGCGCTTCTTCCGCAGCCGCACGTTCTCGGCGACGAACGTCGTGTCGTTCGCGATGTTCTTCGGGGTCTTCGGCTCGATCTTCTTCCTCAGCCAGTACTTCCAGACCGTGCAGGGTCTCTCCCCGCTGCAGTCCGGGCTGCACACCCTGCCGTGGACGGCGATGCCGATGATCGTCGCGCCGATCGCCGGGCTCCTGTCCGACCGCATCGGGGCCAGGCCGCTGATGGCCGCGGGGCTGGCGCTGCAGGCGATCGCGCTGACGTGGATCGCGGCGGTCGCGGGCGTCGACACGCCGTACGCGACGCTCGTCCCGGCCTTCGTGCTGGGTGGGGCGGGCATGGGACTCGTCTTCGCGCCCGCCGCCAACGCCGTCCTGTCGTCGGTGCGCCCGCAGGAGGCCGGCCAGGCCTCGGGTGCGACGAACACGATCCGCGAGCTGGGCGGGGTCCTGGGGATCGCCGTCCTGGCGACCGTCTTCAGCAGCGCGGGCGGCTACCTGTCGCCACAGGACTACGTCGACGGGATGACCGCCGCGCTGCCGATCGGCGCCGCGGTGCTGGCCGTCGGCACGGGCGCCGCGCTGCTGGTTCCCGGTCGGCGGCGCGCGTCCCGTGCGACAGTGGCGCTCGACCGGGAGGCGCCGCTACCCTCCGTGTCGTGAGCGGCTTCGAGTCGAAGAACCTCGCTGCGATCCGGGCGGCCCTCGACCATCACAACGCGGACTGCCCGGTCCCGGCGAACGCGATTCTGCTCAACCCGGTCGATCACGAGCTGATGGGCTGGGACGAGCTGTGGGGCCTCCCGGTGCTGCCCGATGAGCGCGTCGCCACCAAGCGCGTGCGGATCCAGTGCGACGGGTCGGCGTTCGGGATCGAGGACCAGGTCGCCGACGCGGTCTCGAGCCCGAACGAGCTGCCCGTCGTCGTGCCGGTCGGGCCGGCCTGGGACGACGACGATGCCGAGACCGACCCGGACGCGCCGCCGTTCTGATCGAGGTCACCCACTTCACCGACCCGGCCTGTCCGTTCGCGTTCTCCGCCGAGCCCGTGCGATGGCGGCTGCGCTGGCACTACGGCGAGCAGCTGCGCTGGAAGACGCGGATGATCGTCCTGACCCGCGAGCTCGGGGAGGCCGAGAGGCTCGCCGAGGGCGCGCCGACGCTCCAGCGCCTGTACGGGATGCCGATCGACCCGGCGCCCTACGCCCGGCCCGTCTCCTCCGAGCCGGCCTGCCGCGCGGTCGTCGCGGCGCAGCGCAACGTGCCGCGTTCCGCGGAGGCGCTCCTGCGCCGGCTGCGGGTGCGCGTGATGGCCGGGGGGCTGCTCGACGATCCGCAGCTGATCGCGGCGGCGGCCGCCGACGCCGGCATCGACGCCGACGAGCTGACGCGATGGTCCGCCGCACCGGAGGTCGAGGCGGCGCTGGGAGAGGACATCCAGGCGGCGCGCACACCCGCTCCGGCTGCCCACGCGCTCGACCACAAGCTCGGTGGCCCGCCCGGGCGGCGGCGCTACACGACGCCGAGCTACGAGCTGCGCCGCCCGGGCGCCGGCGGCGTCGTCGTCGTGCCCGGGTTCAACCCGGTCGAGGCGTACGAGACGGCGATCGCGAACCTTGCGCCCGAGCTGGAGCGCCGGCCGCGACCGCAGCGCGTCGAGGACCTGCTCGCCTGGGCCGGCGAGCCGCTCGCGACCGCGGAGGTCGTCGCGGTGATGCAGGACGAACCGGCCGCCGTGCGCACCGCGCTGAGCCGGGTCGCCCGCGCCGAACCGGTTGGCGCCGACGCCTACTGGACCCTCTCCTAGACGACCTCGAGCCGGCGGCCGAACGCGCGGGCGAACAGCTCGACCTCGCGCGCGGCCGCCCAGCGCGGGACGGTCGCGTCGCCGTCGGCGACGAGCTCAAGCCGCACGGCGTCGCCGGCGGCGTGCGCGCGGACCTCGCGCACGATCTGGTCGCGGCTGCGCTCCAGGTCCTCGCCCAGGCGCAGCAGCACCGCGCAGCGGTCCAGCAGTGCGTCGTCGCCGGGCTGCGCGAGCGCCTCGAACGGCCCGAGCGCCGGCATGCCCTTGCGGTGGTAGCGCACCACCTGGCCGATCAACGCGACCTCGCGCGGCGCGAAGCCGGGCAGTCCCGTGTTGAGGATCAGGTAGCGCGAGTGCTTGTGGTGGTCGTCGTAGTCGACGACCACGCCGACGTCGTGCAGCAGGCACGCGGCCCACAGAAGCTCGCGCTCGGCGGGGTCGCCCGCGTGCACGCCGGCCGCGGCGAGCTGGTCGAACAGGCCGAGCGCGAGCCCGGCGACGTGCCGGGTGTGCGCCGCGTGCGGGTCGTACTGCGCGGCGAGGTTCAGGACGCTGGCGCGCCGGACGTCGTCGAAGAGCGGCCCGTCCCCCCCGGTCAGCGTGCGCTCGAAGAAGACGCCCTCGCGCAGGCCGGCCTCGGTCGCCTCGATGCCGGCGAAGCCGCCGGCCTCCAGCACCGACTGCACGACGACGGCGCCGGCGAGCACGATGTCCGCGCGCGCCGGCTTGATGCCGGGGGTCCGCGCGCGCTCGGCGACGGGCACGCGCGCGAGGTGCTCGACGAGCTCGTCGAGCACCGCGCGTTCGATCAGGAAGCCCTGCACGCCGAACTCGGGGACGTCGTCCATCCGCTGCGCGGTGGCGGCGAGGTTGCGCACCGTGCCGCCGACGCCGACGATGCGTGCGCCGCAGCCGGCCAGCCAGTCGGCCCGCTCGAGCTTGCGCAGGACGTGCTCGCGCAGGCGCCCGAGCGCCTTCGCGCTCTGCGGCTCGTCGCCCGGGAGGAAGCGCTCGGTCATCCGCACGGCGCCCAGGCGCCAGGAGTCGACGTCGAGCTGATGACGTCCGGCGACGTGCACGAGCTGCATCGAGCCGCCGCCGAGGTCCAGGACCGCGCCGTCGCGCAGGTCGGTCGAGTTGATCGCGGCGAGGTAGCCGCAGCGCGCCTCCTCCTCACGCGACAGCACGCGCACCGGGAGGCCGGACGCGGCACGTGCGCGCTGGAGGAAGCTCGCGGAGTTCGAGGCCTCGCGGATCGCGCTCGTGGCGACCGCATCGACCTCGCCCGGTGTCAGCCCGGCGGCCTCGCAGAAGTGCGCGAACACCGTGATCGCCGCGATCGCGCGAGCGATGCCGTCCTCGCCGAGCGCGCCCGTCTCGTCCATCCCGGCGCCGATGCGCACCGGCTCGTAGATCTCGTCGGTGCGCTTCCACCAGCTGCCCAGGCCGCCGGGAACGGCCGCGTGCGAGCTGAAGACGACGAGCCTGAAGGAGTTCGAGCCGAGGTCGACGACCGCCAGCCGGGCCTCGCCGTCAGGGCGCAAACGCGAGCAGCTCGATGCGGTAGCCGTCCGGGTCGCGCACGAAGCACAGGCGCGGGCCGTCCTCGCTGACCGTGTACGGCGGCTTCTCGGGCTGGATGCCCTGCTCGGCGAGCTGCGCGAGCGTGCCGTCGAGGTCGTCGAGCCGCACGGCGATGTGGTTGTAGCCGGTGCCGAGCTCGTAGGAGTCGACGCCGAAGTTGTAGGTCAGCTCGAGGCGGGCGCCGTCGTCCGGGAACCCCATGAAGACGTTGATGGCCTCGTCACGGATCGGCAGGCGGCCGAGCTCCTCGAAGCCGAGCGCCTTGTAGAAGGCCACCGACCGGTCGATCTCGCCGATGCGGTAACAGGTGTGGATCAGCTCGGGCATGCGGCGTAGCGTAGCCTGCGGGGCATGGTCGTCGAGCGCTCGCTTCTCCCGGATTTCCTCACCAACACCTACCTCGTCGGGGAGCCCGGCGGCGCGGCGTTCCTCGTCGACGCCGGCGGCCCGGTCGAGCCGCTGATCGAGGCGGCGCAGCGGCACGCGATGACCCCGACGCACGTGCTGCTGACCCACCACCACTACGACCACGTCTGCGCGCTCGACGCGCTGCTCGCGCGCTGGCCGGACATGGAGGTGCTCATCCATCCCGCCGAGCGCGCCGAGGTCCCGCAGGCGACCGGCGACCTGCTTCCGGGCGCCCCGCTGGCGATCGGCGGCCTGCAGATCACCTCGCTGCACACACCGGGCCACACCGCCGGGATGCTGGCGCTCGTCGTCGACGGCGAGGTCTTTACGGGCGACACGCTGTTCAAGGGGTCGGTCGGCGGCGTGCGAGCGCCCGGCAGCACGAGCTACGCGGACCTGAAGACGTCGATCATGGACGGGCTCATGCAGCTCCCGCACGAGACGGTCGTCCGGCCCGGCCACTCCGACCCGACGACGATCGGCGACGAGTGGGAGCACAACGGCTTCATCCGCATCTGGCGCGGCGTCGACGCCGAGGGCTCGGAGCCGTGCACGGCGCTGGGCGAGCCGGCCACGCTGATCCTGCTCGGCGACGACTACGACGGCGGGCACAAGGCCTGGGTGCGCTGGCCCGACGGCCGCGACGACATCGTCCCCGGCTCGCAGGTGCAGACCGGCTGAGCCGGCGGGGACCATGGCCACGGACGACCGCGACGCGCGTGACGATCGTCCCGACGCGGACGAGATGCCCGCGACGCGGCTGCGGCGCAGCGCGGTGCTCGGCCGGCTGGCGGCGACCGAGGCCGCGAAGTACGCCGGCACCTACGCCGCCAACCTGACGCGCTCGCCGCAGGAGGCCGAGGACGCGATCGGACGCCGCCAGGTCGAGGCCGCGCAGCAGATGGTGCGCGTGCTCGGGTCGATGAAGGGCGTCGCCATGAAGCTCGGGCAGATGCTCTCGGTCGCCGACCTGAGCTCCGTCCCCGAGCCCTACCGCGCCGACGTCCAGGCGGCTCTCTCGCAGTTGCGCGACGCGGCGCCGACCGTCGCCTTCAAGGACATGCGCAAGGTGCTCGAGCAGGAATACGGCGAGCCGGTCGGCCGCGTCTTCGCCGAGCTCGACCACGAGCCGATCGCCGCCGCCTCGATCGGGCAGGTCTACCGCGCGCGGCTCCATGACGGGCGTGCGGTCGCGGTGAAGGTCCAGTATCCCGGCATCGCCGCCGCCGTGCGCGCGGACCTGCAGAATCTCGGGCCGCTGCTGCGGATCGCCAAACAGATCATCCCCGGGCTCGACGTCGACGGGACGGCCGCCGAGGTCCGCGAGCGGATGCACGAGGAGCTCGACTACGAGCTCGAGGCGGCCAACCAGCGCGCCGTCGCGCGCGCCCATCGCGGCCACCCGTTCATCGTCGTGCCCCAGGTCGTGGGCGACCTCTGCCGCGAGAAGGTGATCGTCATGGACTTCGTCGAAGGGCTCGGCCACGAGCAGATCCGCGCGCTGCCCCAGGACGAGCGCGACCGCGTCGCCGAGATGATCTTCCGCTTCTACTTCGGCTGCATGTACCGCCACCACCAGTTCTCCGGCGACCCGCATCCGGGGAACTCGCTGCTGCTGGCCGACGGGCGGATGGCCTTCCTGGACTTCGGCCTCTTCAAGCGGATCAGCGCCGCCGCGGCCGAGAGCGAACTCGAGATCCAGCGCCTCGGCGTCGAGGAGCGCGGCGCGGAGATGATCGAGACGATGGCCGCGGCGGGCATGCTGCCCAACCCGGAGCGGGCGACGCCCGAGGGGGTGCTCGCGCAGTTCCGCGCGTACTCGTGGTGGTTCACCACCGACGCCGTGGTGGAGCTCGACCCGAGCCTGGCGACGCGCATCGTCCTCGACTTCAGCGACCCGACCCAGGGTCAGTTTCAGCAGATCCGTCACGAGCGGCTGCCGGCCGAGCACGTCTTCGGCCGCCGGCTGGAGATGATGACGCTCGCGGTGATGAGCCAGCTGCGCCCGCGCGGCAACTGGTTCCGCGTGGCGTGCGAGTGGCTCTACGACGCCGAGCCCGAGACGGAGCTCGGCCGCCAGGAGGCCGTCTACTACGCGGGCCGCGCATGAGGCGCCGGGCGGGCCCGGACACCGGCGCGATGCGCCGGCGCCTGCGTCGCCCGCGTCCACGGCCGCCGGGCCCGCGGGCGCGGCTGACGATGCTCGTCATCGGCACCGCCAGCGCGTTCGCGATCCTCGCGCTGTCCGGGTCGCTGTCGGTCACACGCGTGCAGAGCTGGTTCGACGGGCTCGGGTGGGCCGGCCCGGTCGTCTTCATCCTCGTCTCGAGCCTGCTGACCGTCGCCATGTTCCCCGGCCCGCTGCTCGCGGGCGCGGCCGGGCTGCTGTTCGGCACGGCGCTCGGCACGCCGGTCGCGATCGTCGCCGCGACCTGCGGGGCGACGCTCGCGTGCCTGATCGGCCGGCGCGTCGCGGGGGACGCCGTCGAGGAGCTGGGCGGCGAGCGCGTCACGCAGCTCGCCGCGTGGGTGGCGCAGCGCGGCTTCGCCTCGGTCCTCTACGCGCGCATCGCTCCGCTGATGCCCTACAACGTCATCAACTACGCCGCCGGCCTGACGGCGATCCCGCTCGCGACGTTCGCGCTGGCGACCACGATCGGCGTCGCGCCGCGCGCCTTCGCCTACGCGGCGCTGGGGGGGTCGTTCGGGAGCTTCGGGTCACCGGAGACGGTGATCGCGGTGGCGATCCTGGTGGGCATGGCCGTGGGCGGGGTGTTCGTCGTCCGGCGGGACGTGCGGCGCGAACGGGCGGCGCGGCGCGGCGCTCCGTCGGCTGCGCCGTGACGGTGTGGGATCTGCTCGTCCTGCCGGGGCGCCTCGGCCGGCTGGGATGGAGGCAGGACGGACGCACGCGGAGCGCGCGGCACGACAGCCACCGAAGCCCTACTCGGCCAACGGAGGCCGACCCGGGCGCAGCGGCTCCAGCCGCTGGATCTGGAACAGGCTCGTCGTGCCCGGGCGGCCGCTCGGCAGGCCGGCGGTGATGCCCACGCGCTCGCCGGCGGTGCACCAGCCGAGCTCGATGACGCGCTGGGCGGCGTCGGCGATCAGCGCCTCGGTGATGGTGTGCTTGCGCATCGACGCGGCGCGCACGCCCCACATCAGGCCGCAGCGGCGCACCGTCTCGCGGCCGGGCGACAGCGCGTAGATCGGCACCGTCGGCCGGTGCGCGGACACGAGCCGTGCGGAGCGGCCGGAGAGCGTCGGGACGATGATCGCGTCGAGCTCCAGCTCCTGCGCGGCGGCGACCGCGCTGTGGGCGACGGTGTAGCTCGCGTCACGGCCGTCACGGCGCACGCGCGTCTCCATCCAGCGGCGGTAGGGCGCCTCGCGCTCGGTCGTCACGGCGACCGAGGCCATCATCTCGATCGCCTCGACCGGGTAGGCGCCGATCGCGGTCTCCTGGGAGAGCATCACGGCGTCGGTGCCGTCGAGGATCGCGTTGGCGACGTCGGTCACCTCGGCGCGGGTCGGCCGCGCCGAGCGCACCATCGAGTCGAGCATCTGCGTCGCGGTGATCGAGATCCGCGCGCGTTCGCCCGCGAGGCGCAGCAGGCGCTTCTGCGCCATCGGCACCTCCTGGATCGGCAGCTCGATCCCGAGGTCGCCGCGCGCGACCATGATGCCGTCGCTGACGCGCACGATGTCCTCGGCGCGCGCCACCGCCTGGGGCTTCTCGATCTTCGCGATCAGCGGGACGCGCGTGTGCTCGCGGACCTGGAGCACGTCCTCGGGCGTGCGGACGAAGCTCAGCGCGACCATGTCGACGCCGATCTTCAGGCCGGCGCGCAGATGCTCGAGGTCCTCCTCGGGCACTGACGGGAGCTGGTCGGCGGGCCCCGGGATGTTGAGGCCCTGCCGTGAGGCGACCATGCCGCCGAGCTCGACCTCGGCGTCGAACTCGCCGTCGGCCTCGCGCACGTGCTTGACGCGCAGGCGCACCGAGCCGTCGGCGAGGTAGACGGCCTCTCCGACCTCGACCGCGGATGCCAGGCCCGGCCAGGCGACGGTCATCGCCTGGGCCGTCCCGGTCATCTCCTCGCCGCCGCAGCGGAAGGTGACCGAGTCGCCGCCGCGCAGGATCGCCTTGTCGCCCTCGAGCGGGCCGATCCGGATCTTCGGCCCGGGAAGGTCCTGCAGCAGCGCGACCGGGCGCCCGACGCGGCTCGCCGCGTCGCGTACGAGCTGGGCGGTCTCCTCGTGCGAGGCGTGGTCGCCGTGGCTGAAGTTCAGGCGAGCGACGTCCATGCCCGCCTCGACCATGCGCGCGAGCACCTCCGGTTCACGCGAGGCGGGACCGATCGTGGCGACGATCTTGGTGCGGCGGTTCATGGCGCGCCTGACGGTAGTGCATCGGATGCGGCGCGAGGCGACGCCGTGCGGCGGGGCGCTCAGCCCGCCGCCGCGGCGCTCATCGCCTCGGCCTGCGCGGTCTCCAGCTCGTGGTCGGCCTTCATGCCGAGCCCGAGCGGGCGCACGCGCGCGAACAGCGCCGCGAGCAGGATGCCGAGCACCATCCAGGCGGCGAGCACGGCGATCGGGCGCCCGGTCGCGTTGCCGTCGAAGTAGGCGATGTTGCGGATCAGGTCGACGCCGGCGCCCGTCGGCAGCCACGGCCCGATCGCGCGCCAGAACCCGGGGAGCAGCTCGGTCGAGAACGGGCCGCCGGACGACGGGTTCCCGAGCACGACGAACAGCAGGATCGCCGTGCCCGTGCCCAGGACGCCGAGCGCGGCCTGCAGGCCGACGGCATCCGCCCGCGGCTGTGCCATCCGTCACGCCTTGGAGGGCATGTCCTTCGGGAGGTGGCCGACGCGCGGCGCCATCGCCTCGCCCATCGCGGCCAGTCCCGAGAGCGGGCGGATCATCACCGTGAACTCGCGCACGAGCCCGTCGTCGTCCATGACCAGGTGGTCGAGGCCCTCGACCGACTTCCCGTTGACGTTCGCCTTGAAGATCAGCGCGTGCGTCCCGTCGCCCTCGAGCTCGTCGGTGTACTCGAAGTCCTCGAACACCTCGAACAGGTTCCAGAACAGCTCGGCGACCGCGTCGCGGCCCGCGAACGGCTTGAACGCGACAGGGCTGTAGAAGCGGATGTCCTGCGCCATCAGTGCGGCCATCGCGTCGGGGTCGCGGGCTTCGACGGCGGCGCGGAAGGGATGGGGCATGCGCGGCACGCTGCCACGTCGCGCGAGGGTGGTCAAGCGGCGCGAGCCCGCTCAGGACGGCGGCAGCCCGACGAAGCGCCCGTCGCTGACGAGCGGCTCGCCGTCGACGCTCAGCACGCCGCCGGCGCGCAGGTCGCAGATGAGGTCCCAGTGCAGCGCCGAGAGGTTCTTCCCGCCCGTCTCCGGATAGGAGCGTCCGAGCGCGAGGTGGACCGTGCCGCCGATCTTCTCGTCGAACAGGATCGCGCCGACGGGCTGCTCGATACCGAAGTTCGTGCCGATCCCGATCTCGCCGAGGCGCCGCGCGCCGTCGTCGGTCGCGAGCGCGTGGCGCAGGTAGTCCTCGCCGGAGCGGGCGGTGGCCCACACGACCTCGCCGTCGCGCAGTTCGAGCTCGACGCCGTCGACGTCGACGCCGGCGGGGGATGAACGGATCGTGAAGCGGATCCGCCCGTTGGCGCTCGTCTCCAGCGGGCCCGTGAACACCTCGCCGCTGGGCATGTTCCGGCGCCCGTCGGAGTTCACCCATGTGCGGCCCCTGACGCTCAGGGTCAGGTCGGTGCCGTCCGCCTCGATGCGCAGCTCGCGGGCGCCGCGCAGCCGTGCGATCAGCGTCTCCTGGAAGGCGCTCAGCCCGCGCCACGCGTGCACCGGATCGTCCTGGTCGAGGAACGTCGCCCGGCGCACGACGGCGGCGAAGCGCTCGAGCGGCATGCCCGCCTGCTCGGCGCCGGCGACGGTCGGCCACAACGTCGAGCACCAGCGCTTCTTCAGGGTGCGCTCGCGGATGGGGCGCCGTGCGCGCGCGGCGCGCGTGATCAGTGCGGGGTCGATCTCGGCGAGCTCGCGCAGGTCGTGCGGGGCCTGGATGCCCAGGACGACGTCGATCGCCTTCGCCTGGGCCATCGCCACGTCGTCGTAGTCGTCGAGCTGCGCGTCGCGGGCGTGCGCGTAGAAGCCGCGCGACTGCCCGGGGAGCTCGACCTCGAACGTCGGCCACGCCTCGCGCTCGAGCACCGCGCGCTGGAGCTCGAGCAGCAGCGGCGTGGCGAGCGTCGAGGAGCGCAGCAGCACCTTCTGCCCGGCCTCGACCTCCAGGCAGTAGCCGACGAGCAGGTCGGCGAACGCCGCCCCATCGATGAACTCCGCGGTCAGCGCGGCGCCGTCGGCGGCCGTCACGGCGCCTCCACGTCGGGGAACCACTCGGCGCAGTGCGCACGCAGCGCCTCACGCACGAACCGCCGCTCGTCCGTGCTCGCGGCGCGCAGCCGCAGCAGGAGGTCGCGCTGGCCCTCGGTCACGACGTCGCTGATGGTCCAGCGCACCGCGAGCCGCTCGAAGAGGAACTCGACGGCGCGGTTCCAGGCGTCCTCCTGCGAGAGGGTGTCGCCGTGCAGCACCTGGGCGTACTGCGCGCGCGTCCTGGGCGTCAGCACACAGCGCAGCGTCAGCACGTCGCCGCCGGGCGAGCGGTGGTCCTCGGTCGGTGCCTCGAGCTTCTCGACGCGCCCGCGCTGGCGGCTGCGACGGCCCACTACGTGGTCGCCGCCGCCGTCTCCAGCTGGGCCTTCACGTCGCCGGTCAGCCCGTCCGCGTGGCCGGGCCAGGCGGCCGCCGGCTCCAGCGCCGCGAGCTTGCGGATCGAGGCGCGCGCCTGCTCCGTGTCCTCGTTGAACGCCGAGATCGGGACGCGCGGGTGGCCCTTGAGGCCCGTCTGCGGGTCGAGCGTGTAGAAGCAGTCGCTGACGAGCGCAAGGCGGTCGGACTCGCGCCAGAGGCCGATCAGTCCCGGCGCGTGGCCGGGGAGGTGGACGACGCGGAAGCCGGCGATCTCGTCGCCCTCCTCGACGGTGTCCGCGATCGTCACCGGCCCGCCGTCCCAGCTCTTCAGCAGCCGCGGCAGCAGCAGCTTCCCGATCGGGTTGAGCTTCGAGAAGTCGAAGTAGTGCGCGCCGCCGTCGCCCTCGGCGTCGGCCTTCTCCGCGGGATGGCACAGGACCGGCACACCGAGCGCGGGGGCGACGCCGCGGTGGTCGGCGTGGCCGTGCCCGAGCACGACCCGCGTGATCCCGCCGAGCTGCGCGCCCGCGAGGGAGACCGCGCCGGCCATCGACTTCACACCGGCGTCGAAGAGCATGACGCCGTCGCCATCGCGCACGAGGTAGACGTTCATCGTCTTGCCGGGGAAGCCGCCGCGCACGAGCCAGACGCCCTCGGCGATCTGCTCGGCGGGGCTCGAGCCGAGCCTCGCGACCAGTTTCGTCCTGGCGTTGAACGCGCCCTTCATGCCGCGGTCGGCCGACGAGCCGTCCGGCGGCACGAGGCCCAGCTGGCGGGCGAGCGTCATCCCGTCGGCGAACGCGTTGTTCTCGACGATCAGGCCGTCGCGCACGATCAGGACGTCGACGCCCTCCAGGTGGATGCGCGCGCCCGTGGCCGCGATGCCCTGGAACGGCTCCCCGGTGAAGGTCGCGTGCGCCTCCCAGCGCACCGCGGCGCGGTCGTCCTGGACGGTCGTCTCGAGGATGCTGAACTGGAAGTCGGGGAACGAGGCGAAGATGCCGCCGAGGAAGGCGACGACCCCGTCGGGCGCGGTCGTGTCCACCTGGCCGCGGACATTCTCACGGCCGCCCGGCTTCCAGAATGCGACCGCGCCGTCGAGGTCCAGCGCGTTGATCGCGTCGAAGTACCCGGCCGCAACGCGCGCCGTCTCCTGCGCGTCGATCGCGCCCTCGTGGGCGATGCCATCGGCCTGCTCGACGTTCGTCATCCCGCTGCTCCCTGGGTCGTTGTGCGCTGCTCCGCCCAGGCTATCGCGCGATCCTCGGCGCCGACGGCAACCGCGTAGGCTGGGCTGCCGCAGATGCCCGACACGAATCGCAAGCGGGAGCTCGGCCGGGGGGAACGCGTCCTCCCTGGCGTCTGGCGCCTGCGCCTCCCGCTGCCCTGGCCCGGCGTGCCGCACTGCAACGCCTGGGCGCTCGCCGCCGGCGACGGGATCGTGCTGGTCGACACCGGGATGCACGAGCCCGGCTCGTTCGCGCACCTCGAGCGCGCGCTGGCGCAGGTCAACCTGCGGCTCGAGAACGTGCGGCTGCTCGTCTGCACGCACGCCCACTCCGACCATTACGGCCAGGCGGCGACGATCGTCGAGCGCACCGGCTGCGAGCTGTGGATGCATCCCAACCACGAGCACATGACGCGCGCCGCGCAGGACCCGGACGCCGCGCTCGAGCGCCGCATCGAGATCGCACGCCAGAGCGGCGTGCCCGAGGCGCCGCTGCGGGCCTACCAGGCGGCGCGCAAGGGCCAGGGCTACGGGATCGCCGGCATCGTCGAGCCCAGCCGCGACCTGCTCCCCGGCGTCGAGGTGCAGACCGACCTGGGCACGTGGAAGGTCGTCGAGACGCCCGGGCACGCGCCCTCGCACGTCTGCCTCTACCAGGAGGAGCGCCGCATCCTGATCTCGGGCGACCACCTGCTCGGCCGCGTCTCGCTCTACTTCGACCACGGCTGGACGCCGGATCCCGCCGGCGAGTTCCTCCACTCGCTCGGCGTGGTCGAGGACCTCGACATGCGCCTGTGCCTGTCCGGGCACGGGCGCACGTTCACCGACGTCCAGGCCCACATCACGGCCAATCGGCTGCTCGTCGCCGAGCGCCTCGAGGCGTGCCTGACGGTGCTCGGCGACCATGGGCCGATCACCGCGTTCGCCGCGATCCCGATCATCTACGGCGACGCGATCACGCCGGCCAACGCGAACTGGTGGCTGTCGGAGACGCTCTGCTACCTCGAGCACCTCGAGGCGACCGGGCGCGCCGAGCGCACCGTCGAGGACGGCGAACCCGACCGCTGGCAGCCGGCGTCCTCCTAACCTGTCTGCATGCGCATCGACGAGATCCTGCGCGAGAGCGACGACCCCGTCTTCTCGTTCGAGTTCTTCCCGCCGAAGACGCCGGAGGGGGAGAAGAACCTCTACGCGGCGGTCGCCCAGCTGCGCGGGCTCGACCCGGCGTACGTCTCGGTCACCTACGGCGCCGGGGGTTCGACGACGGGGAAGACGATCGAGATCGTCTCGCGGATCCGGCGCGAGTTCGGGATCGAGGCGATGGCGCACTTCACCTGCGTCAGCGCGACGACCGACGAGCTGCGCGGCACGCTGGACGCGATGGCCGAGCAGGGCTTCGACAACGTGCTCGCGCTGCGCGGCGACCCGCCGGCCGGCCAGGAGCAGTGGACGAAGACCGAGGGCGGCCTGGAGTACTCGCGCGAGCTCGTCGAGCTGATCCGCGGCGACTATCCGTTCTCGATCGGCGCGGCCGCGTTCCCCGAGACGCACATCCACGCCACGAGCCCCGAGGACGACCTGCGCCACCTGAAGGCCAAGGTCGACGCCGGCGTGGACTTCCTCATCACGCAGCTCTTCTTCGACAACGCCGCGTACTTCGACTTCGTCGCGCGCGCGCGGGCTATCGGCATCGAGGTGCCGATCATCCCGGGCATCCTGCCGATCACGAACGTCGCCCAGCTCCAGCGGATCACCTCGCTGTGCGGCGCCGCCATTCCCGACAGCGTGCGCCGAGAGCTCGACCTGCGGGGTGAGGACACCGAGGCGGTCGCGGAGTTCGGCGTCGCCTACGCGACGCTCCAGTGCCGCGACCTGCTGGCCGGCGGCGCGCCCGGAATCCACTTCTACACGCTGAACCGCTCGCCCGCGACGCGCGCGATCCTCAGCGCGCTGAAGCTCGCGCGGCCCTGGGTGCAGGACGCCGTGCCCGTCCCGACGCTCTAGCCTGCCTGCTCGATGTCGAGCCGCTCGGCGACCGCGGTCGTCCCGTCGGGGCGCGTCCAGTGGACGTCGACCGAGTCGTCCTTGCGGTAGGTGCCGACGCCCCAGGCGCCCAGCGCCCAGCGCCAGCCGCTGACCCTGTCCTTGCGCAGCTCGCGGCGGAAGACGAGCGCGCCGTCGCGCACCTGGTAGTCCGCGCCGGCCTGCTGGGGCACGCCGTTGACGTACACGTCGAACGGCGAGCGGACCTCTGGGGGCAGGTGCACCACGGACGTCGTCACAAGCGAGGATGATCCCAGGTCGATGGCCGAGCCCACACCCTCCCCGATCGTCGGCGCCCTGAACCGCGACGTCGGGCGCTACCACCGCTGGTCGACGCCGTCGATCCTCGAGCACCAGGAGCGCGTGGTCGACTTCTACGCCTCGGACGTGTCGATCTCGGCGGGCTTCTTCGGCACCCTCGTCGACCACACCGGTGTCTTCGGCGAGGCCGAGCGCTTCGCCGCCGCGGCCCAGGGCGCCGATCGCACGATGTTCTCCGTGCACGGGACGAGCGGCTCGAACTGGATCGTGCTGCGGATGCTCGCGCTCGAGCGCTCGGACGCGCTCGTGCTCGTCGCGCGCAACATCCATCACTCGGTGACGAACGGGCTGAAGGCCTTCGGGCTCGACTTCCGCTTCCTGCCGACGCCCTACGAGCCGCGCTTCGAGGCGCTGCTCCCGCCGAGCGTCGAGGAGATCCTCGAGGGCCTGCGTCGCTACCCCGAGGCGCTCGCCGTCATCTTCACGAGCCCGACCTACGAAGGGCTGGCGGCCAACACGAAGGCGATCAGCGCGGCGGTCCACGAGGCCAGCGACCACGCGATCGTCGTCGTCGACGAGGCCTGGGGCGGCCACCTGCGCTTCCATCCCGACCTGCCGCTGAGCGCGATGACGGCCGGGGCCGACGTGTCCGTGCAGTCGACCCACAAGCTCGCCGGCGGGCTCCAGCAGACCGGGCTCATCCACTGGCAGGAGGAGCGCGTGGACTCCGAGCTGATGGAGGAGGCTTACCGCGAGTACGTCACGACCTCGCCGAGCTACCACCTGCTCGCCAGCGCCGACGCGGCGGTGCGCACGCTGGCCGCCGAGGGCGAGGGCGCGCTCGACACCGCGATCCGCCGCACGCGCGAGCTCAAGGACGAGCTGCGGCGCCGGCTGCCCGATCTCGACCTGCTCGACGATCCGGTGTGGCTCGCCGAGATCGCCGACCACGCCGCCGGGGTCGACCTCGTCAAGACGACGCTCGGCCTCGCGCGCTACGAGCTCTCCGGCTACGACATCGCCGACGCCCTCGTCGACCGCCAGATCGTCATCGAGAAGGCGGGCGTGAACTCCATCACGCTGATCACGACCTTCCAGCTCGCGTCGAGCGCCGTCGAGGAGACGGTCGGCGCGCTCGTCGACATCCTCGGTCCCCGCGTGCGCCCGGGCGGCGCGCGCCGCAAGCCGCCGGCAAACCCGTTCCGCGCGATCGACGACCGGCCGGTGATGCACCCGTACGCCGCGCGGCGCCACGCGAAGTCGATCGGCCGCGAGGTGCCGCTGCGCGAGGCCGTCGGCAGCGTGGCCGCGGAGTCCGTCGAGGTCTATCCCCCCGGCGTGCCGCTGATCCTCGAGGGCTTCCGCGTCAGCGAGGACGCGGTCACGTATCTGCTCGCGGCGCGGGATGAAGGCGGCTCGATCGTCGCGCGGGATACGTCGCTGGCGACGTTGCGCGTGCTGTGACCTTCGGGTGGGCCGATGCTCGCGGGCCTCGTGGCGCCTGGCGCCACCCACGGTCGGGGGCAGTGCATTCGCACAGCACCCGCTCCCGCGTGCGGCGCCATGCATCCACGATCCCTCGCTCGGGTTGCTGGTGGACGGTTTCCTCGTTCGCTTGTTCGGCCTGACCCTCCTGGGCCTGACCTCACCGATGCTTCGCGCGGGGCTCCGCCCCGTGCGCCGCTAGCCTCCGGCGGCGTGGCTGGTGATGACCTTGGGTACACCGTGCGGCGCTCGGCGCGGGCGCGGCGCGTGCGGGTTCGGGTGGAGCCGGACGGTGGCGTGATCGTGACGCTGCCGCAGCGCTCGCGGGAGCGCGAGGCGGCTGCGGCGGTGCGGGAGCTGCGGCCGTGGATCGACCGCCGGCGCGCCGAGGTGGAGGTCGCGCGGGGTGCGATCGAGCGCGCGCCGGGGGGCGTGCCGCTGCTCGGCGAGCTGCTCACGCTGCGCGAGGAGCCGGGCCGCACGCGCGCACACCGCCGCGGCGGTGTGCTGCTCGTGCCGGTGGGCGATGGGGCGGCGCAGGCGATCGAACGCTGGTACCGGCGCACGGCGCGCGCCGAGCTCGGGCCGCGCGTTTCCGCGGCGACGGCGGCGCTCGGTGCCGAGTACAGCCGGATCACGATCCGCGACCAGCGCACACGCTGGGGCAGCTGCTCGCCGACGGGCGCGCTCGCATTCAACTGGCGCCTGCTGCTCGGGCCCGAGGAGGTGCTCGACTACGTCGTCTGGCACGAGGCGTGCCATCTCGTCGTCTTCGACCACTCGCGGCGCTTCTGGGACCTGCTCGAGCACCACCGGCCGGCGTACCGCGTCCCGCGCCGCTGGCTGCGCGACAACGGCGCGGCGCTGCACCTGTGACCGCGCAGGTGCGCGCCGGCGTCGTCGGCCACATCGAGTGGATCCAGTTCGCCGTCGTCCCGCGGCTTCCACGGCCCGGCGAGATCCTGCACGTGCGCGAGGCCTTCGCGCTGGCCGCGGGCGGCGGGGCCGTCGCCGCCGTCCAGCTCGCGCGGCTGGCCGGGGGCGCGCGCTTCCTGACCGCGGTCGGCGACGACGAGCACGGCGCGCGGGCGGTCGCCGAGTTGCGCGAGCGGGGCGTCGACGTGCACGCGGCGGTGCGCCCGGGCGAGCGCACGCGCCGCGGCTTCACCTACCTCGACGACGACCACGAGCGCACGATCACGATCCTCGACCCGCGGGTCGTCCCCCACGCGGACGACCCGCTTCCCTGGGCCGATCTGGGCGACCTCGACGCGATCTACTTCACCGGCGGCGACGTCGAGGCGCTGCACGCCGCGCGCGCGGCGAAGGTCCTCGTCGTCACCTCGCGCGCGCTCGACGTGCTGCGGGCGGCGGCGATCGAGGTCGACGCGATCGTCTTCAGCGCCAACGACGCGGGTGAGGCATTCGACCCCTCGGCGCTCGACCCGGCGCCGCGCATGACGTTCGGGACGCGCGGGGCCGCCGGCGGGGACTGGCACCTGAGCGGCGGCGCGGGCGGCGCCTGGGAGCCCCAGGCGCCGCCGGGCCCGCAGGTCGACGCGTACGGCTCCGGGGACAGCTTCGCCGCCGGGCTCACCTACGGGCTCGGCGCCGCGATGGAGCCGCTCGAGGCGGCTCGGCTCGGCGCGCGCTGCGGTGCGGCATGCCTGACGGGCCGCGGCCCGTACGCCGCGCAGCTTCGGGCCTGACGGGCCTCAGGCGGTGCCGTCGGTCGCGACGACCCGGCGCAGCGCGTCGTAGGCGCTCTCGCCGCTGCGCTGCGCGACGAGCGCGCGGCGCAGGCGCCCGGTGAAGGCCTCGGTCGAGCCGTCGGCGCGCACGTCGACTCCGGCGCGCACGCCGCCGCCGGCGATCTCGCCGCGCACCGCGACGATCTCGACCGGCTCGTAGTCGCGGAACAGCGCGCCCTGCGTCTCGCCGCGCTGGGCGCGGCTGGCCTCGCGCAGGCGCTCCTCCAGCGCGTCGAGCGCCTTGTCGAGAGCGTCGAAGCGCGTCTTGTCGCTGGCGCCCTCGCGGCGGATCGTCAGCGTGTAGCCGGCCACGCGCGCAGCCTACGGGGCGGCCGCGCCGGAACGGCGGGGGAGCTACGCCGCGAGGTCTCCGACGACCGCGTCGGTCGCGCCCTCGTGCGTGACGCGCAGGCGGTGGGAGATCACGGCGAAGAGGCGCTGCGCCGGGGCGTTCTCCGCGAGCATCGTCGCGGTGAAGCTGCGCACGCCGCGCGCGCGGGCGGCGTCGGCCAGGGCAAGGCCGAGCGCCGTGCCCAGGCCATGGCCCTGGAACTCGTCACCGATCACGATGGCGACCTCCGCTCGGTCGGTCCGGACGGGGTCGCGGATCCAGCGCCCGACGCCGACCAGCACGTCGGGCCGGTCTGCGAGCACGCCGACGAGCGCGTAGTGGTCGCGGCCGTCGACCTCGGTCAGGTAGCGCAGGTCGGTTCCGGTGAAGCGCGGCTTGGGCGCGAGGAAGCGCCGGTGGATCGTCTCGTCGGAGAGGCGGCCGAGCGCGGCCTCGAGCAGGGGCTTGTCACTCGGCCGGATCGGCCGGATGCGGACCTTCGTGCCGTTGTCGAGGACGATCTGCATCCCCATTGACGGTACGCGGATACCGGCGCGCGTCTGTGTCCGCCGTCACACCGCAACCGAACGTTCACAATCGACACCGGATTCCGGTGCGAGGTGTCTAGCGCCGATCGATCGGCACGTAGTCGAGCTCGCGGCCGCCCGTGTAGATCTGCCGCGGCCGCGAGATCTTCTGCTCCTTGTCGCCGACCATCTCCAGCCACTGAGCGATCCAGCCGCTCGTGCGGCCGATCGCGAACATGACCGGGAACATGGAGACGGGGAGGCCCATCGCCTCGTAGATCAGCCCGGAGTAGAAGTCGACGTTCGGGTAGAGCTTGCGCGAGACGAAGTAGTCGTCCTCGAGCGCGATCTTCTCGAGCTCGGTCGCGATGTCGAGCAGCGGGCTCTTGCCGGTGACCTCGAACACGTCGTCGGCGGCGGACTTGATGATCCGCGCGCGCGGATCGTAGTTCTTGTAGACGCGGTGGCCGAAGCCCATCAGGCGCTCGTTCCCCGCCTTCACGCCCTCGATGAACCCGGGGACGTCGTCGGTCGTCCCGATGCGCCGCAGCATCCGCAGGACCGCCTCGTTGGCCCCGCCGTGCAGCGGGCCGTAGAGCGCGCCGATGCCGGCGGCGATCGCGGAGTACGGGTCGACCTGGGAGGAGGCGACGCCGCGCACGGCACTCGTCGAGCAGTTCTGCTCGTGGTCGGCGTGCAGGATGAAGAGGATGTCGAGCGCCCGCTCCAGCCGCGGATCGGGCTGGTACTTCAGCTCGGTCATCTTGTACATCATGTTCAGGAAGTTGCCCGCGTACGCGAGGTCGTTGTCCGGGTAGACGTAGGGCTGGCCGTTGCTGTGGCGGAAGGCGAAGGCGGCGAGCGTCGGCATCTTGGCGATCAGCCGGATCGTCTGGGCGAGGCGGTTCTCCGGGTCGGAGATCTCGTTCGCGTCCGGGTAGAAGGTCGAGAGCGCGCCGACCGAGCCGAGCAGCATCCCCATCGGGTGGGCGTCGTGGCGGAAGCCCTGCATGAAGCTCTTGACGTTCTCGTGCACGAACGTGTGGATCGTGATCTGGTGCGTCCACTCGTCGAGCTGGGCCTGCGTGGGAAGCTCGCCGTTGACGAGCAGGTAGGCGACCTCGAGGTACGTCGACTGCTCGGCGAGCTGCTCGATCGGGTACCCGCGGTACTCGAGGATGCCCTTGTCGCCGTCGATGAACGTGATCGCCGATCGGCACGAAGCGGTGTTCATGAACGCCGGGTCGTACGACATCAGGCCGAAGTCGTCGTCGTCGATCCTGATCGACCGCAGGTCGATCCCGCGGATCGTCCCGTCGGTGATCGGCAGCTCGTAGGTGCGGCCGGTCCGGTTGTCGGTGACCGTCAGCGTCTCCGCCGCCCCGCCCACCGCGCCGTCGCCACTGCTCTGGGTCTCGGTGCTCATACGCTCTCCTGGATCGCTGCTCGCTCTGCCCTCATCCTACGACCGCGACGCAGCGGGCCTGCGCCTCAGCGCCGGCGCCAGAGCTTGCGAAAGCGCCCGGCGTCGGGCTGGGCCTCGTAGACCGGCCCGCCCGCGCTGTCGCGCTCCGGCAGGGCCGCGGCGGCCTGTGCGTCGATCGTGAGCGTCACCGCGCGCTCGGCGAGCCGCGCGATCTCGGGCGCGTCGACCCACCGCTGCCCGTTCGGGGTGTCGATCACGATGCCGTCGAAGATCTGCTCGGCCTCGTTTGCGAGCACCTCGCGCACCGTCCCGACGACCACGCCGTCGGAGGAGCGGACGGGCGTCCCGGTGGCCAGGACGTTGTAGGAGACGGCGTAGCCGTCGTCGCTCATCAGTTGAGGACGTAGATGATCAGGGTGCCGCAGGCGAGGGCGAACACGACCGAGGTCGCGATCAGCGCGCTGCCGGCTCCGCGGCTCTCGGCGAAGCTCGGCGTGCGCATGCCGACCAGCCCGATGATCACGGCGTACACGCCGAACAGCACGCCGAGGATGTAGAACGGCGTCTCGCTGCGGTGGGCGGCCTCGGCGGCCAGCACGAAGAATGCGTCGACCATGGGCGCGGAACCTACAGGGCGGC
>Ga0208851_1000293_pt1 | contig 22993 bp, 20 predicted proteins | sample NGESurshal092012_FD_184481 | JGI IMG/M metagenome (GOLD analysis project Ga0208851, IMG submission 184481) | Arctic peat soil microbial communities from Barrow, Alaska - NGEE Surface sample 415-2 shallow-092012 (SPAdes) | ecosystem: Environmental > Terrestrial > Soil > Wetlands > Peat ... | reverse complement strand
CTTGCGCCGGCCGCCCACGTACAGGGCGAAATTGACCGCGCAGTGCTCCATGGGGAGGGCGCGGCTCCGGGCGGCGTAGCGCGGGGAGAAGAGGCTCCCAAGCAGAAAGATGACCACCGCGCTCACGTGGCCGCAGCCGACGTCGGCGTAGTACCAGCGATAGGCGCCGGCCCGGTCGGGCAAGGGAGCGAGCGCGTTCACGCCCGGGCCTCCAGATCCGCAGAGACCTGCATCGCGGCGAAGCGACCGGAGAGCATCACCATCGGCACGCCGCCGCCCGGGTGGGTGCCGCCGCCCGCATAGACCAGGCCCGGTGCTGCGTGCGAGCGGGGACGGCGGAACGGGCCGAAGCGCCCGTGCGGGAGGAACCCGTACAGTGAGCCGCCGGGCGCGCCCTGCCGCTGGAAGTCCACCGGCGTGCGCTCGCCGAGGACCCGGAGCTTCCCGCGAAGCGACGGATCGAGCGCCTCGACGACGGACAGGCAGCGCGCGCGCAGCGCCTCCACGTGGGGAAGAAAGGCCTCACCCATCGCCGGCACGTTGGCCATGACGAAGAGCCCGCTGGTCCCGGGAGTGGCCATCCCCGGGTCGCTCGCCACGGGGTGACAGACGTAAACACTCGGATCGAACGGAACGCGGCCGGAGAAGATCTCCTCGAACTCCCGCCGGTAGTCCCGGGAGAAGGCCACGGTGTGGTGGAGGAGCCGCGAGCGCACCCCTGCCTCGAGCAGCAGCACGTAGCCGGACATCGCCAGGGGACCCGCCGACACCCCGGAGGCCCCGAGCGGATCGGCGTTGACCACCACCGCGTCCACCGGCCCCTCGTCGCCCACCGGCCCCACCCGCCAGCGGCTCCCGGCCTGCTTCCAGGCGCCGCGGGTTCCAAGACGGACGTCCACCCCGAGCCGGCGCACCGCCTGCTCCAGCGCCGCCACCAGCGCGCCCATCCCGCCCTCGACGTGGTGCACGCCCTCCACCTTCTCCAGATGGGGGATGAGGGCGAACGCCGCGCTCGCCTCGTACGGGGAGGCCCCGGTGTAGGTCGCGAACCTGCCGACGAACTGCTGCATCCGCGCGGTCCGGAAGTGCCTGGCTGCGAGCGCGTGCAGGGTGGACATCTGCATCCCCTGGAGCACCGCGGAGGGTCCACGCCGGATCACGCGGCCGAAGAACCCGGCCACGCCCTCGAACGGCGCCTCGAGGTATGGCTCCCCCGCCGCCCGGTGGATGGCCGCGGCGGCCCCATAGAAGCTCTCCACCCCGCGGCCCTCGCCGGGAGACATGGCCTCCACCGATTCGCGGGTGCGCGCGGTGTCCGGGTGGGCGACGAAGCCGGTTCCATCCTCCCAGCGGTACTCGCACTGGGGAGAGAGGGTCACGAATCGAGGGAGCAGCGGCTCGGCGTCGAGCGCCGCGAACGTCTCGCGCACCAGACCTGGCATGGTGAGGAGCGTCGGCCCGGTGTCGAGCACGGTGCTGCCCGCCACGAGCTGCTGGGCCTTGCCGCCCAGCCGCGGCTCCTGCTCGTAGAGGGTCACCCTTGCCCCCGAGCGGGCGAGGAGGCCCGCGGCCACCAGCCCGCCGATGCCCCCTCCCACCACCGCGATCTGCGCCGGGCGGGTCATGACGCCTGCCTCGGCAGGAGCGGAACCGGGGGGACGTCCGGCGGCGCCGGGAGCACGGTGCGCGGTCGGAGGAGTGTCGCCGCGGCGTACGCCAGCTTGGCGTTGAACGGCACGTGGGCCCGGGCGGCGAAGACGTCATGCCCCCGCGCCTCGATGTCGCCCAGGATGCCGCCGTAGATGGCCCCCATCAGCTTGACCATCCGCTGCGTGCCGAACCCGGTCAGCCAGGGCACGCCGGCGGCGGCGCGGGCGTAGTACGCGCGCGCCCGGGCGATCTGGCAGCGCATGAAGGCCCGCCAGCGGTCGTCCACGACGCCACGGGCGAGATCGTCCCGGGACAGCCCGAAGGCTGCCAGCTCGTCCTCGGGCAGGTACACCCGGCCGCGGGCGAGGTCCTCGCGCACGTCGCGCAGGATGTTGGTCAGCTGCATCGCCCGGCCGAGGTCTGCCGCCGCCACGGGGGCCTGCGGGTCCGACGTGCCCAGCACCGGCGCCATCATCAGCCCCACCGTCCCCGCGACCCGGTAGCAATACAGCTCGAGATCGGCGAACGACTGGTAGCGGTGGCCGGCAACGTCCATCTCCATCCCGGAGACCAGGTCCTGGAACGGCTGCTCGGGAACGCCGAAGCGCTGGATGGTGTCGCGAAGGGCGGCGAGCTCCGCCTCGTCCCAGGCGCCGTCGGCCAGCGCTCCCACCGCGCGCTCGCCCACCGGGCCTCGGCTCGGGTCGGCGAGCGGCGGCGAATCCACGTAGAGCCGGGCGATGAGCGCCCGCGCGCGGGCGAGCCGGTGCTCGAGCGGCTCGGTCCCGCCGTCCCCGTGGTCCACCAGGTCGTCGAGCCTCCGGCAGAATGCGTAGAGCGCGAACGCCGCACGCCGCCGCGCCCCGAAGAGCAGCATCGAGGCGAAGGAGAAGCTCCGGGCGTGACGCCGGGTCACGCCCTTCGCGGTCCGGTAGCCCTGGCGCACCAGCGCGTTCACGCCGCCGCCTCCGGGGCGAGCACCGGGGCCGGGGCCAGCGTCGCGCCCAGCGCCGCCGCCTCGCGTCGCATCCGCTGGACGACCAGCTCGGCGGAGAGCATCACCGTGGGCAGCCCCGTGCCCGGCTGGGTAGACGCCCCGACGAAGAACAGGTTCCGGACGGTGGGGTCCTGGTTGGCCGGACGGAACGGGCCGATCTGGAAGAAGTGGTGGCTCAGACCGAAGGCGCTGCCGTGCTCGAGCGAGAAGCGGCTGGCCCAGTCGTTTGGGGTGAAGACCCGCTCGGTGACGATGTGGCGCTCGAGGTCCAGCCCCTCCTCGCGCAGCCGGGTGAAGACCTGGGCCCGGACCTTCGGCCCGAGCTGTGCCCAGTCGATGGACGGGTGCTGCCGCGGCACGGGGACCAGCACGTACAGGCCGTCCCGTCCGGCCGGGGCGAGCGAAGGGTCGGTGCGATTGGCCACCGCGACGTAGAAGCTCGGATCCGCCGGCACGCGGAAGCGCTCGAAGATGTCCTCGAAGGAGCCCCGGTAATCGCCACCGAAGAAGACGTTGTGGTGGCCCAGCTCCGGCACCTGCCGGTCGAGCCCGAGGTACATCATGTACCCGCTGGAGGTGTACCTGAGCTTGCGCGCGCGCTTGAGGCGGGTCACCTCAGGGTCGATGAGGTTCCGGTAGGCCCAGGGCAGGTCGGCGTTGCAGAGGACCAGGTCCGCGCTCACCTCGGTGCCGTCCTCGAGCTTCACCCCGGTGGCTCGCTTTCCCTCGAAGCTGATGGACTTCACCGCGGTGCGGTAGGCGATGTGCACGCCCACGTCCTTCGCCAGCCTCTCCAGCGCGAGTGGCAGCGCGTGCAGACCACCCTCGGGGAACCAGATGCCGACGCCCAGCTCGCTGAACGGGAGCAGGCCGTAGACCGCCGGGCTCTCGTACGGCGAGATGCCCAGGTACATCGTCTGGAAGGTCACCGCCGCCCGGAGCCGGTCGTCGCGGAAGAACTCGCTCGCCACCGAGTAGAGCCGCCGGTGGGCGCGCACCCGGAAGATGCCGCGCAGGCTGGCCGGGGTGAGGAACTGCCCGAGGTGGTCGAAGTTCCGCCCGACGAACTGGTCCAGGCTGGTCCGGTACTGCACCCGTCCGAGCGCGAGGAAGCGGAGGAACCGTGCGAAGCTCCCCGGCTCGATGCGCTCCAGCTCCTCGCCCATCCGGGTGAGCTCGGAGGTGAAGGTCAGCCGGGCGCCATCGCGGAAGCGGATCTCGTAGTTCGGGTCGCAGCGGTGCAGCTTGAGGTACGTCGCCATCGACCGGCCGAGGTCTCGGAACGTGCGCTCCACCACCTCGGGCATGAGGAGGATGGTGGGGCCCATGTCGAAGGTGTAGCCGCCCTCCTGGAGCTGCGCGCAGCGGCCACCCGGCGCGGGGGTCTGCTCGAACACCTGCACGTCCAGCCCCGCATGGGCCAAGCGGGCGGCCGCGGCGAGCCCGCCCACCCCTGCACCGATGACCACCGCCGAGAGTCGCCGTGCCATGCCGAGCTCAGGAACGACGTTGGGACATGGTGAGGACGAGCGAGTCCAGCAGGTCCCGGAACCCGCCGGCATGGGGAAGCGTGGCCAGCGCCCGCCGGGCGGAGCGGGTGGCGCGCTCGATGAGCCGCTCGGTGGCCGCGACGCCGCCGTGGGCCGTCACCAGGTTCCGCGCGCGGGCGAGCGCCACCGGGTCTTCGGGAGGAGCGCGCCACAAGGCGTCCATCTCGGCCCGCACCGCCTGTGGCGCGCGGGTGTACGCGGCGAGCACGGGGAAGGTGCGCTTGCCCTGCAGGAAGTCCCCGTCAGTGCTCTTCCCCGCGACGTGTGAATCGCCGAAGAGGCCGATCAGGTCGTCCCGGAGCTGGTAGGCGAGCCCGACGTGACGGCCCACGCGGTCCAGCGCCGTGGCGAGCGACCGGGGGGCCCCGGCGAGCATCGCGCCGCACACCAGCGGGGCCACGAACCCGTAGCGCGCTGTCTTGAGGTGGGCGACCCGGAGCGTCTGGAAGAGCGTCACCTCGGAGAGCGGGGCCCGCGTCAGGTCGATGTCCAGGAACTGCCCGGCCGCGGTGTGCCTGCAGATACCCAGGTAGTAGCGCACCGCGCGCGAGCCACCAGGAAGCCCTGCCCCGAGCATCGCCTCGATGGAGCGGGCGAAGAGATGGTCGCCCACCACCACCGCCAGGTCCTCGCCCAGCCGCCCATCTCCGAGCACCCGGTGAAGCGCGGGTCTGCCACGGCGGCGCTCGGCCCGGTCGGCCACGTCATCGTGGATCAGCAGGAAGGTGTGGAGGAGTTCGAACCCCGCGGCGAACGTCCAGAGGCCGTCGGGCACCTCGCCGTGGTCCGCCCCCATGCCGTGACCGATGGCCACCAGCGCCGGCCGCAACCGCTTGGCGGGCCTGAGCGCGTATTCTCGGGTGCGGATCAACGCTTCACTCCACCGCGGGTCGATGCTCTGCTCGTCGGGAAGCTCGAGCAGCTCCGCCAGCCGCCGCTCGACGTCGGTCTGGAGGTGTCGCAGCCAGACGAGCGCCGCGTCGGACGGTTGGGTGAGAGCGAGGGCCATCGGGTCCCTTCCCTTCGAGGGTCGTCTGGATTAAGGCTTTGTAGAATCTTCGTCAACACGATGTGCAGGCTTTGTCCATGGAGACGAGTCCGCGGTGTTTGTGAGCGCTCCGATGCTGGCATGGGTCCTGGTCGGCGTGATGCTGGTGGGCGGAGCAATCCCCGAGCGCGGCGGCTGGGATGCAGAGCTCCGCGACTCGTCCAACGCCCCGGTGTCGCTCTCGCGCTGGCGGGGCCGACCGACGATCTTCTTCTTCGAGGACAAGGGCTCGACCGAGCAGAACGTGACGCTCAAGCGGGAGATCTTCGCCCGGGCGAAGGCGCTGGGGCTGATCGGCAAGGCCAACGTGCTCGGCGTGGCGAACCTGCACGGATTGGACTGGTTCCCGGTGAAGCTCTTTGCCCTCTCTGCCGTGCGGGAGGCAGAGCGGAAGGACAGCGTCCCGGTGCTGGTCGACTGGAACTGCACGCTCTGCGCTCCGCCCTGGAGCCTCCCGCCCGCGGCGTCGTCGGTGGTGCTGCTCGACGCCCAGGGGCAGCTGGTGCACGCCTGGAGCGGACCGCTCGGCCGGCGGGAGATCGACGAGTTCTTCGCCCAGCTGGCGGAGCTGCTGGACGTGCACGTCGGCCCGCCGACCTGATCCGCAATCGCGGGGTGCTCCCGGACGTCTCCCCTGTCGATGGGACTGCTGCACGGACTGTTTCTGCTGGTGGTGGGTGCGCTCGGGGCCGAGACGCTGGTCTCGCGGGACCGGCGGGGGGCGCGCATGGTCAGCGAGCTCGAGCCTTACAAGGGCTGGATCGGCGTGGCCAGCGCTTTGGTTGGCGCCTGGCGGCTGTTCTGGGCCCTGCTCGAGCTGCCGGTCCTCCGCTGGTTCAACCACTGGCTCCTGCGCGCGGTGGACGGGGCGCTTCTCCTGTCGCTCGGCCTGGTCCTCGGCGTGGCCATCTTCCGGACCTGGATGCGGAGCCCCACCGCGCAGTCCACCGTGGACGGGTGGACGCGCAAGCTCCAGCCCTACCGCGAGAAGCTCGGCGTGACAGCCATGGTGCTCGGGGCTTTCCTCGTGCTCCGCGCGATCTTCTGACCGTTCCGAGCCGGCGCCCGCGCCGGCGGGATGAAGCGCGACGTCGGGCTGGTTAGCATCCAGGCCGCTCCATGCTCGTGCTCCGCATCGCGCTGTTCCTGGCCATCGTCCTGGTGGTGGTGGTCGGGGGACACGTGTACCTGTACCGGCGGCTCTTCCGGGACACGACGGACGACCGCCGCATTCGCCGCGCCGGCGCCATCGCGCTCGCCTTCGCCGGTGCCTCGCTCTTCCTCGCCCGCGCGGTGTTCTCCCGCGTTCACACCCCCTGGGGAGACGCCCTCGCCTTCGCGGCGTGGTGCTGGATGGGGGTGGGGCTGTACCTGGGCATGTCGCTCGCGGTCTTCCACGTCTGGCGGAGGGTGGCGGTGTGGCGCCGGCGACGGAGTGGTGGGGCGGATGTCTCGACCGAGCGGCGGCAGTTCCTTGCCCGCGCTGCGGTGGGCGGGGCCGGGCTCGTGGCCGCCGGGTTCAGCACCTACGGCATCCGCCGGGCCTTCGCCCCTCCGGTCATCGACGAGTTCGCCGTCCGGCTGCCCCGCCTGCACCCCGCCTTCGACGGGCTGCGCATCGTGCAGGTCAGCGACATCCACATCGGAGACGTGCTCGGCCGTGACTTCCTGAAGGACATGGTCCAGCGCTGCAATGCGCTCCAGCCCGACCTGGTGGCGGTGACCGGCGACCTGGTGGACGGGCGTATCGACCAGATCGGCTCCACCATCGCCGAACTCCAGGGCCTGCGCTCGCGGTTCGGCACCTACTTCATCACCGGGAACCACGAGTTCTACTCGGGTGACGTCCCCTGGTGCGCGGCGCTGGGGCAGATGGGCCTGACCGTGCTGCGCAACCGGACGGTCACGCTCCGTGACGGCGACGCCCGGCTCGACCTGGTGGGCGTGGACGATTACGGGCAGCGCGAGCAGCCGCGGGGATGGGACCTGGGCACGGCGCTCGCCGGACGGAACCCGGAGCACCCGGCGGTGCTACTCGCCCACCAGCCGCGCGAGGTGGAGAAGGCGCTCGACGCGGGCATCGGCCTTCAGCTCTCCGGGCACACCCACGGCGGGCAGCTGTTCCCCATCACCGGTCTGGTCTCGGCGCTGTGGACGTACTCGGCCGGGCTTTACGGGGTGGGCGCCGGGCACGTGTACGTGCACCGCGGCACGGGCTTCTGGGGGCCTCCGATGCGCATCGGCAGCCCACCGGAGATCGCCGCGATCACGCTGACCGTCTGAGTCCCCTCACCGCGCCGGCGTCGGCCGTGGAGCGATGACTTTCACCACCGCGGTGGAGCCGGGGATGCGCTCGCCCTGCATCGGCTCGGCACGGCCGCCCAGGTGCTCGGCAAGGAACGCCTCGGACCGCGCGTTGAAGTCCATGGCGTTCTCCGGGCGGGCAAAGCCGTGACCCTCGTCGGCGTAGACCACGTACGTGACGCCCACCCCGCGCTTCTCGAGTGCGGCCACGATCTGCTCGGACTCGGCCTGCTTCACCCGCGGATCGTTCGCCCCCTGTCCGATGAGCAGCGGCATCCGGATCCTGTCCGCGGAGAAGAGGGGGGACTCCGACTCGAGCAGCGCCCTGTCCGCCGGGTCGTCGGGGTTGCCGATGCGGCGGTCGAACATCGCCCGCATTGGCTTCCAGTACGGAGGAATGGACTTCAGGAGCGTGAACAGGTTCGACGGACCCACGATGTCCACCCCGCAGCGGAACGCCTCGGGGGTGAACGCTGCGGCGGCCAGCGTGGCGTACCCGCCGTAGCTCCCGCCCATGATGGCGACCCGCCCCTTGTCGGCGACGCCCTCCTTCACGGCCCAGTCCACCGCGTCGAGCAGGTCGGTCTGCATGGCCTTGCCCCACTGGCGGTTGCCGGCGTTCATGAACGTCCGCCCGTAGCCGGTGCTCGCGCGGAAGTTGACCTGAAGGACGGAGTAGCCCCGGTCGGCGAGCCACTGGACGTAGGGGTTCAGCTCCCAGTGGTCACGCCCCCACGGCCCCCCGTGGACGAACAGGACCATCGGGCCGGGCACGGTCGCTCCCCCGGGCCGAGTGAGGTATCCGTGGAGGACGAGCCCGTCGCGGGCGGGGAACTCCACGGGCTTCATCTCCGGGAGGGCGGCCGACTCGAGCTTCGGCCGGTCGGCGAAGAGGAACTTGCCCTGGAGCGAGGTCCGGTCGAAGGAGAAGAAGCGCGTGGGCCCCTGCGCGTCATGGAATGCGACGATCCAGGTGCGGTCTGTCTGGTCGCGCGAGACGACCTCGGGGAAGCCGCGGGCGAGGTGCGGGAAGACGTCGAAGTCCTTCTTCACCGTGGGATCGAGCAGCGTCCACGCCGGAAGGCCGGGCTCGAACACCACGCCTTGGACGATGTGCCGGGTCGGATGCACCCAGACGTCGGACGGATCCACCACGGGGTTGAAGGCGAGCACCTTCTCGGGACCTCCGGCGAGGGGGCGCTGCACCACGCGGCCGGTCTCCGCACCCGCGCTGGTCACGTAGAGCACGCTCCGACCGTCCGCCGTCAGGTCGAGCAGCTCCAGTCGGTCGTCCGGACCCACGCGGGTGAGCGTGCGCCAGGCGCCCTTCGCCGAGTCACGGACGAGGATCTCCTGTCCCCCGTCCGGGCGGGAGGCGACGGCCGCCTTGATCAGGAGATCGTCGGTGGCGGCCCAGTCGGTGACCGCCCCGGGATTCCGGGTGTCCAGCATCACCGCGCCGGTCCGGAGGTCCACCCGGTACACGTCCATCCTGGCGCGATCCTGCAGGTTCATCTGGACCAGGATCTCGTTCCGGCGGCGCGGGCTGTCGGCGACGATCTCCGCCCGGACGCCCTCGAACGGGGTGAGGTCACGGACCTGCTTCGACGCGAGGTCCACGCCGTAGATGTGCCAGTTCTCGTCGCCCCTGGAGTCCTGGCTGTAGAGAACGGTCACGCTGTCCTGGCCCCACCGGAACCGGCGGATGGGCCGTTGCCGATCTGCGCTCACCGCGGCGGCGTCGTCCTTCCCGAGCACCTGGACCCAGACCTGGAGCACGCCCTTGTCGGGCTGGAGCCAGGCGAGCCGCTTGCCGTCGGGCGAGATCCGCGGCCCGGTGCGCTCCGGGTTCCCGAAGAGCACCTCGCGCGGGATGAGCGGCACCTCCGCATGCGCCGCGGCGGTCAGGAGCAGGACGAGGACGGTGAGCCGGCGCGCGGGGAAGCGGGTCATGGAGTCCCCGGTTCTAGCGCAAGCCTGTCCGGTTGCACCGGCGGTCCGGTGTCGTCTAGGCACGCGTCCGGATGCGCGCGCAGCCCCGACCAAGGTGCGGCTGGGTCACCGAGGAGCCGCTCTACATCCGCTACCACGACGAGGAGTGGGGTCGACCGGTCCACGACGACCGGACGCTCTTCGAGTTCCTGGTGCTGGAGGGAGCGCAGGCCGGCCTCTCGTGGTGGACGGTGCTGCAGAAGCGCGAGGGCTACCGGAAGGCGTTCGCCGGGTTCGATCCGCGTCGCGTCGCCCGGTTCCGGCCGGCACGGCTCCAGACGCTGCTGCTCGACCCCGGGATCGTCCGCAACCGCGCCAAGGTGGCCTCGGCCGTGGAGAACGCGCGGGCGTTCCTTCGGGTGCAGCGCGAGCACGGCTCCTTCGATGCGTTCGCCTGGACGTTCGTCGGAGGAAAGCCCATCCGTCGACACCCCCGCTCACCGAAGGACGTGCCGGCGACGACGCGCGAGTCGGACGCGTTCAGCGCCGCGTTGCGGGCGCGGGGGTTCCGCTTCGTGGGCCCCACCATCTGCTACGCCTTCATGCAGGCCTGCGGGCTGGTGAACGACCACGTGCAGGGGTGCTTCCTGGCCGCGCGTCGTTGAGCCGCGCGAGGAACTCGACGGCCTGGGACTCGGCCCAGAAGCGCGGGCGGAACAGGCTCCCGGCGAGGAAGCCCACGTGTCCGCCTCCCGCAGTCCGGAGCAGCTGGACCCAGGGCCCCGCCGACGCCACGGGCAACGTCTCGACCGGAATCATCGGGTCGTCCTCGGCGCTGATGCAGAGCACCGGCCGGCGGATGCGCTCGAGCAGCGGGCCGGAGGAGGCCCGCGCGTAGTAATCGTCTGCGTCCCGGTACCCGTTGCTCGGCGCGGTGAACGCGTCGTCGAAGGCACGGAGCGTTCGCGCCCGGCGCACCCCCTCGGCGGACAGCCCCGATGCGGGATGCTCGCGCAGCTTCCCGAGCGCCTTCTGCCTCAGCGTCCCGAGGAACACCCGCCGGTAGAGGGCGCCCCCGCTCCAGGGCGCATCGAGCGCGCGCGCACAGGCCGCGAGGTCGAACGGCGTGCTCACCGCCACCGCGGCATCGACGGGCGAGTCCTCTCCGGTCTCGGCAAGGAGCTTGAGCAGGGCGTTCGCGCCGAGCGAGAAGCCGATGGCGAACAGCGGGCCGACGATGCCCGCCTCGCGGATCCGGCGAGCCACGAAGCGGGGATCCTCGGTCTCCCCCGAGCAGTACGAGCGCAGCGCGCGGTTCGGCTCTCCGCTGCAGCTGCGCCAGGCCATGGCCACGGCGCCCCACCCGCGGCGGGCAATCTCGTTCAGCGTGGCCCGTACGTAGCCCGACCCCGGACTGCCCTCGAGCCCGTGCAGGACCAGCACCAGTGGAGCCTCCGGCGGCGCGGCCACCCAGTCCAGGTCCAGGAAGTCTCCGTCATGCGTGTCCACGCGCTCGCGACGCACCGGTGGTGGGCGAGGCCGGCGGAGCAGGTGGGCGAGGAGTGTCTGCCGCTGGGGACCTGAGGCGCCCCGCGCAGGCCGGAAAGGCTCGGTGGGTGTGAAGACGGCGCTCGCGGGACCGCCCATCAGCGCTGCTCTGGTACCCGCTCGCCCGGCGCCAGCAGCTGCCCGGACGGCGACACCGCGCCCGCGTCCACGGCCTGCACCGACTCGAGCGCTCCTGCGACGGCGGACACCTCGCTGGAGAGCGTGTCCAGGCTCAGGCGAAGTCGCTCTGCCGCGGCGTGCTCCTGGCCCGCCTCTGCGGTGGAGCGGACGGCGAGCACCTGGGTGTGGAGGCCCTCCAGCGTGTAGAGCAGCCGGGTGCGCTCCGCCTCCAGCCGGGAGGCGGCGGTGAGGAGCGAGGTCCGCTGGCTGCGCTGCTGCTCGAGGGCCTGGAGCGCCTGGCCGAGCCGCTCGCGCGTCACCCCGTCCTGCTCGGCGGTGAGCCGCCGCTGCAGCGAGTCGCGCTCGGACTGGAGCCGTGCGTCGTCCTCGGGCCGGGCGAGGGCACGGATCTCCCCCTCCCGTCGCTCGAGCGCGTGAATGCCATCGCGGAGGGCCTGGACCGCCTCGTCGGGCTTCTGGACGATCTCGCGGAGCACCGCGGGGGCCGAACGGATGTCCGCCAGCAGCTGATCGCAGAGCTCGTCCACCCGGGCGAGCCGCGCGTCGACGCCGGCCTCCTCCACGCGGGTGACCTCTCCCTCGACCTCCGGACCGCGCTTTCCGACGAGCCGCCTGAAGCCCTCGAAGACCATCCAGAGGACGACGAAGAGGAGCCAGTAAGGAGCGCCTTCCACGACCGCGGTGGTGAGGACGGTCGCGCCAACGAGGAGGACGGCCCCACTCTTCGGGCTGCGGCGGCGCGCGGCCCGGCGGCCGGAACGGCGTTCCCGCCGCTCCTCACGACGCGCCTGCCGACGCGCGCGCCGGTCGTCCTCGGCCGCCAGGGCCCGCCGCATCCTCCGTACATCCGCCTCGAAATCGCTCACGTCCGCGTCCTCGCCCGGGAAACGCCCGAATCTGCCGGTCCCGGAGCCCGCGCGCCACCCTTCCGCGTCCGCTTTTCCGGCTCAGTGCACGTGCCGGTGGTGCCCGTCCGAGACGTGCGCGTGGGCGTGGGTCAGTGTGACGTGGCGGTGGGGGTGCGCGTGCGGCCGCGCCGGATCGACGCCGTCCGGGTGGGGATGCTGGTGGTGGACGTCGTGGACGTGCCGGTGGCTGTGCTCGAGGGCGTCGTGGGTGTGCTCGTGGCCGTGCCGCTCCCGGACGAGGATGGCCACGCCGCCGATCATCACCGCCCCCGCCGCGAGCTGGAGGCCCCCCAGGCGCTCTCCGAGGACCGGCACCGAGAGCAGAGCGCCGGCGAAGGGCGCGGTGGCGAAGAACGCGGCCTCCCGCGCGGCGCCGAGCAGCCGGAGCGCGAAGGCATCGAGCAGCACGCTGGCCCCGTAGGCGAGCGCTCCGAGGACCAGCGCCGTGGCGGCGACGCGGAACGCCGGGAAGCGATCGCCGAGCGCGAAGGCGAGCGCCACCATCCCGGAGCCCGCGCCGAGCGTCTTGGCGATGACGAGCTGCCAGGGGTCCTTCGCGGCGAGCCCCTGGGTGAGGTTGTTGTCCAGAGCCCAGGCGGCGCACGCGGTGGCGAGCAGGAGGACGCCGCTGAGCCGGCTCGCGCCCGCGCCCGCGCCGGGCACCGCCAGCAAGCAGGCGCCCAGGAAGACCAGGCCCGCGCCCAGGGCCGCCGGGCGACCGAGGTGTTCGCGGAACACGGTGATGGCGACCAGCACGGTGAGCGGCCCCTCGAGGTTGAGCAGCAGCGCGCCGCTCACCCCGGAGACCGTCCGAAGCCCATTCACCAAGGCGAGCGGGCCCACGACGCCGCCGAGGGCGACGATGGCCAGCACCCGCGGCACGTCCGCGCGACCGAGCCCCGCCTCGACGATGCGCTGCCGAGCGAGGAGGCGGACCGTCCCCACCGCGAGGCCGCCCCCCAGGTAGAGAAGCCCGGCGAGCAGCGTGGGAGCGACCTCGGGGAGAAGCTGCTTGGTGATCGGAACGCTGGCGCCGAACAGGATCGCCGACAGCAGCCCGGCGGCGGCGCCGAGGAGCTGGGGACGTTCGGAGTCGGCCATGTTCGAAGCCACGAGAGGAAGCATACGTCCCGCGGGCCCGGCAGACGGAGGCTCCCCGAGGACGGCAGCAAGGGCTCGACCTGGCTCCGACGGGCGCTTCCGGAGCTGCCCTGACACTCGGGCCTCGACGTCTCGACTGCGCCGCGCCGGCAGGAGGCGAGGTCGCTCCGCTCTCAGCCCCTGCGGAGCCTCCGCGCGCGCCCGAGCCGGACTCCGTCGCCCCTGCTCCGTCGAGGCGCCGCGGGCCCGATCGGATCCGGGCACACCGACCGGAGCCGGCACCTGCGGCACTCCGCGCCACTCCACACCGACTCGTACAGCGCCGTCACCCGGTCGATGGTGTCGAAGTCCTCGGTGACGAACCCCAGCTCGAAGTTCCTCCCGTCCGGGTGCTTCGCCCCCAGCCCGGCTCCGGTGAGGTTCGCGCTGCCCAGGTACAGCCACGCTCCGTCCACCCGGACGCACTTGAAATGGACGCGGGGGCAGATCTTCAGCTGCAGCCCGCCCCGGACCAGCGTGGTCGAGCGGTCGAACGCGGCGCGAAAGGGACGGCTCGGAAGCTCGGCATGCAGGAGCCGCAGCTCCACGCCCCGTCGGGCGAGCGCGCGGAAGAGCCCGAGCACCGGCGCGAACTTCCCCCCCTGCTCGATCATCATCGCCTTCACGTTGGCGGTGGCGATCCACACCGATTCGCGAGCACCGGCCATCTTCTCCAGCACCACCGTGCGGTAGAGCTCCGCTCCGGAGAGCAGCTCGGCGGCGATGGCGCGGGGCGGCGACGTGGCGCCCTCGCTAGCACGAAAAGGCGTACGCTCGTGCGCCGTGGAGCTCGCCGTGGCACCTCACCCGCTGCTCGCGCTGCGCGCCTTCGTCACGCAGTTTCCCGAGCCGCTGGGGAGGCTTCCGAAGGATGCGTACCGCGACCTGCTCGCTCCCGGCGCACGCGGACCGGTGCAGGGCTCGGAGGAGGTGCGGGGACCCATCCGCGATCTGCTTCGTCACGGCGGCTACAAGCCGACGGGTCGGGGAAAGCCCGCCTCCGAGTATCTGGTCCGCGCCGCCGCGGAGGGAAAGCTCGGTCCCATCAACCCGGCGGTGGACGTGGGCAACGCGGTCTCGCTCCACTCCGGCCTGCCGATCAGCGTGGTGGACGTGGATCGCCTGCGTGCCCCGGTGCGGGTGGCGGTCGCGCCGCCGGGCGCGCGGTACGTCTTCAACGCCGCCGGCCAGGAGATCGACCTCGAAGGGCTGCTCTGCCTCTTCGACGCCGAGGGGCCCTGCGCCAACGCGGTGAAGGACTCGGCGCGGACCAAGACCTCGGACAGCACGACCACCACGCTGACCCTGGTCTGGGGCGCCAGCGCCGCGGCCAACCGCGTGGACGAGGCAGTCGGCTGGGCCTGGGAGCTGCTCGGCCGGGTCGGGGCGACGGTGGACCGGGTCGAGCTGACCGCGGGCTAGGACATCTCGCTCAGCTCGACGACCCGGGTGTCCTTGAAGCGCCGCTCGAGCGCAGTGAGGACCGCCCCTTCTCGCGCCGCAACCCGGAACAGCGTGGCGTCGAGCAGCTCGATGCGCATCCGGAGCTCACCCTGGGTACCGCCCGCGTGGGGCAGATGCCCCCAGCCGTCGAGTCGAACGTCCACGGGGGTCTTCAGCAGGCTCGCCAGGCCCGTGAGCTGCTCCCAGCTGAGCTCGAGCCCGAACCTGCGAGAAGAAGCCTGGGACTCCAGATCCTTGAGCCCCGCCGGCCAGGCCGTGCTCACGTCGTCCGGCGTCTCGATGTAGCGGAGCGTCCACCGGAGTCGCGACGCGGGCGGATCCGCGAGCTGAAGAATCTCGGCGAGGCTCCCGCCCAGCTTGCCCTGCGCATCGGTGTCGAAGATCTCCAGGGCGCGCATCGGGTCGAACCCGGAGGTTACGCGGAAACGGCTCACCGTCCGCGCTGACGGAGTGGTCCACTGAACGCATACCTGCGCGCACCTACCGAAAGCACACCGTGCGACGAGCTCAGAAGTAGACCGCGGCGCGCACGTACACGCTGCGACCCGGCGCCCAGTGGCTCCCGTTGAAGCCGTTGTACAGCCGGTAGGCGTAGGTGGCGTCGAACAGGTTGATGACGTCGATGGCCAGCATGGGCCGGAGCGGGAGGTTCCGGAAGTCGTGGGAAAGCGTGAGGTCCACCCGGCCCCAGGCCGGAACGTGGCTCGCGTTGTCAGCGCCGGTCCGCAGCCCGCTGGCGAACGCGAACAGCGTCGACACCAGCGTGTCTCCCTCGCGGTACGCCAGCCCGACGTTCCCGGTCCAGGTCTGAGCGTGGTCCAGGGTCTGCCAGTTCGGGTCGTGGAGCTGGGCGTCGGTGAAGAGGTACTTGGCGCTCGAGATGCCCCGGCCCTGTGCGGTGCCGAAGCTGACATTGCCGAACCCGGTCAGCTTCTGGGTGATGACCGCGTCGACGCTGGCCTCGATGCCACCGGCACGCCCCTGCGCGAAGTTGTACGGCGTGGTGATGCCGGTGTTGCCGACCTCGGTCTCGTCGAGCTGGTCCTTCGAGACGCGCCCCCACACCGTGAGCCCGAGCGAGACCGCAGGGATCACCCGCGCCCTGATCCCGAGCTCGGCGTAGGTGCTCTTCTCCGGCTTCAGGTCGTACTTGATGGGTTGGTCCGGTGGAACGGGATCGGGGGCGAGCCGGGCACCGGCAGTGACGTCGAGCACCGAGGGCGGGACCCAGAGCAGCCCGACGAAGGCGTGGGCCACGACGTCCGGGGTGAAGGCGTAGGCGGCGCCGAGACGCGGGCTGACTCCAGCCTGGGTGCTCGAGGTCCCGCCGAGAGTCACGGTCTGGAAGTCCACCCGGAGCCCGCCGGTGAGCGTCAGCTTGCCCAGGTTCCACCGGTCCTGGGCGTAAGCGCCCCCGAGCGTGTTGGTGGGCGTGTCGGTCCCGTTCCCCGTGAGATAGTAGTAGGGCGGCGGGGGTGGCGGCCTGGAAAGCTGCGAGAAGGCCGCGTACGTGCTCGTCCCCCAGAGCTGGTTGAAGGTCAGACCCACCTTGAAGGTGTGCTGGTCGCCGAAGCGCTGGAGGTAGTCCGCCACCAGTCCCAGGTCGGTGGCCTTCCGGTCGAGGTTGCTCACCCCCCGGCACTCGGCGAGGACCGTACACGGCTCCTGCGCCGGGCCGAGCACCACCGACGGGTCGCCGAAGAAGGTCGCGGTGGAGTAGCGCATGACGGCCGCCACGCGCAGTGACCGCGTGGCGTCGAAGTCGTGCCGGTACGACACGATGCCGAAGAGGTCGTTCTCCTTCTGCGTCTGCTGGGTGTTCGGAGGGAAGTACGGCGCGGGCGGGTTCCGGTACTCATCAGGCACGTTCGACCCCGGGATCTGCGTGGGGTCGACCGGGATCTGGAACTGGTTGCGGGAATAGGCGATCAGCGTGGTCAGGTGGTCGCGGTCGTTGAAGTCCACGTCCACCTTCCCGAACACCCGGCCTTGCTGCGAGCTGTTCCAGACGGACGATGTGGGGTTCGGCGGATCGATGCCCCGGTCCGTCCAGGTGAAGCTGCCGCCGGTCATGACCGAGACCGACCCGACCTTCTGTCCCCAGAACCCGCTCGGCGTCACCGTGCCATAGCTCCCGTACAGGAGCTCGGCCTGGCCCTCGCCCTCCGTCGGCGGACGCCTCGAGTTGAGGTTCACCAGCCCCGAGAGCCGCTGGCCATATTCGGCCGGAAGCCCGCCGGTGATGACCTCGATGTTCTCCACCAGCCTCGGAGAGAGGAACTGTCCGAAGAGCCCGGACACCGACTCCGGCAGCGGCACGCCGTCGAGCTGGTACTGGAGGTTTCCGTGGTTTCCGCGCACGTACAGCTGCCCCAGCGAGTCCATGACGAACCCCGGCTGGAGCGCGAGGATCTCGTTGACGCTGGCGCTGTCGCCGCGCGGAAGCGAGAGGATGTCCTCCCGCTGGATCTGCGTGGCCGAGCTTGGGTTGGTCGGCGGCCGCGGCGCCTCCCGCCTGGGAGCCACCACGGTGACCGTCTCCTCGAGCGTGGGGAGGGTGATGTCCAGCTCCAGCACGTCACCCGACGCGATGAACACCTCCCGGTCGTCCATTCGCCCGTCGGGGGCGGCAAAGGTCAGCCGGTACTTGCCGAAGGGCACCTGCTCGAACTCGAAGTGCCCGGTCGGATCGGTGGTGTGGGCATCGACCGGCGCGTTCCCCCGGACCAGCTTGACCTCGGTGCCCGGGATGGGATGGCCAGTCTCGTCGTGCACCGACCCGTGAACGATGCCGAGGTTGGCAGCGGCCGCGGGCAAGCTCCACCCCACCGCCACCAGGGCAGTCAGGACGGCGCGTCGTGCGCGGAGGAACCGGCGGTGGGTGCTGCGTGGCATGCGAGCTCTCGGGACTCTCGGCTGACGGCGCGGGACGGCTCTCGCGCGCCTGACCGGACCCGGGCACACGCGCGCGACGACGACCGACGAACGTCAGACCGGCGGCGAGTGCTTCGGGGCGTTGCGCAGCGCCCGCAGCGCGGAGAGGGGGACCGACTCCGGGGCACCGGGGGCCGCGACCTCGTCCCGGGCCAGGCGGAGAGTCCAGGAAATGTGGGCTCCGGGGCGCGCCGCACGCCTGACCCAGAGCGCCGGGCAATGCGGGTGTGCATCGGAGCGGACTGCCCGACCGGGGGCGGGGTCCACACCGGGTGGCGCGGGCGGCGCGAGGCCCAAGGCCGTCGCCGGAGCGATGTCCTGCTCCACCACCACCCCGTGTTCCCAGCAGACACCGTGGGGAGCCGCAGCCAGGTGCGCCATCCCCCCGAGCTGCACCAGGACCAGGGCCGCCGCGCACAGCGAGATGCAGCGCGACACTGTCCGTTCGGCGGGCATCTCGGTGGAATCGGACTCAGCGTCCTAGCGCAGGGCGCCCGAGCGTCGCAACCGGCCGAGCCGTCGACGCTCACTCCTCGCACGCTCAGTACAGTTCAGCAGCTGTTCAGGCGGAGGGCCCGGGAACTGTACTGGTCCCGCTTGCAGCCGGGCAGTACACAGAAAAGCTCATCCGACACCCCAGGAGTTTCTCATGGCCGTCGCCCGCGCCCACCGCCCGCTGCTGTTCGAGCAGGTTGCCGCGCGCATGCGCGACGCCATCCACGCGGGAATCCTCGCCGCGGGAGACCGGCTCCCCTCCGTCCGCGAGCTGAGCCAGCAGGAGCGGGTGAGCATCTCCACCGTCCTTCAGGCCTACCAGCAGCTCGAGGCCTGGGACCTGGTCGAGGCCAAGCCGCAGTCCGGTCATTACGTGAGGCTGCTCCGCCGGCAGCCCGTTCCCGAGCCACCGGTGAGCCGGCCGCCGGCATCGGCGCGCGAACCCAGCGTCGTCGAGCTGGTCCGCCGCATGTACATGGCCGCCGGCAACGAGCGCATCATGAACCTGGGGACGGCGCGCCCGCACTCGAAGCTGCTCCCCACCCGGAAGCTCTCCCGGCTCATCGCCGCGCTGGCCAGGGAGGCGGGCGGCGTCGGGACCGAGTACGACATGCCGCCCGGGTGGCCCGCGCTCCGCCAGCAGCTCGCGCGTCGGTCCCTGGCCTGGGGCTGCCAGCTCGGGCCGGACGACTTCGTCACCACCATCGGCGCCGCCGAGGCCGTGCACCTCAGCCTGCTGGCCACGTGCTGCCGGGGGGACATCGTCGCGGTGGAGTCCCCCGCGTACTACGGCACCCTTCAAGTCTTGGAGATGCTCGAGCTGAAGGCGCTGGAGATGCCCACCCACCCCCGGGAGGGAATGCAGCTCGACGCGCTCGAGGCCGCGTTCAGGAAGCAGTCCATCAAGGCGGTGCTCGTCGTCACCAACTTCTCCAACCCGCTCGGCGGCTGCATGCCCGACGAGAAGAAGGAGGCGCTGGTCCGGATGTGCGAGCGCGCCGGGGTGCCGCTCATCGAGGACGACATCTACGGGGACCTCTGCTTCGGCCCGTCGCGGCCCCGCGCCGCCAAGAGCTTCGACCGCACCGGCAACGTGCTGTACTGCTCGAGCTTCTCCAAGACGCTCGCCGCGGGCTTCCGGGTGGGCTGGGCAGCGCCTGGCCGGTTCAGGGAGCGCTTCGAGCTCCTGAAGTTCGCCCAGACGGTCGCCACCCCCACGCTGCCACAGATGGCCATCGCCGAGTTCCTGCAGCAGGGTGGATACGACCGGTTCCTCCGGACGCTCCGGCGCGAGCTGGCCAAGCAGATGGAGCACGTGCGCCAGGTCGTCTGCAGCAGCTTCCCCGAGGGCACGCGCATGACCCGGCCGGAGGGCGGCGCCATCCTCTGGGTGCAGATGCCGGCGAGCGTGGACGCGCTCAAGCTCCACGAGGAGGCGCTGCGCCGTGGCATCAGCGTGGCGCCGGGGCCCATCTTCTCCTCGAGCGGGCGCTACCGGAGCTGCATCCGGCTCAACACCGGCAACCCCGATCTGGAAGCGGTCGAGGCGGCGGTCCGGACGCTCGGCGGCATCGCCCACCGCCTGGCCGAGGCCGCGCCGCGGCTGCAGAAGAGCGCCTGAGCCTCGCCCTGCTGCCAGCATCTGCTGGCCGCCGATGGCACCGCCGTCCGGCGGGCCGTGTACGCTTCTGGCTGGATGACCAACGACCGGAGCGAGGAATGACCGCCGGCGCAGACACGGTCTCCCGGCGCGTCGCCTTCTGGAGTCCCCGGCGGGCACTGGGGCGGCTTCTGATCGCCGTCCTCGTCGGCGGCGCCACGGCAGCGCTGATTCCAGGCCCGGTCGGAGGACCACTGCGCACGGTCGCGGCCTGGGACGCCGCTGCCTTCCTGCTCCTCGGGATGGTGTGGCGCACCATCCTCGCGGCGGGGCCGGAGGACACGGCCCACCGTGCCGCCGCCGAGGACGTGGGCCGGAGCTTCGTCTGGGCAGCGGTGGTGCTGGCGAGCACCGTCAGCATCTTCGCGGCGAACGTTGCGCTCCGGAACGCCCCCTCGATGGCGCCGCGCGCCGAGGGAGAGCTGGTGGTGCTGTGCCTTCTCGCGGTGGCCACCGCGTGGTTCCTCTGCCACACCACGTACACGATGCGTTACGCGCACCTGTACTACCGCGACGACGGAGACCTCGGCGGGCTGGGCTTCCCCGGGACGGAGATGCCGTGCCTGCTCGACTTCGCCTACTACGCCTTCACCATCGGGATGTGCTTCCAGGTCTCCGACGTGACCGTGACCCAGCACCGGATGCGCCAGGCCACGCTCGGTCACGCCTTGCTCTCGTTCGCCTTCAACACCGCGGTGCTGGCGCTCGCTCTGAACCTCCTCTTCGGCCAGCTCACGCCATCCTCGTCGTCACCGTGAAGGTCACGGCGAGGTCCTCGAGCGGGCCCGATGGTGCAATGCTGGAACCATGACCGCCCTGCTCGCGAGTCTGCTGCTCTCTGCCACTCCGCCGCTCGTCCAGTTCGAGACCTACACCTTGCCGAACGGGTTGACCGTCACCCTGGCGCGCGACACGCGGCTACCCACGGTCGCCATCAACCTCTGGTACCACGTGGGTGCCGCGAACGAGACGGCTGGGCGGAGTGGGTTCGCCCATCTGTTCGAGCACCTCATGTTCCAGGGCTCGAAGCACCGGCAGGGCAACGAGCAGGACTTCGGAGGGCTGCTCGAGTCGGCGGGCAGCTCGGACCTCAACGCCAGCACCTGGAACGACCGGACGAACTACTACGAGACGCTCCCCGCCAATCAGCTCGAGCTGGGCCTGTGGCTGGAGAGCGAGCGGATGGCTTTCCTCCTCGACGGTCTGGACCGGACGAAGCTCGATACCCAGCGCGCGGTGGTGCGCAACGAGCGACGGCAGAGCGTGGAGAACACGCCCTACGGCAAGGCCGACGTGCGGATGGTCGAGCTGCTCTTCCCGAGCCCGCACCCCTACCATGGGGCGGTCATCGGCTCGCACGAGGACCTCGAGGCCGCCACGCTCGACGACGTGAAGGCGTTCTTCCGCACCTTCTACGTCCCGTCGAACGCGTCGCTGGTCATCGCCGGCGATTTCGAGCCGGCGCGGGCCAGGGCGCTGGTGCAGAAGTACTTCGGACCCATGCCCCGCGCCCCTCGGCCCCCGGCCCCGGCGGTCCGGACGGTGCCCATCACCCGGCAGGTCCGCGAGACGCTGACCGACGACGTGCAGCTGTCGCGGCTCCTGGTGGGAGTCATCGCCCCGGCGCCGGGCAGCGACGAGGCCTTCGCCTACGACGTGGTGCAGGAGATCCTCTCCGGGGGGAAGACCTCGCGTCTCTACCGCTCACTGGTCTTCGAGCGCCGCGTGGCGCAGGAGGTGGACATGGCCACCGACAGCTCCACGTTCGGAAGCGCCTCGGTCATCCGGGTGACGCTCACGCCCGGGCACCTCCCGGCGGAGGCCGAGGCGCTGCTCGACTCCGAGCTGGAGCGGATCTCCTCCGTGCCGCCCAGCGAGGCCGAGCTCCGCCGAGCCCAGCGGAACATCGTGGCGCGCCTCTACCGCGCGCTGGAGCGGCTCAACGGAAACGGCGCACGGGCCGACCTCCTGAACGCCTACCAGATGTGGCGAGGCGACCCGGGCTTCGTGAATCAGGTGGTGGCCCGGTACCGCGCCGTCACCGCCGCCCAGGTCCAGGAGAGTGCCCGGCGCACGCTCGCGCCCGACGCCCGGGTGGTCCTGGTGGTCGACCCGGCAGCCAGGACGGCGTCCGCGCGATGAAGACGCCCGCCATCGCCCTCCTCCCCGCCCTCGCCCTCGCGGTGGCCTGCGCCAGCTCCGGGACGCCGGCTCCCGGGACTGCCGGCAACCTCGCCGGCCGCACCGACGCCGGAGTCTCCGAGACCGGCACGCCCGACGCGCCCTTCCGCCAGGTGCTGCCCGCTGCGGCGTCGCCCGTGATCTTCCGTGCCCCGGTCCCCACGGTGCACATGCTCCGAAACGGCCTCGCGGTGTGGATCGTCGAGGACCATGCCGTGCCGCTCGCCACGGTGGAGCTGGTGGTCCGCGCCGGCGAGGACACCAATCCGCCCGGTCGGCCGGGCACGGCGAGCTTCGTCGCGGACATGCTCGACGAAGGCACCGCGGTGCGTGACGCTCCGGCCATCGCCGCAGCGTTCGAGGACCAGGCGGCGCTGTTCCGGAGCCAGGCCGACAAGGACTCGCTGATCGCCGCGGTGTCGTTCCCGGCGGCCTCGCTCGCCCCGGTGCTGGAGGTGTTCGCCGACTCCGTGCTCCACCCGGCGTTCCGGCATGCCGACCTCGAGCGGGTGCGAGCCCTTCGGCTCGGAGACCTCGCGCAGCTCCAGGCCGATCCGGCGCAGATCGGAAGGACGGTGCTCGACCGCACCGTGTTCGGAGACCAGAACCCCTGGGCCTTCCCCAGTCTCGGGACGGTCGCGTCGATCAACGCCGCCCAGGCCGACCAGCTCTCGGCGTGGCACCGGGCCTGGGTCCGTCCGAACAACGCCGTGCTGGTGGTCGTGGGCGACGTCCGCCCAGCCGAGCTCATTCCCGTGCTCGAGCGACGCTTCGGAGGCTGGACAAAGGCGGCGCTCCCCCGGCGACGCTCGGTCGCGCCGGCCTCGCCAAAGGGGCCGCGGGTCGTGACGGTGGTGGACCGCCCCGGCGCTGCGCAGAGCCAGCTCTGGGTGGGCGAGCCCGGGCTGGGCGCCGGCAGCGCGGACCTGTACGCAGCGCAGCTCGCCGCCACCGTGCTCGGCGGTGGGTTCAAGTCGCGGCTGAACGCCAACCTCCGCTCCGGCAAGGGCTACAGCTACGGCGCGTACAGCACGTTCGACG
>Ga0208851_1000292_pt1 | contig 23008 bp, 21 predicted proteins | sample NGESurshal092012_FD_184481 | JGI IMG/M metagenome (GOLD analysis project Ga0208851, IMG submission 184481) | Arctic peat soil microbial communities from Barrow, Alaska - NGEE Surface sample 415-2 shallow-092012 (SPAdes) | ecosystem: Environmental > Terrestrial > Soil > Wetlands > Peat ... | reverse complement strand
CGTGGTGCGCGAAGATTCACGGCGCTCGACGTGTTTCTTATGCAATTTGTACAGCGCACCGCGAATCTTCGCGTCAGAGGCGTGATCACCGATCTTGGTGGTCTCGCCTCTTGATCATTGTCAGCAGAAATGTCAGCAGGAGCCTGTTCTGCTGCGCCCTCACAAGATCAAAGTGGGGCGGATTCCCGACATTGCGGGACAGTCGTGGACGCTGGTGGAGGGAATCTCGGTCGGTCTCACCGTTTCTGCGTTCTGACCACTGGGGCGTCAACCCAGAGGTCATCGACGGCCCGCAGCGGCATGGCCGCGGGCTCGGTCCCGTCTACACGGGGCCAGCATGATCAGTCTCGACGGCAGTCAACCGAACCTTCAGCAGACCCGGTCGTCGCCGCCTTGACTCGTGGCCGCCGACGCGTGTGACTCCGGAAGAGCCTGGTCTCCCTGGGGAGGGCTTGCCTCCGCTCCACTGCTGGCCCGAAGCGGGTCAGGTTACGGGCTCATGAGACGAGCTACCTGGATCCGATCGGCGTGGCCGCGGGCCTCGGCGTCGTACTCGAAGGAGGAGACCCGCCCCGGCACGTTCGCCTGCGACGCCAGCGCAGCCGCCCTAGGCAGGCCTCGTTCGCCCGCCCACGCAACCGATCGGCGCGGTCGACTTCCGATCCTCCCGTGATTCGCCCCCGGTGGCTCAGTCGCCCGGTCATCGGATGCCCCTCGGGTCTGAAGCCCGCGTCACTGTCGTGCCGCGTTTCGCACGGCCGTGTTTCGCGGAGGTACCGAGTTGTCGGGCGCTGTGGCGGTTCGGTCCGGCTATCGGGGGAAGCGGCGGGCGACTGCCTCGCCTGCGGGCAGACCGTCCACGAACTCACGAAGGAAGGCCAGGATCGCATCGAGGTCATGTCCCGCCGACCGACGATCGATCTCTGAGCAAAGACGCGATTCGACCTTAGCCACGGCCCCGGCAGTTCGCCTGCCGTCCGGGGTCAGCTGGAGCAGCACCTCTCGGCCGTCGGTCTCGCTGCGGGTCCGCTCGACCAGCCCCTGCGTGACCAGGCGGTCCACGAGCCGGCTCGGGTTGGTGCCGCTCTCGCAGACGAGCAGGGCACCGAGCCCGCTGAGAGTGAGCACCTTGTGTTCGCCGAGGACACGCAGCACCTCGGCCTGGGCAGGGGAGAGCCCGAGCGGCCGAAGACCGGCGGCAAGCTGACGGTTCCCCTCCCGCTGGGCCGCCAGCACCAAGTAGCGGAGCTCCTCGGCGCGACTCATCCGTTGCTCCAGTCTCGTCTCAATGACACGACATCAATATAGATCCCGTCGTTCAGCATGGGCAATCCCGAGGCATCGATTGACAGCTCGGAGTGGGCCGGCTATTCTTATGACACGACATACATGTCGTATCATATACAAGGAGAAACCATGACCACCATCGTCACCGTCCCGTGCTTCTCCGGGGCTCCGTGGGATACCCGACAGCTCGCCCCACTCGCGGGCCGAGACGTCCGCACGATGCGCCTGCCGGAACGCCTAGACAGCGTCGAGGCGAACGCCGACTTCCTCGCCGACCAGATCGCCGATCTCGATGACTGCGTCCTCGTGGGGGACTCCTACGGTGCCGTCATCTCGCTCACCCTCGCCGTCCGTCAACCACGTGGGCTGTCCGGGCTCGTGCTCTCCGGTGGGTTCGCGGCGAACCCGCTGCCCGCGTGGAAGGGGATGGCAGCCGCGGCGTCGCGCTTCGCCGGCGGCCCGCCCTACCGCCAGGGCACCCTGCGGTTCCACGCCTACCAGCTCGCCTCGAAGTTCGACGCCACGGCTCCGATCCCGCACACCCAGGACGACTACCGGCAGCTCTTCGTCGAGAACACCCCCCGCGCCACCTACACCGCCCGGGTCACCTCGGTCACCCGCTTCGACGTCCGCGACCGCCTCGACCGGGTCAACGTGCCGACCCTGCTGCTCACCCCCGAGGACGACAAGCTCGTCGGGGAGAACGCCGCCAAGGAGATGCTCGCCGGCATCCCCGACGCCCGCGAGGTCATCCTGCCGCGAACCGGTCACATGTTCCGGTTCACCCACCCCGACCAGTACGGCGCCGTCATCACGCACTTCGTCGACGAGCACGTCCTGCACGCCTCGGCCCAGGCCTGAGCAGTTCGGTCAAGCCGTGAGGGTCTTGGCGACCGACCAGAGCCGTTCCTCGCGCGCTTCGTCGAAGGCGGTGGGTGACGGGTCGATGTCGTGGTCGATGTGGACGTAGCGTCCGCCGCTCGGTCCGAGCTCGCCCATGGCCATGCGTGCGAGGGTGAGCCCCGACCGGTCTGGCGAGCTCAACGCAGGCTGGGTCGTGCATCAGGCTGGCATCGATCGTTCGACGAAAGGGTTCCGCGCTGGCCGAAGCCCTCGTCACGGCAGGGACTGTCTGCGGACGGGCCAGCCAGGGCGCCGATCCACGACAGGGCGATGAATGAGCACCACTCGACGGCTGCCTCGCCCCGGGGCTCCTGTTGGCGTAGGACGACAGTGATGGCTCCGTAGACCCTCGCCAATAGGGCCAACGACTCGGTGTCGACATCCGAGCTCTGATCGAGTACGCCGCTCCGCAAACACGAGCCGACGGCTTCGACCAGGCACGTGTATGACCGGCGAGCGGAGACCAGTCCTCGATCGCAGTGTGGGGTTCTGCCAGGCGAGTGCGATCCGGTGAGGAGCCCATAGCGGGCCGGGTGGTCGAGTGCGTATCGGATGTGGGCGACCGTCACCGCTCGCAGTCGTTGGTACGGGTCTTCTGTCATCGCGGCGGCGGCACTCATAACCGTGCCGAGTTGGTCGTCGACGACGTGGGCCATGAACTCGACGAGGTCGGCTCGGGTCGCGTGGTAGCGGAAGAACGCGGACGCAGAGAGCCCTGCCCTGGCCGACACCGTCCTTGTTGTGACTGTGGCGAGGTTCTGCGACTCGTCGAGCAACGCGAGGGCGGCCGCGGTCAGGGCAAGACGCATCTCCGCAGAGGATTAGCGGGGTCCTGGCATGTCCGAGTAGGTGGGGTTGATTGGTGTGTAGCTACGGGTTCGGCTCAGCTCGACCGGTGGTGATCGTGCCGGCCGAGGTGCGTGTGGTTGGGGTCGCCGTCGTGCTTGAAGCCGTAGGCCATGGCCCGGTCCATCCCGATGTGGGCGAGCCACACGGTGGCCAGGGCGACGACGAGCATCTGCTGCTGCCAGAGCCCGACGCCCACGAGTGCCAGGGGGAGCGGTGTTGCGTGCGCGAGGTTGTAGACGAGCGCCCCCGCGGAACGCGACACTAGGTAGCCGAGGGCGCCGAGGTCGGGCAGCAGCAGCGTGGCCGGTAGCAGCCACCACGCCTGCCCGGTGCGCGAGTAGGCGACCAGGGCGGCCACCAGCAGCGCGAGGCCCTCGACCCGTAGGAAGGCGCGGGGTCGTCCGGTGACGACGCCGGCCTGCGGCGGGTTCGGTGCACCGACCGCGTGGAGCGAGGGGGCGGGGGAGAGGGTGTCCATGGTGGTTCCTCGGTCAGCTCGTGGGGGTCGCGAGGGCGTGGAGGGCGACGACGAGTCCGTCGACGAGGCGCTCGAAGCTGCGGTCGATGTCGACGGGCAGGCCGAAGCCGCCGGAGGACTCGAGGGCGATGAAGCCGTGCAGGGTGGAGCGGATGGCACGGGTGGCGTCGATCGCGTCGATGCCGTGGAGGTCGTAGCCCGCCAGCACGTCCAGCACGACGCCGACAGCGGCGGCGCTGGCCGCCTCGTCGTCGGTGTCGCCGGGCTCGGGTGCGCGGACGGTGGCGCTGTAGCGGCCCGGGTGCTGCACCGCCCACCGGCGGTACGCCGCAGCGAGGGCGCGGATCGCATCGTCACCAGACTTGCCGACGGCAGCGCGACCCAGGACGTCGGCGAGCTCGGTCTTGGCGCGGACCGCGATGCTGCGCTGCAGGGCGTCCATGCCGTCGATGTGCTTGTAGAGGGACGGCTGGCGGACGCCGAGGCTCTCGGCGAGCGCGGCGAGGGTGAGGCGGGACAGGCCCACCTCGTCGGCGATGCGCTCGGCCTCGACGACGACGCGGTCCTCGCTCAGCCCGGCCCTAGCCACGACTGCCCGCCTCGGCGAGGAACGAGCCGATCGCGGCGGCCACGAGCTCGGGCTGCTGCGACTGGGGGTAGTGGCCGGCCTCGGGGACGATGACGACGGTGCCGTGCAGGGCGGCGGCGATCCAGTCGGCCTCGGCCTTCGGGTCGAGGAAGTCCGGGTCCTGCTGGCCCATCACGACCAGCGTGGGCGCGGTCACCTCGGCCAGGCGAGCCTCGACCGGTGCGTGGCTGGTGCGGGTCGTCAGCGAGAACGCCTTGGTGTAGCCGGGTCGCTTGATGCTGGCGATGACCTCGGGGAGGTAGGTGTCGAGGTCGTCGGGGCGGTGCCCGGCGTAGAACTTCGGCGCATACGACTTCCACGACAGGGCGGCCCACGGTGTGGCCATCGCGACCCGCATCATGATCCGGGTGAACGCGCTGATCGAACCGTCGCGCACGAACGGGCCGACGAGGACCAGCGCGCTCACCAGCTCCGGGCGCTCGGCCGCGACGTAGGCGGCGGCCCCGGCGCCCATCGAGTTGCCCACGATCACGGCCGGACCCCCGAGCGCCTCGATCAGCGCGACGAGATCCCCGGCGGTCTCGACGTCGCCGTAGGAGCCGAACGTCGGATCGCTGCCGCCGTGGCCGCGAAGGTCGCTGGTCGCGACGCGGTAGCCCGCCTCGACCAGAGCCGGCGCCAGGAACCGGTACGTGGCGCGCAGGTCGCCCATGCCGGGAACGAGCAGGACCAGGGGGCCGTCACCGGCCACGTCGTAGGCGACCCGCCCCTCGGGACGGGCGAGGTACTGGGTGGGAGCGGTGCCCCTATTTGTAGTAGCCATGCGGTTAAGATACATAGCCACATGGCTACCGTCAAGAGTCAGCGATCCGCGCCCTCAGCCTTGTGAGTCTGCGCCTGCGAGGACCGTCGCCCGCTCGCCAGGACGGCATCTTCGAGTCTGACCTTCACATGCTCAGGTATCGGCGAGCCCCATGGCTCGGGACGACAGCTCGACTTGGGCTTCGTAGATGGCGTCGAGCGCGGGCTTGTCGTACATCCGCAGGTGCCCGTACATCTCGAGGCAGATGGCGCCGTGCATCCCGTACCAGGCGTGCAGCAGTGCCTGGTGGCTGGCGGCGGGAACCGTCCCCTCGACCACCGAGTCGTCGGCGTCGGCCTGCAGAGCGGCCAGCGTCGAGGGCGCGACGTCCTCGACGATGGGGTCGGCGAGCACGCCGGCGGCGAGCGCCCGGTGCACGACGAGGGCGAGCTGCTCGATCGCGGACTTGGCAGCCTCGACGGTGGGTCCGTGTGCGGGTGCGACGTAGCCCGGGACCGGTTGGCCGAACAGCAGGGTGAAGCGCGGCGGGTCGCCCAGTGCCCACGCCCGGTACGCCGTCGCGACGACCCGGAAATGCTCCCGGCCGGGGGAGGGGTCGGCGTCTGTGACGGCGTCGGCTAGTGACTGCGCCAGGTCGTGGTAGCCCTCGAAGATGAGGTCGGTGAGCAGTTGGTCGCGGTCGCCGTAGTACCTGTAGAGAGCCTGCGCGGTGAACCCCATGGCGCGGGCAATGTCGGCGAACCGGACGTCGGTGTTGCCCTGACTGCGCATGAGGTCGAGGGCGGTCGCCTTGATCTCGGTGAGGGTGGCCTGGCGCGCCCGCTCCCGTCGTGACGGCACGGCACTCGCGGGATCGCCCACGGTCGTCGTCATCGACATGCCCCCTTCGACATTCGCTCGCGACCCCAGGGGAACGCGACTGTGATGGAGTGTAACTGAAGTTTGATCCCTTGACAGACCCCGCCGGCATCTGATTCATTGTGCGCCAACATTCCTGTTACGTTGGTTCACTACGATGAGGTTAGGTCATGAATCCAGAGTTGGTCGCGGATCGCACGGCTCGCGTCCCCGCGGTTGCGGCGCCAGGCGTTCTCGGGCGGGTGGCGCAGTGGACCTTCCGGCACCGCGCGCTCACCGTGGTCGGCTGGGTTGTCACAGTTGCCGTCGCGATCGTCCTGTCGATCGCCTTCGCCGGCCGGTTTACGGCCGACTACTCGGCGCCCGGTGCCGATTCCACCCAGGCGCATGACCGGCTGGTTCGCGAGTTCCCGTCCGCCGCGGCGTCCTCGATCGCCGTGGTCGTGCGCAGCACCTCGGGTCCGGTCACTGAGGGCCTGGCTCGGTCCCAGGTTCGGCAGCTGCTCGACGAACTGGCCCGGCAGTCACACGTCCGTCAGGTCAGCGACCCGTTCGCCACCCCCGGTGGGGTCTCGCGGGACCTCACCACGGCGATCGCCACGGTGCAGCACGACGTCGTCCAGCCCTCCGATATGCCGGTCACCGCGACGACGTCGCTGCTGGGCCTGGCCGACCGGGCATCGGTCAACGGGCTGCAGGTCGCGATGAGCGGCGATGCCGTCGCAGCCGCCGAGCAGGGCCCGGTCGGCTCCGAGGGCCTGGGGCTTCTCGTGGCAGCGGTGATCCTGCTGCTCACCTTCGGGTCGATAGTCGCCGCCGGCCTTCCTCTGGCCGTCGCGCTGGTCGGCTTGGGGGTCAGCGGTGCGGTGACCGGCCTGGTCGCCCGGGTGATGCCGGTGCCTGACTGGTCCACCTCGCTGGCCACCATGATCGGCCTCGGCGTCGGGATCGACTACACGCTGCTGATGGTCACCCGGTTCCGCGAGTGGCGGGCCGAAGGGCTCGACGTGCAGCGAGCCACGGTCGCTACCCTGGACACCGCCGGGCGCGCTGTGGTCCTGGCCGGCACGACCGTCGTCATCAGCATGCTCGGCCTGTTCGCCACGGGACTGCCCTACATGCGCGGGGCCGCCGCGGCGACCATCGTCGCCGTGCTCGTGGTGCTCGCCGCCGCGATCACCCTGTTCCCCGCACTCCTCGGTTTCGTGGGAGGCCACCTCGACCGGCTCCGCGTCCCGCTGCCCCGTCGTCGACGCCGGCCGGGTGGGGCGGCAGGTGCCCACGCCGGCGCCGCACGGCGCCGTTGAGTCCGAGGGTTGGCTGCGCTGGGGGCGCCTGGTCCAGCGCCATCGGGTGCTTGCCGCCGTGGTCGGCGTGTCGGCGCTGCTGGCCCTGGCCAGCCCGTTCCTGGGTGCGCGCTTCGGGTTCCCCGACGCCGGCCACGACGCGGCCGACAGCTCCAGCCGCCGCGCCTACATGATGGTTGAGCAGGCGTTCGGTCCCGGCGCGAACGGGCCGCTCCTCATCGCAGCTGAGCTCACCGCACCAGCGGACGCGACCGCGCTCACCAGCCTCGTCACCAGCCTGACGCACGTCAGCGGCCTCGCCTCGGTCAGCCCCGTCACGCTCAGCCCGTCCCACGACGCGGCCGTGCTCACGGTGTTCCCGACCACCGGGCCCGAGGACCCCCGCACCCAGACCCTCGTCCGCACGCTGCGCGAGCAGATCGTGCCGGCTGCGACCGCGGGCACCGGGCTGACTGTCCACGTCGGAGGCGTGACCGCAGCGTCCATCGACACCACGAGCAACATCGAGAGCAAGCTCCCGCTGCTCATCGCCGGTGTCGTGATCCTCTCGGCGCTCCTGCTGCTCGTCGCCTTCCGCAGCGTCGCGGTCGCCCTCAAGGCCGCCGCGCTGAACCTCTTGTCCGTCGCCGCCGCCGACGGCGTCGTGGCTCTCGTCCTGCAGGGCGGCTGGTTCGGCCGGCTGTTCGGAATCGACAGCCCCACGCCGCTGCCCGCATTCGTCCCGGTGCTCATGTTCGCCGTCCTGTTCGGGCTGTCGATGGACTACGAGGTCTTCCTCGTCTCCCGGATGCGCGAGACCTGGACACGCATCGGGGACAACGGGCAGGCAATCGTCAGCGGGTTGGCCGGACCGCGCGGGTCATCACAGCAGCAGCAGCCATTGTGATCGCGGTGTTCGCAGCGTTCGTACCCAGCAACAGCCTCATCCTCAAGGTGATCGGCATCGGCATGGCCGCCGCCATCCTCATCGACGCCACCGTCGTGCGACTGCTCGTCGTGCCAGCCGTGATGTTCATCCTCGGCGACCGGAACTGGTGGATGCCGCCGGCCCTCTCGTTCCTACCCGAGGTCCACGTCGAGGCACACCCCGACCGGTACCGGACATCCCCTGACAGCAACGTCTCCGCTCCCCACATCGAGCCGGAGCTGGTGAGATGACCGACCGCAGCCGACCAGAGACACGCTCGCGACGAGGCACGCCGATCGCGATTTCACCACTCGAGCACCGGGCGCAAGGTGCGGTCAACGTCGTGATCGAACCGCTGCGCCGCTGGCGACCTGCTTCGGGGACCCCGGACATCACCTCTGCGACGGCGACGGGTGGCAGCATGATCCGCCTCCCCACCGAGGAACCAAGCCGTTCCCACGGGTCACGGCTCCCACGCGCGGGCGGCAGTCGTCTCCGGCCATCTGCCGGCGATGCGCACGATGAAGGCTGCCGGTCACGGCTGTTCGTAAGCCGACCACGAATGTCCGAGAACGGTGCTCACGAAGGGCTCGCTTCCACAGCGTCCAACCAGCTCGTCGACCCCGCACCGATTGTTAGGGGAGGGGCCACGTCCGCCCAGCGCCACGCAAAGGCATCTGTCGGAGGACAAACCTGTCAGCCAGTCCCGCCCCGCCCCGGTGGTCCAGGGCCAATCATTCGCAAGAAGGAGACACGCGCATGACCACGCAGCCGCAAGCCACGACCCTCGACGACCTTGCCGCCCGTCGGCGGCGCCGCCTCGACCGGCTGCGGATCGCCATCATCACTGCCCTGGCCGTCCAGGTGCTGCTCGGCATGGCCAACAACCTGTGGCTCACGCAGGACCCGCCCACCCTCGAGACCGCTTCGCCGCAGGCCCTTCTCAGCGCCCACGTGGACGTGGCCTATGTGCTCATCGCGCTCGCGATCTGGATGCTGGTGTTTGCAATCCGTTCGAGGCGCCGCACCTACATTCTGCCCGCCTCCACCGGGATCTTCGGCGTCCTGCTCGCGTACGGTTCGGGCCTGGCCTACTGGGCCACCGAAGCCAACATCTGGTCCATGTCCATGACCATCGGATTCACGATCGCCGTGACGTCATACGCGCTCGCCGGGCGACGTTGAGGACTCCAGCACATGGATGTCAACGACGAGCACGAGTGTTGGTCTTCGATGACTGTGGACCCTCCGCTGACGAGGACCGCCCAATGCCGGTCAACTCCGCGATCGCGTCGTATCACCGATAAGTCCTCGCTGCTCGGGAATGTCATGGTCCGGGTAGCCGATCAGTCCGACAACCCGCGCAGCATCGTTTGCACTATGTCGTTGTACACCGACTCCGAGTCGTCGGAGAAGCTGATCCCGTTGAGCTCGAAGCTCACCGCACCATGCAGCGCTGACCAGATCTGCTGGGCGATGTCGACCGCGACCCCACGCGCGAGGATCTCCGCGCCTTGGGCGTCCTGGACCCGGGTCACGAGCTCGGCGAACGCCAGCTCCGCGCGCGCGTAGGCCTGCGGCGACATGGCGATGACGCGCTTGTGGTCGAACATCAGTTGATAGTGCTCGGGATGGTCGAGGGCGAACGTCCGGTACGCCCCGCAGGCGGACACGAGACGAGCCCGGGCGTTCGGGCCGCTGGCCGAGCAGGTCGTCAGCGGCGAACGCGGCGTAGGTGTCCAGCGGCACCTCATGCCCGTCCAGGGTTCGGGCCCGCGGCCGGGACACCTCGACCCGCCGACCGCCCAGGGTCACCGAGCCCTTCCCGGTGCCGTGCCGCACCGCCCCACGGTCGGGGTCGTGCTTGCCCTTCGGCCCGGCCACTGCGGTGATCTCAGCCTCGAACATCGCCGCCATCACCGCCATCCCCGCGGCGACGCTCAGCGCGAGCAGCCCTTCCCGGGCCACGCTGGCGATGTCAGCCAGCGCGAGACTGACCTCCTCCGGCAGCCCGCTCACGCCCACGGCCTGGTCCTGCGTCACGATCTGCACGTTGCTCGGTTCCACAAGACTCGGGAGTATGCCCAGTGAGCGAGAGGGGCCACGCCGATGGTGACGTGATCTGACTCGTTGTGAAGCTCGTCGTCGCCAGCCGGTGTGAGTCCGGTCCGGGTAACCGCCAGGGGGCCCGGTAGCAGGCTGCCGGCGCCGGGGGGAAACGCCCGACGTCGAAGTGCAGCGTCAAGAGCCCTTCAGGGGGAGCGACCGAGCGGTCCGCAGCATCCAGCGGATCCTCGACCCGGTCCGTGCCTTGCAGCATGCGCTTCACCGGGCGGCCAAGGCTGACCCCGGACGACGATTCCACGCGCTGTATGACAAGGTCCACCGCAGGGATGTCTTGCAGCGAGCGTGGTGGCTGGTGCGTCGAAACGCTGGCGCGCCAGGCATCGACCAGACCACCATCGCCGACGTCGAGGAGTACGGGGTGACCCGGCTGCTCGACGAACTGGCCGCGGAACTGCAAGCGGGGCGGTTCCGGCCGTTGCCTGCCCGACGGGTGTTCATTCCCAAGCCCGGCTCGGCAGAGCAGCGACCGTTGTCGATTCCCGCGGTCCGTGACCGAGTCGTGCAGGCTGCCGTGAAGATCGTCATAGAGCCGATCTTCGAGGCGGACTTCTTGCCGTGCTCGCATGGGTTCCGGCCCAAACGGTCGGCGCACGACGCCCTGCAGGTACTCGTTGATGAGTCCTTCGGGGGCAAGCGGTGGGTGGTGGAGACGGACGTCGCGAACTGCTTTGAGGCGATCCCGCACTCGGGGTTGATGTCCGCGGTGGAGGAACGGGTCAGCGACCGTCGCCTCCTCGGGCTGCTCTGCGCGTTCCTACGCGCTGGGGTCATGCACGAGGGCACGGCCCGGCGGGCCGTCACCGGCACTCCGCAAGGCGGGGTTGTCTCCCCGCTGCTCGCCAACGTCTTCTTGCACCGGCTCGACCGGGCATGGCGTGGCGCGTATGGGACGCTGGTGCGGTATGCCGATGACCTGGTGGTGATGTGCAAGTCCCAGGGGCAGGCGGTCGCCGCGCTCGCGCGCGTAACCGCCCTGCTGGCCCATCTCGGCCTGGAGCCGAAGCAGGCCAAGACCCGGATCGTGCAGCTGACCGATGGTGGCGAGGGCGTGGACTTCCTCGGCTTCCACCATCGGCTGGTGCACTCCCGGGCCGCGCGGGGAACAGGCCAGATCACCTACCTCGCCCGTTGGCCATCGCGCAAGGCGATGCAGCACGCCCGGGACCGCATCCGGTTCATGACGATGCGGGCCCGGCTGGTTGCACCGGTCGAGCAAATCGTGCAGGAGAGGAACCTGTTCCTGCGCGGCTGGGCGGGCTACTTCCGCTACGGGAACTCCGCCCAGGCCTTCGACAAGATCCGCAGCTACGCGGTGATGCGGCTCGCGCTGTTCCTGGCGAAACGTCATCAACGCCCAAGCGCCTGGGGATTCGCCCAGGTCTACCGATCGCGTGACTCGTTCGGGCTGGTCTCCCTCAATGGAATCGTTGCCGCACCCAGGCCCAACCGGGCCTGGCGGGCTCCGGTCGAACACCGCCGGTGAAGGGCGTCGGTGAGCCGTGTGCGGGAGAACCGCATGCACGGTTCGACGGGCGGGGGCTGGAAACGGAACGCATCAGCGTCACCGCGCCAGCCCCCGACCCAACCAACCTCGATCGGGAAGGCACACAATCACATGTGCCCCATATCCAGAACGCTGCAATCAACCTCCGTCTGGCCCAACTCGGGCTGCCCCTGCCCGAAGGGTTCGAAGACACCGAGTCGGCCAGGCTCGCGCGCCCGATCCTCGCGCGCCAACGGGAGCTCAGCCGCCGGCTGTCCGACCGGTTGTGCGCGGCTGACGGGCGAATCCAGGCATTCCTCGACGACTACCTGGCCGAGACCGGTGAGCGCCCCGAGCTTCCGCGGCGAACCCTGGTGCTGGATGAGCCGGGCCTGGCCCGCGACCTTGCCCTGCCCTTCGACGGCGACAGCTTCACCTCGCCGCTGCTGAGCAGCTACCGGCTCGTCAACGGCGTGCTGCACAATCCGGCCAACGATCGCCGGACCACCGCGGGGGTCTTCCACATCGCCGAGGGCGGACTCCCCATCCCGGATGACAAGATCGCCGTGCCCAAGGTGGCGTTCGCCCGGCTGCTGGCCGTCGCGTTCGAGCCGCCGGAGATCGACAAGGTCTTGCCCTACACGGCCAACCAGCTGCAGCCGGCGGCCTGCTTCGTCTCGTTGCACCTTCGCCCGCTGGTGTCCCCAGAGGCACCCGGCTCGGTGCGCGAGAAGCGGATGGAGACCCGCTTCATCGTGCCCGGTGGCATGGTCGCCAACCTCGACTTCGTGGAGGGCATCTTCGGCAATGGGGGCGACCCCTACCTGCCCGAGAACGACGCGTCCCTGGCCCCGGAGACCTGGACCGGCCACACCGGCTGCGTCATCCTCGCCCCGCACCTGACCCGGCTGACGAAGAAGGAGCTCGGGCTGCCCCACGTGAGCCAGGCGACCGACCGGCAGAAGCACGACGGGGTGTGCTGGGAGCAGGAGGACGAGCTGTACAACGGCGGGCGCGCCTTCAAGATCTGTGCCCGGGACACTCGTGGCGTGATCGTGACGGTGATCGCCGACACCTACTTCGGCTACTGCAAGAAGGAGGTCAAGACCCAGATCTCCTACTCGGCGAACCTGTTCGGCAACGCCGAGGAGGAGCACGCCGGTGGCGCACTGGTCTTCGCCAGCTACAACCTGGGCCAGGAGTACACGGAGACCTCCTCCGGTGACTCCTATAACCTGGCTGAGGTCCTCGAACGCGATCCGGGGCGGTTCGTGTCCCAGCCGCAGGGACATGCCCTCGACCTGCAGCAGCCGCACATCGTGCTGGTGCCGGCCTGCCCGCACTACTCGCTGCGCGCCATGACCGTCTCCTGGTCTGGCGCCGACGGCCAGCGTCAATCGATCCCCCTGCGCGCCGACCAGGTCTACCTGAGCCCGAACGGTTACCGCGTCGGGATCGCCCAGCAGCCCTACGACCGGACGGCGTGGAGCCTGATCGGCACCGTGCCCAACGCCACGTCGTGCCACAAGCCGGCGACGGTCTCCGGTGGCGGCAAGTCGGAGATCTCCAAGGCCATCACCGATGCGTTCATCTTCGGGTCTGAGTTCGTCGCGGACTTCGACACCGACATGGACTCGGTCGCCGCGATCCTCGACCGGGACTTCTCCAGACGCTTCCTCGACCCGGCGAGGAACGACCAGGACGACCGGCCGATCCTGTCCGAGGAACGCTCGATCGGGTCGGTGATCAAGCTGCTCACCCCGTCTCGGTCGGAGTATCACGCCGATTACAACGCCTGGCTGGACCGCATCCCGCCCTACATCAAGGAGCTGGTCTACGTGGTCCAGCGCTCCTACCGCCCGGAATGGGGGAACGACTGGCGCAGTCACTTCAGCGTTGCGGCCATCGACGGTCGCCAGGGCAACAGTCTGCGACTGGACGGCAACAGGATCACCATCAGCATGCTGCGGGTCGGCTACAACGCCGACGCATCCTGGCGCCTGTTCAGCCTTCGCCACGACTTCTCACCGGCGGTGAAGGTGCAGACCCAGGACGACATCACCGCCTCGACGGTCGTCCCGGGCGGCCAACTGGGAATGGATGCGGCGCGTTCGTACAAGCTCGTAGAGAATTGCGAGGACCTGCTGTTCCAGCGCCCCGACGACGCCATCCACCGGGGGTACGATAAGCAGGCCGAGCGCGACATCGCCGCCCCCGGGACGTTCCTGTCGAACTTCGAGCCTTTGACCCGGGCCGATGCCATCGCGATGCGCGACGATGCCGTGGCCTTCAGCGCCTTCAGCGAGCCGATGGCGGAGATGATCAGCCGATTCGCCGACACGACCGAGGGTGACGGCCCGGCGTACTTCGTGAGCTCGGCCAACCCGCGGCTGGTGGAGGGCAAGCCCTCGAAGAACCCGCGCTACCTGCAGCAGCGACCGGACCGCACCCATGCCAGGGCCACTGCAGTGGCGGAGCTGTCCGCGCGCCTGGTTCGCCGGCTGCCGTCTGGTGCGCCGCTGCTGTTGCCGGTGGAGGTGGTCGCCGCTGGGCGGCGGAACAACCCCCCCGACGGGCCGGTGCCGCCGCTGTGCCCGTACAGCCCGCTGCATTACATGGAGGTGCCCGAGCTGTTCATGGAGTTCATCTCGTCGATGACAGGTAAGTCCCCCTCCACGACCGGGGCTGGCTCCGAGGGCGCGCTAACCAAGGGCCCCTTCAACGCCATGCCGGCCATCATCGACCTGAACGCCTCGGTGCTGTCCTACGCGCTCACCGGCTACGACGGCTGGCTGTCCGCAGCCGGATACGTCGGGCCCCAGGTGCGGGTGGACCACGACTTCTCCCTGCTCGTGCCGGAGCTGTTCTCGCGGATGACCCCGGACGAGCGGGACGCCGGCAACCTCATCGCCGAGGGCGCCCTGGAGAAGCTGACCGACTTCGAGCACGACGGCAAGCCCGTGCCCGCCAGCAGGCTGGGCTACCGGATGACCGACAAGCTGGCCACCAAGTACTTCGGCCGGATCTTCCTGCATCCGGATGTGGTCTTCACCCCGGAGATGCTGCGCCCTGAGTTGCAGGACGTGGGCATCTTCGCCGGGTCGATCGCCACGATCGTGACCACGCACGAACGGGTGGCGCGCTCGTACTTCCAGGACGGCACGATCGCACTGGCCGTCCCACCGCTACGGGCCCTGTTGGAGATCATGGCTGAGGGGTTCACTACAGCGGGATGGGGCCTCGATTCGCCGGAGTTCCGGCTCATGTTCACCCGCGAGGCGGTCCTGGCGTCGGACTGGTACGCGCAGCGGTTGGATGCCAAGCAGGCGGCAGCCAGCGCCCGAGCCAACGCGGGACTCGCTGCGATCGAGAAGTTCGTCTCCACTCCCGGGAACGAGGAGCCCACGGCCCGGCTGGATATGCCCGCGCGGGTGGAAGCAGCCCGGACGGAGGCGCAACGGCTGGCCAGCCCGGAGTTCCGCGAGCAGCTGGTCGGCACCGCGGGAAGCACACCCCTGTAGATCATGGCCGCCCCGCTGACAGGGGCGAGTCGGTCACGCCGAGGCGGTCTACTCAAGCGGGTTCGTAGGCTCGTCGAACACGGCAACACCACACGGATGACGCGGACGTGCGAGCGTACCGGGACGCCAGCCGGAGCAATAGTCAAGACCTGTGGATGAAGATCTCTTTAGGCTGCTTCCTCCTTGGTGGCTGGGGCGTCCTGTGGGGTGACCTCGCCCACGCCGGCCTGACCGCGGCGATCGCCGCGACCCTGCCCGGCGCCTCCTGGCAAAGGTGCAGCACCCACTACTACTGCACCGGGACCTGTTGATCCGGCAAGACAACGGCATCGTGTGGCGGCCGCGGATCCAGTCGTACGACTGGACGTTCGGCCTGGACAAGACGGACAAGATCACGCTTTACGCGAACAGCCGTGTCCAACCGTACGGTGGGTTGCCGGCCAACCCGCTCATCGGCTCGTCGCGGGCCCCCAGTCGCGATCTGCGACGATGGTTGGACATGGGGACCCAGCGAGCAGCACCGGTGGACGTCGACGCCGGACTTCACGACCTGGCTGCGGCTCTTGTCGGCTCGGGTCGGTTCGTGCCCGGGCTCACCGTCGATGACGACGGGCTGGCGCGCAGCTGGTGGTGGCCGATGCCAGCCGCCGAGGACCGTACCGCCCTGCGCTGCCTGCTCCCGGACTCAACAGCGGCCTCGCACCGCGGTGTGGCCACGGGCCTGGCCGCCGCGGTTGATGCGCTGGTGCGAACCCGGCTGGCCGACACCGAAGTGCTGCCCCGGCGTCCTGGCCGGCGCACCTTGCCGGAACTGTGGCTGCAGTCCCTGGTGAGCAGCGACCCCTGGCTGCCGGAGACCATCGATGCCGAGCGTGCCCTGGCCCTGGCGGACGCCGTGTCGGAATGGGTCCGGTCGGGGCGCGTCGCGGTCGGCCGGCTGGGGTTGTGCCTTCGGGTTCACGAGCCGCCACCTGACGAGGGCGCTGCGTTGGGTCCGGGGGAATGGACGGTGGAGGTCCTCGTCTCGGATGAGGACGACGAGGGCCTGCGGATCCCGCTGGACCAGTGGTGGTCTAACGCCGCCTCCTACGGACCGGAGGCCGGTCGCGAGCTGCTGGCTGACCTGGCCCGCGCCACGCGCGTCGCGCCCGAGCTGGCCGGCCTGCTCGACGAGGCGGTCCCCGCGAAGACCGTGGTGGATGACGAGGCCGTCGCATCGTTGCTCGTGGATCGGCTCGAACCGCTGACCGACCTGGGGGTCACGGTTCTGCTCCCGTCCTGGTGGACCGGACGGAGCCGGGTCGGCCTGCGGGCGAAGGCCACCACTCGGCGATCGTCGGGTGCCACCTCGGTCACCGAGGCGGGCCTCGGCCTCGACGAGCTGGTCGACTTCCGCTGGGAGGCCGCCCTGGGCGATCTCAGCCTCACCAAGACCGACCTGCGCGACCTCGCCGCGGCCGCCGAGGCTCGACGCTCCCTGGTCCGGCTGCGGGGGCAGTGGGTGGAGGTGCGCGCCGCGGACCTCGACGGCGTGCTGGCCCGCGTCGGCCGCCGAGGGCGCGCGACCGCCGGGCAGCTGCTGCGGGCCGGGTTGGGGATCGAGACGATGGAGGACCTCGACGGGGTCGAGGTGCACGGCGTCCAGGCCAGCGGGTGGCTGGGATCCCTGCTGGACCAGGCGATGCACTCCCGCATCCGTCCTGTTGAACGCCCCACGGGGTTCCGCGGAAGCCTGCGGCCCTACCAAGCCAGGGGCGTGGGGTGGTTGACGTTCCTCGGCCGGCTCGGGCTCGGTGCCTGCCTGGCCGACGACATGGGCCTGGGGAAGACGGCCCAGCTCATCGGCAGCCTGCTCGCCGATCCCGCCGGAGCTCCGACGCTAGTCGTGTGCCCGGTGTCGGTTCTCGGCAACTGGCAGCGCGAGCTCGCGCACTTCGCCCCGCGGCTGCGAGTCCTGGTGCACCACGGACCGGGCCGAGAACGCGACACGGTGGCCGAGCAGGTCGCCGAGGCCGACGTCGTCCTCACGACGTACTCCTTGGTGGCTCGCGACATCGACAGCCTCGCCAACGTCACCTGGGGACGGCTGGTGCTCGACGAGGCCCAGCAGGTCAAGAATCCTGGAACCGTGCAGGCCCGGGCGGTGCGCCGGCTCCAGGCCGGCCGAAGAGTCGCCCTCACCGGCACGCCGGTGGAAAACCGGCTCTCGGAGCTGTGGTCGATCATGCAGGTGCTCTCGCCCGGGCTGCTTGGCACCTCGCGGGAGTTCCGGGACCGTTTCGCCATCCCGATCGAGCGGGATGGCGACGAGGTGGCGACCCGGCGACTCCAGCGCATCACCGGACCGTTCGTCCTGCGGCGGGTGAAGTCCGATCCGGACATCGCGCCGGACCTGCCGGCGAAGGTCGAGCGGACCGACCGGTGCCTGCTGACCCGCGAGCAGGCCGTCCTCTACCAGGCGGCGGTGGAGGAGATGCTCCAGGCCGCCAACGAGACCGAAGGCATCGATCGACGTGGCGCGGTCCTGGCGGGTCTGACCCGACTCAAGCAGGTCTGCAACCACCCGGCGCTCCTCCTCGGCGACGGATCCGCCTTGCCCGGGCGCAGCGGTAAGCTGACCAGGATCGAGGAGCTGCTCGAGGAGATCGTCGATAGCGGAGACCGGGCGCTGGCCTTCACCCAGTACGCCACGTGGGGGGAGCTGCTCGCGCCGTACCTGTCGCGGCGCCTCGGCGTCCGGACGCTGTGGTTCCACGGAGGCGTGCCGCGTGCGCGCAGGGATGCCATGGTGCGGGAGTTCCAGGCCGCCGACGGGCCACCGCTCATGCTGATCTCGCTGCGGGCCGGGGGTACCGGGCTGAACCTGACGAATGCGTCCCACGTCATCCACCTCGACCGCTGGTGGAACCCGGCCGTGGAGGACCAGGCGACCGACCGGGCGCACCGGATCGGGCAGTCCCGCAGCGTGTTCGTCCACCGCCTCGTCAGCGCCGGAACCGTCGAGGAACGCATTGACGAGATGATCGAGCGCAAGCGTGAACTGGCCCAACGGGTCGTGGGCTCCGGCGAGGCGTGGTTGACCGACCTGAGCACCGACGACCTGCGCGATGCGGTCGCGCTGCGACCGGACGTCTGGGAGGCCTGATGGCGCGAAGGAGCCGCTGGGACGATCCCTGGCACCGCTTCCCTGCCTCCACGCCCATCCGGGTCGAGGGGGGCCTGGCGACCACTCGGCAACGTGGCTCGATGGCCGACTCGTGGTGGTCGCGCCGGTTCGTCGAGGTCCTGGAGTCCTACGGACTGGGCACCCGTCTGCAGCGTGGTCGCCGCTACGCGCGGCAGGGGCAGGTCTTGTCCTTGGACGTCTCGCCGGGCCTGCTGGCGGCGCAGGTCCAGGGGTCGCGCCGCACGCCGTACCTGGTGACGATCGCCGTCTCGACCCCCACGGACCGTCAGTGGCGGGTGGTGGACGCCGCGCTGCTCAGTCGCGTCGGGCTGGCCGCCCACCTGCTTGCCGGAGAGGTGCCCGGAGAGCTCGAAGAGGTCTTCACCCAGGCGAAGGCGCCCCTGTTCCCGGAGCATTGGCGGGACCTGAAGACCAGGTGCAGCTGCCCGGACTCGGCCAATCCCTGCAAGCACATCGCCGCAGTCCTGTACCTGTTCGCCGACCGCCTCGACGCCGATCCTTGGCTGCTGCTGGAGTGGCGCGGCAGGACCAGGGACGACGTCCTGGCGGCGCTGGGTCTCCAGGGTGACGTCGGTGGCACCGACGACGACGTGGCGCCGTGGTGGCCGCTGCTCCCGGGCGAGCCGCTGACGGAGGCTGCCTCTCCGCACTTGCTGGGCGCTGAGACCCCGGCAGGTGTGCCCGATCCTCCCCACTCCGTCCTGCGGCGCCTTGACGACCTCGACGTCACCAGCTGGAAGGAGCCGGTGACCGAGGTTCTGCGCGCTCTCTACGCCGTCGTCCTCGAATCGCGCTGACTGCGCAGGCGATCCAGCCCGGTGTCGCGGGCGAACCCTGCGCAGCACCTGATCTATGTCCATTTCGTGCGAGGCACGTCGGGTCGGACGCACCATGGGCCGGTGTCCTTCGAGGTGACTGCCGACGCCCACGCCCAGTTCATGGGGCGGTTCTCGAGGCCGCTGGCGGTCGCTTCCACCGACGCTGTCGGGGTGGGCGGGGGCCAGACAGCGTTGGACGTCGGCTGCGGCACGGCTGCCCTGACCGAGGTGCTCGCGGCGCGGCTCGGCGCTGACCGGGTGGCGGTCGTGGATCCGTCGGAGTCGTTCGTCGCCAGCATGCGGGGGCGGTTCCCCGGGATGGACGTTCGTCAGGCGGCTGCCGAGGAGCTGCCTTACGACGACGAGCTCTTCGACGTCGTCCTGGCGCAACTCGTCGTCCACTTCATGACCGACCCAGTCCGTGGTCTGGCGGAGATGGCCCGCGTGGCCCGCCCGGCCGGGGTCGTGGGCGCCACCGTGTGGGACCACGCCGGAGGTGCGGGACCGTTGGCGGTGTTCTGGGCAGCGGTGCGGAAGATGGACCCCGGTGCGCACGACGAGTCGCGCTTGCCTGGCGTCGCCGAGGGACACCTTGCCGAGCTGTTCGCCCAGGCGGGATGCCCGAGGTCGTCACCGCAGCGCTCACCGTGCCCGTGGATCACGCCACTTTCGATGAGTGGTGGACCCCGTTCACGCCCGGCGTAGGCCCCGCGGGTGCCCACGTCGCCCGCATCGACGGGTCCTCCCGCGCGGAGCTGCGGGAACGTTGCCGCGAGCTCCTGCCCGACGCGCCGTTCGCGACCAAGGCAGTCGCGTGGACCGCCTGGACACGCAAGCCAGCCCGTTGACGCCCCTGGGACCTCCGCCCCTGGGACCTCCGCCCCTGGTGGGCTCGATCCACGAACCGACCATGTGATGGTGGCGCGGGGTCCAGGTCCTGCTTGCGGGGTCGCGCCCAGAGATCGCGATCTCGTCGGCAAACAGCCACCGCCGAAGCGTCGGCTCTACGTCGACAACTCAAGGTCATCCTCATCGCGGCGATCATCGCCATCCACGCCGTCCTGAGCTACGCCGGGACGGCGGGGAGCTCTGGACGTACACCGAGATGCGGGAGGTCACGCTCTCTCCGGTGGTCGAGAGGGTGCTGTTCGTCGCAGCTCTCCCGGTCGGGCTGTTCATGATCGCGCTGCTGTTCCTGGTGGCGGGTCTGCTCACCCCGCCGTCGGTGGCCCGCAAGGGTCCCACCCGGTTCGCCGAGGACCGACTGCTGCGTCTTGGCGTGCCCTTCGCGGTGTACGTCCTGCTGGTGCAGCCGACACTCGAGTACGCGCTGGCGCATCCGCTGCGGGTGGCTCCCGGCTCCTACTGGCAGGAGTACCTCGGCGAGGAGGGGGCGCTGGACACCGGACCGCTGTGGTTCGTGGGCGTCCTGCTGGTGTTCTCCCTCGCCATCGCGGCATGGAACGGCGTGCGACGGCACGAGCCCCACCGGGCCCCAGCAGGGGGGAGGTCACCCCATGGCACCTGGTGCTGGCCGCCGCCGTCGTCCACGGACCTGAACTTCTGGCAGTGGCCCGCCTGCCTCGCTGTGTTCGCGATCGGCATCGCGGGCTCGGGGCGCGGGTGGCTGGTGGCTGTTCCCGACCGTCTCTGCCGGCAGTGCGGCGCCGTGACGCTGGTGGCGGGGGTCGCGATGGCGGCACTGCTTGTCCTCACGGGCTTCCGCGATGAGGTCGATGCGTTGAGGGGGTTGGGGCTGGCCAGCTCTGGCGTTCGCCACGATCGAGAGCGCGCTGAACGTCCACGACGCTGAGGAGGTCGATGACGGGGAGGACCGAGACCGTCGAACTCATCGATGCAGAAGTGTCCGGCGATCGACGTCACGGCCACCGAGCGGGCCCCCGCCGCCTGGGCCCGAGGTCGACCGACCAGCCCGACCGGCCCGGCGATCTCGGTGTTGGTCAGGCCCCGCGCCACGGTGAGGCGCTGCTGATGCTGGGGAGTGGTCCCGCGCTGACCTAGGTGGCCGGTGTGAATCGGCTGGTTTCGGGGGGCTCGGGCTCGGCAGGGCAGTCCCTGGGGTGACTGCCGCTGTTGTGTCGTCGTGGGTTCCTGGCGGTTGTGCTGGTTGCTGAGGGCCGGCAGCGGCGCCGGTGGCCGGCGTTGGGTGTCCTGGGGTGGCCCGGATGGTCGCCTGACCCGGCTGTCAGGCTGTCGCGGTGACCCAGCCACTGGAGGTGGAACGGAGGCCGAGCACGGCGACGCGGGCCAGGTTGTGGGCCGCGGCGAGGAGGTTGAAGTCGGCGTCGATCTTGGTCTTGCCTCGCATGCGGGCGCGTCTTCCGCCGTGTCTGCGGTGCATCAGATGACCGAGCTTGCGTTCCACTTTGGGCCTGGTCGCCCGGTAGTCAGCCTGCCAGGCCGGGTCGCGCTGAGCCGCGCGGGCGCCGGTGAGTCGGTGCTCGTGACGACCGACGGTGATCCGGCGGCCGTCACGGGCCTTGGTGCACTGCGCTCGTAGTGGACACTGGGCGCAGACCGGCCCGAAGGAGGCGACGCCCTCACCCTTGGCGCCGCGCCGGATCGCGGCGGTGACCTGGGTCGGGCACGTCACGGTGTCGGCCTGCAGGTCGACGGCGAAGGCGTCCTTGGTGAACATCCCCCCTGCCGCGGTCGGCGGCTGGGTCTTGCACCGCGCGTTGATGCCGGCCTCGGCGAGGTGGTCCAGGAACGGTCCGCTGCCGTAGGCGGAGTCCCCGTAGACCGTCGGCTCCGGCTCCGGTTCCGCGTCGGGGCTGGCCGCGGTGGCTCGCAGGTCATCGATGAGGTCCTCGGCGACCGCGGCGTCCCCCACATTGCCGGCGCTGACGACGGTGCCGGTGATCAGCTCACTGTCCGGGTCGACCGCGACGTGTCCTTGGTAGCCGTCGAAGCCGCGGGCTTGGGTCTTATGCCCGTGCCGAGCCTGCGGGTCCACGGTGGAGATGACCCGGTCCTTGCCGACCCGCCGGGCGATCCGGAACACCCCCGGGCCCCCGTCCGGCCCGTCGGCCTGCTCCAGGTCCTGACCCAGCACGGTGGCCAGCAGCTCGGCCGCGTCGGTGACGGCCGGGCCCAACGCCCGGCCGTCCAGCACGCTCAGGCAGCCGTAGCCGTCCCGGGCACGGGAGTCGAGCAGCTGCTCCCGGCTGGCCGCCTCGTCCCAGTCGATGCGCGGCTTGCCCAACGACAGGTAGTCATCACCGCTGGTCAACACCGCCCGCAGCTGGTCAGCCAACGCCGGATCGGCGGCCTTGAGCAACCCCCGGATCGCCGAGCGGATCAACGTGATCGTGTCCATCGTGGCGACCGCGTCATACAACGGCGTGGAATCCAGCACCCGCTTCGCCCCGACCAGCCCAGCCGCCGACGCCGCCGCCAAGGTGACCTCGAAGATCCGGCGCGGATCAGCCGACGACTGCAGCCGGGCCCGCATGTCGACCAGCACGGTGTGCGCGAACCGGTCCCAGCCATCACCGTCATACCCCCCGACACCGCACGCGTACCGCCAGCGGGCATCGAAGCTGTACCGGTCAACGGCCTCCCGATCCGACAGACCCTCCAGCCGCTGCAGCACCATCACCGTGGCGACCACCGACGGCGGCACGCTGCGCCGACCCCGATCGCTGAACAGGTCCGCGAACATCTCATCGCCGAACAACCGGTCCCGCTCGCGGTGCAACACCGCAAACACCGACGACTCCGGCAACGCCCGCTCGCAAAACCGGTTCACCTCATCGAGCAGATCACCCTGACGTTCCGCCTGACCCAACGACATGGACCATCCCCAGGGAAGAAACCCATACCAGCAAAGACATTCTCCCCAACCCCA
>Ga0208851_1000291_pt1 | contig 23016 bp, 20 predicted proteins | sample NGESurshal092012_FD_184481 | JGI IMG/M metagenome (GOLD analysis project Ga0208851, IMG submission 184481) | Arctic peat soil microbial communities from Barrow, Alaska - NGEE Surface sample 415-2 shallow-092012 (SPAdes) | ecosystem: Environmental > Terrestrial > Soil > Wetlands > Peat ... | reverse complement strand
GAGGAAACAATCAAGGTTCTTCGGGAAAGCATATGCAATAGATCGCCCCTAGACTTTTCGGATGATTATAGAACCCCAGCCCGACAGGCATGCTAAATTTCACCATAATAGATTTACCTACTCTTCCAAAGCCTCATGGCCTCTGTTGACCTCCGCGCTGTATCCAAAGTTTTCGAACAAACTCAAGTCCTCCATGACATCAATCTGACGGTGGAAGACGGCGAATTTATGGTTTTGGTCGGACCTTCTGGCTGTGGGAAAAGCACTTTGTTGCGCATTATTGCAGGCTTAGAATCAGTCAGTAGTGGCGAAATACGCCTTGAAAATACCTGTGTGAATCATTTGCCCCCAAAAGCTCGGGATATCGCTATGGTTTTTCAAAGTTATGCGCTCTATCCCCATATGACGGTCTATGACAATCTCGCTTTTGGCCTGCGTCGTCAGCAACAGTACCGCTTGGGCGAGAAATTCTTTTGTGGGCTCATGTCCAATCGGCGCGCCGTTGATCAGCGGGTGCAAGAGGTAGCTCTTACCCTCCAGCTTGAAAATCTACTGACCCGCAAACCAAAGGAGCTTTCTGGGGGCCAAAAGCAGCGAGTGGCCCTCGGTCGGGCTATGGCGCGCAATCCCAAAGTTTTTTTGATGGATGAACCCCTTTCCAACTTGGACGCCCAACTGCGGGGAGCAACCCGTAGCCAAATTGTCCAACTCCAGAAGAAGCTGCAAACAACCACCGTCTACGTCACCCACGACCAGACAGAGGCGATGACCATGGGGACTCGGATTGCGGTACTCCGGGGCGGCAAAATTCAGCAGGTGGACACGCCCCTCAATCTCTATCTTCGGCCTGCGAATCGCTTTGTGGCCGGATTTATCGGTTCTCCATCGATGAACTTTTTCCCGGTGCTGGTGGATGAAGAAGGGCTTTTACAGAGCCCCTGGCTTTGGCAACCGATCGCCCTATCCGAGCAACAGCGGCACAACCTGACGCCTAAGCGTCCCTTAACGCTGGGCATCCGCCCAGAGCATGTGTGTCCTGCTTCCCTGTCCGCAGCCCACATACAGGCCATAGTCCAGGTCGTAGAAGCTCTGGGCTGCGAAACGAATGTAGTAATGGAGATTCAGCCGAGGCCAGATCAGCAGAACAGCAAACAGGATAGTCAGCCGCTGCAGGCCAAAGTTTCCCCCAACGTCCATTTCTCCGTGAACGAGATCGCTGGCTGGGTCATAGACCCTGCCAATATGTATCTTTTTGATCAGGAATCAGGCGATGTGTTGATGCATCCTTAAAGATAATGTTCTTTTTTAAATGAAACCTGCCCCCTTTTTGGTGTAGAACTAAATCTACCTAAACCAGCATGCCTTCCTAATGAATTTGAGGCCTGAGCGTTACCTAGTTTCATGACCGATTTTTACGACCCCTGGCAAGAACAACTCTCTCCCCTTATCCAGCGGTTCAACCGAGAGGCACAAGCGGCAGGCAAAGGAGTCGCCTGGGATTTCCCCGAAGAAGTAACTAGTTCGACGTTTTATCGAGAATTGGCTACTGGCGGCTTGGAAAAAAGGCTTGGAGTTCCTTTTTGGGAGCTTGCAAAACCCAAGAAGAATGATCGCTGCCTGGACGTAGCCTGTGGGGGTGATTTTTTCTTCTATCCCTGGGCTGAATGGCAAGCCAATTTCTGGGGTCAAGACCTGAGCCCTGCCTTGGCAAAAGTGATCAATTCTCGGGCACCTCAGCTCAATTCCAAGCTGTTCAAAGGGGTGCGGGTGGCTGGTGCCCATCGCATGGACTATGAAGAAAATTTCTTTGACCTGGTCCTGGCTTTAGGCCTTAGCTACTACATGCCCCTGGATTACTCTGCTCAAGTGCTGATCGAAATCCGCAGAGTCGTCAAATCCGGTGCGCCTGTGTTGTTCGAGGTAGTGGAGCCCAATTCTCCGTGGATAGATGCTTGGGGCCTCATGGAAATGGCCAAAGGAACAGAAGTCTACTTCACTGAGCTAGAAGATTGGGAGACAACCTTCAAACAGGTCGGCAGCCAAATCCAGTCATCTAAAGCGGGAGAACTGTTCCGCACCTATCTGCTGACTTTTTAGGTTCAGCAGCGTCGATACTGCATTCCGGCAAGCTGCTCTACCCCTCCCTTCAGTTCCAAACCAAGTAGGAGCGCGGAAAGCACTCCGGTATCCAAGCCTGATTTAAGGGCGATATGATCAAAAGGCTCTGGGTGAGCCGTCAAAATTTCCCAAAGTGCTTTTTCCTCAGGGCCTAACTCAAGGGGAGCGGAGCTACTCTTAACGGCCTCTCGTTGACTACCTGCCGCCCCCAAATCTTTGAGCAGCTGTTCTGTGCTGAGAATCAAATGCGCGCCCCGATCCACAAGTTGGAGACAGCCCAAGGAATACTCCATATCAAGGCTGCCCGGTAGCACATAGACATCCCGTCCATAATCTGCGGCCAGATAGGCCGTGATCAGGGCCCCAGAACGTTCTGGTGCTTCCAGAACCAGGGTTGCTTTCGAAAGCCCCGCTACGATCCGATTGCGATGGGGGAAATAGCCAGCAGTGGGAGGAGTTCCTGGTGGATACTCACTGAGAATGGTTCCACCTTGGGCGATGATCGATTGGTACATCCGTTGATGCTGGTAGGGATAGGCGATGTCGATCCCACAGCCTAGAACCGCTACCGTTCTTCCTTGCGCTGCTAGGGTGGCACGATGGGCTGCTCCGTCAATGCCTACGGCCAGACCAGAAATCACCGTAAAGCCTAAGCGCCCCAATTCAAAGCCCAATTTCTTGGCCCAGCGTTGGCCATACTCCGAAGCCCGACGAGTCCCGACAATCGCCACAGCTGGTTCCCATGGACCCAGCTTTCCCCGGTAATAGAGCACGGGTGGCGGGTCTGCTATCTCCCAAAGTTGCGCCGGATATGCTGTATCAGCAGGGGTCAAAAAAGGTCCGTATTTTGTTTCCCACGTTTCCAGGAGCGCCTCTGGTTCTAGGGAAGCTTTCTGGGAACGCAGTTGCTCCACGAGGTTCAAGCTAAATCCCGCTATTTCACGCCATCTGCGAGGGTCTGCTTGCCAAGCGCAGTGCATGGATCCCATATGTTCATAAAGACGCTTCAGGCGTATCGGTCCCATCCCTTCTAAGCGTGACCATGCCAGCCAATAAGCGCGTTCTGTTCTATCCTCTGCCACATGATTTCTGAATACGTCGGGGCAGTTATAACCTGACAGAAAAGAAAATGGCTTTATGAGGCTTTATACAATGCTAAAAAGCACCACGGTGGTATTGTCTCTACCGCCATACTCATTGGCTTGGTGAACCAGGGCTTCCACGGCTTCCTGGTCATTTGGGTTCGCTGATAGAATTTGGGCTATTTCCTGCTCTGGAACTTCTTTGGTAAGGCCGTCACTACAGAGTAGATAGCGGTCTTGGGCATGCATAGGAATTTTTTGGACCAGCCCCGCTTTCAGGTCTGGGCGTCCTAGACATCGGCTAAGGACATTGCGATAGGGATGTTTTTCTGCGGCTTCGGGTGAGACATATCCTTTAGCGACTAACTCCGCGACCAGGGTATGATCCTCCGTCAAGCGTGATAGAACTTTTGAAGATCCATCCCATCGGTAGAGTCGAGAATCTCCCACATGGGTGTACCAGAGATAGGAACCGACGACCCAGGCGATGACCAGGGTGGTTCCCATATCTCCATGTTCTTCGTGCTGCTCAGCATCTTTTAGAATGTCCTCATTGGCGATGCGTACAGCTTGTAACAAAGACTCCTCCACCGCTAAGGTCAAAGAGGAGGGGGGTTGGCTCTCCAAAAATGTACGCACAGACTGGATGGCTAGAGAGCTAGCAACTTCCCCGGCGGTGTGCCCGCCCATACCATCTGCCAAAATAAAAAGACCTCGATCAGCGTAGTAAGCATCCTCGTTGATGCTCCGCACGTGACCAACATCGGTTGTCCCTGCCCATGTCAGAGAAAATAAGGGAGAGGTTAGCTCAGTCATTGCTAAATATCGCTGCTGCTAAAGATACTTCCCTGTTTAACTTGGTGCCTGTAGATTTCTTTGCCCAGAAGCTATTTTTTAACTTTTTGAAAAACCCGCACGTTATACGCAGGAATCATTTCAACACCTAAGAAATTTGAACTTTTATCAAGATTCCAGGGATTTTTGCCTAGTCTTGGCGGGGATCGCTATGCACCGCATTGTGTCGAATGTATTATTATGTATGGAGTTAATAAATAAAGCTTTACAAAACTTAAAGGAAAGGTAAATTTTTTCCATGCCGCGTATTCTAGTCATTGATGATGATCCGGCCATCCTAGAGTTGGTGGAGGTTAACCTCCAAATGGCGGGGTATGACGTCACCACCGTCCAAGATGGTATTACAGGACAGGCAATGGCGCTACAGCTCTTGCCAGATTTAGTGGTCTTGGACCTTATGTTACCGCAGGTCGATGGCTTTACGGTTTGTCAGCGGTTACGTCGCAACGAACGTTCTGCGGACATCCCCATCCTGATGCTAACGGCTCTTACTCAGACCAAAGATAAGGTTGAAGGTTTCAATGCCGGAGCGGATGATTACCTAACTAAGCCTTTTGAACTGGATGAACTTTTGGCTAGAGTGCGGGCTCTGCTTCGACGTACAGACCGGATTCCGCAAGCAGCGAAACATTCTGAGATTCTCTCTTTTGGGGCTCTTACCCTAATCCCAGAGCGGTTTGAAGCGGTATGGTTTGGGAACGTGATCAAGCTTACTCATCTGGAATTTGAGCTTTTGCACTGTCTTCTCCAGCGTCATGGTCAGACGGTTTCCCCGGGCGAAATCTTGAAAGAGGTTTGGGGGTATGACCCTGATGATGACATTGAAACCATCCGTGTCCATATTCGTCACCTGAGAACAAAATTAGAGCCCGATGCCCGTCACCCTCAATTCATCAAGACTGTTTATGGCGCAGGCTACTGCCTGGAGCTGCCAATAGTCCAGAATCAAGAGATGAGTTCAGCTCAGTAATTTTGAAAACGAGATCGCTTGCTGGCTAAGGGTTTTAACCTTTTCTTCCGCACACAAACCACCATTATCATGCTAGTAGTTACCGTAGATGTCTTTTGAGCAAAACATCCTAGATGCCCTTCCCTGGGGTTTGGTCTATACCGCTCAGGACGGCATCGTGGTTTTTTGGAATAAAACGATGGCTGACCTAACTGGGATCAGTGCTAGGCAAGCCAAAGGCAAGCTGATATACCACTGGATTGCCGAATTAAAAGATCTAGCCAGTAATACCAGCGTCCCCTTCTCCCGCGAAGGTTACTGGCAAAGTTTCATGGTCAACTGTCAAGACCATGAGGGTGGAACCCTTTGGACGTTTACTCCGGAAGACCACTTAGATCGGGTCCAATCAGATTTTGTCTCTACCGTTAGTCATGAATTGCGCACGCCTTTGACGAGTATCAAGGGCTTCGTCGATACCCTATTGCGCTCTCGTAGGCAATTGCCTGAAGACCAGCAGATTCGATTTCTACGGATTATCAAAAACCAAGCAGACCGACTGACCCGTCTGGTAGAAGATATTTTAATCGTCTCCAAGATTCAGTCTGGGCAGTTGAGAAATGCCCCTCAACGTTTAGATTTGGCGGATGTGATCGACCGAGTTTTGGAAAATCTATCCCAAAAAACTGCCCATCATCAATTGGATCTCAATCTAAACGAAGATTTACCAGCGGTATGGGCTGACCAAGACCGTTTAGAGCAAATATTGACGAACCTTGTGGATAATGCGCTTAAGTATTCGCCCAAAAATACCGTGGTTGCGCTAAAAGCCTGGATGGACCCTAAGATCCCAGGCAAACTTTCGATTTCCGTGGTGGACCAGGGTATTGGTATTCCAGAGGCTTTCCTAGAACAGATCTTTAACCGTTTTAACCGTTTAGATACCCCCTTGACTCGAGAGCGGGAGGGGACTGGTTTGGGGCTATACATCACCAAATCGCTCGTAGAGAGTCTTGGTGGGCAAATCGCTGTAGAAAGTAGGGAAAGCTTAGGCTCTACGTTCACCGTCTATTTGCCTACAGCTCCAGATATCTTGCCTGGACCTATCCAATCGGAAAGGGGAGAGGCCCATGCGTGATGCAGAAGAATCACTCAGTCGCCCTATCGATCCCGATGTATTGGAGCTGGAGTTGGGGGAATGTCTTAAGGACCGCCAAGACCGAGCCTTAATTTATTGCGACTTGCGTAATTTTAGGCTGTATAACCAGCTCTATGGGAAGCCCCTGGGAGACCGGATGCTCTCTTCTCTTTCCCAATTGTTGGCTCGGTCCTTGCAGTCGGATGAGTACTACTACCGAATCGGGGGGGATGAATTCCTGTTGGTAGTCCTTAGTCCTCGGGCAGAATCTCTTGCCCAAGAGCTTTGTCGGGAGTGGCAAACGCTCAGTCCTGGGTTTTATACTGAGCGAGACCAACACAGACGTTTTTTGCTGGGGACCGACCGGCGAGGTATTGGGCGGCGTTGCCCTTTAGTCGAACTCAATATTGGGGTGGTTCATGCATCTCCCTACCGAGGCAAGGGATTATCAGAAGTTTTTTCCATCGCCGTGGAGACGAACCTCCTAGCCCGTAGCCAGCCAGGAACTACCTATGTAGTCAACAAAGAGACCCTCTCCCATTCCAGTTGGACCGCGAGCCCTCCTTCTGTTTTGGTGGTAGAAACGGACGCAGCCTTAGCCTATCTGCTGCAAACGGCCTTGGAAATCAATGGTTATCAGGTATGGGTCACGAGCTCTGGACAAGAGGCTTTCAAATTAGCTTTAACCCATCAGCCCAAGGTAATCATCTTGGACCTCTATACCTCTGACTTGCCAGCAGGTACCTATCTCTGTTCGGAATTACGTCGTCAACCGGAGCTCTCTCAAACCTTGCTCATCGTGGCAGCCACCAATGCGGACCGGGAGGAATCTCTATCCGCTGGAGCAGATTTATTCATTCCGAAGCCATTTGAATTGAGTGACCTCTTGCATTGGGTAGACCGCTTGGTTGAAGAAAATGCCAAAGTACTAGCCTTACCAGGTCTTCTGGATTCTTTTAGTGATTTTCAGCCCCCACTCCATTAGTACGCTGGGTCGTGTGAGTTTTGTCTGTTGATTATGACTCTGAAGGCAAAGAGTCGCTCAATCCGGCTCTTTTGCGGAGGGCTTGGGGACTGTTATCGCACAAAGTCCAATTACGTCGGAAGAATCGAGCCAAGTCATTTTCAGCAAGTGGAAGATAAATGGGGCGTCCGTGGGGACAAGTATGGGGATTTTGAGTATTGATCCAGCGGTCCAAGAGGTTTTGCAGAAAAGACAGGTCTAAAGGAGTGCCGTTGCGAATGGCTGCGCGACAGGCCAGACTGGCACAGGCGCTATCTAAGTCTGAGCAGCGACTGAGTTCACGCAGGGCTTCGGCGCAATCAGATCGGTCCAGCAAGCAGACGGGTGCTTGACGGATTGCCCAAACATTCTCTCCGAAAGGTTCTAAGACCATGCCCAGCGTTTCTAAGTTTTCCTGCTGGCGTTGGGTTAGGTCTTGTACAAGCACGACGTTGGCTAAGTCTGCTAATTTCCACTCCCGCTGGATTAACTCAAAAAGAACTCGTTCTTCAGCCACATGTTGCTCAACCAACCACAGCCCTTCTGGATGTTCTGCCAGGATATAGGTGTTGCGAATTTGGGCTAAGGCCTTCAGTTTTCGTCCGCTGGGATAGGAAGTGCCCTCTTCTTTCAGCGCCCTCTTCATTGCTGCTCGAAATAGCCTGGAATCCTGACTGGGGAGGGTGTCCATCAGCACTTGAGCCAGGGTGTCTTGGATTTGTTGGATTAGGGCTGGCTGGTCTTGGTATTGGACCGTTGTTTTGGCGGGATGGACATTCCAATTTACCCGCTCGGCGGGGAGTTCTAGGTTGACCACACACAAGGGATATCTCCCTTTGGGCAGGGTGCGTCTAAATACTTGGAGAACTCCTTCTAGTAAGGCTTTGTCTTCCACACAACGGCCATTGATCGTAAAGATTATCCAGTCAGGTCGAGGACGAGAATAACGATTCGGTAAGCCCACGGTGACCGTAATTTTCTCTTGGGGCGTGAGGATCGACCCTTCGCCAAAATCGCTGGGTTCTAAACGGCGAAAAAGCTGGAGCAGAATAGCTTTGGCAGTACTCCCTGGCCAGAGCGACAGTTTCGGCTTCAGGGCTGAATCATTCTCTCCGACAGAAACCTGCCAGGTTACGTGGGGATGGGCCAAAGCCCGATATTTTATCCATTGAAGAATCGCCATCACCTCCTTTTGGAGGTTGAGAAATCGACGACGGACCGGCATCTGACCAAAAATATTATTTAAGGTCACGATGGTCCCGAACCCAGCCCCTTGTGGCTTTTGTTCCATGACTTGGCCTTGATGGCCATAGCATTGCCAGGAAGCCAAAGCTTGGTCCGGGCTATGGGTCACCACGGTGAGTTCTCCAACCGTCGCTAGCGCATGCAGCCCTTCCCCTCGAAAACCGAGGGTGTTTATGTGCCAGAGGTCTTCCACAGACTGAATTTTAGAAGTTTGATGGGGGAGGGCACAGACCAGGGCATCTTCTGGGGACATGCCCCGACCATCATCACTGACCTGAAGGGCCCAGCGCTGAGGCCAGATACAGACGGCGATGCGTTTTGCCCCCGCATCCAGGCTGTTATCCACCAATTCTCGGACGACCGCAACCAATGAATCGATGATTTCGCCTGCAGCAATGAGGCGAACCAGTTCAGGAGATAAAGGATGGATTGAGGGCATGAGAGTGTTAAAGAACGCCCTTTCTGTCTATGCTCCATTCTGTTGGCTGGCTAGCATCGTCATCCAGAACAGATGTAATAGCGGTTCCTAGACGAGTGAGGTGCATCAGATCATTGCTAGGTAAGGCTTTCAGTACACATTTTGTATCTCACCCAATCAGGAACCGCTATATCCCGCTTAATCGAAGTAGAACAGGGTTACGATTTTACGTTGATCTTCAGCCTGCCGACAGGTCTCCAACAGTGTCTGCGAGTCATGAAATGCAAAACAGATCAGTTGCTGACATTTGGCGACGATTTCAGCATTACAGAGATTGCTGGCCTCTGCTAAGGGCAGTTCATCGCGTTCGGGATATTCTATAAGTTGAACGACCTGCTCTAATTGCTCTTGGGATTCCTTCGGCTGACGGGCTAGACCTTGCGGCAAAATAACCGTCACGGAGTTGGGGTCGGCCCGCATAGCGCCGCGAATCACAGCGGCATTGGTTCCTCCAGAACCTGAAGTGAGCAATCGGTTCCCGGAAAGGGCCAGGGCATAGCTCAGTAACTCAATAAGTTGCTGATGCCCCAGGGGTAAGTGACGAGAGCCTAGGATGGCTATTTGTTTAGAACCTGTGTTCTGGATAGTGAGGAGCTCCTCTAGGAACTCATCCACAGAAGCGACATTAGTAAAGGAGCGGGTCAAGGTTGCTTTCCTTTAGACTTAACGCAAGACAGTAAGATAGTCCCATTAGTCTATCAGGACGCGTTCAGACAATCGTTAATAAAAACTATAGGAATTTCCGGAATTATGGAAGTTTACGTACCTGGACAAAACCTACCAGTTCTAACTTTCCAGGCTGAATCGATAGGCGGAGTACACGGGCCGTGATGTTTTGCTGCTCTAGCTGATTGAGGTCTACCAATTGATTGACTCCCCCTAAAAATAGCCTAGTCAGTTCGGTAGGAACAGGAGTGCCGTCCAGGGCAAAGACCGGATTGACAAAGCTTACTTTGGTTCCGCGGTCTACTTGAATCTTGGTGCGAAAGCGGACTTCCACTGTTTGATTGCTCTGCTCAGGAGTCCCGAGTTTGGCCAGAACCTCTACGATGCCATCTTGCAAGAGAATCCGCGGCTCAGAAAAAGTGATGCGCTGTACTTGTCCAGAGCCCCCTATGAAACCAGGAATTTCCGCGCGGATATTCTGGAATTCTTTAATCACTTCAGGACTATTTAAAGTTTTATTCAAGTCTTCTTCGGTCACTTCTAAGCGAACGGCGGCTTGGAGGGGATTCTTCAAGCCGATGCGCATACCAGAAAAGTTGATGCTGACGGGGTCTGCTTCCAGCTCTGCCACAGCGACCCGGAATGGCTGACGGACCACTCCCCGTGCCGCTAACTGGACCCGCTCGATTTCTCCATTGACCAATTGATAATTGGGCCGACTGAGGATCCGTACTTCTAATCGGTCAGCATGGTCTACTTGCTTGAGGAGTGTGTCTTTGGCAATCTGTTCGAGACTATAGCCACCCAAATTGCCAAGGGTAGCCAAGAGAGCTATTAAGGAAGCGAGCCAAGGCATTCCCGGACCTAACGAGGATACTTAACTTTCACAAAACCAACTTCATAGAGCTGCTGATAGGCTTGTTTGGCGATCGGGCGGTCGGGTTGTTGGGATTGAACGATACGGACGAGGAGGGGAACGGCTAGCTCTGGTTTGTTTTCTGCCCGGTGAATGAGGGCTAACTGGTAGCTGGCTTCATCCCGAAGAATGGCGGCGGTCAAGGCCAGTTGCTTTTCTTCTTCAGAAATGCGGTTATCAATGCCAACAAAAGCTTTGTTAAGGGCTTGGTGGAAGGTGGTGATTTGGTTGAGGGTGGTGACCGCTTCTTTCGCTTTGCTCACCGCTAGAGGATATTGTTGGGCCTGCGCTAGCTTCTCTGATTCTTTAAGGAGTGCTTGCGCAGACTCAATCGTCAGAAAGCTGCCTGCATTTTCGATCTGCTTTACCTGTGCATCGGCAGGATAGACACTTTTGACAAAACCGAGGGCATAGAGCTTTTGGTACGCGGCTTTACCCAAGTCCCGGTCAGGTTGTTCCGACTGAACGACTCGGGTCAAAAGGGGGATAGCGAGTTGGGGCTTTCCTTCACCAATATGAGCATCGGCCAATTGAAGGAGCGCCTCATCTCGTCGGACAGCAGCCTGGACCGCCAATTCTCGCTCATTAGCTGTGACTTTAGCGTCAATACCGCTGAAGGCTGTCGATAAAGATTTGTGCAAGTCTGAAAGCTGGTTGAGCATCGTGGATGCTTCTTGAGTCTTCTGTACGGCTTCAGGAAAGCGCTTGGCATCGATCGCATCTTTACCTTGCTTGATTAATTGTTCTGCCGCAGCAGGACTCAAAATGCTACTTTCAGTTTCTAATTGGCGAAATTGCTGAGGGTCAGGGATGGAGACGGACTCGTTTTCCTTCGGCAGGGAAAAGGAAGCTGCATCCAAAGACGGTCCCTTTGTTTGGGCCATTACGGCAGGAGCCAGCATCACTAGGGAAAGGGAAAGTAAAATGTGCCGCATGAGGATACCCAGTAAAATAAATGAACGTATGCGTCCAGCTTCAACCTCGCGATTCTATCACGGGGTAGCCTGTTGATAGGGCTGCCCTGGCCATGCTGACGAGGTCTACCAAGACGCGACCCATTCCCTTACTCCCTCCTTTCAATGAATCCTTTCCTGCCTCGTATGCCCCGTGGCAAGCCGTTACCCATCCCTCCCTCCTTAATTAAACAAGTCAAGGTAAATAAGCTTTCATTTCAAAAAGCACTGTTCACCGCAGGGGCGGTTCTGCTTCTGAGCTTAACCTTGGGGGTCCGCTTCTATAACGAACCGCAAGTGACGGTAGGTTCTAAAGCCACAGAGACCATGCTGGCCCCTCGGGATGCCACGGTCACAGACCGGGAAGCCACAGAGTTTGCCAAAGAGAATGCCCGTCGTCAGATGATCCAGGTCTATCAACCTCTGGACGAAGTCGATACGCAGGTTAAGGGCCGTCTAGCCTCACTGCTTGAAGAAGTGGGGCGTCTGCGTCGGGTTTTAGGGCCTTTTCCCTTCGCGGATACAGCTTTGCTCACAACAGAAAGTCAACGGCAACTCTTACTCCTCAAGGATCAGGATTGGCAGTTGTTGCGTGCACAATGGCTTGCTGCGGACCGTAATCCTAAGACTTCTCCGCTAGCCAGGCCCTTACCTCCTGGCATCGCTCGGGCTACTCCCCAGGTTCGTCAAGCGCTAGTCACCCGCGTTGAGGCAGCGCGCCAAAAATATAAACAGGTGCAGGAATTACTCCCCACCGTCAATCCTCTCTTGAAAACTGGAGGTATAGTCTCCTTCAACGGGGTCAATGCCGCTCCCCTACTGGACCTGTCTGATGCTCAATGGCAAAGCGTACGGGCACAAGCAAAATTGATTACCGAGCGAATTCTAGCGATGGGCGTACTGCCTGGCGTGCCAGAGGAGATGAGAATGCGAGGGATTAGAGCCCAAATGCCGACCAACTGGGGTCAAGCCGAACACAGGGTAGTCCTTGAACTGGTAAGTACGGTCCTTGAGCCCAACTTGAAGGTTGACCAATTGGCCACCGTCAGAAAGGTTGAGCGAGAAGTGCTCGAAGTGGAAAACGTTGTCCTACCGATTAAGAAAGGTCAGGTCTTGGTCCAGGCAGGAGAGACCGTTACGCCTCGTTTGTTTAGCATCCTAGACCAACTCGGTCTTACCCAACGGGGAGTCAATTGGCTTGGCTTAGGGGTGCTGACAGGCATTTTGATTTTCTGTGTCGGTATTTTTGAGCTGTTCGTGCCTAGAGCTTTGCAGGGGTCTTCGTCTGGAGAAAAGAGCTCGCGCACCCGAGATTTACGCAGTGAAGACCAAATTTTAATCTTGTTGCTAGCGATGGCAGTGGGGCTTCTCGGAGCTGTTTTTTCTCTAGACTGGACGCTATATTTGCCTTTGTCCGCCTTCGGACTGCTGGTAGGCAGTTTTTATGGGAATAAGCTGGGTTTTTTGGCGGTGTCTTGCTTTCTGCCTGCCTTGGTTCAGGGGTGGAATTGGCAACATCCCCTATATTTATTGATCCCTCCGATCGGCGGTGCCTTCGTGGCTGCTTGGGTTGGGGGTCGCGTACGTTCGCGGGATGAGATGGCTTTGGGTGGGGTCGCTGTCTCCCTTGTCCAAGGAGGGTTATACCTGCTTATTGCCCTACTGTTGTTAGGACGGCCTCTGGATTGGCAACTTCTACTGGAAGCAACCCAGTGTGCGGCGAGTGGGCTGCTATGGTGTATTGTCGCTCTGGGCATAAGTCCTTTTCTGGAGAGCCTATTTGATTTGGTGACGCCTGTGCGTCTCGTAGAGCTGGCAAACCCAAATCGCCCTCTCCTGAAGCGTCTAGCCACCGAAGCCCCAGGTACTTATCAGCACACTCTCTTTGTGGCGAATTTGGCTACGGCGGCGGCGCAGGCGGTGGGAGCGAATGTGGAACTGGTGCGAGCAGGAACCTTGTATCACGATATTGGAAAGATGGTGCGCCCCCTGTATTTCATCGAAAACCAAATGGGGCTGCCTAACCCCCACGATGAACTATCTGACCCCGAACGCTCTGCCCAGATGATCAAAGCGCATGTGGCGGATGGGCTGAAACTGGCCAAAAAGTACAATCTCCCCCAGTCGATTCGGGATTTTATTCCAGAACATCAGGGCACGATCCAGATTGCTTATTTCTATCACCAGGCCCAACAACAAAATCCTGAGACTGAAATTTCGAAAGAGGCCTTTACCTACGATGGCCCGACTCCCCAGAGCCGCGAGACAGGACTCTTGATGCTGGCAGATGCCTGCGAAGCAGCCCTACGCTCCTTAGCAGATACAGGAGAGGAAGAAGCCTTTGGGATGGTTCGACGCATCCTCCTAAGCCGCTGGAATGATGGACAGTTGGTTGATTCAGGCATTGAAGAGCAAGAATTAGCCCTGATTGCTCGGGTTTTCGTCAAGGTTTGGAAGGAACAAAACCATACCCGCATCCGTTATCCGGCCTTAGCCAATGGTGCAGGCATGGCCAAGCGCAGACCACGAGCTTCTGTTTCCTAGCGCTGCAGCCCCTAGCTTCCCCGAGAGGTTACGCCCAAGCTGCGAAACAAAATCGCGGGCAGTCGGGCGGAACCAAAGACCCAGGTGCTTTCTTGGGAGAGCTCTTCCAGGTTGCTAAAGGCTTCAAATAGATTGCCGGCCACCATTGTATTTTTGACCCGACCCACGATTTTCCCCTGTTCGATCTTGTAGCCAAGGTCCAGGTTGACGGAAAATTCTCCCTGGAGCTGGTTGGATTGTCCTGCCCCTAAAACCTGGTCTACGATTAAGCCTTCTTTGAGGCTGGAGACCAATTGATCGAAGCTGGCTTGCCCACCCTCCATACAGAGATTCACGACTCCGGGGGATGGTCTGGAAAGGCCACTCCGGAAACCATTGCCGGTGGACTGGACCCCCTCTCGCGCAGCCCAAACTCGGTCCCAATAGAAGCTTTGTACCACTCCATTTTTGATGAAATGCTTGGCTTGGGTAGGGGTGCCCTCATCATCCACCGGAGTGTGGTTGATCCCTACGGTGGGGTCTTCATAAAGGTTGAGACGAGGATCAAACAGGTGGAGTCCCACTTTGCCCAAAAGCGGGGATGCTTTCTGGAACACCATCTGACCATTAAAGGCTGTCCTAAATAAGCTGCCCAGCACAAAGGCTGCTGCCCTTGGCGTAAAGATCACAGGCAAATTTCCGCTATGAACGGAAGCCATCGTATGGGCCAATTGATATTTTTCGATCAGCTCCGTGGCTAAGGTCGCGTACTCTGGTTCGCCGTCACGCTCCATCCCATAGCTATAGATCTCCAGAAAATCCTGACCTCTGACCAGATTTCCGGAGAGAGAAGCGGAGACCACTGTGCTCGATTCCTGAGCAAAGGCTCCCCCCGTCGTCGCAATAGCAGAACGGGCCTGCCTAACAGTGAATCCGGCACTGACCAAAATATCGGGGTTAAACTGGTGCATTTTTTCAATCAGGGCTTCCCCCTGGCGGACCAGCGAATCTGTAGTCGGTGGGTTATAGACAGAGCGTTCAGGCTTAAAGGTGGTTGATTGGGCGAATTCGAACTGCGCAGGGTCCCCAATCGTAGCCGTGGCTATGGCAGCATCCACCAATTCTTCCATCCTCGACAAATCCGTAGAGGCAGCAAATCCAACCCGGCCTTCGTGAATGACCCGGAGAGCCACTCCTTGAATCGCTTTAGTGGTCAGAGATTTCAGACGATTGGTCTCAAACTCTACGGGAGTTTCGGCGCGGTCCAAATAATAGACTTCGGCTTCCACCTTCCGTGCACGGGCGATCCCCAGTAATTTTTCTACTAGGGGTGCAGCTATTACGGGAAGCACTTCTGTCACAATGGTTTCTCCAAAGGGCCTGCCTTCCAGTGTAGGCCATGGATAGAGGAGCCCAAAGTTGGGGGGCTGGGGGGCCCTATGGGGTTCCGCGTAGCGGTGGTAAAATTGGGGGACCTATGCTTCAGGGCCAACGGTGGTCCATTCGTTTCGAGAGCGCTATCCTACTGGCGGTATTCTTACCGACCTGCTAAGAGTCGAGCAGGGCCTTTTTGTGGTGCGTGCAGAAATACGGGTGGATGACCGCACTATTTTGGCTACCGGCCTTGCGGCAGCAGCAGATTTAGAAGAGGCTGAAGAACGAGCCATTGAGCGGGCTTTCGAGCATCTTGCCACTCAAGCCCGGACACGAACCAGCTGGAGCCCAGAACCGCTGTCCTCAGAAAGAATGATCGAGTCGGAGCGTCCCCGCAGGTCTTTGAATGGCTCCTTGAGAGGAACGGAGGTTGGACCTTCCCTTTCCCTTAGCGAAGAATTGGATAATCTTGATCTCAACGGGACCCTAGATCCTAGTCCGCCACGATTGAACAAAAACTATACAGAGGCATTTACAGAGCCATCCGTCTCGATAGATCTCTCTGAACTAATAGCCCAAACCAATGTTGAGATGAAGCGCATTGGTTGGATGGCGAAACAGGGGCAAGACTACTTACAAAGAACCTTTGGGAAGCGCTCCCGTCAGCAGTTAGACGAAGAAGAACTAGCAGAATTCCTGGAATTCCTCAAAAGCCAGCCCACTCAAATGGCTAATCGCAGACCCCAAGCTCCGTTCTAAGAGTCCTCAGGCTCCCCCGGATCGCGGCTGCGGGTCAACGTGAGTAACACAGCCATCAACTCATCAGGGTCCCAGGGTTTGGCCAGGAAGTATTCCCCTCCACTCTTGTAGCTCTGCACACGATTTTGCACATCCGCATGGCTCGAGATAAAGACAATGGGAGGTGCTTTGGAACCGTAAGTTTCTTGCAAAGACCGACTAAAAGCGAAGCCATCCATGTCGGGCATACTGATGTCCGTCACAATGGCTTGTATCAGCCCAGGGTGAGTTTCAAGAAATAGCAACCCCTCCTGGGCACTGCTTACGGTAGATACTTGAAAACCTCGGCTTGTCAGATATTTTTCTGCAATCCGCCGCTGAAAAGGGTCGTCATCTACAACGAGAATCTGTTTACACACAAAAATCTTCCGTGTATGTGAGTTAAGACTATTACTGTTCTACCTTGCGCGTCTCCGTAGTCCTACGTACAAAGCTGTTGGCCATTTTAAAGAATCTATAAAGTTCCTGTGTCAATTTTTTACAGTGAAGGCACTACAGCCTCCCCTATAATTTTCTAGGCTTGGTTCTAAAGGATACCCATAATTTTCTGCCCTTTTTACGAAGAGCGCTTAGTATACTCCTGATTATCCTCTGCAATGGCCTATCCAGCGCAGCGAAGTTAGAAGCACTGCTGGCCAAAATAAGAAGTCTCTGTGAATAGGCATGGGCAATGCCAAGATAAAGTAGCCTAAGACATCAAGGATTATGGACGCAGAAGTCATTGTGATCGGAGCGGGCATCGGAGGCTTGGTTACAGCAGCGCAATTGGCTGCTGGAGGGATCGATGTTTTAGTCCTTGAAAAGTATCTGATTCCAGGGGGTAGCGCAGGCTATTTTGACCGCGAGGTTCCAGAAGGCCACTATCGCTTTGACGTGGGCGCTTCGATGATCTATGGCTTCGGCACAGAAGGTACTACAAACCTCTTGACCCGTGCCCTAGCAGCAGTGGATGAACACCTTGAAACCATTCCTGACCCTGTGCAGATTAGCTACCATCTGCCTAAGGGATTAAACCCCCGTGTCCACCGGGATTATAAAAGATTCATCGAGGAGCTGAGCCGATATTTCCCTGAGGAAAAAGAGGGAATTCGTGCTTTTTATGATGAGGCATGGCGGGTCTTCAATTGTTTGAATGCCATCGAATTAAAATCGCTAGAAGAAATTCGCTATCTCACCCGTGTATTTTTCCAAAATCCTCTGGCTTGTCTGGGACTGGCTCGCTATCTTCCGGTGAATGTGGGTAGTGTCGCCCGTAAATATTTAAAAAGCCCAGATCTGCTCAAATTTATTGATATGGAATGCTACTGCTGGTCTGTGGTGACTGCGGATCAGACACCGATGATTAATGCAGGAATGGTCTGGGCAGATCGCCACTATGGGGGGATCAACTATCCACAGGGAGGAGTGGGCCGGATTGGCGAGGCCTTGACCCGTGGCATCACCAAAAAAGGAGGACGTGTTCGCTATGGAGCACGGGTAACTCAAGTGCTGGTAGAGCGAGGGCGAGCGGTTGGAGTCCGGCTCGCTACCGGAGAAGTCCTAAAAGCTAAAAAAATAATTAGTAACGCTACCCGCTGGGATACTTTTGGGCAGATGATCCCTGAAGCAAACATCCCTGCCACAGAAATTCGCTGGCGTAAAAGGTATGAACCCTCTCCCAGTTTTCTAAGTTTGCATCTAGGCGTAAAACGAGAAGTCTTGGCGCAAGAAGTTGATATGCACCATGTCGTATTGGAAGATTGGCAGCGGCTCACCGAGGAGCAGGGAACTATCTTTGTGTCCATCCCCACGATATTGGACCCTACCATCGCCCCTCCAGGCCGTCATATCATACATACCTTCACCCCTAGTTCTATCGAACATTGGCAAGGGCTGAACCCCACAGACTATGCCCAGAAGAAAGCTCAAGATGCCCAATGCTTGATAGAGCGGCTGAGTAAAATATGGCCGGGTCTCGCTGAAGCTATCACCTTCATGGAAGTAGGCACGCCCCGCACCCACCGAAGATTTTTGGGCAGAATGGGTGGGACCTATGGCCCGATTCCTTCGGGGATTCCCCTTGGGCTTTTAGGCACTCCTTTTAACCGAACGGCCATCAAAGGACTTTATTGTGTAGGGGATAGCACATTCCCTGGACAAGGATTGAATGCTGTGGCTTTCTCCGGAATCGCATGCGCCCATCGGGTTGCTGTAGACCTTGGGATAACCTCTGGTATACCTATAAGGACCTAAGTGTATGTGCACCAGGCAAGAGGGGTTGAGTCGCGGTGGCAGAAAATAAAATCTTGATTGTTGATGATGACCCTGATATGCAAAAAGTTCTTTCTCTATATCTAGAGAGACATGGATATCGGGTCTTTACCAGTGGAGACAGTGTCCGGGGATTGGAAAAATTTAGACAAGAGCGCCCCGGATTAGTGATTGCCGACTGGAATATGCCTGGGATGGATGGAGTGGAACTCTGTCGCCAAATCAAAAAGATAGATTCCACCGCTTACTTTATCTTCCTCAGTGGACGTAGTGCCGTTCATGACCGAGTGAAAGGCTTGGATGCTGGCGCCGATGATTTTTTATCCAAACCTGCGGATCCCAGGGAATTACTGGCTCGAATCCGGGCTGGATTTCGCCTCTATGAAGTGAGTATTGAGCTACAGGCTGTCAATTGCCACTTAGAGAACACCTTGGATCAGGTTCAAAATCAGCAGAGTTTAATGGCCCGAGACTTGAAGAGTGCTGCCGAATTTTTGCAATCCCTGCTTCCTGAGCCTTTTTCATCTCCCCAGATGAAAGCTAATTGGCGTTTCCTGCCTTCTGCGGTCTTAGGGGGAGATTACTTCGATTACTTTTGGTTGGATGACCATCGCTTGGCGATCTATATTTTGGACGTGACCGGGCATGGAGTGGGTTCTGCTCTGCTGGCCGCTTCTACGGGATATTTACTCCGGGCAGAGCCCTTTGCCGCTGGAGATCGCAGTCGACCAGAGACCGTCTTGAAGTCACTCAACCATAATCTGGTCGCTAGTGAATCCGACCTTTTCTATACGATGTGGTACGGAGTCTGGGACTTGGGGGAAGGAACCCTAACCTATGCCTGTGCAGGCCATCCCAGCCCCATCCTTTTCTGTAAGGAAGGCTTAGTCCCTTTGGAAGGGAGATCTTTGCCTATTGGCGTGATCGCCAAGACGCCCTATACGCCTCATCATGTGAAACTGTACCCAGGAGATCGACTTTACTTATTTAGTGATGGTATCTACGAAATTTTTGGGCCCCATAAACAACTTTTGGGAGAAAAAGATTTTTTTGATTGGGTAGCCGAAGCGAGTACGTTACCCTTCGAACAAAGTCTGGACGAAATTATTGCCTGTGCCTGGGCATTCCAAGGACATACTCATTTTGGTGATGATGTATGTTTGGTCGCTTTGGAGCTTATATCCTGACGGCTAATCTTCTAAGTAATCTGTACTATGCAGGATGCAACTGTTGAAACTTTCTTGAGAAATAGCTAACTTTTGGTCATGTTCCCAATCCAGCTCAGGCATCTGATCAAAAGCATTTTGAAGCGCACCTTCCCAATATTGCCGGATTGCCATGAGATAGGGATCACGCTGAGCTAACCACATTTTATGCTTGATTTCAAAAGTATCGGTACAATACATGATCAGTTGAATGGGGGGACCTACAGAAATATTTGATTTCATGGTTGAATCCATAGAAAGTAAGGCACATCCAGCCGCTTTCTCAACCGAGGTGTTGTGCCGTAGAACCCGATCTAAAATAGGCTTTCCGTATTTAGTTTCACCCGTTTGCAAAAAAGGAGTTTCCGGCATTGCTTTGATGCAGTTCCCTTGGGTATAGACCAAGTAGAGTTCTGGTTCTTCTCCTTTGATTTGTCCGCCCACCAGGAAGCTCGCATGATAGTCAATCCTGTCTGCTTCTAAGCTGGGGCGGTCTATCCTTTGCAACTCTCGCAATGTGCTGCCCACATACCGGGCCACATCATACATCGTGGATAAATTGTGAATATTGACTTGATCGATGGTATGGATGTCTTTTTTCAACCATGCGATCACGCCTTGGGTGATCGATAAATTGCCAGAAGTTGTGATCACAATTACCCGTTCTCCAGGATTGGAGAAGTCAAATAGCTTCTGATAGGTAGAAACGTGGTCTACTCCGGCATGGGTGCGGGAGTCGGAAGCCATCACGATTCCCGATTGGGTAATGATGCCCAGGCAGTATGTCATAGCGGGTTACTGAAGATAGCTTAGGAACTCTAAGATAGTGTATCGGTAATCGGCGTTTATGGCAGTGGAGCTCATACACTGGATAGATGACTCGCCAAGCCGCTCCTTCTTCCCTCCAGGTGCTTCTGGAGTACCTCAGGCCACATCAAAAAGAATTCTGGACTGGTGTTTTTTTCCTTTTATGCACCACCCTCTTAGGCGCAACGATTCCTTGGTTTATCAAAAATGCCATCGATGACCTGAGAAAAAGTTTAGATTATCACCAGTTTTTGCTTTATGCCGGAGCGATATTTGGGATGGCTACGGTCATGCTGGTGATCCGGGTTATATCCAGAATTTATCTTTTCAGAATTGGACGGCAGGTAGAATTCGATCTGAAGGGCCGAATATTTGATCACTTGCTGCTGATGCCACCTTCTTATTTTTCGATCAACCCTGCTGGAGACTTGATCACCCGAGCCACCAGTGACGTAGACAATATCCGCAGACTCTTGGGTTTTTCGGTCTTGAGTATCCTCAATGCCATTTTCACCTACTCTTTGACCGTGCCCTTTATGGTGGCCGTGGATGGCCAACTAACGCTGCTGGCCCTTTCGGTCTATCCGATTATGTTCGGGGCTGTGGCTTTGTTCGGAGGCCAGCTACGCAATCTGCAGAATGATGTCCAGCAGCGTCTCAGTGGGTTGAGTACCCTTCTGCAAGAGGACCTCAATGGTATTGCCCTGATCAAGGTCTATGCCCAGGAAGAGAATGAAGAAGAGGCTTTTGGCCGTCAAAATAAGCAGCTCCTAGAGGCCAACCTAAACCTGGCTCGGACGCAAAACACGCTATTCCCTCTGTTGGGAGCCCTCGCTGGCGTCAGTCTGTTGGTCCTGTTATGGGTAGGGGGACCAAAGTTAGCGGAAGGCACCCTGAGTATCGGTGGATTTACCGCTCTAACCGTCTATATTGCTCAGCTTATTTTCCCGACTGCGCTGCTGGGCTTTACGATTACCTCTTTCCAGAGAGGTCAGGTCAGTATTGAGCGGGTAGAAAATATTCTGGCTACCCCTCCAGCGATTATAGACAAACCAGATGCCATCCCCTTATACAATCCCGAAGGAGCATTGGAAGTGCGTGGTTTGACCTTTAGGTATGCCAATGCGCCGATGCCCACGCTTCAAGATATCCACTTTCAGGTGCCGCCAGGGAGTACCGTCGCCTTGGTCGGTCCGGTCGGTTCGGGGAAAACCACCCTGGCCCATATCTTTCCCCACCTGCTGGAAATCGATCCCAACCAGGTCTATTTAGATGGTCAAGATATAACCCGTATCCGTCTTGAAGACTTGAGACGAGCTATTGCCATGGTCCCTCAAGAAAGCTTTTTATTCAGCACTACGGTGGCCGACAATATCCGGTATGGAAAACCAGACCTCGACTTGGAAGCGGTCACTGAAGTCGCCCAAGAGGCCCGTGTCCACGAAGAAATTATGTCCTTTCCCCTAGGCTACCAAACCCTTGTCGGAGAACGTGGAATTACCCTTTCTGGAGGACAGCGTCAGCGTATTGCGCTAGCCCGAGCCTTATTGATGGATGCTCCCGTTTTGATTTTGGATGATGCTCTCTCCAGTGTCGATAACGAGACTGCGGAGGCCATCCTCGATAACCTGAAGCGTCGGCAAAAGAAAACGGTCCTTTTGATTACCCACCGCCTGAGTGCCGCTGCCCGTGCGGACTGGATTGCCGTCATGGACCAAGGTCATGTGGTTCAACAGGGAAGTCATTATGAGCTGCTGCGCGAGCCAGGACTGTACCGGAAGCTTTGGGAACAGTCCCAAATGATAGAAGGTGTTGGCGGTTCTTTGGAAGACATCATCCTGTAAAAAATGCCCCAAAAGAAACGCCTTACGAAAAGCAACCTACCCAGTAAAATCTGCCCAGCATGCAACCGCTCTTTCGACTGGCGGAAGAAATGGGAGCGTTGCTGGGATGAAGTGAAATACTGTTCCGAACGGTGCCGCAGGGATCACTAAGCGTCGAGATGTCTCTCTAGGGTGGTAGCAAGGGTTGTTTTTGGAACCGCCCCAACCACCATATCTACGCGTGAGCCTCCCTTGAAAATCATCAAGGTGGGAATCGAGCGAATTCCATAGGTAGAAGCAACTTCAGGATTTTCATCCGTGTTCATCTTGACCACTTTGATCCTGCCGGCATACTGTTGAGAAATTTCATCTACGACAGGAGCGACCATCCGGCATGGTCCACACCAGGGAGCCCAGAAGTCAACAAGTACAGGCAATTCAGAATCTAAAACCTCATCTTTGAAGGTTGCATCGGTAACCGGGTTTGCGGATGACATGTCTGAGAAACTCCTAGCGGAAAAAAGGAAGTAACGTGGCTATGATCCTACCTTATGGCTGCCCCGTGCTGTATCCATTCACCAGAAAAAAACCGCCTAGATCGCTCCGGGCGGGTCATGGTGTGAGGAGTGAACGGAAACATTCGTCTCCGCCCTCTCCATGATAAGGGATAGACCCAAAAACTTCTGCTGCAATCTACACGATAAATCATAATTTGTGAAGCCTCTACGCAGAACTTCTTTAGGTGATTTCTGGGAATAAAAATACCACTTGATCCCCCCCAACCCCCCTTAAAAAGGGGGGAATTATTGGGAAGACCGGGAAATTCTTTCTTGGAA
>Ga0208851_1000290_pt1 | contig 23083 bp, 21 predicted proteins | sample NGESurshal092012_FD_184481 | JGI IMG/M metagenome (GOLD analysis project Ga0208851, IMG submission 184481) | Arctic peat soil microbial communities from Barrow, Alaska - NGEE Surface sample 415-2 shallow-092012 (SPAdes) | ecosystem: Environmental > Terrestrial > Soil > Wetlands > Peat ... | reverse complement strand
TCCGGGCGCGGTGGGCGACAGCGCGAGCTCGAGGCCGAGCGACTCGCGCGCCCGGGCCCGCACCACCACGTCGAGCGCGCGCGCGGCGAAGGCGAACGGCGGGGCGGGCTCCGTCGCCCAGCGCACGCCGAAGGGCGTCACCGTTCCCTGGAGCCGCCCCTCCGCCAGGACCAGGTGCACGCCCCGGTCCTCCCGGGTGCGCGAGAGCGCGAAGGCCCGCGGCCCCACGCCGAGCAGACGCGCCGTCCCACCCCAGAGGACGGCGTACTCCCCCGAGAGAAAGAGCTTGCCCGGGGCGGAGAGGGAGACCTCCACGGCGGGCTCAGGGCTCGACCAGCCGGGCGTCTCCGCCGGGCCGGCAGCGCACCACGTCCACGGCACCCGACTCCCGCGCCAGCCGCTCCACCTCGGCCTCGTGCGAGGCCAGGGTGAGGAGCACCGGGTTGGGGCCCGCGTCGAGCGTGAACCACACTGGCACGCCGCGCCGCCGCGCCGCGGGGAGGGCGAGGAGGAGGGCAAGCGTGCCGGGGAGCAGGTAGCAGAGCGGCGGATCGGCGGCGAGCGCGGTCGCGTGCATCCGCCAGGCGTTGCGCTCGGACAGCGCGCCCAGGGCCTCGAGGTCTCGCGCGGCGATTGCCGCGGTCGCGCGGGGAATCTCCGCTTCGGCATCCCGGACCCAGGCCGAATAGTACGGAGATGTCTCCACGGTCTGCGCCATCCCGTCGCGGCTCCCGACCTCCTTCTCCGCCCGGCTCACGACCGCGACGAGGAGCCGCAGCTCGGGCCAGTGCCCCTCGGGGAATGCCTGGGTGGCGATGCTGTCCTCGCCGTCCTCGCGGCTGCCACGGTGCCAGATGCACACCCCACCCTGCACGCTGCGGCAGGCGGACCCGCTACCCTCGCGGGACAACCGGGACACCGCGGGAGAGTCCGTGGACAGCCCTGCCGCGGCACGGCCGGCGAGCGCGAGGGCGGCGAAGCCAGCGGCGCTGGAGGCGAGCCCGGCAGCCATCGGGAAGTTGCCCCGGGACTCCACCCGCACGGGTCCGAGCGCCCGGCCGGACTCGGCCCGCACCCGCTCGAGCAGCGTGAGCACCCGGGAGCGCTCCTTCCCGCGCGCCTCGGCGCCGTGAAGCACCACCGCGTCGGCCGGTGCGCCGAACTCCACGGTGGTCACCACCTCCAGCGGAGCCAGCGTCACCGACAGGCTGGACTGGTGCGGGAGGATCCGCACCGGGTCGCGCTTTCCCCAGTACTTCACCAGCGCGATGTTGGGGTGGGCGCGCGCCGTCGCTCGCGAGGGGCTCATCCGTCAGGCCTCCAGGGCGGAGGTGAGCACGGACAGCCCGGTCTGCTCCAGCACCCGCGGGGGGGGAGCCTTCCGGAACAGCGCCACCACCGCGCCTCCGTCCCCCCCGGCGCCGGTGAGCTTCGCCCCGAGCGCGCCGGCCCGGCGGAGCGCATCCGCGGCAGCGTCGAGCGCGGGCGAGCTCACGCCCGCCGCCGCGAGCAGCCCGTGGTTGACGTTCATCGCGTCGCCGAGGCTCTCGAGCTCGCCCGCCTCGAGGGCGGCCGTTCCTTCCACCGCGAGCCGCCCCATCTCGCGGAAGAGCCGCCCGTAGCGCTCCGGCCACCGCGCCGCCCGGCGGCGAAGCGCGGCGACCGTCTCCTGGGTTCCGCGGCGTGGGCCCGTCAGCGCCAGCACCAGCGTGGCCCGGGCGCCGATGCGGACCGGACGGACCCGTCCCGGCCGGCCGGGAACGGGGCGGCGGTAGAGGAGCGGCGTTCCGTGGGCGCTGACGGTGTGGTCCACCCCCGAGGGCGTTCCGTGGAACGTCTCCTCCATCCGCAGGGCGAGCGCGAGCACCTTCGCCGCGCTCGGGCGCGCCCCGCTCGCCAGCAAGAGCAGCCGGGAGACCGCGACCGCGAGCGCCGCCGAGCTGCCGAGCCCCATCGAGACCGGAAGCGTGGAGGAGAGCGCGACGCGAAGCGGGGGGCGACCGGTCGCCTCGGCGACGGTGTCGAACGCGGTGGCGAGCATCCGGCGCTGGGCCAGCGTGAGGTCCGCGAGTCCGCTCAGGCTGCAGTCCTCGGCGGGCGTGCCGCGCGCCGTGACGCCGAGGGTGAGGGGCACGGCCAGCGCCGGATGGCCGTACACCACCGCGTGCTCGCCGAGCAGGATGACCTTCCCCGGGCCGAATGCCTCGGCGCGCGGGACCGGCCGCCCGGCCGGCCTCTCGGCGCGGAGGGCGGCGCTCGACCCGGGGCTCACGTCAGCTCGGTGGGCCCGTGCGCGTCGGCGGGGCCGAGCGAGGCGAGGATCTCCCGCGCCTTGTCGACCTTCACCGTCCCGCTCTTGACCAGCAGATGTGCCACCCGCTCCACGTGGGCTCCGCGGGCGCCGGCGGTCACCGCGACGCAGCGGGCGTGCAGCGCCATGTGCCCCTTCTGGATGCCCACCGAGCCGAGCGCCCGGAGCGCGGCGAAGTTCTGGGCCAGCCCGACCGAGGCGAACACCATGCTCATCTCACGCGCGCCGCGGGTGCCGATGAGCTTGAGGGCGAGCTGCACGCCGGGGTGAATCTTGATGGGCCCCCCCACCGTCCCGAGCGCGAGCGGCAGCTCGATGCGTCCGACCAGGTGGCCGTCCTCCACGTACCACTGGGAGAGCGGCCGGTACTGGCCGTCGCGACAGGCGAACGCGTGCGCCCCTGCCTCGATCGCCCGCCAGTCCTGCCCGGTGGCGATGGCCGCGGCGTCGATGCCGTTCATGATCCCCTTGTTGTGGGTGGCGGCGCGGTACGGATCCGCCCGCGCGAACCGGCTCGCCTGGCTGATGCCCTCGGCGATGTCCGGCCCGGGCATGTCGAAGTCCGCCAGGGCCTGGAGCGGAATCTGGCAGCTGGCACGCGCCAGCCGGCGATCGGCGAGGTTGCTCAGGATGCGGAGGTAGACGTGCCCGCCGGTGATCTGCTCGATGAGCGGCGCCACGCCCTCGGCCATGGTGTTGATGAGGTTGGCCCCCATCGCCTCCTGGGTGTCGATGACCAGATGCACCACCAGGAGCGGCTCGCCGCGCGAGCCCTCCGGAGCCGGAAGCAGCCGGACCTCGACCTCGCGCGCCCCGCCGCCCCGACGCTGCATCGAGGGGTGGAAGCTGTTGGCCAGCGCGAGGATCTGCTCCTTGTGGGCGCGGATCTTCTCGGCGGCGATGGTGGGGTCACCATAGCGGGTGACCTGCACCTGGCCGATCATCAGAGGCTCGTCGGCGTCGGCGGTGAAGCCCCCGGCCTCCCGGACGATCTTCGCCGCGAACGAGACCGCGGCGACCACCGACGGCTCCTCGACCGCCATCGGGACGACGTGGTCGCGCCCGTTCACCTGGAAGTTCAGCCCGAGCCCGAGCGGCAGGGAGAAGGTCCCCACCGCGTTCTCGATCATCGTGTTCGCGGTCGCCAGCGGCAGGGTCTCGCCGCTGCGCAGGAGCGCGAGGTCTTCCTTGGAGAGGCCGAAGCGGCGCTCCAGCTCGGCGAGGCGCTGATCCAGCGTCAGCTTGTGAAACCCAGGGAAGCGCGACGACGGCGCCTGCCCCTCGGTACCGGATTCCACCCGCAGAACTGCCCCCGTTCCCTGTTTCACAGCGACTCCATCCAGTCCTTCAACGGAGCCGTCACCACCCGCGGGCTACGCCGCAGGTCGGCGACGGTCCGGCTCGAGGTCAACAGCAGCGCCTGCCGCAGTCCTGCGACCACGGTCCGCACCGCTGCGTCGGCGCCGGCCACGCCGCCCGTCTGCTGCGCGCGGAACAGCGGCAGGGCCATGCCCGCCAGGTCCGCGCCGATTGCCAGGGCCTTCGCAACATCCAGGCCATGGCGAATGCCACCCGAGGCGATGAGCTTCACCGACGGACCCACCGTCCGCCGAACGCTCGCCACCGCGGCCGCCGTGGGAATCCCCCACGAGGAGAAGAGAGCGCCGAGCTCGGCCATCTGCCCGCTGGCGCGGAGCTGCTCCACCCGGACCCAGCTCGTCCCTCCGAGTCCGCTCACGTCGATGGTGCGCACGCCACAGTCGACCAGGCGCCGCGCCACCGCAGGCCCGATGCCACAGCCGGTCTCCTTCACCAGGAAGCGCTCGCCGAAGGCGGACACCAGGGCCTGCACCAGGCTGTAGCCCCCACGGAAGTCACGGTCCCCCTCGGGCTGGCTCAGCTCCTGCGCGGCGTTGAGATGGAGCGCCACGCCGTCGGCACCGATGCCGTCCACCAGGCGCCGGACGCCGTCCACTCCGAGCGAGATGGCCTGCTTGAGCCCGATGTTCCCCACCAGCAGCACGTGGGGCGCCACGTCGCGGACCTGGAACGTGCGGGCCAGTTCGGGGTTTTCGGCCATGGCGCGCTGGCTGCCGACGCCGAACGCGAGGCCGTGCCGCTCCGCCACCTGGGCAAGGTCGCGATTGACCTCGCGCGCGCGGTCCGTGCCACCCGTCATGCCGGTGACGAGGACGGGTGCCCGGAGGACCTTGCCCCAGAGGCTGACGGTCAGGTCGACGTCGTCGAGGGCCAGCTCGGGGAGGGCGTTGTGCACGAGGTGCACGCAGTCGAGTAACGTGGAATTCCCGTCGGGCTCCACGTTCCCCTGTGCGCACAGATCGAGGTGAGCGTCCTTCCGTCGCGCTGTGTGGGCCTCTGGCATCAGGGGAGTCCCTGGGGGAGTACCAGCCACGTCTTTCACGCGCAAGACGATCCGGGGTATCTGTGGAGGTGTGTCCAGGCTCCCTGTAAGCGCTAACCTCTCGATTTTCTTGCACAGTGGAGCCTATGACCGGGTGCATCAAGGGCTCTCCATCGCGGCGTCGGGGGCTGCACTGGGACGCCGGGTCGACCTCTACTTCTTTTGGTGGGCACTCGAGAGGCTACTGACCGGTCGGTTGGATGAGCCCGACTTCCCCGAACGCGAGGACATCGCCGCGCGCTTCGAGGCCCGCGGGCTCCCGACGATCCGGGCGCTGCTCGGGCATCTGCGCGACTCGGGACAGGTCACGCTCATCGGTTGCAGCGGGAGCCTCGCCGCGCTCGGACTGACGCCTGCCCACGCCGCGGGAAAGGTGGACACGATCCTCGGCTGGACCGCCATCCTCGCCCGCAGCGAGGGCGTCACCGACCGGTTCTACCTCTGAAGGCGCGGCGGTCCGGCGGGAGCGCGACCAGCGCCACCGCGAGCACCGCCTGCAGCCCGAAGAGGACGGTGGACGCTCCGTGGAGCGTGCCGAAGCGGCGCCGGAGCGGATCGCCCGGGGCGAGCTGTGACACGGCGTCACCGGTCGACCGCCGGATGCGCGCGATCTCCGGCGTCACCAGGAAGAGGCTGCAGCCGGCCAGTGCGGCGAGTGCGAGCCCGAGCACCACCGCGGCGCGTCCCGCGCGGCCGGTCGCGCCCAGCACCACGGCGAGGAGCCCGAGGAGGAGCCCCACCGCGTCGAGGACGGGGAGCACCCGCCCCACCACCCGCGCAGCGGACGAGGGGGGCACCGTGGCGAACAGGGCCGGGGTGATGGTGGTGGCGAAGAGAACGAGCGCGCCGAGGAAGGCAACGAGGAGCAGCCGGTGGGTCGCGTGGAGCATGCCCCGAGCATGCTAAAGGACGATGGAACGCACGCCATGGCTCTCCTTCTCGTCATCGTCAGCCTCGCCCTCGTCGTCTGCCTCGGACTGCTCATCTTCGGCCGTGGCGCACCCGCCGCCCGCGCCACCGCGCCGGGCCTCCCCGCCGCGAGCGCGGTCGCTGGCAGGAGCGGCCCCGATCCGGAGCTTGAGAAGAAGCGGCGGGAGGTGGAGGAGCTCAAGAGCACCGTGGCCGAGCTCCGCGGCGAGCTGAAGCAGACCCGGAAGAAGCTCCACGAGCAGCGCGGCGTGGAGAGAGACGGAACGGATCTGGTCAAGGCCCGGACCGACGTGGAGCGGAGCGCGTCCCAGCAGCTCGAGGTGGTGCGCAGCGAGCTCGCCAGTGCGCTCGCCGAGGTGGGCCGGCTCCGGAGCGAGAGCGAGGCGTTTCGCACCCGGCGGCCCGCCGCGGCGGCCCCCGCCCCGCAGCCTGCGGCGGTCGCGCCCGCACCGGCAGCCGTCGCCGCAGCGCCTGCGGCAGCGCCCGAGCGTCGGTTTCGCGAGCTGTCGGACACCGACCGCGAGAAGATGGACCGCCTCGAGCACCTCGCCAACCGCGAGCGCTCCCGGGCCCAGGAGCTGACGGCCGAGGTACGCCGGCTGAAGGGCCGCACCGAGACCCAGGCCCGCGTCTACACGGTGGTGAAGGGCGAGCTCGACCTCCTCAAGGACAAGTTCAAGGCGCTCGAGAAGCGCCTGAACCGCACGCTGCTCGAGCGCGACCTCATGCGCCGCGCCATCCGCGATCTGGAGAAGAAGAGCGGCCTGGCCGCCGACCGCACCGAGCTCACCGCCGACGAGGCCGCCGCCTCGGACCGCTCGGTCGAGGACCGCGCCGCGGTCGAGGCTGCGGAGATCGCCCGGCGCACCCGTCCCATCGAGCCCGCCGAGCGCGAAGCTCCCCCCGCCGTCCCGTCGGGGGATCCGGGCGCGTCCATCGGCACGGCGGAGCCCGCGGCCCCGGCTCCGGCCACGTCCCCCGCTCCGCTGCTCGCCGGCGCCGAGCATCACCCGGAGAAGGCCGGCTGACCGCGACCACCACTCCGGGCCGGCCGCCCAGGGTGTCGCTGGCCACGCGCATCTTCCTGGGCCACGCGGTGGTGCTGGTCACCTTTGGCCTCCTCATCCTCTTCAGCGTCAGCGAGCTGCACCGAAACCAGCAAGAGATCCGGCTGGTGAGTCAGGGCTATCTGCTTCTCGCGCAGGATGCGGCCGCGCTCGACTCGTTCCAGCGCAACCAGGCCCAGGAGGCGGCGCAGATCGCCGCCGAGGCGGACCCGCAGACCCGGGCCGCGCTGGCCAGGCTCGCCCCGCTCACCTTCCCCCCACTCCTCCGGGCCCGGCTCGGCTCGCTCGAGGCCACGCTCGCCAGCATGCGAACCACCGCGCCCGCCTCGGAGCGCGCCTTCCTGGACTCGGTGCAGTCCCGGGTGGAGCACGTGGCCAGCGGGGTCGAGACGCTCGAGGCCACCGCCTCGCGGGCCTGGTCCGGGTGGGCGGGCCGCGAGTCGGTGGCGGCGCTCACCGCGGCCCAGGACGCGCTGTCGCGCGAGCTCCGGGCTCTGCGGGCCGCGCTCGACGGGCGGATCCGCACGGTGGTGGTGGAGGCGGAGCGGCGTGAGCGGAGCCGGGGCGTGCTGCTCATCGGCCTGTCCGTCGCGGCCATCGCGGTCGGGCTGCTGGCCACGGCCATCTCGGCCCGGAGCCTCCGCCCGGTGCGGACCCTCATCGCGGGCGTGGGACAGATCCGTCGTGGCGACTACACCGCCCGCCTCAACCTCGCCGGCGACGACGAGATCTCCCAGCTCGGCCGCGAGTTCGACGCCATGAGCGGCGCGCTCGAGGAGCGCGAGCAGGCCCTGGCCCGGCAGCAGCAGGCGCTTCTGCGCGCGGAGCGGCTGGCCGCGGTGGGCCGGGTGTCGGCGCAGGTGGCGCACGAGGTGAGGAATCCGCTCAGCTCCATCGGCCTCAACGTGGAGATGCTCCAGGATGCCCTCGGCCGGGCGCGCTTCACCACCCCGGCGGAGGCGGACGAGGTCCGGACCCTGCTCCAGTCGGTGACGCGGGAGGTGGACCGGTTGACCGAGACCACCGAGCGGTACCTCCGCATGGCGCGCTCCCCTGCTCCGGCGCTCGCCGCCGAGGACGTGAACGCCATCGTGGAGAGCGTGCTGCATTTCGCCGCCGGCGAGCTCACCCGCGCCGGCGTCCGTGTCGAGCGCCGGCTGGACGGGACGCTCCCCCCGGCGCTGGTGGACGAGTCGCAGCTGCGCCAGGTGCTCCTCAACCTGGTCCGCAACGCCCGCGAGGCCATGGAGGGCGGAGGCACGCTCAAGCTGTCCACCTCGGCCGAGGACGGGGCGGTGCACGTTCGCGTCGAGGACACCGGTCCCGGCATCCCGGAGCAGGCCCGGGCGCACCTCTTCGACCCGCTCTTCACCACCAAGCGGCACGGCACGGGCCTCGGGCTGGCGCTCAGCCGGCAGATCCTCGAGGCGCATGGCGGGGTGCTCGGCTGCGAGCGCACCGGGCCGAACGGAACCGTGTTCCACCTCCGGGTTCCCTCCGCGGCCGACGCCGGGGCCGGGGAGCAACCGGCAGCCAACGCCTGAGCGGGGCCTCCGTCTCACCCGGGCGACGGCGCCGCACCGTTGCTACGCTCCTCGACTGACGCGCCATGGATACCTTCGTCCGTCGCCTGGTGGAGCGCCTCCTCGAGCCCTCACGCCCTCTGTCGCGGAACCGGCACTTCCACACCTTCGAGACACCCGAGGGGAAGCGGGCGCTCACGCTGGCTCGCCGGCTCCGGGGCCTGGCGAGGGACGTCCGCCGATGCCTCGAGCAGGGGACGCCCCCCGAGGTGCGGCAGGAGGGCGTGAATGGATCGCTCCGGGTCGAGCTGCGCTTCGACGATCTCGCCGGGCGGCGGACGGCGTTCCTGACCGGGGAGGAGTACGCGCTGCTCCTCCGGGTGCCCGGGATGGCCGATGCGCTCGGCAAGCGTGAGGGAGCCCCTCAGCCGGCCAGCCCGGCGTAGGCGAGGAGCACCGCCCGGACCGCCTCTCGCGCGCCCGGGTGCGACGCCGCGCCCCGCTGGGCGAGCTCGGCGGGCACGGCCGCCCCGAGCACCGCCACTGGTGCGTGCTGCGCGTCGACCACGAAGCGGGCGAGCGCCAGCGAAGGCGCAGCCACGTCGGCGACGACCAGGCCCGCCGCGTCGAGCGTGAATGGCCGCCACAGCGGTCGGGCCAGCTCGCCGGAGGGCACGATGCAGAAGTGGAGCACGAGCCCCTCGGCCAGCTCGAGCTCGGCCACCGTCCCGAGCGCCTGCGCCTGCACTCCCTCCGGCGCGAGCAGCGGCAGCATCGAGAGGGCCTCGCGGGCGGCCGCGGCGTCGCGGGCACCGACCAGCACCTTCACCACCTGGGACCGGGGCGATGCGCGTCCACGCTGGGCCCGGGCCCGGACCGCGTGCGCCTCGGCGGCGGAGAGCAACGGCTCCGGGGCTGGAGGGGCGTCCACGTCCAGGGGTTCGACCAGCCCCTCGCCATGCAGCATCGCCAGGGCCTGGAGGACGGAGAGGTCGGGGCCCTCCACCGCATCGAGCAGCTCCGGCAGGCTCCTCGGAGCGTCGAGCCCGGCCAGCACGTCACGCGCCACGGGCGGCACGGCCCGCAGCACCGCGCCCGGAGCCTGCACCCAGCGCGTCCCGGCCCGCGCGAGGACCTCGGTCAGCCGGCGGCCTTCGTCGATCTGCCGGGCGCCCTCGAGCAGGAGCTCATCCGTCCCCCGCCCGATGCGCGCCTCGGCCGCGGCCGGACCGGGCTGGAAGGAGAAGCTCCCCTCCACCCAGCCGAGGAGCCGGAACAGCGCCTTTTCCCCCTGCGCGGGGCCAGTGCGTGCGTCGACCGGCCGGCCCTCGACCAGCTCCACCTCGCCGCGTTCGGGCCCCCGCCGCAGCGTGACCCGTCCGGTGCGGCGGCCCTGCGCGAGCGTCTGCAGGAGATCCGGCAGCGCGAGCTGGGCCAGGGCGCCCTCGATCTCCTGCGGCCCGGCCGCGTCGGTCCGGGCGCGCTCGGCGCGGGCGAGCAGGTCGTCGATGTGCGCCAGGACCTCGTCGAGGTTGTAGGGCTTTCGGAGCAGCGCGCCCGGCACGTCCCGCTGCGCCTCGTCCGGCTCCTCGGCGCTGGCGGTGAAAATGACCGGGATGGTGTCGGTTCGGGGATTGGTGCGGAGGATGTCCGCGAACGTCCGCGCCTCGAGCACCGGGCAGGCACGGTCGAACAGCACCAGGTCCGGAGAGCGCAGGATGGCGAGCTCCAGCGCCCTGCCCCCGTCGCGTGCCGAGTAGACCTGGCACCCCTTCTGGCGAAGGGCCCGGGTGAGCGCGCGCACCGAAACCAGGTCGGGGTCGGCGAGCAGGATCTTCCGGACGGATCGGGTCATGGCGGACGTCGGTGCCCCCTCTAGTACGGCTGCAGGTCGTAGGCGCCCTGCAGCTTCGAGACGAGGCCGTCCACCAGCGCGGCGTCGGAGGAATGGAAAGCCCAGGTCGCGCCCCGGCCGCGCCGTTGAAGGAGCGCGTACGCGGCGGGCCCGTGCAGCCACAGGACGAACTGGTGGCGGAACAGCCGCTCGTCGCCCCCGAGCACCAGCGCGGTGAGCCCTGGCCGCGGCGTCACCTCGGCGCGCCGGGCGAGCAGGTAGACCCGCGGCGCGAAGTCCTGCGCGGCGCGCTCGAGCATCCGCACCAGCGGGAGCCCATCGCCCGCCTCCGCGCCGCCGAGGTAGACCAAGCTCCGAACTCCCGGCTCGCGCAGCAGCGCTCGGCCGATCTCGGCCTGCACCTCGTCGAACAACGCCTCCGGCACCCGGCCTCGACGGGATGGAACGGCGCCGTCGTCGGCCGGCAGCCGCGGCCCGTCCGGTGAGCCGAGCAGCAGCTCGACGGCTTCCCAAAACCCGAGCGGCTCGAGGACCAGCCGCCGGTGCAGGGATGCCCGGCGCTGCTCGAGGCGCGTGCGGCACGCCTCGGTGAGGTCGTCCAGGTCCTCGCCGTCGCGCGGGAAGCTCGCCGCGCCGCCCTGGAGCTGCAACGGTGCGAGTCCTTCGAGCGCGCGCAGCTCCGGAGCCTCTCGCGCCGCAGCCAGCGCACGGCGGAGGAAGACCTGCGCCCCGAACGGGTCCGTCTCGGGGAGGAGCAGCAGGAACTCCTGCTCCGCCACCTTGGCCAGCACGTCCGAGTCGCGCAGCACACGCCCCAGCGCCCGGGTGGTGGCCCGCACCGCCGCGCGGGCCTGCTCCGTCCCGGCGCGGGCGCGCAGGTGCGGGAGTCCGTCCAGGGCGAAGCCGAGGAGCGAGAAGCCCCGCCCGTAGCGGCGCGCCTTGTCGAGCTCCTTGGTCGCGACGTCCGTGAAGTAGGCGAGGTTGTAGGCGGAGGAGTCCGGGTCACGCAGCGCGAGCCGCTGCAGAGCCCGGAACCGCCGCCCGGCGAGCAGGGCCGCCGCGCCCGCGCCAGCGAGGGTGGCGACCGCCTCCACCGCATCGGAAGAGAAGCCCCCCCCGCTGGTAGAGAGCTGGGCGAGCCCGAGGCCCTCGCCGCGGGCGGACAGCGGAACCCAGAGGCCCGGGCCGTCCACCGTCCAGGGCCGGCCCGCCGACACCGCCGCTTGCGCCGGCGCGTCAGGCATGAGCGCGTCCGGGTAAGCCTCCAGTGGGCTGTCGCCCGCCGTGGCGCGGAGCACCCAGCGGCCCGCGTCATCCGCCAGCCAGAGCGCGACGGAGCTGGCGCCCGCGGCGTGGAGCAGCTCGGTGACGAGCATTCCGGGGAAGCCGTCGGCGTCGGCGTCTCGCAGGAGCCCGGAGGCACGACGGTGGAGCTCCGCCATCTTCCGCGCGGCGGCCGCGTCCCCCCGAGCAGCGTCGCGCTCCCGGCGGAGGTTCACCCAGGACACGGTGCGCTCCACTGCCGCGAGCAGGGCGCCGCCGTCCGCCGACGAGGCCCACTCGAACGGCGGCGTCATGCGCGGGACGGCCCGGCCCGGCTCGACCCAGGCCACCACCGGTACGTCGGGGTAGAGGCCGCGGAAGGATTCGAGCGCGCTGGCGTCCGCATCGGCGCCGACCACCAGCACCTCGGGTGCCCCTCCCGCCGTCTCCAGCTCCTCGGGGCCGCCGGACCAGCCGACGGCGTGCCCCGCCTCTGCGAGCCGCTCGGCCAGCCAGGAGCGCGCGTTCGCGCGGGTGTCCACGACCCACAGCAGCACCGGCATCACGCTGTCGCCAGGGGCGGTCAGTCGAGCAGCGCCTCCGGCAGCTCGGCGCGGAAGACGAAGCGCGCCGGGCCCCGCAACGTGGTGCGCTGGAGGTCTCGGGAGACGCGCACGGCGAGCCGCCCCCCGGGGAGATCCACCGGGACGAATGCGTCTGCCGGAACCCACTCCGCCAGCACCGCCGCGGTCACCGCCGCAGCCGCACCGGTGCCGCACGCATCCGTCAGGCCGGCGCCACGCTCCCAGACCGACACGCGCAGCCCGTCGGTCGAGCGGGTGACCGCCTCGACGTTGGTGCGCTCGGGGAAGCCGGGAAGATGCTCCAGCCGGGGTCCGTGCTCGCGCACCACCTCCGGTGGGGCCCCGAGCAGCACCAGATGCGGGTTGCCCATGCTCACCGCGGTGCCCGGCCAGCCCACGCCAGGGACGGGCGCTCCGAGGAACGGGCCGCCCCCGGGGCCGGACGGCAGGTGCGGAGCCTGGAGTCGCGCCGGACCGAGCTCGACCTCGACCTCCACCACCTCGCCGCGCTCACGCCGCACGCGCGCGGGAAGCACGCCGGCGCCGGTTTCCACCTCCACCGTGTCGCGACCCGGGTCGCGGTCGAGCAGGTGCTTCACCACGCAGCGCAGGCCGTTTCCGCACATCTCGGCCACGCTGCCGTCGGAGTTGTGCACCACCATCCGGGCCGCGGCGTGCTCGGAGGGAAGGAGGACCAGGACGCCGTCGGCGCCCACGCCCCGGCGCCGGTCGCACACCGCCGCAGAGGCGTGGGCCGAGAGGTCCTTGCCCGAGGAGCGACGGTCGAGCACCACGAAATCGTTTCCCAGGCCCTCGTACTTGAACCCGGGCTCGGCGCTCATGGCTCGCCCTCGCCAGGTCGCCGCGGAGGACGCGCGGAGGCGCGCCGGAGCGCCAGCAGCTCACCCTCCTGGGCGGCGAGCCGGCGCTGCAGCTGGTCCACCCGGGTCGAGAGGTCCTGCTCGCGTGCCCTGGCCGCCTCGAGCGCATCCCGCGCCTGCTCGCGTTCGCGCCCCCGCTCGTCGGCCATCGCGTCGCGAGCCGCGGCGGCCTCGGCCAGCATCTGCTGCAGCGCGCCCGGAGCCGCCGAGCCGTCGCGCTCCGCCTCGAGCGCCTCGGAGAGCGCCTGCTCCCGGGCGGCGGACTGCTCCGCCTGGACGGCGAGCGCGTCCCGCTCGAACTGCACCGAGGCCAGCTCGTCCCCGAGCTTGCCGAGCTGCTCCTCCAGCTCCGCCACCCGGCCCTCGATGCTCTCCTTCTCCTCGTCCCGCACCCGTGCCCGGGCCCGCTCCTGCGCGAGCTCGCGCTGCACCTGGTCCCTGGCCAGTCGCGCTGCCCGGGCCTGCTCCTCACCCGCGCCCTGCCCCGCCTCGAGGGCGGACAGCTTCGCCGCGCTCGCCTGGGTCTGTGCCTCGAGCATGCCGAGGCGCTCGAGCGCCGCGTCGCGTTCGCTCGCCATCACCTCCTGCTCGGCCATGAGCGCATCCCGCGCCGCCTCCGCCGCGGCCGCCCGCTGCTCGGCTGGCTCCAGCGCATCGGCCCGCACGCGGGCGTCCTCGAGTGCCCGGCCAAAGGCCTCGGCACGCGCCGCCACCTCGGCGTGCTGGGCCCGGACGGCGAGGAGTTCCTGGACCGCGGGCTCGGCCCTGGAGAGCGCCTCGGTCCGCTCGTCGAGCGCCGCCGCCGTGTGCTGGAGCTCCACCTCGAGCGTGGCCAGCCGGGCCTCGAAGCCAGCGGCCGCCGCCGCCGCCGCTGAGCGGGACTCGTCCAGCGCCGAGGCCAGGGCGGCGCGGGAGTCGTCCGCCTCTGCGAGCTGCTGCTCGAGCGAGGCGAGCTGGGCCTCCAGCCGTGCCGCGCCGGCGGAGGCGGCGCGGGCGGCCTCCTGCGCCGCGTCGCGCTCGGCGGAGAGCCTGGGCGCGAGCTCCTCCAGCGGGACCAACCGCTCGCGGGCGGAGGCGAGCTCGGACTCTGCCCGGCCGAGCGCCCCACCGTGGCTCGCGGACGCCTGCTCCAGCCGGGCCCGCTCTGCCTCGAGCGCGCCCGCGCGGGCCTGCAGCGCCGCGTACGCGCCGTGCAGCTCGCCGTGGGTCCGGAGCTGCTCCTCCAGCCGGCTCCGGGCGCCCTCCGACTCGGCCAGTCGCGCCTCGAGGCTGGCGCGGGCCTCCTCCAGCGCTGCGAGCTCGGCGCGGCGCGAGGCCTCCGCCTCCTGCTCGGCCCGGGCGCGGGACTGGAGCGACTGCAGCTGCAGATCCAGATCCTCGGTGCGGCGAATCTCGAGCTCCAGCGCGGCCACCGTCCGCTCGCTCGCCTCGGCACGCTCCGCGGCAACCCGGGCGTCCTGCTCGGCGCGCTCTGCCCGGGCGATGGCCTCGCGGGCGAACACCGCGGTGCTGGAGGCGCGTTCCTCGAGCAGCGACAGCGCTTCCCGCGTCTCCGCCAGCTCACCCGACAGCGTGGCCACGTCCCGCTCACGCTCCGCCCGGGCCTCGCCCGCGGCCGCCTGCGCCTGCACCAGCGCCTCTCGGGCCAGCGCCAGATCCTGGACCGAGGCCGACTCGGTCGGCGGCTCGAAGTTGGCCTGCGCCAGCGCGGCCTCGGCGGTCGCCAGCCGCTCCTCGAGCGAGGCCGAGAGGCTGCGGGCGGCCGCCTCCTGTGCCTCGAGGACGGCAATGCGGTCCTGGAGCCGCGCGCGGTCTCCGGTCGCGGCGAGCAGCTCGGTCCGCAGCGCCTCCAGCTCCTCCGGCGACGGGCCGGGGGGCGGCGCGTTCCGCGCCTCGGCGAGCTGCTCCTCCAGCCGCTGGCGGTCCACCTCGGCGGTGCGCTGCCCGCGGGCGCGCTCGGCCTCGAGCCAGGCGGCGCGCTGCTCCAGCGCCTCCGCCCTGGAGCGAGCCTGGGCGAGCGCGGCCTGGCTCCCCTCGAGCGCCGTGAGCACCAGCGAGTGCTGCTCGGCGAGCCGCAGCTCCCGCTCGCGCGCCTGCCCCAGCCGCTCCTCGCGCTCCTGGAGCTCCGAGCCCCGGGCCTCCAGCGTGAGCCGGCCGCGCTCGCCGTCGGTGCGGAGGCGGGTGAGGTCCTCGCGCACCGAGCGCAGCTCCTCGTACGCAGCGGTGAGCTTGATGCGCGCGTCGTCGAGCTGCCGCTGCAGCTCCTCGCGTCGGGCGCGCTCGAGGCGGACCGACTCCTGGGCGGCCAGGACCTCGGCCTGCTGCTGCCGCTCCTGGACGCGAACCGCCTCGGACTCGGCGGCGCGGGCGGTCAGCCGCCGCTCGGCCTCGGTCGCACGGCCGGAGGCGAGCTGGAGCTCCGACTCGAGCCGGCGGATGCGCGCCGCGAGCTCATCCTGCACCACGGGGTGGAGCGCCGCGGCGCCGCGCACCTCTGCCTCGGCCTGCGCCTGGGCGGCCTCGTCCCGGGCGAGCTCCAGCGCTCCCTGCGTGGTCTCGAGGTCGCCCCTGGCCCGGGCGAGCTCCTCGCGGGCCTCGGCCAGCGCGGTCTTGAGCCTCCGCGCCCGCTCCTCCCACTCCCGCGCGCGGGTCGACGCCTCGTCGAGCCTGCCCCCGGTGAAGGCCAGCGGCGCGGGCGGAAGCTGCACCCACGTCGGATCCACCGCGCGGAGCCGCTCGCGGCTTCCGAGCACCACGAAGTAGGCGGCCTCGCCCGTGCCGGCGAGCGAGCCGTCGACTTGAAGTCCTTCGCTCCGCTCGAATGCGAGCTGATATCCGAGCAGCGGGCTCTGGGTCGCAGTCTCGAGGTTCGGGAAGTGTGCGGCGAGCGCGTCCAGCACCTGACCGTACGTCGGGGGAGCGCCGTCGCGGTCAGGCTCCATCAGCTGGGCGAGCGCCAGCCCGGCGGGGTTGCGGACGCCGCCCACCAGGACACCGGTGCTCGACACCTGCTCTGCGAGCTGGGCGAGCAGCGCCGGTGCCCGGACGAACGGGGCCAGGTCCGCCACCAGCACGAGGTCGAACCCGCCGGGCGGCAGGTCGTCGAACACCGAGGGCCGGAAGCGCAGCCGCTCGCTCCCGGCGCGCGCCTGCGCCGCCTCCACGGCAGCCAGATCATCGTCGCAGGCGACCACCAGCCGCGCGCCGCGCGAGACCAGGAACTCGGCCGAGGCGCCGCCCGTCGCCGCCACCGCCCCCACCTCGAGCACCCGGCGGCGCACGAAGAGGCTCTCGGCGAAGATGTAGCGGGGGAGCAGCTCGCTCACGCCCAGGCGGCGGAAGGTCAGGTTCACGGCACAATCGCTCTCGAAGTCGGGAGTATACCGACGTTCAGGAGACCCTCATGTCCTCGACCTCGGATTCGCTCGGGCGCCGCGCCGGGCGCGCCTTCACCCGGCTGGTGGTGACCCTGCTGCTCTTCGCCCTGCTCGGGGCGGTGGGGTTCCTCCTCAGCCGGCTGAACGCCCGGACCTTCACCCTGCAGCAGACGGATGGAAAGCTGCTCGTCCTGAAGGGACGGATGCTTCCCGTGGGGGCCGACCCGTATCGGCCCTCGGAGCCGGCGCTGGCCGCGGCCTACGCTCCCATCGACCTGATGGGCGGGACCGCCGCCGGCCTGGACGGGGCGACGTTCGAGGAGCGTGACGCGCTGGACCGCGCGCTGTTCGGCTTCCTCGAGGGGCTCGCCCGGCCGAAGCTGGTCTCCGACGACCCGGCGGTCCTGAACCAGGGGCTGGCGATCCTCGCCCGGATGCAGAAGCTCGGCGGCGTCAACGACGAGCAGCGCAAGACGCTCAGGGGGCTCGAGTCCGAGGTGGCCTTCTTCCAGGCCCGGACCCGGCTGGACCAGGCACGCCGTGACATCGCGGAAGCCGTCACCCAGCTGCGGCTCGCGGCGGACAGCGGTGGACGGCATGCCCGGCCCGCGCACCGGATGCTCAGCGTGGTGGAACCCTCCGCGGCCGCGCTCGAGGAGGCGCTGCGGCGAGCCGTCTACACGCTCGACTCGGACAGCGCCGAGGGTCCCGCGAGCGGACCCCTGCCTCCCGCTGCGACGGGTCCTGCTCCAGCGCCTCGGAGCACCCCTCCGGATGCGGGAGTGCCCTGAGCGCACGGCTTGTCGCAGCACCGGCGCTCGGCGATGCTCCGCCCATCAGCCCGCGGGGGGCCTACAGGGGGAACACCGACATGTTGCGCACGACGTTCATCTCGCTCGCGATGCTCGCAGTGGCTTGTGCCGGGGGTAGCGCCGGATCGGGCAGCTCAGCGGCAGCCCCAGACTTCGAGCCCACCGGAGGCATCGTCGTCGCCTCCGGCAACGGAGCACGCTTCAACGCCACCGAGGTCCGAGGCCCCCGGGTTCAGATCAGACAGCGCGCCGACGGTTCGTGGGGAGGAACCATCTACCTCGCGGGAAAGCAGGTCCCGATCGACGCCAACTTCGAGGGCGGACGGTTCAACGGGGCCAACATCCGGATGAGCATCGAGCGGAAGGAGGGAAAGACCACCATCGTGGGGTCGTTCCAGGACCAGATCGTCCGGTTCGAGGTCACGGCGAACGACATCATGGTGCGCACCCCGAGCCGGTCCGAGAACTTCTCGCGGCTCGGGCCGCCGGGCGAATATGGCGGCTCGCAGAGCCTGCATCTCGAGGGTGAGGCCCAGCAGTTCCCGCCCACGCCCGCCTTCGCGCTGGCGATGCTGGGCTCGTTCATCTGATTCAGGGCTCGAGCACCCCGATGAAGGGCAGGTTGCGCCACCGCTCGTCGTGGTCCAGCCCGTAGCCGACCAGGAACCGGTCCTCGACCGTGAACCCGGTGTAGTCGACGACCACGGGCTCGACCCGGCGCGAGGGCTTGTCCAGCAGCGCGCAGGTCCGGACGGTCCGGCAACCCCGGGCCCCGAGCGCCTGGAGCAGGAAGCGGAGCGTGAGCCCCGTGTCCACGATGTCCTCCACCACGAGGACGTCGCGGTCGTGGAGCGGCGTCCCGGTGTCGCTGGTGATTCGAACCTCGCCGCTCGAGCGGGTCCCGCTCCCGTACGACGCGACGCCCAGGAACTCGAGGTGCAGCGGCACCTCGATGGCCCGGACCAGGTCCGCGGCGAACAGCGATGCTCCCTTGAGCACGCAGAGCACCGTGAGCGGCCGGCCGGCGTAATCGAGGGTGAGCTGCGCCCCGAGCTCGCCGACGCGCGTCGCCAGCGCGGCCCGGTCCAGGAGCACGCGGACACAGGGCGCCCAGGGGACAGGAAACTCTTCAGACATCGGGGGAGTCTAGCCTCGGCCCCGGTCGGGCCGGGCGAGCGATTCCAGGCGGTTCGCCGCTGGCCCGCTTCTTGGATTTCGGGCGCGCGGTCCGGAGGCGGCGTTGGGGCGAGGCGTGGTGGCGGCGGGCGTGCTGGTGCTGTTGAACACCGTGGATGGTGTCTTCACCCACGTGTTCCTCCAGGCGGGGGTCGCGCGCGAGCTCAACCCCTTGATGCGCCTCGCCTATGCAGGTGACCCCTCGCTCTTCTTCGGCTGCAAGCTGGCTGCGGTGGGGGCCGCCGCGTGGATTCTCCAGCGCCACGCAGCCCGGGTGGCGCTCGCGCGCGCCGGGCTCCTCGGCGGAGTGGCCCTGTACGCGGGGGTCTGCGTGCTGCACCTCTGGCTGCTCGTTCGCTGGGTAGGCGGAGGTGCTTGATTTCTGTCCGCTGCTCAACGGAAGCTCCCGAGGAGCAAGGGGCAGCCATGGACATCACGGACGTGAAGATTTTTCCGGTCGACGAGGAAAAGCTCAGGGCGTACGTGACCATCACCTTGGACGGCTGCTTCGTGGTCCGGGACCTCAAGGTCATCCAGGGCTCCGCGGGGCTGTTCGTCGCCATGCCGGCGAAGAAGCGGAAGGACGGCACCTACAAGGACATCGCCCACCCGCTGAACACCGACATGCGGGCCCGGATGGAGCGCGTGATCCTGGATCAGTACGAGCGGAGCACGGCCCGGCTGGGGGCGGCGTAGCTCCACGGCACTTCCACATCGGGCCGGGCTGGTCTAGTTCAGCTGCCACCCCCACCCATGCCCACGGCGCGCGACTTCAAGGTCTTCGCTGGAAACTCGAATCTCCCGCTGGCGCGTCGCATCTGTGAGTACCTGAAACGGCCGCTCGGGAAGGCGGAGGTCGGCCGGTTCTCGGACGGGGAGATCCAGATCGAGATCGGGGAGAACGTCCGCGGGCAGGACGCGTTCATCGTCCAGTCCACCAGCCCACCGGCGAACGACCACATCATGGAGCTGCTGATCATGTGCGACGCGCTGAAGCGCGCGTCGGCACAGTCGATCACCGCGGTCATTCCCTACTTCGGCTACGCGCGGCAGGACCGGAAGGTGGTGCCCCGGACGCCGATCACCGCCAAGCTGGTGGCGGACCTGCTCGAGTCCGCCGGCGCGACCCGCGTGGTGTCGATGGACATGCACGTCGCGCAGATCCAGGGGTTCTTCCACATCCCGTCGGATCACCTCTTCGCCTCCCCGGTCTTCCTCGAGGACGTGCGGCGGAACTTCCCCGCGACGGACGAGCTGGTGATCGTGTCCCCTGACGCTGGTGGCGTGGAGCGGGCGCGCGCCTACTCGAAGCGGCTCAACGCCTCGCTGGCGATCGTGGACAAGCGGCGCACCCGGGCCAACGTCTCGGAGGTGATGAACCTCATCGGCGACGTGGCGGGGCGCGACGCCGTGCTCATCGACGACATGGTGGACACCGGCGGTACGCTCACCCAGGCCGCGATGGCGCTGAAGGCGGGCGGAGCGCGGCGGGTGGTGGCGTACGCGGTGCACCCCATCCTCTCGGGCCCGGCGGTGAAGCGCATCCAGGAGTCGCAGCTGGAGGAAGCGGTCTTCACCGACACGGTCCCGCTCGGCCCGGCGGCGGCGGCGTGCAACAAGATCAGGGTGCTGAGCACCGCCCGGCTGTTCGCCGATGCGATCCAGCGCATCTACTCGGGTGACTCGCTCAGCTCGCTGTTCGTGTAGCGGGCCGGCATGCATCTCCCCACCCGTCGACGGGCCGCCGCGGCGGACTGTCGTTGGCGCAGGCGGCAACCTTCCGCCATACTCGGAAACGCCGGACCCCGGGTCGGTCCCGGAGCGCGGATCGGGTGAAAGCGCTCGCGTGGGACCCGCGGGCTCTCGTCGCGGAGAGTGGATGGCTGCCCCGAGTCGATCGAAGACGGTGCTCATCGTCGAGGACGACCCGGACATCCGCGAGGTCCTCGAGGAGATGATCGACGCCGGAGGTCACCGGGTGGTGACGGCGACGAACGGGGCCGAGGGGCTGGCGGCACTGGCGCAGATGGACCCGCCGACGCTCGTGCTCCTGGACCTCATGATGCCGGTGATGAGCGGCTTCGCCTTCCTGGAGGAGCTCGCGCGCAGGCCCGATCGGAAGGGCGACCAGGTGCTGCTCATCAGCGCGAACGAGACGGTCGAGCGCGCGGCGCAACTTCCGGGGGTGGTGGGTTTCGTCAAGAAGCCTTTCGACCTGGACGAAGTGCTGGCGCTGGTGGAGCGCTTCCTGAAGTGACCTTGGGCGATGCGGCCCGGAGCGCGGCCCTGAGCACCGCGGCCGAGGCGGGCCGGTTCACCGGGTCCACGGCGAGGCACTGCAGGACCGGGCGCATCAGCGCGGGCGAGATGGCTTCCCCACCGGGTGTCTGCGCGGGGAGCGGTTCGGGCGCGCCGCGGACCCGGCCCGGACGGCGGCCGGCGAGCAGCTCGTAGAGAACCACCCCCAGCGCGTAGAGATCGGTCCGGCCGTCCACCGGGGCGCCGCTGGCCTGCTCCGGCGCCATGTAGTGCGGCGTGCCGATGACCGTGGCCGGGGTGCGGCTCATCTCGGGGCCCACCCGCAGTAGCTTGGCGATGCCGAAGTCGAGGAGCTTCACCCAGTCCTCGCCCTTGCGCGAACAGACGAAGATGTTGTCGGGCTTCACGTCCCGGTGGACCACTCCGGTGGTGTGCGCCGCCTCGAGCGCCTCGCACACTTGAAGTCCGATCTCCACCGTCCGGATGACGTCCAGCGAACGCTCGCGGAAGAGCGCTCCGAGCGTCTTGCCCTCGAGGAGCTCCATGGCGCAGTACGCGCGCTCCAGCCCCTCGGGGCCCCGCTCCTCGCCGACCTCGATCACCTCCACGATGTTCGGATGGCGGATCCGGCTCACCGCCCGTGCCTCGCGGAAGAACCGGTCGAGGAGCAGCCGGGAACGCAGGTGCTCGCGGCGGAGCAGCTTGAGGGCCACCGCGCGGCCGTCGCGCTCGGCGCGGAACACCCGGCCCATGGCGCCCTCGCCGAGGAGCCCGAGGACCCGGTAGGGCCCCACCGTCGATGGAACGCTCTCCCGGGCCCGGGCGGCGAGCGCCGGAGGCGGGCCAGGAACGTGGCGCGTCTCGGCCATCGGGTCCGCCGCGCACGCGCTCCTGAGCGCACGCGCCAGGACCGCGACGCTCGGAAAGGGGAGCGCATCGTCCACGGAGGTGCAGCGCTCCAGCACCGCGCGAATCCCGGTCCACTCGGCGACGTCGCCGGCGAGCCCGAGGAGAAGGCGGCCGAGAAGTCCCTGGTCCACCCGCCGCCCTGGATCGCGTCCACCCGTCCACTCCTGGGTGGTGCCGCCCTGGAAGACGCCGAAGCCCACCCCGGAGAGTCTGGGCGGATCGCCAATGAGCGCGTCCACGTCGAGGTGGCCGTGGAGCAGCCCGCGGGCGTGCAGGGCATCGAGCGCCGGCGCGATCTCCTCGGCGATGCTGACCAGGTCGTCTGGCCCTGGCTGGGGGCGGAGGTCGAGGAGCACCGGCAGCTCGGAGTCCTCGGCGACCAGGAAGACGCGGCCATCGGGCAGCTGCCCGGCGTCCTCCACCGGGACGATGCCTGGGTGCGGTGGGTAGAGCAGCGCGCGGGCCTCGTCGAGACAGCGGGCCACCGCGCGCGCGTCCACGACGTGCACCGGGTGCAGGAGACGAAGCACCCGCCCCTCACCCTCCGGACCGCGGACGGCGAACGCATCTGCCACCCGGCCTCGCCGCAGCCGCCGTTCGACCCGCCAGCGCCCGGCGGTCCAGCCCTCCAGTGCGTTGCCGTTGGAGCTCACTCTCGAAAACGAACGGTACTACGCCCGCTCGCTGGGTCCGGCGTGGGGCGCTGTACGGAGATCTCCCCGCTGCCCGCCGTCCTCAGGCGTGCGCGACGCGTCCCGGGATCTCGAAGCGGGCCTCCTCGCCAGCGAGCCCCACCTCCACGGTGCGGTTCCAGTAGTGCAGGCCTGCCTCGAGCGCGAGCCGGTCCATGCCGGGGAACCGGGCGACGAGGCGCCCCGTCCCCGAGATGAGGGTGCGGAGGGCGGGTGCGACGAACCGCCAGGGAGTGCGCGGATAGCCAAGCGCGTCCGCATGGCGGTCTCCGACGAGGTGCCGGCCGATGCCGTAGGCGACTGGCAGAAAGCGTTCCGCCCGGGTCCGCTCCTCCGGGGAGCGCGCCTCGTGCAGCGGCGACTCGAGGAGCGCCTGGGCGAGCGCGGCGGAGTCCGCGTCAGGCGGCTCCTGGGTCGTCTCCAGCAGCTCCCAGAGGACGCGGGCCTCGGGCTCGGTGGCGCCGAGGAGCTCGGGTCGGACGCCCAGGATCCAGCCGCCGATGCGCCAGAGGTGCAGCACGTCCTCGCAGTCTTCTCGGTCGATGCGGAACCCGAGCATCCGGAGCCCGTCCACGAGGACCAGGGAGAAGAGGAGCGTGGTCCCTGCCATGTCCACCTGGTTGATGGGCTCGCCCCACGCTGGCGCGTCCCACCGGGGCGAGGACCGGAGCAGGCGGCGGACCTGCGCGTGCATCAGGCGGACACGCGCGGCCGCGACCCAGCCGGGCGCCCCGGGGGCGAGGGACCCGGGCCGGTACACCAGGCTCACGAAGCGCCCGGTCTCGGACAGCCGGCGCGGCGCGGCCTCCCGCAGCCGCCCGGAGAAGACGAGGGGCTTGTTCCCTGCGGGGCTGCAGTACCCGGCCACGAGCGAGCGGAACCCGAGCACCAGGCCGCCGAAGAACCCGGTGCGCAGCAAGACCTCCCCACCGCGGCGCGCCCGGTCCAGATCGGCCCAGAAGGGCAACTCGGAGAGCGAGGAGCGCAGCGCGCGGAGCTCGGCTGGCAGCGGCGCCACGTCT
>Ga0208851_1000288_pt1 | contig 23134 bp, 31 predicted proteins | sample NGESurshal092012_FD_184481 | JGI IMG/M metagenome (GOLD analysis project Ga0208851, IMG submission 184481) | Arctic peat soil microbial communities from Barrow, Alaska - NGEE Surface sample 415-2 shallow-092012 (SPAdes) | ecosystem: Environmental > Terrestrial > Soil > Wetlands > Peat ... | reverse complement strand
CCTAAGTTCGGCCGAGCTGGGTGCGAGTTGAGTCAACCGGGTCCTTGTCCGACCGAGGTGCCGCTCTGGAGAATTCGCATCTCGCTGATCCTGCCCGGAGGCCCCGCGTGAGTTCGAGCGCAGTGATTGACCGCGATACCCACCTCCCCCTGACGAATCGGGGAATGGTTGCCAAAAGGCTCTGGGATGCATTGCTGCTGGCGCGATCCCGGAACTTGCCGTGCACCAAGGCAGCTGTCGAGGACGCCATCTTCCGGTTCTACCTCCCGCAGGCCCACACACTCGCGCGCGAGGCACCCGGGTGGCCTACCGACCCTGGAGCGACCCAGCAGGCCGCGGAGCTCAGCCTGGCCCAGGCTGTACTCGCCTGGGCAGGCCGAGACAGCCAAGAATTCGAGGACTTCGCCCGCACCACGATTTCCTGTCGGCTGCGGCGCCTTTGTTTGTGAGCTGACCGGTCCGTTCGGTCCGTCAATTGTGCTGCCCGGGCGGCGACCCGGGACCGCCCGGTGACGCAGATGAGAATTGGCGGGCCAGCAACGCACCTGGTGACGACGGGACGGAGTTGTGCGAGGCTGGACCGGCCGGCGCCGCAGGCCCCGACGCCTTCCCTGCCGTCTTCCGAGAACGGACGACCGTCATGAGAAACCTTGCCTACGAAGGACCGTCGTGTGTTCACGTGCACACTGTCGGCGGCGGCGCAGACGCCGAGCCGGTCGACGCAATTGCCCAGATCACGGCGACGCGGATCTGAGCGCAGGATCAGCCCCTGCACGAAGGGCGTCGGGATTACGCCGAAGGAGTACTGGTCCGTCACGAGAGCCTTGCCGATGTGCTGGAGGTCGGCGGCGGCGAATCGGCCGCCCGGATCGGTGACGTCCTGTACCTGAGGCTCACCATCGCCTGCGGCACCTGCGTGAACTGTGCACAGCAGCTGCCCCAGTTCTGCCTCGCGGCACAGCCCGGGCCAGGGGGCGCGGGCGCGCCCGACATCACCGCCGTCGGCTGGTCGATCGGTGATCCCGAGCTGGACAACGCCTGGCAGCGCGTCACTCGACTGCTCCACGCGCATCCGGCCGGCCTGCATTCGGCGCCACTGAGCCGCTCCGTGCTGTCCAAGATCGGCTCCGACGGATCCTGCCCCGAGGAAACGCCGACCGACTACCGGCATTTCGATCGGTGGGACGACGCCTGGATGGCGGTGCTGAAGCCTGTCCGGGCCACCTGACAGCCTGACCCGGCGTCGGCCGGGCGGATGCCTCGACCCTTACCAGGACGACACCGGCGGAAGAAGTCGACCGGGCATGTCGATTCGCAGGCACGCCGAGCGACGTGCACAAGACATCCCGGCGACACCGCCCACTGCGAACGGAGACACCATGTCCTTTCAGGCCTACCTGGACAACATCGAGGCGAAGACCGAAAAGACACCGAACGAGTTCGTCGCCCTCGCGAAGGACCGCGGGTTCAACGACCCCTGCACCAAGGCGGCCGTGATCGTCACTTGGCTCCAGCAGGACTTCGACCTCGGCCGCGGTCACGCCATGGCACTGGTGCATGTCATCAAGAACGGCGCCCAGATCAGCGGAAAGCACGTCGGAACAGCCGGTGTGCACAGTGACGTCACCGCTACCCTCGAGCTGGGTGGACTTGCTCTGCGCGAGTAGAGCGGCGGCCTGACGGGACGAGACCGGTCAGGAATCGAGAAGCGCGGGTCACTGAGACGCAGCTAGCGTGACCGCCATGGACATCACAAGCACGGTCGGCACCGCGGACCAGCCGGTGCGGCCGTCGTCCTGGAGTCGCCGGCCTGACGACTACGCCGCAGGCGACCCCAGGAAAGAGGCACGATGAGCACGGCCACCAGGACGGACACGCAGTCGCCTGCGATGTCCCTTGCCGACAGCCACGATCTGATCCGCGTGAACGGCGCGCGGGTGAACAACCTGAAGGACGTCAGTGTCGAGATACCGAAGCGCCGGCTGACGGTATTCACCGGCGTCTCCGGCTCGGGCAAGAGTTCCTTGGTGTTCGGCACGATTGCCGCGGAGTCGCAGCGGATGATCAACGAGACCTATAGCGCCTTCGTGCAGGGCTTCATGCCGACGCTGGCCCGGCCCGATGTGGACGTGCTGGACGGATTGACCACTGCGATCATCATCGACCAGGAGCGGATGGGCGCCAACACTCGATCCACGGTCGGCACCGTCACCGACGCCAACGCGATGCTGCGCATCCTGTTCAGCCGGCTCGGGCAGCCGCACATCGGCTCGTCACAGGCGTTCTCGTTCAATGTCGCCTCGATCAGCGGGGCGGGCGCGGTCTCCATCGAGCGCCACGGGCAGACCGTCAAGGAGCGTCGCAGCTTTTCCATCACCGGCGGGATGTGTCCACGCTGCGAGGGTCGGGGCTCCGTCACCGACATCGACCTGACTGCGCTGTACGACGACAGCAAGTCCCTGGGCGACGGTGCTCTCACCATTCCCGGCTACAGCATGGACGGGTGGTACGGCCGCATCTTCAGCGGCTGCGGCTTCTTCGACCCGGACAAGCCGATCCGCAGGTTCACCAAGCGGGAGCTGGCCGACCTGCTCTACAAGGAGCCGACCAAGATCAAGGTCGAGGGCATCAACCTGACCTACGAGGGGCTGATCCCCAAGCTTCAGAGGTCGATGCTCTCCAAGGACGTCGACGCCCTGCAGCCGCACATCCGCGCCTTCGTGGAGCGGGCGGTGACCTTCACGGTGTGCCCCGAGTGCGGCGGCACCCGGCTGTCCGTGGCGGCCCGGTCGTCGAAGATCAACGGGATCAGCATCGCCGATGCGTGCGCGATGCAGATCAGCGACCTGGCCGGGTGGGTGCGCACTCTCGACGAGCAGTCGGTAGCGCCGCTGCTGGGGGCGCTGTTGCAGACCCTCGACTCTTTCGTGGAGATCGGGCTCGGCTACCTCAGCCTCGACCGACCGTCCGGCACGCTCTCCGGCGGCGAGGCGCAGCGCATCAAGATGATCCGCCACCTCGGTTCCTCGCTCACCGACGTCACCTACGTCTTCGATGAGCCCACTATCGGGCTGCACCCGCACGACATCCAGCGGATGAACAACCTGCTGCTGCAGCTACGCGACAAGGGCAACACGGTGCTGGTGGTGGAGCACAAGCCCGAGGCGATCGCGATCGCCGACCATGTCGTCGACCTCGGCCCGGGCGCCGGCACGGCCGGTGGCCAGGTGGTCTTCGAGGGCACCGTCGAGGGGCTGCGGGCCAGCGGCACGCTGACCGGGCGGCACCTGGACGACCGGGCTTCCTTGAAGCCGTCGGTGCGAAGACCGTCGGGAGCGTTGGAGGTGCGCGGCGCCAGCACGCACAACCTGCGTGGCGTCGACGTGGACATACCCCTCGGCGTGCTGGTGGTGCTGACCGGCGTGGCCGGGTCGGGCAAGAGCTCGTTGATCCAGGGCTCGGTCGCCGGCCGGGGCGGGGTTGTGACGGTCGACCAGGGCGCGATCAAGGGCTCGCGGCGCAGCAACCCGGCAACGTACACCGGGTTGCTCGAGCCGATCCGCAAGGCCTTCGCGAAGGCCAACGGGGTGAAGCCGGCGCTGTTCAGCGCCAACTCCGAGGGCGCCTGCCCCAACTGCAACGGCGCCGGCGTCATCTACACCGACCTGGCGATCATGGCCGGGGTGGCCACCGTCTGCGAGGTGTGCGACGGGAAGCGCTTCTCGGCCGAGGTGCTCGACTACACCTTCGGTGGCCAGGACATCAGCGAGGTGCTGGCGATGTCGGTGACGCAGGCCGGGCAGTTCTTCGGCGCCGGTGCGGCGAAGACGCCCGGGGCGCACAAGATCCTCACCCACCTGGCGGACGTCGGCCTCGGCTATCTCAGCCTGGGCCAGCCGCTCCCTACGCTGTCCGGCGGCGAGCGGCAGCGGCTCAAGCTAGCGACGCGAATGGTCGAGAAGGCCAGCGACTCCAGTGTGTACGTCCTGGACGAGCCGACCACCGGCCTGCACCTGGCCGACGTCGAGAACCTGCTCGGCCTGCTCGACCGGCTCGTCGACTCCGGCAAGTCGGTCATCGTCATCGAGCACCACCAAGCGGTCATGGCGCACGCCGACTGGATCATCGACCTGGGCCCCGGCGCCGGCCACGACGGCGGCCGGATCGTTTTCGAAGGAACGCCGCAGGCACTGGTCAATGCCCGCTCCACCGTCACCGGCGAGCACCTCGCGGCCTACGTCGGCATCTGACTTCAGGGCCGCACGGACACCGTGCCGACGAGTTCTCTACGCTTTCCTGTTGGCGACCACATCGCCGACCGAGATGCGGCCGGGTGTAAGGACTTCCGCGCCAACGCCGAAGACGATCCCGGTTGCGGTGCTCCGGTCCGTGGCGAGCACCCGCAGAAGATCGGGACCGTCAGATTGTCCGGTACCCGGTTCGCACTGGATGACGGCGCACCTGACCAATTGCCGGCGCACCAGCAGATCGACCGAGCCTACCCGAAGCCGTGTACCGACCCAATTCTCCTCGGCGAAAGGTGGCAAGCTCGGTGTATCGACGACAACGGTGGGTCGGAACCGTTCGTCGTCGAGCGCTTCGACGCCGGCACGCCGGGCGGCCTCCCGTAACGACGACGTGGTGACGAGGCTGACCGGGTCCGCGTAGGTGACACCGCCGGCGCGCTCCACTGCGGCCAGCCGGACATCGCGGCCCAGCACATCTGACAGGGCTGCGTCCCACGGTCCCGGCGCGGGACGCACAAGGGTCGCTCGCCCCCAATAGTCGGCGACGACCGTTGGCCCATCGGGCGCGGGAACCAGGAACGCCCGCCCGTCCTTCAGCTGGAGCCACAGACCCTGGTGGGTATCCTGGCGAGCGCGCACCGTCATGATTGTCGGGCGTTCGACCGTCCGGACGACCCGCCAGCTCGAGCCCTGCTCCTGGATCAACGCCCACCGCCGGTCACCGACGACGCCGTCGCTGTGCACGACGATGCTCGGCGGATGCGAGTACGCAACACCCTTTACCGCGGCCAGACCGAGACGGAGGACGGTGCCCACCGGGACGGTCGCGGGGTGGTTGCTACTCAGCTATGCCACCGCAGACCCCGGCGATCTTCTTGTCGGTGACGGAGAGCGTCAGCCGGCGGTACGGGCGTTGTGCGGGATTGCTCATGGTCCGAGTGTGGTCGCTGAGACTGAGGTTGGCATCCGGACCACCGGGGGCGGTCGTGTCCACCGCGGTCCAGAATGGTGAGCTCCGGTCCAATCCGTCGCCCGGGGTGTCGAGCTTCGTCGTCACGGGGTGACGAGCCATCGTCCGCACTCACCTTCGGCTCTATCGGCAGGAGTGCAGACTGAACCGGTGCCCAGCCAGCAGGTCCCCCACCGGTTCGCGCGGGGGCTCGGCGCCGCTGCACCGGTTGGCGTCTTCGTCGGCCTGGCGACCCTTGACGTGCTGCACCGGGTCGAGCGCGTGCCGGGCCCGAACGAGAAGGTCACCGCAACGCGGCAGGACATCGCCGCTGGTGGTCCCGCCGCCAACGCGGCGGTGGTGTTCGCGGCACTCGGCGGGCGGGCCCGGTTGATCACCTCGCTGGGGTCGCACCCGATCGCCGCCGTCATCGGGGCCGATCTGGCGGCTGAGGGGGTCGACGTCCAAGATGTCACTCCGGAACTGCCTGCGGCGCCGGCTGTTTCGGCAGTCTGCATTACCGGCGGCACCGGGGAGCGGTCGGTGGTCTCCATCGACGGCGCCGGTCGCACAGTGCCGGAACCTGCCACGCTGGCCGCCCTGATGGACGGCGCCGAGGTGGTACTGATCGACGGCCACCATCCGGTTCTCGCGCTGGCCGCCGCCCGCCTCGCGCGTCGGCAGGGGACGACGGTGGTCGTCGACGCGGGTCGCTGGAAACCGGTGATGGCAGACCTGCTGCCGCTGGCCGACGACGTGATCTGCTCAGCGGACTTTCGGTGGCCGGGCACCGACACCACGGACGACTCGGCCGCCGCGGTCGTCCACCTTGCCGTTCCAACCCCGCCGGCCCCGACGGCCCCGCCGGCCGCGCCGGCGGCGCCGCCCTCCCGGCTGGTGGCGGTCACGGCCGGCGCCCGACCGATCACCTGGTGGCATGCCGGCCGAACCGGTTCGGTGCAGGTGCCTGCGGTGACCGCGGTGGACACCCTCGGCGCCGGCGACGCCTTGCACGGCGCGTATGCCCTGCTCAGGACCGACACGAGCCGGTCCATCCCCGACCGGCTGACCGGGGCCGCCAGGGTGGCCGCGCTGCGGTGTTCGATCATCGGCCCACGAATGTGGCTGCGCGGAATCGGAACACTGCATCTCGGGGTCGACGACGGCTGAGCCCGGGACGCCGGTGGCGATCCTGCGCGACCATGGCCGGACCCACTCTGCCGCCCCGGTCGAGGTGAATTTCATCCCCGCGTCACCCGGGTGACGGTCATCTGGTCGATACTGTGTGACGTGCTGATTCGCGAGAATTTCCGTGAGTACCTCGATCACCTGCTGCACGACGGCTACTCCGTGCGGCACGACGAACATGGCAGCGATCCGGACCTCATCGACCCGGGTGGCAACCCCGTCGAGACGTGGCGGGAGGACTACCCGCACCAGGAGCGGTTGGACCGCGACGTGTACGAGGCGGAGAAGTATGCGTTGCAGATCGAACTGCTGAAGTTCCAGTACTGGGTGCAGGACACCGGCGGCAAGCACGTGATCGTGTTCGAGGGCCGTGACGCAGCCGGCAAGGGCGGCACCATCAAGAGATTCATGGAGCACCTGAACCCGCGGGCGGCGCGGGTTGTCGCGTTGACCAAGCCGACCGAGCCCGAGCTCGGGCAGTGGTACTTCCACCGCTACATCACCCACCTGCCAACGGCCGGCGAAATCGTGTTGTTCGACCGGTCCTGGTACAACCGGGCCGGTGTCGAGCGGGTGATGGGATTCTGCACCGACCGCGAGTACGAGATCTTCCTGCGGCAGGCTCCGTTGTTCGAGGAAATGCTGATCGAGAGCGGCTTTTCGCTGACCAAGCTGTGGTTCTCGGTCACCCAGTCCGAGCAGCGCACCCGGTTCGCGATCCGGCAAATCGACCCGGTGCGCCGGTGGAAGCTCTCACCGATGGACATCGAATCGCTGGATCGGTGGGACACCTACACCGCCGCAAAGGAAGCGATGGTGCTGAACACCGACACCGATCACGCGCCGTGGACGTCGATCAAGAGCAACGACAAGAAGCGGGCCCGCATCAACGCCATGCGGTTCTTCCTGAACCAGTTCGACTACGAGGGCAAGGACACGTCGGTGGTCTATCCCGCCGACCCACTCATCGTGCTCAGGGGCCGCGACTCTGTTCAGGACTGACCCGCGGGCCGCCCGGATTGGCGGGTGGACATATGTTCGATAGACTGGCAGCCATGCCCGACTACATGAACACCGAACGGCCGGCCAACATCCCTGTGCGACCAGGCGGTGAACCGCGGCGGGTGCTCGCCCGGCTGGTTCGGATGGACGGCACGGAGCTCTTCATGCCTGGAGGTTCCGTCCGGTACGCGGGGCAGACGCACGTCATGGTGGCGATCGGATCACCGGCGGAGTATCACTGGCTGCGCCGGTCGGATGTCGATGACGTCGACTGACCATGTGGCACAACACTTTCCGGTTCGATGATCCCTTGGGTCGAGCTCGTGGCGGACGGGTTGCCAAGGCCGCTCTGCCTCCGCTCGGTCGCGCCGGACCCTGTTTCGTAGCGTCCACGGTGCCGAGCGAGAGCAAACCGGCGTCGATCACGGAAGGAGGCTGTCGCCCGCATTCGGGAATTGTTCACCTTTCGTGCCTATTCAAGGCTTTCATTGCTCGATACGCTCCGCGACACCACCCACATCAGGAGGACGGATGGCCCTACCGGCGCTTTCTACCGTGCAAGCGGCGCGCGACATCCCCTACGGCGGAACAACCGCTGTACCGACCGGAGTTCCAGGAACGATCGTCAATCTCCAAACGGGCTGGGCTGCAACCACATACACCGTGGAATTCACTCCGGGTCCGGGCGCCACGCTCACCCTGGTCGGATTGTCCGAAAGGGACGTCCTGCCCCGCTGAACATCTGCTGGCTGAACATCCCGGCTGCCCATCCTCGGGACCTCCGGACGAACCCGGCGTCCTGCTGACTGGATGATCGACCGGACAAACATCGCGGCACCAGTGTCCGTGGCCACGGACACACCGGCCGGCAGCGGCGCTCACATCCGTCTCGTGCCCAAAGGATCGCCCGGCGGGCACACCGGAGGCCGACCCGGACGAGTCCGACCCAGGTCAACTGCGCTGAAGCTGGACCTCCGGCGCGCGGCAGGCCGCGTCGCCCCCCGTCGATATTCGGTCGAGCCTGGCCCGCCGCACTCGGCTGCTCCATACTTGTTGCGTGTCAACCTCTGTCCACAACACCTTCGTTGACGCCGCGCACTGCTACGCCGGCCTGGTCGACCACATCTCGCCGGCGACCTGGGACGCCCCTGGCCTGGGTGAGTGGGACCTGCGCTCTCTCGTCGGTCATACCAGTCGCTCGATCAGCACGGTGATCACCTACCTGCAGCGGCCGGCCGCCGACGAAGAGGTTCCTTCAGCGGCGGCCTATTTCGGCCTGGCCATGCAACGCAGCGGTGCCGACCCGGCTGCGGTGACCGAACGCGGCCGGCTGGCCGGCGTCGGGCTCGGAGCCGAACCGGCCGCGGCGGTCCACGCCCTGGTGGACGAGGCGATCGCTGCACTGGGTGCCGTCACCGGCGATCCGGTGATCGAGACCATCGCCGGCGGCATGCGGCTGAGTGCCTACCTGCCGACCCGGACCTTCGAGCTGACCGTCCACACCCTGGACATCGCGGCGGCCTGCCGGATGCCGGTCACCCCGCCTGCGCAGGCCCTTGACGACGCACTGCAGCTGGCGTCCGCGATCGTCCTTCTGCGGGGCCTGGGCGTGCCCGTGCTGCGCGCGTTGACGGGTCGACAATCATTGCCGGGCAACTTCTCCGTCGTCTGACCCGATACCCCGCACCGGAGCCGGCAGCGGCGGGGTCCACGAGACAGGACTCTGCAAGGCCACGGTCCAGAGCTTGTACCCGACCAAAGGCGCCCTGATCCCGGCGCCGGCAGCTGCCGGCCGGCAGCCGATCGCCGACGCGGTGGGCCCATCGGGTGATCTCCCAGAGTGAACCGTTTCCAAATGCCCCGGTACGGAGGATACTTCTCCCTGTCACACGGGTCATCGACCCACTCCAGTCGCCCGTCCCGCAGGACCACCAGGTCCCCTGCGCCGCCGCCGTTGTCGCCGGCCGGCTGGAATTCGATCGTCGAAACCGTCGCGTTCAGAGCCGAATGCGCCGCACCATCCGATCCGCGCTGCTGTCGAGCCGCATTCGTGGCCGGCCGATCGAAGGAGCCCCGATGACCGTCCCTGCCGACCGGCAACCGAAGGCCGAACCCGCCCACTTGGGCTCAAGTTCCTACCTGCAGTTCCTCCTGCACCAGATCGAGATCAACAGCAAGATCGCACTGGCCTGGGTGAGCGTGGCGACCGCGATGTCCAGCACCGCGCTCTGCCGAACTGCGCTCTTCCGCGCCGCGCAGGCACCGAACCCCGCCGCGAAACAGACGGGTTCGGCGCCATCGACGGCAAGCACCGCATGCCCAACGGACCGCATCGAACACCGGACGGCGCACGACAATCCCACTCGCCGTCAGTCGGTGGACGGTAGGGGCAGATCCGGGTCGACCCACCGGCAGACGCACGAACACCTCAGCTCCGCCGAGATCTTCGACGAACTGATCGAAATCCTGGTGGCGGAGGACATCACCGCCCACGCCAGATAGGAACGGCCGCACTTCACCGACACCATGTCATGTGCTGCACGTCCACCCCACCATCGTGACGAACCGCGCCGGGCCCACCGGCCCGGGCCTTTGTGCGCAATCCTGCCAGCAGATCGATGGCGGTCCGGCACACATCCGGTGACGATTTCGCCCCGAGTGGGTCGACCCCGCGTGATGACCTCCTGGCGCCTCAGTAATTTCTGGGTTACGGTAACCGCGCTGTTACCGACTAGAACAGGAGAGTCATGCGGTCCTACGAGGCGACGTCGACGATCACGGCAACTCCGGAGCGCGTGTGGGCCGTGCTGACCGACGGTGGGAGTTGGTCCGACTGGGATTCGGGGGTGGACGGCGTCGAGGGCACCATCGCCCCTGGTGAGCGGATCAAGATCCGGTCGCAGGCCGCGCCGGCCCGGACGTTCCCGGTCACCGTGACGGTGTTCGAACCGAGCACCACACTGCAGTTCAGTGGAGGCATGCCGCTCGGCCTGTTTCGGGGTGTCCGTACCTACCATCTGTCACCGGAACCGTCCGGCGAGACCACCTTTCGCGTGCGGGAGGAGTACACCGGACCGCTGCTCGGGATGATCTGGAAGTCGATGCCCGACCTCGGTCCTTCGTTCGATACGTTTGCCCAGGGATTGAAGAGTCGAGTCGAGTCCGGCAGTGGACCGGCGTGATGCCGCTGCAGCCCGACAGCGACCCGTTCGAAGCACTGGGCGATCGGAATCGGCGCGAGATCCTGCGACTGCTCAGCGCTGGCGACAAGCCGGTTCAGGAGATTGCCGACGCGATGCCGATCAGCCGGCCGGCGGTCTCCCGCCATCTCCGGCTGCTCAAGGACGCCGGCATGGTGGTCGAGCGGGCCGAGGGCACGCACCGCGTCTATCAGCTCCAGGACCAGGGGCTGCTGGCTGTCCATGAGTACCTCGAGCGGGTCTGGGGTGACGCCGCCGCGCGGTTCCGCCTGCTGGCCGAGAACACCGGGAAAGGACAGGTCAGCGATGAGCGCACCGCTGAGAATTGAGTTCGACGTCGCGTGCACGCCTGAACACGCCTTCACCACCTGGACGTCGGGAATCGACGCCTGGTGGCCGTCCGATCACACCGTCACCGCCGCCGAAGATCTGCGGATCGTCCTGCAGGGCGGCGTCGGTGGCCGCATCTTCGAGCGGACGCCCGACGGCGTGGAGCATGCTTGGGGTGAGGTGACCGGGTGGGATCCTCCGCGGCGCCTTGCGTACCTGTGGCACCTGCGGCGCGACCGTTCCGACGCGACCGAGGTCGAGATCCGGTTTGTAGCCAGGGGTGATTCCGGCACGCGCATCGAGATCGAACACCGTGGGTGGGAGCGCCTTGGGACGTCCGGCGAGCAATGGCGAGAGCAGAACGCCGCGGGGTGGAATTCCCTGCTGCCGCACTACATTGCCGCCGTCGGAGAAGTTGGCCGTCCTGCCGGGCACCTCGGAGACGGTGCCCGGCAGGGCCCGGAATCGCCGCTGCGCAGCTAGCCGAGGTCGTAGGTCCACACCTGCCCGTTGTCCCGGATGTTGAAGATGATCGCCCCGGCGGGTGACAGCGGGCTTTGATTGGCATAGGCGATCGCGGCCGGCACATTCGCCCACAGGTTCGCGCGCCAGCGGAAACTGTCGGTGGCTCCGCCACGCTGTTTCACTTCGGCTACCTCCGCCGCCGTGTGTACGACCTGGTCCTCTTGGTAGTTCGACATGTTGTTACGCCTTTCCATCATCGGTGGCCCCGGTGGCTCATCCGCTGGCAAGCAGATGTGCCGGGCGAGCAGGCAGATACGCGACACCACGCCGGAATCCGCAACGGGGAAGAATGCCGGGACGACCGACACCGCAGGTTTCGCCGCACTCTGCAGTACGCTCGCGGTCCGGGGTTCAAGTGCGCGGCTGCTGACGGTCACGCCAACCTTGTTGGAGAGAAGGGAAGGCACCCGAGAGCATCGGCTGCCGGTGCGGACGGCCGGATCAATGTGCCACGGGTGCTCTCGGTGTTGCGCCACATCGACGCCTCCACCGAACCGGCTCTGGTCTTCAGCCACCTGGCCGCCGTCTGCGTCCCGGCGGTTTGCGACGAAGTCGTCATCGACGTCACCGAGAACGGTCACGGCTACCGGATTCGCCGTCCAGCCGCCGACCAGAGTGGGCAACGGGAGTCGTTGCGCGAGAGGTTGTTCCGGACGGCAGTAGGTCCGGTGGTGGACGGCGACAGCGTGTCGGTGATCTTCTCCCCTGACGACTTGTTCTGGGCTGGAGTGCCGTTCGCCGGGGCCCTGGTGTGTCGGTGGCGGGACGGGTTCGTGCCGGTTCGTGCCGACGGCGGCCGAGGGCGCGCTGATCGCATTGATGGTCGATCACGCCGTCGCCCTGGTGCAGCAGGCACGCCGTGCCGATGCCCAGTTCGATGCGGACGGGCAGCTCGCGCTGAGGGTCCGCCTGGACAGCAGCCGGAGGATCGCCGCTGCGGTGGGGTTGGTGATGTCGCTGCACCACCTCGACCGGGTCCAGGCCGCGGAGCTGCTGGTGCGGATCGGTCGGCGCACCCATCAGGACCCGGCCGCCGTTGCCGACAGCGTGGTGCACACCGGGTCGCTCCCGGCCGCCGATGTCCGGTGCCCTGCCGAGCCGGTGGCGCTGGTTCCGCCGCTGCGGTCGGATGGCGATCTCAGCTGTTGGTGAAGGCGGGCCCTCGGGCCCCCACGGGCCCCCACGTCGAGTAGGTGGGAGGATCAGCTTCTGGTCACTCGAGGAGGTCCCTGCCATGACTGCAGGCAACGACGAACGCGGACTGGAAACCCCACTGGCCGATCTGATTGAGCAACAGACGCCGGTCGACGATGATCTCGACGCGGGCGCCGCAGGCACCGGCCCGCTGGGCGAGCTCGGTGAAGCGGACGAGGCGGACGTGGTGGAGCAGTCGATTCCGGTGCCGACCGAAGTGGACTACCGTTCCGGCGGTGGTCGCTGACGACCACCGCGGCACGGCGGTCCAGAACAGTGACATACTCGGCGCCGCGGCTGTTCTCGTCGCGGCTGTTCTCGTCGCGACGCCGGCTCTACGCGGCCGACGCCGGCCGGATACATCGGGCCGAGACCATCAGTGCCGAGACGATCAGTGCCGAGACGATCAGTGCCGAGACCATCAGGGCGCTGACCGGATCCGGTCGGCCAGCAGCTGCGCGAGGGCTTGGCTCGGCAACCCGGTGAGTTGCTCGATCTGGGTACGGCAGGAGAACCCGTCGGCCAGCACGATGCTGGTCTCCGTACGCAGCCGCAGGGCCGGCACCAGAGCACTCTCCGCGACGGCCACCGACATCTCGTAGTGGCCTTTTTCCATGCCGAAGTTTCCGGCCAGGCCGCAGCATCCGGAGACGACCGTCACGCAGGCGCCCAGGCCGGTGAGCAGTTCCTGGTCGGCGGTGAACCCCAGCACCGAGTGGTGATGGCAGTGCGGTTGGACGATGAGCTGCACTCCGGTCAGGTCCGGCGCCCCCCAGGCGTCCGGGGTGCCGGCCCTGCGGGTCAGCTGTTCTGCCAGGGTCCCGGCCGCGCTCGCGACCTGGGTGGCGCGGGGATCACCGGGCAGCAGGTCGGCCAGGTCCGAGCGCAGCACTGCGGTGCACGACGGCTCCAGCCCGATGATCGGGATGCGCTGCGCCGCATACGGTCCCAGAACATCCAGCAGCCTGGCGAGGCGTTTCTTGGCGCCGTCGAGTTGGCCGGTGGTGATCCAGGTCAGGCCGCAGCAAGCCACCTCGTCCGGGACGATCACCCGGTACCCGGCATCCTCCAGGACCGTGATGGCCGCACGCGCCACCTCCGGATTCATCCCGTCGGTGAAGGAATCGACCCAGAGCACGACCGGTTCCCGCTGCCCGTCCTCGGGCAGGGCCGTCCCGTTCTTCTTGAACCACCGGTGGAAGGCGGTGCGCGCGAACATCGGCGCGGTCCGCCGCGGGTCGACACCGGCGGTGCGCAGCAGGACTCGGGACAGCGGCGCCAGGGCCATGGTCCGGTTGATCGCCGCCGGGCCAACACGCGGGAGCTTGTCGATGATCGAGATCCAGCGCGGCAACCAGCCGAGGCTGTAGTGGCTGATCGGCCGTCTCCTGCCCCGATAGGTCCGGTGCAGCACCTCCGACTTGTACTGCGCCATGTCCACCCCGGCCGGGCAGTCGCTGGCACATGCCTTGCAGGACAAGCACATGTCCAGTGATTCGTGGACCTCCTCGGAGCTGAAATCCGGGATCAAGGTGCCGTTGGTCAGTTCCTGCAGCACCCTGGCCCGGCCGCGGGTGACGTCCTTCTCGTCCCCCGACGCGAGGTACGACGGGCACATGAAACCGCCGGTAGCGCGGTTGTCGGCCCGGCACTTGCCGACCCCGACACAGCGGTGCACGGCCTTGGTGAAGTCGCCGTCGTCGTGGGCGAAGCTGAAGCCACCGGCGGCGAGCACTTGCTTGGCCTTCGGTCGGCGCAGATCGGTGTCGATGGCGTTCGGGTCGACCAGCACCCCGGGGTTGAGCAGGTTGTTCGGGTCGAACAAGGCCTTCACCCCGGCGAACAACTCGATCGCCTCGGGTGAATACATGATCGGCAGCAGTTCGCTGCGGGCCCGGCCGTCGCCGTGTTCCCCGGAGCAGGACCCGCCGTGTTTCACCACGAGATGCGCGGCGTCGGCGATGAACTGCCGGAACACCTCTGCGGGTTCGTCCATCGGCAGGTCGATCCGGACGTGTACGCAGCCGTCACCGAAATGCCCGTAGGGAATTCCCGTGACGTCATAGGCATTCATCAACTCTTCGAACTCACGCAGATACCTACCCAGGTTGGTGGGCGGCACCGCGGCGTCCTCCCACCCCGGCCACGCCTCCCGCCCGCGCGGAGTGCGCCCGGCCAGCCCGGAGCCGTCAGCCCGGATCTGCCACAGCGCGGTTGCCAACGGTCCCGACGGGAAGACCATCGAATCCAGGGCTCCCGCGTCCCGCACCACAGCCTGCGAGGCGGCCTGCGCCTCCGCCGCGGTCTCCCCACCTATTTCGATCATTAACCAGCCGGCCCCGCGAGGCAGGTCGGGCACCCGCTTAGCGCCCTTCGCGCGGCGGACGACATCCACGAGTCGGGCGTCCAGGCCCTCGATCGCCAGCGGCGAGTGGACCAGCAGGGCCGGAACGGCATCGGCCGCCGAGGCCATGTCAGGGTAACCGAGCACGACCAGCGTTCGGGCTGGGCTGATCCGGACCAACGTCACCGTCGCATCCAGCATCACCCCCAGGGTGCCCTCCGTGCCGACGAACGCCTTGGCCAGGTTGCGGCCGTTCTCCGGCAGCAGATGCTCCAGGGAGTACCCGGACACCTGCCGCGGAAAGGTGCCGAACTCGGTGCGGATGACGTCCAGCCGGGACTGGATCAACTCCTGCAGACCAGGGACCTGCCGTACCCCGTCCGCGGTGCGAATCCGGCGGCCGAGGCCGTCGACGATGGTCAGCGCTTCGACGTTGTCCGCTGTGCGACCGTACGCGACGGCGTGCGGTCCGCAGGCATTGTTGCCGATCATCCCGCCCAGCGTCGCCCGGTTCTGGCTGGAGGGATCGGGGCCGAACCGCACGCCCAGCGGCGCGACCTGCGCCTGCAGGGTGGACAGGACCGTGCCCGGCTCGACGAGAGCGGTCCGGCTGGCCGCGTCGACCGCGAGGACCCTGTTCAGGTGACGGGCGAAGTCGATGACAATCCCGGAGCCGATGGCGTTGCCGGCGATGGACGTTCCTGCGCCCCGGCTGGTCACCGGAATCCCGGTCTCCCGGCTCACCGCCAGGGTCGCCAGCACATCGTCGACGTCCACGGGTTCAACGACAACGGTTGGCAGCACCCGGTAGTTGCCGGCATCGGAGGAGTACTCCGCGCGGCGGCGCAACCCGTCCGACACTGCCCCGCGGACAGTGCCGCGGAGCTGGGCGGCCACGCCGAACTCCGTCATCCGGGCAGCACGGTCGTGATCGTCTCAGCGGCGGTGCGCAACGCCGGCAGAGGTGCCGCGAGCTGCTCGACATTGCAGCGGAAGTCCGGTGCCGCAACACACACGTGCCGGCCGCGTTCGCCGAGCGCTGGACACCCGCACGGCGCCTCGCGGTCGGATCCGGCTATCACTGCCTGGCGGAAAACTCCGGCCGCGACCACGGCCGCGGCAACATCAGGATTCATTCCGTGATTCATTCCATACTGTAGAAGGAAGTTCCATCGACCGGAAGCTGCGGTGGGAGTCCCCATCGCAGCCAATGGAAGTCGGCGGGGCCAAGGGATGTACCCGTACCCCACAACCTGACCCGGTGACGGCTTCTGCCCGAGCGATCGGCCGGCCCGTCAGTGCCGGCGCTGCCGGGCCGGCGGCGGCACGTCAGGTCAGCGAACGGGCGTCACAGCCCGGCTGCGATTCGTCCTCAGATGCCGGACAGTGGACATCCCCCACAGGGCAACCAACATCACGAGATACGTGGCCAACGCTGCCGTGCTGCCGGCTGTCACCGCAACGACCGCGGACACCGCCGCCAGTGTGCCCACCACCGAAACGATGACGACATAGGGCAGCTGGAGGCGGGCATCCGAGCAGGCTCCGTACAGCGCCTCGAAGTGCGAGCGGGCGGTGAGGCAACCCGCGACCCCCAGCACATTGCGCGATGTCCGACATAACGGACAGAGGCCCTTGCCACCCCCTCGTGGGCCGGAGGTCACGCTGAACAGCACCGTCGGGCGACGGATCGTGGCGGCGCGCGGCGTCAGGCATCGACACCAGCCCGGCGAGGGAGTACAAATCGGGACGAAACGCCCGTAGGATCACGCTCCATGCCGCAGGGGAGACGATTGATGCTGCAGTCGCCGTTCACCACCACGTGCCGGCCACCGGCTGCGTTCGGACACCAGCAGTGAGCGCGGCGGAATGGCTGACCGCGGATGACTTGGGATCGGCACTGTCGCTCGTCGAGGACGGCCGTTACGACGGCCCGGGGCCCATCATGCCGTGGTCGGTTTTCAACGGGATCGCGGCCCTGGTTCCCGCCGAAATGGTGTCCTTCGCCAACCTTGACTACGCGAATCTGCGCAACGACCTCTTGCAGGGCATTCTCGACGGAAGCCAGCCGATTGTCGACGAATCGAACGGCGGTCATGCATCCCATCAGGAGTTCTGGGACTACAAGCGGTCGTTCTGGGCTCCGGCACCACCCGCCAGCCTGGGCCGGGTGCGGCGCTGGTCGGATTTCTACACACCGAGAGAGCTTCGGGAGCAACCGCTCTACGCCGAGTTCTTCGGACCGTCCGGGGTGAAGCATTTCATGTCACTGGGCTTCCCGGCACTTCCGGGGCGCACCCGCACCCTGCTGTTCTTCCGCACCAGCGGCGACGATTTCAATGATCGGGACAAGCTGCTGCTGCAGCTGCTCCGCCCCCACTTGTATGAGCTGGACAAGGAGGCGGACCGACGGCGACAGGGGCTGCCCACGTTGACGCGACGGGAATGGCAGGTTCTCGAACTGGTCGCCCAGGGGTACAGCAATGCCGACATCGGCCGTCTGCTGTTCACCTCGGTGAGCACCGTTCGCAAGCACCTCGAACACATCTTCGATCACGCCGGTGTGCGCAGCCGGAGCGCCGCAGTGGCCCGGATGATGCCCCTGCTGCACGACTGACAGCCGCTGGCGATCGCCCGCCGACAAGTGCGGCACGGCAAGCCCGGCCCAGGCGCACTTGTCGGCGGGTACAGGCTGCTGCCCCTCGTTGATTGCGAATACGCGGATTGTCAGTAATTCGAGATGGTACGAGCCTCGAATTCACCTTCCGCTGTGGCACTGACCTGCCAGGTGCGCAGGTCCTTTCCGCTGCCCCGGTCCTTTTGGTAGAACCGCACCTCGCGGCCGTCGCGGACGCCGGTGCCGCTGACCCGCACGGCCTGGGTGTCCTTGACCACCGTGAAATCGACGTCACCGACAAACTCGTTGATCCGGACCGGTTGTCGGCCTGCGACATCGATGATGAGGTAAGGAACACCCGAGATGACGGATCCTGCTCCGTTGAGGGTCATGGGTTTCGTCCTTGTCGAAGTTGCCGTTCGCCTGTTGTCGTGTCCGCGGTTGCGCGGTGATCCCGGGCCAGCATCAACGACTCACGGAGTGGCGCTTTCCCACCCGCGTCCAGATCAGCAGAGCGATCACCGCCCCGATGAAGGCGCCGATAATTCCGGACGGCTGCAGGAAGCCATCCTGGGCGTCCTTGTGGAAGATCAGGTACCCGAGAAAACCGCCGACGAACGACCCGACAATGCCCAGCACAATCGTGCCGAGAATCGAGAGGTCCTGCCTCCCTGGCACGACAAGGCGCGCGAGCGCGCCGGCGATCAGACCGATGACGACGATGCTGATGATGAGACCCACCATGATGTTGCCTTCCTGATTGACGCACGCCGTGGGCGTGCAATTGAAATTCCAGTCGCGATCGGGCGACGTCCAACTCCCTGATCAGGTACCACTCCACCACCCCTAGGACCTCCTCGGTACACCCCTAGGGAGGTAGTGTGGCTGCATGTCAGGAGCCGCTCGCACGTCACCGATCACCGTTGCGCTGGTCGACGACTACGACGTGGTGCTACTCGGTGTCGCCCAGATGCTCGACCAGTACCGGGACCGGGTGGTCGTCGCCGAGATCGACAGCAACGAGCCGCTCGATGATGCCGTCGACATCGTCCTGTACGACTCCTTCGCCCAGCCGGAGTCGGACCACGAGGAGATCCGAGTTCTGGTCGAGAATCCGCGGGCGCGCCGGGTAGTGGTCTACACCTGGAACTTTCATCCCGACCTGGTGACGGCCGCCCGTGAGCAGGGCGTTTGCGGGTACCTGTCGAAGACGCTCCCCGCCCGGGATCTGGTGGCCGCGCTGGAGGCCGTCCATGCCGGCGAGGTCGTTGTCAGCGAACCGCCGCCGCGTACCCGGAGTACCAGCGGGCTCAACTGGCCGGGACGGGGCGAGGGACTCACCGACCGCGAATCGGAAATCCTTGCCCTCATCACCCAGGGCAAGAGCAACGCCGAGGTCGCGTCGCTGACATTCCTGAGCCCCAACACGGTCAAGTCCTACATCCGCACCATCTACCGCAAGATCGACGTGTCGAGCCGCACCCAGGCAGTGTTATGGGGCGTACGGAACGGCTTCACGCCCGACCACCACCGCATCGACCACTGGCGCGGCGGCCCCTGAGCAGCCCGCTGTCCCCGGGGGTCGGCCAACGTCACGCGGAAGGGGTCCGGAACGGCGTCGCGACCACCACGGCGACCTGCACCCGATCATCGTGATGGTCCGCCCAGCGGGCAGCTGAGAGGCTCTGGCACGGGTGAACAGCCCGCAACCGATCGATCCCGCCGGCGGATGGCAATCTGTTGACGTGGTGCGCGACACCGAGCGTGAACCTCGTCCTGTGCTGTGACTGGCGCGGCGATCCCGGGACAGTGCTGAGAAGAAGATGATTGGAGCGCAAATGGACCTCGGGCTGAATGGCCGCGTCGCCGTCGTGGGTGCCTCCACCCACGGTTGGGCCGAGCGTGTGCCACGGAGCTGGCCCGCGCGGGCTGCACTCTGGTGGTCAACGGTCGGGACCCGGCCTCCGCGGCGCGAGTGGCCGAGGAGATTGCCGGCCAGACCGGCGCGCGGGTCATTCCGGTGGCCGCCGACCTGGGCACTTTGGCCGGGCAGGACGCGCTGATCGACGCAGCGCCGGCCGTCGACATCCTCGTCACCAACAACGGCGGTCCACCGTTCCGGGATTTCCGCGAGGTCGACCAGGAGGCCCTGCTCGCCGGCATCACCATGAACATGGCCGCACCCATCCGGCTGGTCCAGAAGGTGGTCGACGGCATGATGGATCGACAATTCGGCCGGATCGTGAACATCACGTCCGCTCGGTCAAGACCCCGCTCCCCGGTCTGGACGTCTCCAGCGGGGCGCGCGCCGGACTGACCGGGTTCCTCGCCGGCGTCGCCCGGTCCGTCGCCCACGCCAACGTCACGATCAACTTCCTGCTCCCCGGCTCCTTCAACACCCGCAGGCTCAGGACCGGCCAGGACATGGCGGCGTCCCGGCTCGGTCTGACCCGCGAGCAAGTGGCCGAACGGGACCAGCGGGCGATACCGGCGCAGCGGTTCGGCGACCCGGCGGAGTTCGGCGCTGCCTGCGCATTCCTGTGCTCGGCGCAGGCGGGCTACATCACCGGCCAGAGCATCCTGATCGACGGCGGCGCCTATCCGGGAATTCTCTGACCGCGAAGGTACTGCCGACCGACAAGACGGCAGTGAACCTGTTGTGGTTCAGCGCATATCGGGTTGGTTCTGCGAGCTCCTGAAGAACCTGGCGACGGCAACAACGATAGCGATCGCGCCACCGACGATGCACAGCAGCAGAAGCACGCGCACTACCGGCGCCCAGTCGAACGCGCCGGCCGCGAAGTCGAAGGGGAACACCTGCCACATCCGTACGGCCGCCACCAGTCCGACCGTGCTGGTCAGGAGGTCGCCCAGCGCCTTCACCCACGGTGGATCGGACACCAGGTACACCACGTTGGCCGCCAGGCTGGCCAGGATCGAGGCGTTGACGAAGCCGATCACCAGCGCCATGTCGGCCGTCACGAACGGCAGCGCCTGCCAACCGGGCCAGACGTTGGCGGCGTAGAACACGATCGCGTTCACGATGACAGCCACGACATAACCCCAGCGTCGGGCGGTGGCCGTGGGGCGGACGCGGGCCGCGGTAATCGTCATGATGACCTCCCCTGTCAGCATCGATCACCGACCGACGCTATTCCGGTCGATCCCGCAGCGGCAGAGCCGAACGTCACGGATGTGGGTGCAATCATCTGCCGGGACAGCGGGTCGCGCTGAAGAAGATCGACATTCCCCGCGGCATGCCGCCCGCTGAGGCCGAGGAGCTCCGGCAGCGAACATTGCGGTTCGCCGGCATATCTCGCTCCGGAGGTCGCGCTCGGTCGTCCGGCCAGTCCGGCCTCGGACGCGTGGAGCCTCGGAGCGACCTTGTTCACCTGTGTCGAGGGCCGGCCGCCGTTCGACCGGGGCAGCCCGAACTCGTGGCGCTGCCGTGGTCGATCGCCACCGCCAAGGACCTGCAGTTCCCGACCTGCCCGCAGAGCCCCACGAGGCTCGGGGCACTGTCGGACAAGTGGGCCAAGCAACTCGGAAAGCTCTCTGTGCACGGTGATCTCAGGGCGCAGATCACCATGGCCAGCGTCTACCACCTGATGGCGCCGCCCCGCCGACTGCTGCACCCGGCGTTGATCGGGCGTCGGTCAAAGGGCGCCTCCGCGGGTACGGACCGGCCAATCCGCGGCCCGACGCCTTGCCCGAGCAGCCGGCCGCTCAGGTCGACCACGCCACCGAACTGGGGACGCCTCCAGCCTGACCGCTCCCGCTGTAACCTTCGCTACGCGTCTCGGGACCGGGCCGCCGACCGCGCCGATCGGTTGGTGTCTATCGCCGCCTGAATCCGTCCCAGCAAGGCGGCCGCGTCGTCCCTGGTGAAGGGCGAATCCACCTCGGAGTCCTGCAGTTCGACTTCGGCGATTTCCTGTTGAGTGTAGAGCAGGACCTCGTGATCCCGATCGAACTGCTCCACCGCCGTGGTCGTGGGATTCCTTTTCTCGATGACGTCCAGAATTATTCCGATCTCGGCAATATTCGGCGATTCCGCCATGTGCTGCTCCTTTGCTGATGGTGCTGGACCCCGGCACCCCGCCGAGCGAACTCGTCGCCGGGTGACCTGCTGGATCATGTCATCAGGCGGATGCCGCCCAGGCACCGCGCCGGTCGATCCAGCCCCGACGATGATCTCGTCGGAAGTCCAGGCATGTGGGTCCGCCCCTTCACCGACCGGCGGCAGCGGGTGAATCCCCCCGGGCGCGCCGAGATGGCGCGCCCGGGGGCATCGGCGAAAGCGCGGTCGATCAGTCCGGGCAGGTCGGTGACGTCCCTCCGACCTCGGACTTGTCGTGCCATGGGGCGCCTGCCGACCGCCTTCTACGGACGGCGGGCGGAATCCGCCGGATCTGCGACTCCACCGCGGCCCGGGCGAACGCGTCGAACGCCGCGGAATGTGGCCGACGCCAGGTGAGGATAGCCGTGGCCAACCCGAGCTCGGCGGCCTCGGTGGCCAGTTCCGGGTCCACCGGATCGGCGGTCGGGGTGGCGGCGACTGCCCGGGCGAACGGCAGGTAGAGCCGGAAGAGCGCGTCCTCAGCGCCTCCGATCGCGCGCGAATCGACCCTGACGCGCAGCAGCGTGTCCCACAGGCAGTGCGCGGTGGCCTGGTCCACGGACCAGCTCTGGCAGGGCTGGGCGGTCGCCGAAGCACCGAATGCTGCCGTCATGGTCGGCGCGGGTTGGGTAGGCACAGTTCTGACGCCTCTCGCCGGTGGTGACGGTGGTGACGGTGGTGACGGTGTAAACAGACCGCGGGCCGATGTCGCTGGGGACCCCTCGTGCCCCAGCGGTACGCCGTCCTCGCGCGGCGGCGGCCGGCGGCGGGGTCGCGCCCCCGGCACCGCACCACGACGTGCTCTCCCGGCCGTTCCGGGCGTTCTGCATCGATCACTGGGTCGTCCTCCTCGCCGAGGTCGATCAGGGCAGCCGCGACGGCGGCCGCGGTGGTCAGGGGCCGGCCGTACTCAGGGGGTCACGCCACACACCAAGAAGAACACGCCACACACCAAGAAGAATTTGGCGGGCTGTCACCGGGGTCCGGGGTGACTCGATCTACTCGGAGGGTATCGGCAAAACCGCTCGGTCGCCACCAATCGGGACGAGTCCGCCGGTCGCGCCTGCCGGGTTCCAGCAGGACGTAGGTCAGCGCAGATCGGGTCGAGGTGCTCTGCACAGCCGTCCCCCGGATCACTATCCTGGCGCGACAAGCTCCGTTTTCTGGGTGAGGCCCTTGATGAAAACTGATCAACGCGTTCAAAAAGGTGACGGGTAAGGAGAACATCCTCTTCTCGATCGCCGAAGCCGCGCTGGCTGCCCCTGATGACGCGGTGCGGGCGGTTGTGTTCCCGGCCGTGGCCGGCGGTGAGCAGACGTTGCGTGAGCTGGTGCACGAGTTCAAGACGAGGGGCCCGGTGTACCGGCGGACGGTGCAGACGACGCTGCGGGCCTCCTATACCGGGCACTACCGACGCG
>Ga0208851_1000287_pt1 | contig 23196 bp, 21 predicted proteins | sample NGESurshal092012_FD_184481 | JGI IMG/M metagenome (GOLD analysis project Ga0208851, IMG submission 184481) | Arctic peat soil microbial communities from Barrow, Alaska - NGEE Surface sample 415-2 shallow-092012 (SPAdes) | ecosystem: Environmental > Terrestrial > Soil > Wetlands > Peat ... | reverse complement strand
CCGAGCTTCAGCCGCGCGTCCTGCGCCTGCGGGAAGAGCGGATTCTCGAAGAGCAGCTCGTTGAACTGCTTGCGGGCGTTCACGTAGTCGCCCAGCTCGAACGACAGCACGCCCGCGCGGTAGAGCGCCTCCTCGCCGGCACTCGTCGCGGGGTAAGCCTTGCGGAAGTTCAGGTAGACCTCGACCTGCTTCTGCTTCGGTTGCCCTCTGGTGCTCGCCTCGACCTGGGCAAGCGCCTGGTCCGCGTTGGGATCCTTGCGGACCTCTCCCGACGGCTTGCGGGGCGGTGCTCCGGGGAGCTCCGGGAGTGGCGCCGTTCCCCGGCTGGCACAGGACATGGCGAGCAGGGCGGTGAGCCCGGCCAGCGCGAGGCGGAGGTGCATCATGAGGGTCGCTCCTTACCAGACTGCGGCGAACCGGCGACCCCTTGCCAGGTCTACGCCAGTCTCTGGGGCGACTCGGTCACCTCGCGGACCCCTCCCTGGGCGTGGATCTCCTCCAGGAACCGGGTGAAGACGTCGAGCGTACAGGCAGGCCCGGGCGGCCCGAGACGGCACACCGCCACGCCGTCCCGCTCCACCAGGATGGTCTCACCGCCGCACGCCCGCTCCAGCAGCTCGGAGAAGCGGAGCGTGGCCTCGGTCTCTGGAACTCGGGTCAGCATGCCCGAGGGCTATCCTCCTCCCCTGCCGTGGCCCGCAAGCCGCAACGAGTCAAGCTGGACTCGGCTGCTCGGCCCTTTCGCGGGTCACCTCGAGGAGGCCGTTGACCAGCACGTGCGCGCCGGACCCGACGCCGAGCGTCCAGTACCGCCGGAACCAGCGGCGCGAGTCTTCATCGGTGGTGGCAGTGCGCATCGTTCCGGAGAGGAGCGTGCGCTGGGCGTCCAGCGCGCGGACGGCGAGCGAGTACACGGTCTTCGCATAACCCGCCGCGGCGAAGTCGCGGAACTCCTCCCGGCTGGTCTTGGCCCAGGTGATGACCGGGCGCCAGAACTTGCCCACCAGCCCGAGCGCGATCTCCTCGCGCGGCCGCTCACCAAGGAGGATCCAGCCGCCCTGGTCCATCGGCAGGTCGACCATCTCGAGGAGCCGGAGAGTCTTCGGTGCGGCGGGTGGCGCCTCACCGTGCAGCAGGTGCGTGGCGATGTCCGGGAGCGCGCGGAGTCCCCCGAGCACCCCGATCAGGGGTCGACGGTGGCCGACCTCGATCAGGTCGACGTTCATCAAGGCGTCCCAGGTTCGGCCGAGGTCGGCATCGACGGTGGTCGCGACCGAATCCGAGACGTCGTACACCGGAAGGAAGTCGTCGACGAGCATGCCCCTAGCTCTCCGCGCCCGGTTCGGCTCGCTCCCTGCCCCACTTCACCGCGAGCAGCACCGCCGCCGCACGCCCGGCCGCCAGCACGGCCTGGTGTGAGAGCGCGTCCCCGGCCTCCATCGAGCTGACCGGGACGCTGCAGATCCACGCCTGGCCCTCGAACCCGAGCGTGCGCGCCATCGCCACCAGCCGCGCCGGCGCGAAGCGGTGGAATCCCTCACGGCCCTGGGTGCCCAGCGGGCGGAGCATCACCTCGCCCGCCAGCACGTCGGCATCGACGAACACCACCGCGTCGTGCCCGGGCAGCTCGTCCGCGAGCTCCGGCAGGAAGGTGAAGGCCGTCCTCAGCTCCATCCCTTCGGGCCGGGCGGCGCGCAGAAGGTCGATGACGAACGGTCCGACACCATCGTCACCGCGGACGGCGTTCCCGATGCCCACCACCAGCGTCCCCATCCCTGGTCACCGTTCCTTCCTGGCCAGCAGTTCCCCGTCCGGCCCGCGCACCTCCACCTCCATCGCCATCTGGCCGAGCGCGTGCGTGGAGCACGACAGGCATGGGTCGAAGCAACGGATGGCAGCCTCGACCCGGTTGAGCATTCCTTCCGAGAGCGCGGTGGGGTTCACGAATCGCTGCGCGGCCTGCCTCACCGCCTGCTGCATCGCCCCGTTGTTCTGCTGGGTCGCGATGAGGAGGTTGGCCGCCTTCACCTGCCCGTTGAGGTCGACAACGTAGTCGTGGAACAGCGTGCCGCGGGGCGCCTCGCAACACCCGACTCCGGTGGTGTGGTTGGGGCGTGCCCAGCTGCGCACGCGCGTCCACTGCAGCTCGGGATCGCGCAGCGCTTGCTCGATCCGCTCCACGCAGTGGAGCATCTCGATCAGCCGTGCGTAGTGGTAGTGGAACGACTGGGACACCACGCCCTGCCGGCCGAGCGCGCGGAACTCGGTCAGCTCGGCATCCGCCCGCGGCGTACCGGTGGCCCGCACCACGTTCAGACGCGCGAGGGGACCCACCCGATACATGCCCTTCTCCTCGCCGAGCGGCGTGTAGAAGGTCGGCTTCACGTAGGTGTACGGCTCGGTGACCTCGGAGAGGTAGCTCCGGTACTCGCGAGGATCGAGCTTCTCGGCGACGACGCGCCCGCTTGCGTCCACCAGCCGCAGCGTGCCGTCGTAGAACTCGAGGTTGCCCTCCTCGTCCACGAGCCCGAGGAACAGCGAGGGCATGTTCCCCAGCCCGTCGATCTCCGCCTGGAGCGGCTCGAAGCACCGCTTCAGCCGCTCGAGGGCAATCCCCATCGAGGTGTACAGCTCGGGGATCCACGGCAGCAGCTCGTCCACCGCGCTCTGGGTCACCGCCCCGGTGACGCCGCCCGGGACCGACCACCCCGGGTGCACCTTGCGTCCGCCCACCAGCTCGACGGTCCGCTGCCCGAACTGGCGCAGCCGGATACCGCGGCGGACGAAGTCCTCCTCGGTCCCCGCCATGGCGAAGAGGTTCCGCCTCGCGGGATCTGCGTCCAGCCCCACCAGGAGGTCCGGGCTCGAGAGGTGGAAGAAGGAGAGCGCGTGCGACTGGAGCACCTGCGCCAGCGAGGCGAGCCGGCGCTGCTTCACCGCCGCCACCGGCACGTCCACCCCCAGGATGCGGTCCCCGGCCTTGGACGAGGCGAGCGCGTGGGACACCGGGCAGATTCCGCACACCCGGGCCATCAGCCCCGGCATCTCCTCCAGCGGGCGGCCCTCGCAGATCTTCTCGAAGCCCCGGAACTCGACGATGTGGAAGTGCGCGTCGGTCACCTCGCCCGCGGCGTCCACGTCGATGGAGACCTTGGCGTGGCCCTCGATGCGGGTGACCGGGTCGATGAGGATGCGGGTGCTCATCGCCTCACCCGAACCTTCGCTCGAGACACGGGGGCCGTCCCTCGATCAGCGCGGTGACCGCCTCCCAGATGCGGTCGGCGCTCGGCGGGCAGCCCTGAAGCCACAGATCCACCGTCACCACCTGGTGCAACGGCCTCACCGTGGGGAGGAGCCTCGGGACGATGTCATCGCCGGCCGGCACGCCCTTCACCACCGCCGAGGTCTCGCGGTACGCGCGGTCGAACACCTCCTGCACCGGGAAGGCGTTGCGCATGGCCGACACGTTTCCGGTCACCGCGCAGTCACCGAAGGCCACCAGCACCCTGGAGCGCGCACGCACGCGGTGGAGCATCTCCACGTGCTCCTCGTTGACCACCGCCCCCTCCACCAGCGTGACGTCCACGAACGGGAAGTCCCGCGTCTTGGTGTCCACCAGCGGCGAGGCAAGGAGCTCCACCTTCGTCGCCAGCTCGATGAGTCGCTCGTCGAGGTCGAGGAAGGACATGTGGCAGCCCGAGCAGCCGCCGAGCCACACCGTGGCGAGCTTCAGCTTCGCGCTCACGGCACGCTCCACTGCTTCCGCTGCCGTCCATAGACGATGTACTTGAGCCAGCGGCGGTCCTTGGTCATCTGGCCGACGCCCACTCCCTTCACGAAGAGCGCGCCGGTCGGGCAGACCTGCACGCACTTGCCACAGTCGGTGCAGGCCTCGGACTCACCCCAGGGCGCCGCCAGGTCGGCGACCAGGTGCAGCTTCTCGCCACGGCCGGCCATGTCCCAGACGTGCGCGCCCTCGACCTCGTCGCAGGTCCGGACACAGCGAGTGCAGCTGATGCAACGGTTGAGGTCCAGCCCGTAGCGTTCGTGCGAGAGGTCCACGCCGCGCGCCGGGCTGCGGTAGGCCACCCGGACGTGGTCCACCCCCACCTCCTGCGCCATGGCCTGGAGCTCGCAGTGGCCATTGGAGACGCAGACCGCGCAGACGTGGTTCCCCTCCGCGAAGAGCAGCTCGAGCAGGAGCTTCCGGTACTCGCGCAGCTGCGGAGTATCGGTGTGCACCACCATCCCTTCCTCGATCTCGGTCATGCACGAGGTCTGCAACCGGGCACGGCCCTCCACCTCCACCAGGCAGAGGCGGCAGGCGCCCACGTCGGTCACCCCACCGAGGTGGCAGAGCCGGGGAATCTTGATCTCGTTGTGCCAGGCGACGGTGAAGACGCTCTCCCCGCTCAGGCCGGTGAGCATCTTGCCGTCGATGGTGAGCGTCTTGACCGTCATGGCTACGACGGCTCCTTCTTCATGCGCGCGGCGAACTCGTGGGGGAAATAGCGGAGCGCGGTCATGACTGGATTGGGTGCGCTCTGGCCCAGACCGCAGAGGCTGGTGTTGCGCAGCAGATCGGCGAGCGATCTGAGCAGCGCGAGATCCGCCTCGGTGGCCTCGCCCGCGCAGAACTTCTCGAGCAGCAGGTGCATCTGCACCGTGCCCGCGCGGCAAGGCACGCACTTGCCGCAGGACTCGTCGCGGCAGAACTCCATGAAGTACCGGGCGACGTCCACCATCGACGTGGCCTCGTCCATGACGATCATCCCGCCCGAGCCCATCATCGAGCCCACCGCGACCAGCGACTCGTAGTCCACCGGCACGTCGAGCAGCCGCTCGGGAACGCAGCCTCCCGAAGGACCCCCGGTCTGGATCGCCTTCACCTTCCCGCCCCCGGCGACGCCACCGGCCATCTCGACGATGCGGCGCACCGGCGTGCCCATCGGCACTTCGATGAGACCGGTGAGCGCGGTCTTGCCTGCCACCGCGAACACCTTGGTGCCCTTCGATTTCTCGGTCCCGATGCCGGCGAACCATGCACCGCCACGGGTCACGATGGGCGCCACGTTGGCGAACGTCTCCACGTTGTTGATCAGCGTGGGCTTGCCCCAGAGGCCCTTCTCCGGGGGATATGGCGGCCGGGGCCGGGGCTCGCCGCGCTTCCCCTCGATGCTGGCGATGAGCGCAGTCTCCTCCCCGCAGACGAAGGCGCCCGCGCCGATGCGGATCTGCACCGAGAAGTGAAAGCTGGTGTCCAGCACCCGGGTCCCGAGCAGCCCTTCCTTCTCCGCCTGCTTGATGGCGGCCTGGAGCCGGGTGATGGCCAGCCCGTACTCGCCCCGGACGTAGATGTACCCGAGGGTTGCACCCACGGCGTACGCCGCGATGGCCATGCCCTCGAGCACCCGGTGCGGATCGCCCTCGAGCACGCTCCGGTCCATGAAGGCGCCGGGGTCGCCCTCGTCGGCGTTGCAGACCACGTACTTGGTGTCGCTCTGCTGCTTGCCCACCAGCTGCCACTTCACGCCGGTGGGATACCCCGCGCCGCCACGGCCCCGGAGCCCGGCGGTGGTCACCTCTGCCACCACCTCCGCCGGGGACATCTGCGTGAGGGCCTTGGCCAGCGCCCCATAGCCGCCAGCGGCGATGTACGAGTCGATCCGCTCGGGGTCCACGCGCCCGGCGTTCTCCAGCACGATGCGCAGCTGGCCGGCGAAGAACGGGTGTGTGTCGACGCTCACCCGGCGGCCCTCGAGCGTGGGTGAGGAGGTACCGTCGATCAGGGCCGGCGCATCGTCTCCAGTGACCTCGAGGAACAGCGCGCCGTCGCTCTCGCGCCTCACCAGCGGGCCCTTGCTGCACAGGCCCATGCAGCCCGTGCCCACCACCTCCACCGCGCTCCGGGCGCCCTTGGCACGCGCAACCATTCCCGCCTTGAGCCCGTCGCTCCCGATGGCCTGGCAGCTGGCGGCGGTGCAGACGTGGAGCCGCTCCTGAAATTTGCCGGTGCGCCCGCGTTCGGCGTCGGCGCGTTCGGAGAGGTCGTCGGGATTCATCGCCACGGCTAGGCCCCCACCTCGTCCAGGGTCTGCTCCAACGCCCCGACCGAGACCTTCGGCAGGATCCGGCCGTCCAGCACCACCACGGGAGCCAGACCACACGAGCCGATGCAGCGAGCCTGCTGCACGCCGAGCTTCTCGGGCTGTCCGCGGGCGATCGCCTGCTGGCACCGGTGCTGGGCCGCGTCGAGGAGTCCTCTGGACCCGGCCACGTAGCAGGCAGTCCCGGTACAGACCAGCGCGGTGTGCTCGGCCTTGGGCCGGAGAGAGAAGAAGTTGTAGAAGGTCGCGACGCCCAGGACGCGGGAAGGCGGGAGCTTCAGCTTCCGGGCGACCTCGCGCAGCCGTTCCATCGACAGGAAACCAAAGAGCTCCTGTGCCGTGTGGAGCACCTCGATCAGCGCATCTGCCGCGTATCCGTGCCTGGACATCGCGCGTTCGAAGAGCTTCGCGCGGTTGTCCTTCACGTCCGGCACGGCCGGGGCCGTGGTCGCCATCGTCATCTCCCGTCTACCCGGGCGAGGCTCTTCAAGCCCCGTGCCGGGACCGAGCGCGCCCAGGCCGGGGTGATGGGACGTCGGGGCGCGCAGAATCAGCGCGGCCGCTGCAATCCGCTCCGATCGCCCCCGAGGCTTGCGCGCCTGTTGCCCGGTGACCGGCCGAGCGGGACCTGGAACCGCTCAGTCCAGAAACCGGACCACCCCGGTCGAGAGCTCGACAATCGCCCCCACGAGCTTCATCACCCCCTCGGCCTCCCGGACGCGGGCCTCGGGGGTGTCCCGGATCTGCTGCATCGTCCATCGGACGTTCGCCTCCACGGCGCTCCTGAGCTGTGCGTCCGGGGGAAGCGCCGGATCGATTCCAGCGAGCCCCGGGAGGACGTTGGCCAGGAGCGCCTCGATCCGGCTGCGATCCCGGACGCCGCGGAACTTCGCATCGAGCGCCGCCTGCACCGCGCCGCAGCCGTCGTGCCCGAGGATCACGAACAGCGGCGTCCGGAGGTGGACCGCCGCGTACTGCATGCTCCCGAAGACCTCGTGCGAGACGACGTTGCCCGCGAGCCGCACCACGAACAGCTCGCCGAACCCCGCGTCGAACAGGAGCTCCGGGGGCACGCGCGAGTCACTGCAGCCGAGGAGCGTGACGTACGGGCGCTGCTGGTGCGCCAGCGCGGCCAGGACCTCCTTCTGGACGGTGGGGAACCGCGCCTCGCCGCCGACGAATCGCGCGTTGCCGGCGCGGAGCCGCTGCAGGGCCTCGACCGCGGTATAGCGACCTCTCATCGGGGCTCCTCCGGGAGATGCTGCCGTGCGCGAACGGGAGATTACCCTCGCAACGCCCGACGGCCCGGGTGTCTCCTCGAGGAGGCCCCATCCCCGGGGCCCCTGCGAGGACCCGATGAACCTGGGACGTCTCTTCCGTGTGCTGGTGGTCGGAGCCGGAGCGTTGGCCGGCGGCGCGTGCGCGACGAGCAGCGCAGCGGCGGGCGCCGGAGAGCCGCAAAGACTACCGGACGGCGGAGTGGCCACGCCTGCCCCCACCCCCGACCCCCCGATGCAGATGGGCGGCGGCGGGCCGTCCGGCTGGTGACGCCGCCGTCCTAGCCGAAGAGCTCGCGCACCTTCTCGAAGAAGGTCTTGCTCTGCGGATGGGTCTGTTCCCCGGAGAGGTCCGCGAACTGCTCGAGCAATGACTTCTGCTCGGCGCTCAGGTGCGTGGGCGTCTCCACCAGGATGCGGACGTGCTGGTCACCGCGCCCCCCGCCGTGCAGGTGCGGGATGCCCCTGCCCTTGATGCGGAACACCTTGCCGCTCTGTGTCCCGGCGGGGATCTTCATCTTGTGCTTGCCGTCGAGCGTGGGCACCTCGAGCTGCGCCCCGAGCGCAGCCTGGACGAAGGACACCGGCACCTCGCAGAGCACCTCGGTGTCCTCGCGGACGAAGATGGGGTGGTCCTTCACGTGGATGACCACGTAGAGATCCCCCGGCGGACCTCCGTGCTCGCCTGGCTCACCCTCGCCCCCGACGCGGACGCGCGTGCCGGTGTCCACCCCGGGCGGGATCTTCACGGTGAGGGTGGTCTGGCCGTCGATGCGCCCGGTGCCGCGGCAGTGGGTGCAGGGGGTGGTCGCGGTCTGTCCCGAGCCGCCGCACGTCGTGCAGGGCCGGCTGACCGAGAAGAAGCCCTGGGTGTAGCGAACCTCGCCTGCCCCACCGCAGGTCGGGCAGGTGCGCACCCGCTTGTCCGCGCTCCCGGTGCCCTCGCAGTGCTCGCATTGCTTCGGCTTCGGGATGCGGACCTGCACCTCTGACCCGAACGCCGCCTCTTCGAAGCCGATCTCGAGGTTGTAGCGAAGGTCCGCGCCGCGGCTCCGGCCCCCCCGGCGACCACGGCTCGCGCCGAAGATGTCGCCGAAGATCTCGCTGAGCACGTCGTTGAGGTTCGACGGGTTGAAACCGCCGAAACCCTCGAAGGGGTTCCCCTGGTGGCCGAAGCGGTCGTAGCGGGTCCGCTTCTCCGGATCGGAGAGCACCTCGTAGGCCTCCGAGGCCTCCTTGAAGCGGTCCTCCGCCTGCTGGTCGCCGGGATTTCGGTCGGGGTGGTACTGCAGGGCGAGCTTGCGGTACGCGCTCTTCAGCTCCGGCGCCGTGCTCTCCCGCGTCACACCGAGAACTTCGTAATAGTCACGCTTGCTCGCCGTGGCGGCCATCAGTCCTTGCTCTACCCTTCGTCGGAACGGAAATCCGGAGGAGCATAATGCAGCGGATCCGACCTGCCAGATGTGTCTGGCGCGCACGTCCATCTCCCGGAGCCGTGCACCGCCTCGAACGAGTCGACCTTCATCCCAGGCCGGACTGTTTGGATGCCGGACGGGCCCGGCAATCCTTGACACGAGCACGCGCCGGAACGCATGGCTGGTGACCGGGCATGACCTCCACGCTGCGCCGGCTCCTCCGGCTTCTCCGCCCCTCTGCGCCCCTCGTCATCGGCGCGGTGCTCGCGGCCGGTGTGAGCGCCGCCGCGGCCGCTGGCTACGCCTGGCTCATCGGCCCGCTCCTGCGCGCCGTCCTGGTCTCGTCGCCGGTCCACGTCGGGGGGTTCTACCCCTCGCCGGCGCAGGCACGGTGGCTCCTCCCGGGGCTTCTGGTCCTCATGGCCCTGGTCAAGGCTGGCGCCCAGCTCGCCCAGACCGGATGGATGCAGGTCGCGGGGCAGCGTGCCCTGGCGCGTCTCCGGTCGGAGCTCTACGCGCACCTGCTCGCGCTTCCCCCGGCCATCCATGATTCGCGGGCGAGCGGTGACGTGCTCAGCCGGCTGACGGCGGACGTCGCGCAGGTGGAGTTCTCGGTCACCCAGGCGCTCACCACCTGGGTCCGCGATGCGCTGCAGCTGGTGGCGCTGCTGACCGTTTGCCTCCTGCTCGACTGGAGGCTCTTCGCGCTGAGCTTCGTGGTCTTTCCCGCGGCGCTGCTGCCCATCGTCCGCTTCGCCCGCGCGGTGAAGCGGGCGGCGCGCACCACCCAGGGGAGCCTCGGCAACCTGACGGCGCTGGTCGGCGAGCAGCTCCAGGCGCTGCCCATCGTCCAGGCCTTCGGGATGGAGCCGCGCGTTCGCACCCAGTTCGACGCCGAGCAGGCGCGCTACCTCAAGGAGATGGATCGCTCGCTGCTCCTCCGCGGCTCGGCGAGCCCGTCCATCGAGCTGCTCGGCATCGTCGGCCTCGCGCTCGCCCTCGCGGTGGGCGCGCGGGCGGTGCGCGCCGAGCCCGCGCTCGCGAGCCACGTCATGTCTTACGTGGGCGCGGTGCTGCTCATGTACGGCCCCCTGAAGACGCTCTCCTCCACCCTGACCCAGGTGGTCGCTGGCGTGGGCGCGGCCGAGCGGGTGTTCGAGCTGGAGGACCGCAACGTGCCCCCCGACCGGGGAGAGGCCGCGCCGCCGCTGCGACGCGCGCTCCGGCTGGAGGACCTGCGGATTCACTACGGCGAGGTGGAGGCGCTGCGCGGGCTCACCCTCGAGCTGCCCGCCGGCAAGACCGTGGCGCTGGTGGGTGCGTCCGGCGCGGGCAAGACCACCGTCTTCGCCGCCCTCCTCCGCTTCGTGGACCCGGTGGGAGGGCGCATTCTCTGGGACGGTCAGGACGCCCGCGGCTACAGCCGCGGCTCGTTCCGGGAGCGGCTGGCGTGGGTGCCGCAGGAGCCGGTGCTCTTCGCCGGCTCGGTCCGGGACGCGGTGCTGGTCGGCAAGCCGGAGGCCACCGACGCCGAGGTCTGGAGCGCGCTCGAACGTGCACACGGCGCCGAGTTCGTCCGGGCGCTCCCCCGCGGTCTCGACACGCAGGTCGGTGAGCGCGGCGCGCAGCTCAGCGGAGGACAGCGACAGCGACTGGCCATCGCCCGGGCGTTCGTTCGCGAGCCGTCGCTCCTGCTCCTCGACGAGCCCACCAGCAGCCTCGACGCCGCGAGCGAGGCGCTGGTCCAGGCGGGGCTCGCCGAGCTGAAGGCCGGGCGCACCACCCTGGTCATCGCTCACCGCCTCTCCACCGTGCGACATGCCGATCTGATCGTGGTCCTGGAGGCCGGCCGCGTCGTCGAGCAGGGGACGCACGACCAGCTCATGGAGCACGGCTCCGTGTACCGCCGGCTGCTCGACCAGGGAGGCGCCGATGGCCCGGCGTGACCGGCGGGGGCGCGACGCTCCGGAGTTCGCGCATCGGTTCGAGAGTGCCGAGGTCCTCTCCGAGCTGCTCGCGGTCGCCGGATCCTCGGTCGAGCCGGCGGAGGTGCTGGAGCGGTTCCGGGCCGGACGCGCCGAGGGTGCCGAGGCGGGCGAGGTCATCCCCACGCTCTTCCCGGGGTCCCCGCGCTTCCCGAGTCCGGACATCGCACGGCAGCTGTTCCAGAACCTGCTCGGCCTCTGGGACGCCTCGGGGGACCCACGGTTCCGGCTGGAGGGCGAGCTGCGCGGTCAACGGCCTCCGCGTCCGGCGAAGCTGGAGCCTCCTGGTGCGCCCGGACCCCGCGGGGTCGACGGGGCGTACGTCGCAGAGGTCCGGGCGTGGCTCGCCTCGGACCGCCGGGCGCGGCAGCGGTCGACCGATTCGTTCGAGAACCGGCAGGATACCCTCCTGGGCTCCCTTGACGAGCGGGGGCTGTCGGACGAAGGTTGGGGGGTCCTCCGCCAGCTGGCGTTCGAGCTGCACTCCGTTCTCGAGCACGCAGATGGCGCCGCCCCGGCGTCGGTTCCGCTCGAGGCGCTCGAGGGTGACCCAGCGGCGACTGTCCCGGTGGAGCTGAACGGGCTCGTCGACCAGGCGTTCGCCCGGGCAGAGCAGGACGGCACAGGACCGGTACCGGAGAAGGAGCGCGACAGGATTCGCGCCCTCGGCCGGCAGGTGCTCGGCGCGCTCTGGGAGGCGCGGGCCCGGAGGTGACGGGGATGTCATGGTGAAAGACGACGACGACGGCGGCGGCTTCACCGGGAAGCGCAACAAGAGCTGGCGGGACATCGACGCCCGGCGCGGGAAGAGCAAGTACCACTCGCGCCAGGACGACCCCGCGCAGCAGCGCATCGAGCGCAGCGCGACGTACACCCGGTACAAGCAGGCGGCAGACGCGCTCTTCACCGGGGGCGCTCTCCCCGAGGGCCTCGCCAAGACCTTCGATCCCGAGGGGAAGAAGCAGGCGCAGAAGGACGCCATGGCGAAGCTCCGCGAGCTGCCCGACCGCAAGGCCTGGGCGCAGGGAGTCACCGAGTATCTGGAGAAGTATCCCGAGCTGCCCGAGGACCCGTACTTCCTCGACTCGCTGCTGGACCACCCCCGCGAGCGGATCGTCGGGCAAGCGCTCGGCAAGCTGGAGGGGATGCAGGAGGCAGGGACGCTCAAGACCAAGCTGCCCAAGAGCCTCGACCAGCGGCTCAAGTCGATCGAGCTGACCAGCATGGACCCGGACCTCCAGCAACGCGCCCGGGTGCTGCGCGACCAGCTGCGCGCGTGAGCGGCGCGGCACCGACGATTCGTCTCGTCCGTCTGGACGACGCGCCGGCGCTGCGCCGGATGCGCGAGGAGGCGGGCTGGGACGTGGAGAAGGTGCCCGCGTGGATCGCCGCGTCGCTCGCGGGCGTACGGCCCACCTGGGTGGCCGAGCTCGACGGCGCGACGGTGGGCATGGTGGCCCTGGACTTCGAGGATCACGATCCGGAAGTCGCGAACGGGAGCGACATCGCGGTGGTGACGAGCGTCTCGGTGCTGGCGAGCGCCGCGCGGCGGGGCATCGGCCGAGCGCTGACGGTGTTCGCCGAGGAACAGGCCCGCGCACGCGGAGTGCGGGTCCTCACCCTGAACACCCGGCCGACGAACAGCGCGGCGAGCGCGCTCTACGAGGGCCTGGGGTACCGACGGTGGAAGCAGCAGGAGCGCCCGTGGGGCCTCGCGGTGTTCCTCTGCAAGTCCCTCGCCCCAGAGTGAGTCCGCGCCCGGGTCGTGGGACAAAGGTCGTATGGCGCCAGCAACGGGGGTCGAGGATGGTGCCGCCGCCGAAACGCCTCCCCTGGGGGCCCCTTCAAGGAAATCCGCATGCGCAAGCTCCTGTTCTCGTTCGTCCTTGCAATCGCCGCCGTGGCCGTCGCCCAGGCCCCTGCCGCAGCGCCCGCCAACACCATGCCCGGCTCGGGCAAGACCCTCGCCGGCGTCGGCGAGGCAGTGGGCGTCACCGAGGCCGCGGAGATCACCGCGATCGATCCCAAGGCCCACACGGTCACGCTCCAGGGTCCCAAGTCCAAGGTGACCTACAAGGTCTCCCCCAAGTTCAACTTCAAGAAGGTCAAGGTCGGTGACGTGGTCGTCATCTCCGCCGTCGACGCCGTGGCCATCACCTTGAAGGGCCCGAAGTCCGGCCCTGCTGGCGCCACCGAGACCGCCGTCGTCGCCTCCGACAAGACCGACTTCGGCGTGATGGACACCGTCCGGGTCGCGGCGAAGATCACCAAGATCGACACCAAGCACCCGTCCGTCACTCTCCGGGGTCCGGGCGGGGGGACCATCGTGGTCAAGGCGAAGAGCGCCTCGAACCTGGCGGGCCTCAAGGTCGGTGACGACCTCGACGTGACGTTCACCCAGGCCGTGGTCGTCGACCTGCTGCCGCCGCCGGCGAAGTAGTCCGTCGTCGAGCGCGCGCTGGGACGCGGGCCCGTGCGGCCGCGCCCGCGCCGCGCGGTGCAACATCCCCAGCTGGACGAGCGGACGGGTGCCGCGGTGCGGTCCGGTTGCCTGCGGTGCGCGAATCGGGCAGAGCACCCCGCGCATGTTCGTCGCTCTCGCCCGCTGGGTCTTCGGTCACCGTCGCACCGTCCTCGCCGGCACGCTGGCGCTGCTGGCGCTCGCGGCGCTGGCGCTCGTCCGCGGGGGCACGCTGACCAGCGGGACCATCGAGGGAACCGAATCCGTCGAGGCCGCCGCGCTCGTCCGCGGGGCTGCCGGCGCCGACAACGACACCACCGTCGTCGCGCTGTTCAGCCACCCTTCGCTCGCGGCGACCGACCCGGTGTTCCAGGCGGCGCTCTTCCAGCTCCTCCAGCGCATCGCCGGCCGGCCCGAGGTGGAGGGCGTGGCCTCGGTGGTCACCGCACCCGACGAGGCCCGCGCGCGGTTCGTCTCGAAGGACGGCAAGACCGCCCTGGCCCTGGTCCGGCTGAAGGGTGACGAGAAATCGTCGGTGCGCGCCTACCCGGCGCTCGCCACGGCGCTGCGTGACGGGCCGTTCGAGGTCGCGCTCACCGGAAAGCCGGCATTCCTCTCCGACCTGAACGCCCAGCTCGAGCAGGACCTCCTCCGGGCCGAGCTCATCTCGCTTCCGCTCGCGCTGGTGGTGCTGCTCTCCGTCTTCCGGACGCTCGTGGCTGCGCTCCTGCCCATCGTCGTGGGCGGGCTGGCGGTGGTCGCTGGCGTCGCCGCGGTGCTCGCGCTGTCCCACCACCTGGACATGGCGCAGTACACCCTCAACGTCGTCACCCTCATCGGCCTGGGCGTGGCCATCGACTACTCGCTGTTCATCGTCAGCCGCTTCCGGGCCGAGCTGCACGGCGGCGCAACCGTCCAGGCCGCGCTGGAGCGCACCATGGACACCGCTGGCCGTTCGGTGGCCTTCAGCGGGCTCGCGGTCGCTGCCGGACTCTCGGGCCTGCTGTTCTACCGGGGCTCCTACCTCGCGGCGATGGGTCTCGGCGGGGCCATCGTCGTCGCCTTCTCGGTGCTCTTCGCCCTCACCGCGCTGCCGGGCATCCTCGGCTGGCTGGGCCCCCGGGTGGACCTGGGCCGGGTGCCGGTCCCGGGTTTCGGCCTGAAGCAGGGTCTCTGGCACCGGCTGGCCGGCTGGGTGATGCAGCATCCGCTGCGGGTGCTCCTGCCCACGCTCGGCCTGATCGCGCTGGTGGGCTGGCCCTTCTTCCGGCTCGAGACCGCCGGCACCGACATCACCGCGCTGCCCGCCTCCGCCGGGTCACGGCAAGGGGCCGCGGCGCTGGCGCGCTCCTTCCCCGAGCAGGGCGCCACCCGCATCCTGGTGGCGGTGCACTTCCCCGGCGCCCCTTTCACCCCCGAGCGCGCTGGAGCGCTGTACGACGCCACCCGTCGCTGGGCGAGGCTCCCCGGCGTCACCGGGGTGGAGAGCATCGTCGACCTGGACCCCACGGTGACGCGCGCGCAGTACGAGCAGCTCGCCGGGACCGGGCCCGCCTTCCGGCCGCCGCAGTTCGCGCTCGCCGAGGCCGCCTATCTGAAGGGGGATGTCGCGGTGGTGCAGGTGCTCACCGGCGCCTCGGGATCGAGCGCGGAGGCGCGCCGGCTGGTCGCGGAGCTCCGCAAGGATCGCGTCGTCGGCGACGGGCGCGCGCTGGTCGGAGGGCAGAGCGCGGCGGACGTGGACTCCACCGCCTTCATCCTCCAGCGCGCTCCGCTCGCGGTCGGGTTCGTGGTGCTGGTCACCGGGGTTGCGCTGTTCGTGCTGCTCGGCAGCATCGTCCTGCCGCTCAAGGCGGTGGTGATGAACTTCCTGTCGATCGCCGCGAGCTTCGGGGCGCTGGTGTGGATCTTCCAGGAGGGGCATCTGCGCTGGCTGCTCGACTTCACCCCCGGGCCGCTCGAGCCGGCCCTCCCGGTCCTCCTGTTCTGCACCCTTTTTGGCCTGTCCATGGACTACGAGGTCCTGATGCTCTCCCGCATGCGCGAGGAGTGGACCCGAACCCACGACAACCGCCACAGCGTCGCCGAGGGCCTCGAGCAGACCGGAAGCCTCATCACCAGCGCAGCGGCGATCATGGTCGCGGTGTTCGCCGCCTTCGCCCTCGCCCACATCCTGGTGGTCAAGGCGATGGGCGTGGGAATGGCCATCGCCGTCGCGCTCGACGCGACGCTGGTCCGGATCCTGATCGTCCCCGCGACCATGCGCCTGTTCGGCGCGGCGAACTGGTGGGCTCCGCGCTCACTGCAACGGTTTACGCTCGCGGTGCGCGGCGAGAAACGCAGTCCATGATGAGCACGATCCTGATCGCGCTCGCCTTCCTGGCGCTGGCGCTCCTGGTCGAAGGCCACGTCCGGCTGTCCCGCGTGCTCAGGCGGCGGCGCAGCGCCCCGGCGTTTCCCACCACCGCCCCGTCCATCACCGTCATCCGGCCGGTGCGGGGGATGGACCCCGGCGCCGAGGACAACATCCGCGCGTTTCTGGAGATGGACTACCCCGGACGGCTGGAGCTCCTCTTCGTGGTCGACTCGGTGGAGGACGCGGCGTATCCGGCCATCCGGCGGCTCATCGCCGAGCACCCCACCCGGGCGCAGCGCGTGGAGCTGCTTCTGTCCGGCACGCCCCCCCCCCGGCGCACCGGGAAGCTCAATGCGATGCTGGTGGGCGTCACCGCGGCCACCGGAGAGCTGCTCGCCTTCAACGACTCGGACAGCCGCCCGTCGAAGGACCTGCTCGGCCGCCTCGTCTCGGGGCTGCTCGCCCGTCCTGACTGCGGCTGCACGTTCGCGCCGGTGGTCGCCTCGGCAGCGCGGCCCACCGCCGGTGACGTCGGCTACGGGTTGCTGGTGAACGCCTGGTACGGACCGAACGTGACCTGGGCCTCCGAACCGCGGGGAGAGCTGGACTTCATCATGGGTCAGCTCATGGTCTGCCGCCGCGAGGCGCTCGACGCGGTGGGTGGAGTCGGGGTGGCCGAGGGCCAGTTCGTCGACGACATGTACATCGGCCGGGCGCTCTGGAAGGCGGGGTGGAAGAACGTCGTGATCCACGCCCCGCTGCAGCTGGTCATCGGCGGGATGGGACCCGTCACCTTCTTCAGGACCTTTCGACGGTGGATCCTCTTCTCCGAGGGGGGCCTGTCATTCCGCTTCACCTGGCCCGGCTGGGTCCGCGGCATCTCCTGCTGGATCGCCTGGGGCGTGCTGGTCACCGCGCTCTTCACCGGACGCCCCGACATCGCCGCCCTGGCGCTCGTCCCCATCGCCTTCTCCATCTGGACCCAGGCGTCTCTGCAGCGGAGCCATGGGGGACCCTCCATCGCGCTGCACCAGCTCTGGGTGCCCGCGGTGCTCCCGCTGCTGAGCGGCGTGGTCGCCCTCGCCGCCCGGCTGAACCGCCGCGTGGACTGGCGCGGGCGGAGCTACGACCTGGACGCGGACGCCCGGCTGGGAGCGAGCGACGCGCCCGCCGCGGGTGCCTGACCTTGGGCCGGCGGGAAGGCGAGCAGCCTGTCCTCGACCGCACCGGCCATGGCCGTGCGGACGTGGGGCAGCGCGGAGGCGACGAGCATCGCTCCGGTGCGGACCGCCCGGCGCGGACTGCGGATCGCGCGGACGGAGCCGGCGCTCAGCGCCACCAGACCGTGCCCGACCACCCGGGCGTACTCGCGCGCCATGACCGACATCCGGGTCTCGCGCGTGGAGAGGAGCGACATCGAGGTGCGCGTGCCGGTGGGCGAGCGCTCCCAGTATCGGAAGAGCCCGACCCTCAGCGCCGCCATCTCCGCGGTCTCGCTGCAGAACGCCTCGTAAAGCGCCGAGGCCATGGCGATGCGCGTCCGGTTCGCGGGCCGCCGCGCACGGGCATAGGCGGAAAGGGCCCGGGGAACGTCGTTCTTTGCCGTGCGCATGGCGCGCTCCAGTGCGCGCGAATCACGCACACCCGAGGCGATGCCGCTCGCGCTCAGCGGGTGACAGCAGCCCGCGGCATCTCCCACCAGCACCACGTGGCCCTTGTAGGCCGCCTCGAGCTGCCGGGTCTCCGACGCGGCCACGAGCGGGGTCTCGCGGTCGAGCGCATCGAGGATGGCCTGACGGAGCGGCAGGGGCACCCCGGAGAGGGTCTCCGGCTCACGCACCTGGTCCGGGCTGGAGCCCAGCGGCAGATCCACCATCACCCGGGCGCGCGTGCTGGAGATGGGGTAGGCGAGGACCGGGGCGGGGCCGCCGATGAACAGATGACCGCGCCCTGGGTGCGGGAGCGCGGTCGCGTCGACCAGGACGCCGACCATCGTCGAGAGGCGATCATGCTGCTCGGGGATGCCCACCGCACGCCGGAGGGGCGAAGCCCGGCCATCGGCGGCGACGAGCATCCGGGCGCGCACGCGCTCGCTCCCGCCCTCGCTGGAGATGGAGACCTCCACCCCCGCCGGACCGTCGGACAGGAAGCTCACCCGGGTACGCCGGCGAACGTCGACGTCGCCGCGGCGCTCGAGGATGTCGAGCAAGGGCAGCACCAGGGCGTGGTGCTCGATGCCGAGGCCGCGGTTCCCCGGGGCGTAGGGGAGCAGCGCGGTCCGCGCTCCGTCCACCACCGCGAATCCCACGATGGAGGCACCGTCGGCGCGCAGCGCCTCGCGAAACCCGAGCGCGGTGAGCTCCTCGACCGCGACCGGGTGGAGCAGCTCTCCGGCGAGCATCTTATGGCGATCCTGCCCAGCGTCGGCGAGCAAGGTGCGAAGGCCCAGCTGCGCCATGGCGGCAGCGGTGGTGCACCCTGCGGGTCCACCACCGGCAACGAGTACGTCCACTTCGATCAAGACGACGACCCCTCCCCGGCCCTTCTTCCAGCCCTTCTTATAGAGTGCGCCGCGCCCCGGCGCATCTTTCGCTGTGTTTCCTCTGGGTGTGTCTCGTGACTGGACCCGAAGACTTCTGCCGTCGCGCTCTGCCGGAGGTGTCTCGCACCTTCGCGCTCAACATCCCGGTACTTCCGCCACCGATGGATCTCGTTGTCACCGTCGCCTACCTCCTGTGCCGCATCGCGGACACGCTCGAGGACGAGGCACGGGGACAGGTGTCGGAACGGGCCGAGCTGTTTCACTCGCTGGGACGGGTGGTTGAGCTCGCGCCCGGCTGGGAGGAACAGTCCCGCGAGTTTGCGCGCCGCTCGCTCGCGGCGCTCCGGCCGAGCGCGCCCGCGGCCGAGGTTCGGCTGGTCGAGGGAACCCCCATTGTCCTGGAGGCCATGCGACGCCTGCCGCACTGGACCCACCCGCACATCGCGGCGTGCGTGGGCGAAATGACCGGTGGCATGGCCGAGGTCATGGTCGCGCTCGACGGTGGCGCGCCCCAGGGCCTTCCTGAACTGCAGGACACCCTTCAGTACTGCTACTACGTCGCCGGCACGGTGGGCGTGATGCTGACCGGGCTCTTCGTGGCCGGCTACGACTCGGTGGCCCCGCGAAAGAGCGAGCTCGTTCCGCGCGCGCCAGCGTTCGGACGGGCGCTCCAGCTGACCAACATCCTGAAGGACATCCGCGAGGACCTCGACCGCGGGTTCTGCTGGCTGCCGCGGACGTTCATGGCCCGGTACGGACTCTCGCCGGCCACGCTGGTCTATCCCGAGCGCCGCGACGCCGCGGTCGCCCTGCTCGACGACCTGGTCGCCGTGGCCAGACACGAGTGCGACGTGGCATTCGAGTACTCGCTGCTCCTTCCGCACGCGCAGCCCGGGCTCCGGCTGTTCTGTCTGTGGCCGCTGCTCTTCGCGCTGCGCACGCTCGGGGCCCTGGCGCACAACCCGGCCGTGTTCGAGCCGGCCCCGGTCAAGATCGACCGGGAGACGGTGATGCGGATCATGGTCCTCACCCGCGAGAGCGTGAACGACGACGGCGCGCTGCAGGCGCTCTACGCCGAGTGCGCACGAGGCCTGCCCGAGGGACGCGAGGGATGACGGCACCGAGGATCCGCACTCCCGGGCCCGCGGTGGAGCGGGGGCTCGAGGTGCTCGCGGCGACGCAGGATCCCGGCGGATCGTGGAAGGGTGACTACGGAGGGCCGCTCTTCCTCGTCCCGGTGTACGTGACCGGGCTCGAGCTGCTCGGCCGCCCGCCGGAGGTGGCAACCCGCGACGGCTTCGTCACCTACCTGCGCGGCCACCAGAACGCGGACGGCGGCTGGGGGCTGGACGTCGAGGCGCACAGCCACGTCTTCACCTCGGTGCTGGTGTACGTGACGCTGCGGCTGCTCGGCGTCCCAGCCGAGGATCCGCAGCTGCAGCGCGCCAGGGCCTGGTTCCTTCCCCACGGCGGCCCGCTCTCCAGCGGCTCGTGGGGGAAGTTCATCCTGGCGATGCTCGGCCTCTACGAGTACCGGGGCCTCGCACCGGTGCCGCCCGAGCTGTGGCTCTTGCCCGAGTCGCTGCCGCTCCATCCCTCGAAGCTGTGGTGCCACTGCCGGATGGTGTACTTGCCGATGAGCTTTCTCTACGCCCGACGGGTCCGGGTGAAGGAGACGCCACTGCTCGGGGCGATCCGGCGGGAGATCTACGCCCAGCCCTACGAGACGGTGGACTGGTCTGCGGCGCGCGAGCGGGTGGCCGAGACCGACGCGTACAAGCCGAGGAGCTCGTACCTCCGCGCCGCCAACGGAGCGCTCGCGCTCTGGGAGCGGTTGGCGCCGGCCCGGGCGCGGGAGCGGGCGCTGGAGGTGGTGCTCGATCAGATCCGCCGCGAGGACGCGGCCACGAACCACATCTGCATCGGGCCGATCAACAAGGTGCTGAACACGGTGGTGTGGCACGTTGCGCGCCCGGGCGGCCCCGAGGTGGAGGCGCACCTGGCGAGGCTGCCGGACTATCTCTGGCGCGCTCCGGACGGGCTCAAGATGCAGGGCTACAACTCCTCCGAGCTCTGGGACACGGCCTTCGCCGTCCAGGGCATCCTGGCCACCGGGCAGACCGAACGGATGCGCCCCACGCTCGAGCGGGCGGCGCACTTCATCGAGTCGAACCAGGTGCTCGAGGACGTGCCGGAGATGGAGAAGGCGTTCCGCCACCGGAGCCGCGGCGGCTGGCCCTTCTCCACCCGCGCTCACGGCTGGCCCATCAGCGACTGTACCGCCGAGGGGCTCAAGGCCTCGCTGCTGCTCGAGCGCGCCGGGCTGAACCAGGTGCCCCGCAGAAGGCTGCGCGAGGCGGTGGAGGAGATCCTCTCGCTCCAGAACGACGACGGTGGCTGGGCCACGTACGAGCTGCAGCGCGGGCCAAAGTGGCTGGAGGCGCTCAACCCCTCGGACGTCTTCTCGACCATCATGGTCGACGTCTCCTACGTCGAGTGCACCTCTGCCTGCGTGCAGGCGCTGGCGGCGTGGAGCGCGTTCGCTCCCGAGGACCGGGCGTGGCTGCGCGGACCGATCCGCCGTGGCGAGCAGTTCATCCGCAAGGTGCAGAGGCCGGACGGCTCGTGGGAGGGCAGCTGGGGGGTGTGCTTCAGCTACGGCGCCTGGTTCGGCACTGCGGGCCTGGTCGCTGCCGGCGCGCACCCGGGCGACGCGGCGCTCCGGCGAGCGGCCGCATCTCTCGAAGCCCGGCAGCGACCCGACGGAAGCTGGAGCGAGACGCTCCAGTCCAACCGCGAGCGCCGCTGGGTGGAGGGCGAGCGCGGGCACGCCGTGCAGACCTCGTGGGCGCTGCTCTCGCTCGGCGCGTGCGGGCGTCTCGGCTCGGAGGCGGTGCGCCGTGGCGTGGCATGGCTCCGCGAGCACCAGGGAACGGACGGGCGCTGGCCGGATCAGCCCATCACCGGTGTGTTCAACCGCACCTGCGCCATCCACTACGACATCTATCTCCGCCTGTTCCCGGTCTGGGCGCTCGCGGTCTGTGACCCGGGCTCGGTTCCCGCGCCCAGCGCAGCGGGCTGACGCGACTCGCTGCACCACGCGCTCCGTTCGCGACAGGGTGTGCAAGCGTGCCCCCCTCCCGCCACTCCAGGGTCCATGGTCTTTCCTTCGGGGTCCGTCCTCGTGCGCCACGCCCGCCTCCTCGCCGCCCTTCCTCTCGCCGCCGCGGCCATGGCCGGTCCCGCCGCGCCGCCGCCACTCAACGAGCCGGTGGGGACTGCTGCGGCCCGCATCTCTGGCCCGGCGGCCGGGTTCACTGCCACCTGCCAGGACGCGATGTCGCGGTCACGGTCCGGCATCGAGGCGGTCAAGGCGAGCACGCCACCCCGGGACACCGTCGCCGTGCTCACGGCCTACGACGATGCGACCGCGGGGATCAACGACCTCGATGCGCAGGCCGAGCTCGCCCGGAAGGCCAGTCCAGACCCGGCCATGCGCACCGCGGCCGAGAACTGTGACCGGAAGATCCAGTCACTCTTCACGGTCATCAACCAGGACCGCGCCCTGTACGACGTGCTGTCCACGCTGGACCTGTCGGGGCAGGACGTCGAGACGCGGTGGTGGATGACACGGGACCTCCGCGAATTTCGCCGCGCCGGCGTGGACCGGGACGACGCCACCCGCGCCAAGGTTCTCGCCCTGAGCGATGCGCTGGTGGAGATCGGACAGGAGTTCGATCGGAACATCCCGGCCGGAACCCGTTCCGTCGCCTTCGCTCCCGAGGATCTCGCGGGACTTCCTGCCGATTTCATCGCCGCGCACCCGCCCGGGCCCGACGGCAAGGTCGTCCTCACCACCGACTACCCGGACTACTTCCCGGTGCGGAACTACGCGCGGAGCGCGAAGACGCGCGAGGCGCTGTGGCGCGCCTTCATGACCCGCGCCGCGCCGGCGAACATCGAGGTCCTCCGGCGGATGCTGCTGAAGCGGGAGGAGCTGGCGCGCACGCTCGGCTACCCGAACTGGGCAGACTACGCGACCGAGAACAAGATGGTGCGCTCCGACCGGAACGCCTCGGACTTCATCGAGCGCATCACCGGGGCCTCGGGAGATCGCTCCGCCCGCGAGAAGCAGGAGCTGCTCGCCCGGAAGCGGAAGGACGTTCCGGGGGCGAAGGCGCTCGAGCCGTGGGACGTCGTCTACTACTCCGAGCGGGTGAAGGCGGAGCGGTTCCACTTCGACGCGCAGAAGGCCCGGCCGTACTTCGAGGCGGCCCGGGTGTTCCAGGGCGTCCTGGACGTCACTGGCAAGCTCTTCGACCTCACGTACCGGCCGGTGGACGGTGCCGTGGTCTGGCACACCGACGTGCGGGTGTTCGACGTCGTCGCCGGGCCCTCGTTCGGCGACCGCGCCGGCACGTTGCTGGGCCGCATCTACCTCGACCTCCACCCGCGCGACGGCAAGTACAAGCACGCGGCGCAGTTCACCGTGGTCTCCGGACAGGCCGGGCAGCGGCTCCCCGAAGGCGCGCTGCTCTGCAACTTCCCGAAGCCGGGCGGATTGATGGAGTACGACGACGTCAAGACGCTGTTCCACGAGTTCGGCCACCTGGTGCACCACGTGCTCGGGGGCCACACGCGCTGGGCGGCCAACTCGGGCGTCCGCACCGAGCAGGACTTCGTCGAGGCTCCGTCGCAGATGCTGGAGGAGTGGGTCCGCGATCCCGGGGTACTCCAGACCTTCGCCCGGGACGTGAAGACCGGCGAGCACATCCCTGCGGAGATGGTGCAGCAGCTCCGGGCGGCCGAGGAGTTCGGGAAGGGGCTCGAGGTGCGCCGGCAGATGTTCCTCGCCGCGACCAGCCTCCACCTGCACGACCGCGAGGCGCGCGGGCTCGACTCGACGGCGCTGGTCGCCGAGGGAATGGCCAGGTACTGGACCTTCCCCTACGTGAAGGGCACGTACCTCCAGGCGTCGTTCGGACACCTGAACGGGTACAGCGCCGTCTACTACACGTACATGTGGTCGCTCGTCATCGCCAAGGACCTCTTC
>Ga0208851_1000286_pt1 | contig 23259 bp, 17 predicted proteins | sample NGESurshal092012_FD_184481 | JGI IMG/M metagenome (GOLD analysis project Ga0208851, IMG submission 184481) | Arctic peat soil microbial communities from Barrow, Alaska - NGEE Surface sample 415-2 shallow-092012 (SPAdes) | ecosystem: Environmental > Terrestrial > Soil > Wetlands > Peat ... | reverse complement strand
TGGTGACGTCGCGGCGAACAAGAGCGGGGCTGGCGGTGGTGTCCGCCCTCGCGCTCGCGGGCTGTAGCTCCACCAACCCCCCACCGCCCCCGCCGAACCACATCACGCCCAACACCCAGGGCTGGTGGCGCGACAAGGTGTTCTACGAGGTCTTCGTCCGCAGCTTCGCCGACTCCAATGGCGACGGCGTGGGCGACCTCGCGGGTCTCACCGCGCGTCTGGACGCGCTCAACGACGGCGACGCCGGCACCGGGAACGACCTCGAGGTGGACGCGCTGTGGCTGATGCCCATCAACCCCTCACCGAGCTACCACGGTTACGACGTCACCGATTACCGGGACGTCAACCCCGCCTACGGCACGCTGGCCGACCTCGACGCCCTCGTGGCCGCCGCCCACAAGCGGGGCGTGAAGATCATCCTGGACATGGTCCTGAACCACTCGTCGCGTCAGCACCCGTGGTTCGTGAACTCGCAGAGCGATCCCGCGTCCGAGCACCGCGACTGGTACGTCTGGCGTGCCGACGATCCGGGGTGGCGCCAGCCCTTCGGCTCCGGACGGACGTGGTGGCCGCTCGGGGGGAGCTACTACTACGGCGTCTTCACCAGCAGCATGCCGGACCTGAACCTCACCAGCGCCGCGGTGGAGACCGAGCTGGTAGCCAGCATGAAGTTCTGGCTCGCCCGGGGCATCGACGGGTTCCGGCTCGACGCGGTTCGGTACTACGTGGAGAACGCCGCTGACGCCGGCCAGCAGGACCAGCCCGAGACCCACGCCTTCCTCCAGCGCATCCGGGCCAAGCTCCAGGCGGATTACCCCGACGCGCTGCTGGTGGCCGAGGCCTGGGCGCCGCTGGAGATCGCCGTCACCTACTACGGCAACGGCGACCAGGTGCAGCTCGGCTTCTCCTTCGACCTCGCCGAGGCGATCAAGACCTCGGTGTCCGCCGGAGATGGAAGCGGCATCGGCAACACCCTGGTTCGCCTCGACGGCGCGCTCGCGGGCAAGGACCGGGGCTTCGACGCGCCGTTCCTCTCCAACCACGACCAGGCGCGGGTGATGCGCACTCTCGGCGGCGATGCGGCGGCGGCGCGCGTGGGAGCGGCCATCCTCCTCGCGCTCCCCGGCACCCCCTTCGTCTACTACGGCGAGGAGCTGGGGATGCAGGGCGGGGCGGGCTCCGACGACCGGAACAAGCGCACCCCCTACCGCTGGGACGCCAGCCCGGGCCACGGCTTCACCACCGGCTCTCCGTGGTTCGACGTGGCCGAGGCGCCAGGCGTGGACCTGGCGACGCAGCGTGCAGACCCCGCGTCGCTCTGGACGCTGTACCGGAATCTGATCGCGCTCCGGCACGCGCAGACCCCGCTGGCAAAAGGCAGCTCGAGGACGCCGTCGCTCTCCGGCGCTCCCGCCGGGGTGGTGGCGCTGGTCCGCGAGGATGCCGGGAAGCGGGTGCTCTTCGCGGCCAACGTGGGCACCGCGGGCAGCGGGCCGTTCTCGGTCCAGGTGTCCGGCGCGCCCACCGTGCTGCTCTCGGAAGGTCTCTCCGGCCAACCCACGGCCGGTTCGGGCTCGCTCACCATCCCCGGCCTGGCGGCGCGGGGGTTCGTCTACGTCTCGCTCTGATTCACTCTCGTCGGGAGGATCCAAGCATGCGGCTTCACAGCGTCCGTCGCCTCCTCGCAGCCGTCCTGATGTCGGGCGTGTCCCTGGCCCTGCCCGCGGCCGCGGAGGACGAGAAGGGCTTCAAGTACCCGGACCCCATCGGCGACGACAAGGGCCCGGGCACGTACACCTACCCAACCGACGCGGTCTACAAGCCGGGCGCGTTCGACATCACCGAGTTCGAGGTGGTGCCCGGCGCGAGCCAGACCGAGTTCCGGGTCACGGTGCGCACTCGCATCGAGGACCCCTGGGACAGCCCGGCCTGGGGAGGTAATGGCTTCTCGGTGCAGATGGCCTTCATCCACATTGACACCGACCACAAGAAGGGCAGCGGCGTCCAGGACGGGCTCCCCGGGACCAACGTGCGCTTCGCCGAGGACGAGGCCTGGGACCGGGTGGTCATCATCTCTCCGCAGGGCGCCACTCGGGTGAACTCGGAGATCGGCCTCAAGGCGGCGCAGTGGAAGGACCGGATCATCGTCCCGAAGGTGACCCGGGCCTCGGGCAAGACGCTCATCGCCGTGGTGGAGAACGCGAAGCTCGGCGGCGCGCCACAGACCAGCTGGGGCTACCAGGTCCTGATGCAGTCCAACGAGGGCTTCCCGGCCAAGACCGACCTCCTCACGCGCAAGGTGAACGAGTTCGAGGGCCAGCACCGGTTCGGTGGCGGGAGCGACTACGACAACGACCCGCATGTGATCGACATCATCGTGCCGCCGGGTGGAGACGCGGCGAAGAAGCAGTACGAGATCCTCTCCAAGTACAAGAAGGACACCAAGGAACCGAAGCCCGAGGACCTGGCCGTCGTCCCGATGGTCTACCCGCACGCGGGTAAGTGAGACGGGGAGAGCTCATGGCAAGACCTGGGAGGGGACTTGCAGCCATCGCGTTCGTCGTCCTGCTGACCGGTCCGGCTGCCCGTGCGGACCTGGTCAACTTCGACCTGAACGGGAAGATTTACATGAAGTACATGTACCAGAACGACAACACCCAAGGCTGTCTGTCGATGTCCAACCCGTTCTGGGTCGACAACATCGGCGGCAACAACGGCGTGTGCAGCGAGTTCGAGCTGACCATCAAGGCCAACGTCGGACCGAAGGTGACCGCCGGCGTCCGGCTGCAGAGCCGCTGGGGAATGCTCTGGCAGGACTGGTGGGAAAACGGTGACCTGAAGCGCGGCGTGGTGGACACCTCGGGCGAGAGCCTGGGCATGAACCACGCGCAGTACATCAAGCTGCGCTCGGCCTGGATCCGCTTCGGGCCGCCCATCCCTACCGTGAAGTGGATCACCGTCGGCTCGACGGACTTCTCGATGTGGAACGACTGGACCATTGGCAAGGCCCGCTACATCGACCGGGACAACGGCAACGGCGTCTTCATCGAGGGCGCCTTCATTCCGGAGAACAAGCTCGACTACACCGTGGGCGCCATGGCCCTGCCCAAGCTCTGGGCGGGCCCGGGCTGGAACACCGGCCTGAAGGACAACGAGCCGCTGGCCTACCTCTACGGCACCGACTGGGCCTTCGCCGCGAAGCTGGAGACCCGGCCCTACTCCGACCTGCGCCTCCGGGCCATCGGCACCTGGGTCCAGGACTGGGAAGCGGACCCCTACAGCCCGTTCCTCACAGGCCCGCCGGACGCGGCGCGCTGTGACACCGTCGGCTGTCCCGACCACTCCTCGCAGCGGGTCACCCGGTTCCGGGGAGTGAATACCACCCTCGAGGGGTTCTACACCCCGTCCTGGACGGAACTCTTCTCGATCTCGGCGCTGGGCGCCTATTCCAATAACTACGTGAATCCACAGTACGCCACCAACCTCGTCCGCAACGGCCAGGGGTTCTCGCCCGTGGTCTTCAAGACCGACTCAAACGGCAACCCCATCGCCTCCACCGGCCTGGCGGGGAAGGTGGACGTCGAGTTCTACGACCCGTTCAAGATCGGCCTGTCGCCCAAGCTCGAGTACTTCAACATCGGCAGCGAGTACAACGCGATCATGGGCTCGCGCCGCGAGGCGGACGTGCTCCTCACCGACGGCATCATCACCGGTGGCTTCACCCGCGGCGGCCAGCTGCCCACGCTCAACATCGCCAACGAGTTCCAGGACTGGGACGAGCCCTGGTACGAGTCGTGTATCGGCTGGAACGGCTTCACCCTCTTGCTGGAGCAGGTGCTGGGCTCGATCAAGATGACGGGCGAGTACAGCTACATCGGCCACAACACGAACATGCAGAACCGGGATACCCAGAATCAGTACCCGGACTTCCTGTACACGCACGGCTTCACCGACACCACGGCGTTCACCGCCGGTGCCGACTACGCCAACGTCTACGACCGCGGGAAGGATCCGCGGAGCGTCTACGACAAGAACCAGTCACGCAGCACCCAGGTGGCCGTGCTCACCGCGCAGGTGCCAATCGCGGTCGCCTGGAGCCCGCTCCTCAACTTCAAGGTCAAGTACGTCTACGACCGGGACAACCGGATCGTGGCCAACCCCAAGGACGACTACATCGGCCGGGCTTGGCTGGCCTTCGCGCAGATCACGGTTCAGCCCAACAACGAGCTCACCGCATTCCTGGGCTACGAGTACAGCCACTGGTCCGAGGACGGGCGAAACGGCTCGGAGGCGGCGGGCTACTTCGCCGCCAAGACCCAGCGGCAGACCGCGCGGCTGGGCTTCACTTACGCCTTCGGCGGAGTTCTGGCCGGGTACACCCTGGAGTACTTCCACAAGAACCTCCTCCGGGACCCGACCGGCGGTTACTACAACATGATCTGGAACGTGTGGCGGTCGAAGGCGACCATCGAGGTCGCGTGGTGATGACATGAGCTTCACGAGAAGACTTCCGCTGTTCCTTGCGCTCGGCCTGGTTGCCGGGTGCGGGATCGAGAACTGGAGCAACCTGGGACGGAGCGCGTGGGAACGGCCGGCCTCGAGAATCATCGGGACCACGTACTGGTCGGACGCCCAGCCGGCGCAGTTCTCCGCCACCGACGGCGAGAACGAGATCAAGCCGTTCCTGGTCAACGCCAGCGGCAACGACTACGAGGTGCGGCTGCCGTCCTCGAAGTACTCGATGATCCAGGTCACCGGCCGGGTGGGCAACCTGACGCTCCGGGCCATCGTTCCCTCGGTCGGCGAGGAGGGTGTGGCACAGCCCGTTCCGCTCGACGAGCGTACCATCACCGAGGCGATGATCATCGAGGCGCGCCTCAGCGCCGACGGCCAGAAGCTGAAGCAGATCACCCCGGCCGCTTACCTCGGGACGCGGAACCTCATCTACGCCGCGTTCGATCAGCCCGGGCCCACCCAGGATCTGCTCAACATGGTGAAGCGCATCATCTCGCGCTTCGACGCCACGCTCAGCCAGCCCGATCCGGACTTCTTCACCGTCCCGGTCTACGACAGCAAGTTCAACGTGAAGCAGCGCGCGGTCAGCCCCAGCTGGATCGCACGCCAGCAGTTCGACTACACCGGCGACGGGAAGCTCGACGGAGACTCGGTCGCCTTCGACCAGAAGCTGGCCGAGGTGGCACAGCTGTACCGGCCGGCCGGATGCCCCGATCCGAACAACCTCCGGGTGGTCTTCACCGTCGACTTCAACACCAGCGCCAAGAACGGCAACTGCGCCAGCGTGGACCGCTTCAAGTGGGCGACCGACAAGCCCGGCAAGTCCATGTTCTTCGTCGGATGGGTCCACAAGGATTCGGTGCTGCAGGATCCGGCGGTGAACAGCGCGCTCGGGGCGAGCACGCCGAACCAGGTCCGGATGTACGACGACGGGTCCAACGGGGACGAGGTGGCCGGGGACAACATCTGGACCGTCACCTTCGTCATCCCCAAGGGCGACCCAGGCACGGGGCAGTCCTTCCGGGTCGGATACAAGTTCACCTGGGGAACGAAGGGAGCGCAGTGGTCCGGGAGCGAGGAGTGGCCCGGGAACTCGCGCATCCTCGAAATCGTCGATGTGAACGGAGATGGGTTCGTCTACCGGCACGAGAGCTGGGCGGACGAGGCCACCAACAAGGACGCATCCAACCTGAACAGCAGGAGTACCGGAACCATCACCTGGACCACCGACCTGCTCGGGTGCGGGCCGGAGGCCAGGGAGAACACGTACGACTTCAAGACGTGTGGTTGTGGAAGTGCAATCCAGACGCCGAAGGGCATTGGGCCCATCAACGTCGCCTGTACACAGTGACCGACGGTCCGGTTCCCCGGGTCGTCCATCGAAGAAGGAGGAGGCAGCAATGAAGAAGCTTCTCGGAAGCTTGATCCTGGCGGGGGCGTTCCTCGCCGGGTGCGGCAGCGGTAGCAGTAGCCCTCCACCGCCCAGCGGTTTTCCTCAACCTGCCGGGACGGTGCCGGTCAACTTCACCGTCGACGACACCCTGAACAAGCTGTGGAAGTCAGGTGAGCTCGAGTGGAAGGGAGGGATGCTCTACGACTCCACCACCCGCATCATCACCGCCGACTCCACCTGGGGCGGGCCCTGGGCGAAGCTCTACGACGACGGGCCCTGGAACGCGGGCGGGCACGAGCCTGCCGGCGCAGTGGCCGGCGACCACAAGCTGGGGGTGACGGTGTTCGTCAAGCCGCCCACCACCGGCACCGACACCTACGGCTACGGCCTGCGGGACGCGTCCAACCCCGACACCGCCAACGGCGGCTGGGTGTGGATCGGCAAGGACGGCTCGTTCAGCGTCGCTTCGGGCACGACCACGGCCGTCACCGCCGCAGGCCAGACGTTCCCGGCCCACGGCACCACCGACATGCAGCTGGTCATCGACACCAACGCCCTGGCGGCGGGGACGTGGGACATGTCCAAGATCACCGTCAAGGGCTCGGCCTGGGCCTGGACCGAGGTTCAGCTCAAGGACGACGGCACGAAGGGCGACGCCACGGCGGGCGACGGCAAGTACACCTACGTGCTGGCGCAGAACCTGGACCAGACGAAGCCGCCGTACCCTGGCCTCTTGAAGTCCGGTGACAAGCCGGAGTTCATCTTCGTGTTCAACGGCAAGGAGTACAAGGACACGGGCGGCATCGCGGTCAGCACCGGCGTGACCGCCGGCACCAAGGCCTCCGGCGCCAGCGGGTTCACCCCTGCCACCATCGCCCTCACCGGCGGCACGGGCCTGGGCAGTGGCAACACCTTCATCACCGTTCCGTAACGAAAGACGCTGCAGCATCCAGGGGGGCCGGCAGGGGCAGCACGCCTTGCCGGCCCCCTCGTTTCTTGAGAAGGGTTCACCGTGCGCGTCCCCTCGAAGCTCGCCGTCGTCGCGGTGCTCACCCTCTCCTCCCTCGCGCTCGGCGCCGAGCGGACGTTGATCGCCAGCTTCGACGACCCGGCAGGAGACGCCAACGGCCCCGGGTCCTATCAGCCGCCCGGCGATCCCGACCTGCTCCCGGGTGACTTCGACCTCCGCCGCTTCGCGGTGTTCGAGGAGGGGGACAACGTCGTCTTCGAGGTCACCCTCGGCGAGAGCTTCCGCTCCCCCACGAGCACGCAGCGCTACAACTCGACGCCGCTCAACCTCAACAACAACATTTATTTCCAGAACGTCGACATCTACCTCGACACCGACCAGACGCCCGGGTCGGGCTACGCCATGTGCATCCCGGGGCGCCGGGTGGCGTTCGCCGACGGCCACACCTGGGAGTACGCGGTGGTGCTGAGCCCCCAACCGGGCCCGGCACGCGCCGTCGCCGAGGGAGTGCTCGGCGATGCGGCCCGCCGGGTGCGGTTCCCCGAAAATCTCCAGTCGCGAGGGAAGACCGTCACCGCCCGCGTCCCGTGGAGCTTCTTCGGCGGCCGGCCCACGAAGGACTGGGGGTACTCGGTGCACGTCTCCGGGGCCCGCTGGGAGCGTAGCTTCTCGGTCGTCGACCGGCTCGCCGGCAGACACGAGGCGGACGCGTACACCATGCCGGTCATCGGGGTGCGCGAGGCCTGGGCGTTCGGCGGCGCTCCTCAGGGCAAGGCGCATCCATGGGTGGTGGACGTGCTGCTCCCGCCCGGAGTGGACCAGGCGAAGGTGCTGGGTTCGTTCGACGTCAAGACCGGGGCCTACGCGCAGGTGCCGTTCGTCTACGCCTCGGGCGTGGCGCCACCGCCGGTCACCCCCACCACCGTCACGGCCACCGCGACCCCGGCCCCTGCCCTGTCGGTCGCGGACGTCTCCGAGGGCGTGATCTCGATCCGCGGCCCGAGCAAGGGGGTGGGCGTGATGCAGATCGGAAAGGTGCTCGGGCCCGAGGGAACGCCGGTGGCGAAGGTCATCGTCACCCAGGTGCTCGAGGCCGGCGTGGTTGGCCGGGCCGTCGAGGGCGGGGACCAGATTCGCCCTGGAATGGCTGTGGAGTTCGCCACGCCGGGCCCCGGGAAGTGACGATGGGAGGCCCCGGTGTCCATGGCAACCATCCTCGGGATCTCGGCCTACTACCATGACTCGGCGGCGTGCCTGCTGCGCGACGGGGAGATCGTCGCCGCCGCGCAGGAGGAGCGCTTCAGCCGGGTGAAGCACGACCAGCGCTTCCCCGAGCACGCCACCCGCGCCTGCCTGCGCGAGGCGGGCATCGACGTGGACGCGCTCGACTGCGTGGCCTTCTACGACAAGCCGTTCCTCAAGTTCGAGCGCATCCTCGAGACCCACCTCGCGGTGGCTCCGCGGGGGCTGCCCGCGTTCGTCCAGGCAATCCCCGCCTGGCTCGGCGAGAAGCTCTGGATCCCGGACCTCGTCTCGGGCGCGCTGGGGTACCGGGGGCCCATCGTCTTCCCCGAGCACCACGAGTCGCACGCCGCCTCGGCGTTCTTCCCCTCGCCGTTCTCGCGGGCGGCCTTCCTCACCATGGACGGCGTCGGCGAGTGGGCGACCTCGTCCTGGGGGGTGGGCAACGGGAACGCGGTCGAGCTGATGGCCGAGCTGCACTTCCCGCACTCGCTCGGCCTGCTCTACTCCGCCTTCACCTACCACGCCGGATTCAAGGTGAACTCCGGCGAGTACAAGCTGATGGGCCTCGCGCCCTACGGCGAGCCGCGGTACGTGCAGGCCATCCGCGAGCACCTCCTGGACCTGAAAGAGGACGGCTCGTTCCGGATGAACCTGGAGTACTTCGACTACCTGGGTGGCCTCCGGATGACCTCACTCGCGTTCGACCGGCTTTTCGGCGGCCCCCCGCGCACGCCGGAGACGCCCCTCACCCAGCGGGAGATGGACCTCGCCCGGTCCATCCAGGAGGTGACCGAGGAGGTGGTGATCCGGATGGCGCGGCACGTCCGGAGGGAGACCGGCGAGCGCGACCTCTGCCTGGCCGGCGGCGTGGCGCTGAACTGCGTGGCCAACGGCAAGCTGCTCCGCTCCGGCGTCTTCGACCGGTTGTGGATCCAGCCCGCGGCGGGGGACGCCGGCGGAGCGCTGGGCGCGGCCTACGTCGCGCACCACCATCACCTCGGCGCACCCGCCCGGACCAAGACGGGACGCGACGCGCTGCACGGCGCATACCTCGGACCGGCGCACGACGACGCGGAGATCGCCGGGTTCCTCGAGCGCCAGGGTGCGCGAGGCGATCGCCTCGACGAGAGCGGCCTGCCAGACGCCGTGGCCAGGCTTGTCGCCGAAGGCAAGGTGGTGGGCTGGTTCCAGGGGAGGATGGAGTTCGGCCCGAGGGCGCTGGGGAACCGCTCCATCCTGGGCGACCCGCGTGCCCGGGACATGCAGAAGCGGATGAACCTGGCGATCAAGTTCCGCGAGGGCTTCCGCCCCTTCGCCCCGGCGGTGCTGGCGGAGAAGGCCGCCGAGTGGTTCGACATCGACTGCGAGAGCCCCTACATGCTCCTGGTCGCCGAGGTGAAGAAGGAGCGGCAGCGACCGATGTCGGCGGACGAACAGCGCCTGTGGGGCATCGACCAGCTGAACGTGATCCGCTCGGACATCCCGGCAGTCACCCACGTGGACTACTCGGCGCGGCTGCAGACGGTGGACCGGGAGGACAACCCCCGCTTCCACGCGCTCCTCTCGGCATTCGAGGTGCAGACCGGTTGCCCGGTGCTGATCAACACCTCGTTCAACGTGAGGGGGGAGCCCATCGTCGAGTCCCTCGCGGACGCCTACGCCTGCTTCATGCGGACCGGGATGGACATCCTGGTGCTGGGGAGCTTCCTCCTCCGTAAGGAGGATCAGCCACCGTTCGAGGACTCCGAGGACTGGAGGCGCCGGCATGTCCTGGACTGAGGACGTGCGCGCCGGGCTCGGACGGCTGGACACCTCGCCCCGCGCGCTCCGCAAGGCAGCGTTCGGCCTGGGCGGAGTGCCGCTCGCGCTCGCTGCCTGGCTCCTCTTCCGGCACCGGGCGCCGGTGATTCGACTCGGCCTCGCCGGCGCCGGGGCGCTGCTGGTGCTGGCCGGGGCGCTGGTGCCGGCACGGCTGCGCGCGGCCTACCTCGGATGGATGGTCGTCGCTCTGGCCATCGGCTGGGTGATGTCACGGGTGGTGCTGACGCTGGTCTTCGCGCTCGTGCTCACGCCGCTGGCGCTGCTGGCCCGGCTGACCGGAAAGCGCTTCCTCGCGCTCGAGCCGGACGCCGCGGCCCCGAGCTACTGGGTGCGGCGCAAGCCTGGAGTGCGCCGACGGTACGATCGGATGTACTAAGCTCTTCGCCGCCGTGTCCAAGCTCCGCATCCTCGGGCAGTACTTCCAGTTCCTCGGTGAGCAGAAGAAGTGGTGGCTGCTGCCGCTGGTGGTCGTGCTTCTGGTGCTCGGCGTGGTCATCGTCCTGAGCCAGGGCAGCGCCATCGCTCCCTTCATCTACACGCTCTTCTGAGCCAGTCGATGGCCAAGCGCCGCAGCCGAGACCGCCGGCCCGACATCGCGAGCTCGCCCCCACCATCCCGGGCGCGAGTGTGGTTGTTCCGCGCGGTGACCGTGGCGCTCGTGCCGCTGGCGGTGCTGGGCGGGCTCGAGCTCCTCCTCCGCCTGCTCGGCGTCGGGCACCCGTCCGGGTTCACCATCCCCTGCGAGGTGCAGGGCCGCCGCGCCGTCTGCCCCAACCCGGACTTCGCCCTCCGCTTCTTCCCGCCCGGGCTGGCCCGGCAACCCCGGCCCTTCGTCGTGCCCGAGGAGAAGAGGCCCCGGACGGTGCGGGTGATGGTGGTGGGCGAGTCCGCGGCGGAAGGAGACCCCGAGCCGACGTTCGGCGTCTCCCGCTTCCTCGAGGCGATGCTCGAGGAGGCGGTGCCCGGTGTCCGGTTCGAGGTGGTGAACGCGGGCGTGGTGGCGATCAACTCGTATGTGCTCGTCCCCATCGCGCGTGACCTCGCCCGCCACGCGCCCGACGTGGTGGTGATCTACGCCGGGAACAACGAGGTGGTGGGACCGTTCGGGCCGGGGACGGTGCTCACCGGCCGGCAGCCAGGCCTCGGGCTCATCCGCGCCTCGATCGCGATGGGGAGCACCCGCGTCGGACAGGTGCTCACCGTGCTCGGGCGGTCGCTGCGCAGGGATACGCCCGCCGAGTGGCAGGGAATGGAGCTCTTCCTCGACCACCAGGTCCGCGCGGACGACCCGGCCATGGAGCAGGTCTACCGGGGCTTCGGCAGCAACCTGGCCGAGATGATCGACGTCTTCCGGGCGCATGGCGCGCGGGTGGTGGTGAGCACGGTGGGCACCCGCCTCCGGGACTTCGCCCCGTTTGCCTCGGCGCACCGGCCCGGGCTGGACGCGGCGGCGTTCGGGCGGTGGAAGGCCTCGGTCTCCCGGGGGGACGCGGTGGCCAGCGAGCAACGGCCGCTCGACGCGTTGGCCGCGTACGAGGAGGCCGAGGCGATCGACGGAGCCGTTGCCGAGCTCCAGTACCGGATCGGGCGCACTGCCCTCGCGAGAGGAGATGAGCCCCTCGCACGGGAGCGACTCACCCGCGCCCGCGACCTGGACACGCTCCGATTCCGGGCGGACAGTCGGCTCGCTCAGGTCACGACCGAGGTCGCGCGCGCGGCCGGGCCGGGGGTGGAGCTGGTGGACGGCGCCGGGGCACTCGCGGCGGCGAGTCCCAATGGCCTGCCCGGTCCCGAGCTCTTCTGGGAGCATGCCCATCTCACGCCGGAAGGAAACGAGGTCCTGGCCCGCGCCCTGTTCCCGGCGGTCGTCCGCGCCCTGCCCGCCTCGCTGAAGAGGAACGATGTCGAGGCGCCACCGCACGCACAGGTGGCCCGCCGGCTCGCGCTCACCGGCTACGACCGGTATCTGATCGCCAAGGAGGTCCTCCGTCGTCTCGCCCGGCCGCCCTTCGCGGGCCAGATGGACCATGCGCTCCAGGTCGCGCAGGTGGAGCGGGTCCGCAACGAGGGCGCGCGCGAGCCGTTCGAGGAGACCGAGGCGCGCTACCAAGCGGCGCTGGTGCGCGCTCCGGACGACCCGTGGCTGCGCTGGAACCACGCCATCCTCCTCGACAACCGCGACGTCTTCCTCGCCCGCCGCGGCGAGCCCGACCGGGGCCGCGCAGTTCCGGAGTTTCAGCGGGTCCTCGAGGCGTTGCCGCGGTTCGGCGAGGCGCACATCCGGCTCGCGGAGGCGTTCGCCCGGCTGGGACGGCTCGACGAGGCCGAGGCCCAGTGCCGCACGCTGCTCCGCCTTCGCCCAGGGGACCCGAAGGCGCAGGCGACCCTCGCCTACGTCGCCGGGAGGCGCCGCACCCTGGCCTCGCTCCCGGCGTCGCGGCCTCTGCCTAACCCTTGACGCTCCCCGCGGTGAGCCCCGAGACGAGGTACTTCTGCAAGTAAAGGAACAGCAGCACCACCGGGATGGACACGATGATCGACCCGGCGGCGAAGTATCCCCACTGCTGCTGGAACCCGCCCACGAAGAACCGGAGGCCCACCGGCGCGGTGTACATGTCCTCCTTGTCCATGAACGTCGCGGCCTGGATGAACTCGTTCCAGCCGGTCATGAACGAGAACAGCGCGGTGATGGCGATGGCTGGCTTGGCGAGCGGGAGGACGATGCTCCAGAAGATCCTCCCCGGGCCCGCGCCTTCCATCACTGCCGCCTCCTCGAGTTCCTTGGGAATCGTGTCGAAGTAGCCCTTCAGCATCCACACCGAGAAGGGAATCGACGTGGTGGCGTAAACGATGACGAGGCCAGTCAGCGTCGAACCGAGCCCCAGCCACTGCACGATGATGATGTAGAGCGGGATGAGGGTCAGCGTCCCCGGGAACATCTGCGACACCAGGAAGGACATCATCCCCAGCCGCCGCCCGGCGAACTTGAACCGCGAGAACGCGTAGGCCGCGGTGCAGGACAGCGCCACGCCGACGATGGTCGCGCCGATGGCGACGATGGCGCTGTTCAGCATCCAGCGGGCGAAGGGCTGGTCTGCCAGCACCGAGGTGAAGTTGCTGAACGCCCAGCGCGTCGGCCACGGAAGGACGGCGCGGGCCCGGTCCAGCTTCGTCGGGTCTGCCGGCAGGTCGGCGATCGCCAGGCTCTGCTTCCCGGAGAAGGCGATGGTGATGACCCACAGCACCGGGTACACGGTGTAGAGCACCGTGGCCGCCAGGAAGGCGTGCAGGACCCAGTGTGGCGTCCGTTCCTCGCGACGGGTCCTGGCCATCAGATGGCCTCCGTGGCCCGCGTCACGCGGTTCTGGATCGATCCGTAGACCAGCAGGATTCCGAAGATGATCGTCGCGTACGCCGCCGCGTATCCGTACTGGTAGCGCTGGAACGCGTACTTGTACGCCTGGGTGATGAGGATCTCCGTGGACCCGCCCGGCTCACCCGCGGTGACCAGATAAATGATGTTGAACATGTTGAAGGTCCACACCACCGAGAGGATGACCGCCGGGACCAGCGCCGGCTTCAGCGAGGGCAAGGTGATGGCCCTGAACTGCTGCCAGCGGCTCGCCCCGTCCACCCGCGCCGCCTCGTAGAGGTCCGCCGGGATCGACTGCAACGCCCCGAGCGAAACCACCATCATGAAGGGGAAGCTGAGCCAGCCGTTGGTGGCCAGCGCGGTCAGGTACGAGGTGAACGGCCGGTCGAACCACGACAACGGCTCGACCCCGAAGATCGCCAGGAACTGGTTCACCACCCCGAACTGCCGGTGGAACATGCCCTTCCAGATGAGCGCGGTGATGTAGTTGGGCATTGCCCAGGGAAGGATGAGCAGCACCCGGTAGATGGGCCGGAGCGCCAGCCCCTTGGTGTTGAGCACCAGCGCGAGCAGGAGCCCGAACGACACGCCCCAGGTCACGTTGGTGATGGTCCACACCAACGTGAACAGGAACGTCCAGTAGAAGTTCAGGTAGTTGAAGACCCAGTGGCCATCCGCCGCCCGGCGCATGAAGCCGAAGTCGCCGAGGATGCTTCCGTAGTTCCGGAAGCCGATCCACAGCTCCGAGAGCGGCTGATTGGTGTTGTAGATGTTGGAGTCGGTGAAGCTGAGCGCGATGCCGTAGAAGAAGGGGAAGAACACCAGCAAGGTCGTCCCCACGATGGCCGGGGCGATGTACGCGTAGGCCTGGCGGTTGGTGACCAGCGCCCGCCCCACCCGGTTCGCGCCGCCGAAGCCCACCACCCCCAGCACCAAGAGGCCGACCGCCGCGAGCGCGAGCAGGCTCCGCAGCGCTCCCCGGCGCACCGCCTGCGCCTCGGCCTGGCTCCTCTCGCGGTCGAGCGCACCGGCGGCGCCGACCAGGCCGTGCGGCTTCCGGTAGAGGTCGGTGTCCCACGCCGACCCGTCGACGGACGTCACCCCGGCGAGCGCGTGCGCTCTCTCCACCTCCACCGCCACGGTGCGCCCGAGCGAGCGCTGACCGTCCTGCTCCGAGAGCCCGAGGGCGCGCAGCTCGCCACCCACGAAGACCGCCGCCGCGAGGCAGAACAGCACGGTGCTCGCCACGGCGAGCAGCGCCGCCCGGGGCGGGAGCAACCACGCCGCGAGGCCGAAGAGGACCAGCGCCAGGGTCGCCGCCAGCGATGCCTGCAGCGGTGACCGCGCCGGAATCGCAGGCTCCCCGGGGACCAGCACCAGCACCATGCCGATCACCTTGCCGTCCGACTCGAGCGGGACGGCCACCCGCCGCGCCCCACCCTCGCGCTCCACCTCGATCTCCGGCTTGGCTGCGCCCCCCTGGCGGTTGTTCTCCACCCCGGCCCGGAGCCGCTGCGCCTGGTCGAAGAGCGGCTTCTCCTCGCGTCCGAGCCGCCGCGGCGCCGCCTTCTCGTCGCGGTCCGCGGGATCGGTCGACACCACCAGCGTGGTTCCGCGGATGACCCGCACCTGCGTTCCCGGCGCGTGCACCTGGCTCCAGGCGCCGATGAGCCGGCCCACCGCCGCGTCGTCCTCGGCCCGGCTCACCAGCTCGGTGAGCGCGTTCGCGGTGACCAGGGCCCTCCGAGTCGTCCAGTCGTCCTCCATCTGCCGCCGCGCGCCGCGGAGCAGGAACCAGCCACCGCCCACGGCCACCAGGAGCCCGAGCAGAAGGCCGACCCCGAACCGCAGCCGCGAGGCTGGAGGACGGGTCGAGCTCACTTCTTCTTCCGGAGCGCGTCCACGTCCTTCTGGAGCGCCTTCTGCGCCACGTCCAGCGCCTCCTGTGGCGACGTCCGGGCGTTCACCTTGTTCAGCGCGGTGGTGGCCGGCGACCACATCATCGTCATCTCCGCGACGTTGGGCATGGGCACAGCGACCTCGACCTGCTTGCGGAACGCGCTGAGCACCGGGTCCGCCGCCACCTTCGGGTCGTCGTAGACGGCCTTCACCGCCGGGCTCTGCCGCCCCTCGAGCGCCATCACCTTCGCTGGCTCGACGGAGGTGGCGTACTTCACGAAGTCGAAGGCCGCGTCCTTGTGCTGCGACTGGGCGGAAACGAACACGCCCTCCACGGTCATCCAGGGCCGCATCGGCTTGCCCCCGGCCTCGTTGATGGTCGGAAGTGGCGCCACGCCGTACTCGATGTCGCTCGCCACCTCGCCCAGGAACCACGGGCCGCTGAACACCATCGCCGCCTTGCCCTCGTTGAAGAGCGAGGTGATGAGCGCGCTGGAGGGCTCGGCGGGCATGAAGCCAGCCTTCTGCCACTGCACCAGGAGCTCCAGCGCCTTGACGTTCGCCGGTGCGTTCATCGTCGGTTGCGTCGCCTTGTCGAAGACGCCGCCGCCGAAGCCGTTGAGCAGCGAGGCCACGTAGTAGAAGTCACCGTAGGCCCAGGCGAGCCCGAAGTGGCCCGCGGCCTTGTTGGTGAGCCCCTGCGCCACCTTCACCAGCTCGGCGGTGGTCTTGGGGGGCGTCTTGAGCAGCTTCTTGTTGTGGATGAGGGCGATGACCTTGTAGTCGAGCGGCAGCCCGTAGAGGTTGCCCCGGTAGGTGAGCGCCTCGACCGTGGTGGGGATGAAGCGGCCCTTGAGCGCCTCGTCCACGTAGAAGTCGATCGGCTCGACGGTGTTGCCCGCCTCCACCCAGCCGCCCATCCGGTCCTGCGCGTAGATGAACACGTCCGGTCCCTTGCCCCTGGGCACGGCGGCGGAGATCTTGTCGGCGAAGGCGTCGAACGGCACGGCGAGCGCGTCGACCTTGATCTTGGTGTCCGGCCGGGCATTGAACGCGGCCACCACCTTCTCGAAGGCTGCCTTCTCCGCGCCCCGGTACGAGTGCCAGACCACCAGCTTGGCCTGCGCCGCCGCGACTCCCGGGAACGCACCGAGAACGGCTGCGAGCAGCACGATGAGCTTCCGCATCACTGTGACCCTCCTCTGGCCAGCCTGGGCACCTCAGGCGCCCAGCCGGCGTTCGCTCCCGGCGTCGAAGAGGTGCAGCGCGTCGAGCTCGAGCTGCACCTCGATGGTGCTCCCCACCACCGCCGGGAGGTGGGGGTCCTGCTTGAAGACCAGCGTCTCCTCGCCGACGCGGCCGTGCACCACGACCTCGTCGCCGAGCACCTCGACGATCTCCACGGTCAGGGCCAGCGGGTGGCTCTGCCCCCGCGGCACACGTCCGGGGGGCACCAGGTTCTCCGGCCGGACGCCGAGCACCACCTTCGTCCCCTCGCCCGCATCGCCACGGGCGGCAGCAGCGACCGGCAGCTCGAAGCCGCTCGTCCGGACAACGCCCCCGACCAGCGTGCCCTTGACCAGATTCATCGGCGGCATGCCGATGAACCCGGCGACGAAGAGGTTGGCCGGCTTCTCGTAGACCTCGAGCGGAGCTCCGACCTGCTGCAGCTTCCCCGCATTCAGGATGGCGATGCGATGGCCCATGGTCATCGCCTCGACCTGATCGTGCGTGACGTAGACGGTGGTGGTCTGGAGGCGGGCCTGCAGCTTCTTGATCTCCGCCCGGACCTCGACCCGCAGCTTGGCGTCGAGATTGGACAGCGGCTCGTCGAAGAGGAACACCGAGGGCTTCCGGACGATGGCCCGCCCCAGCGCCACCCGCTGCCGCTGCCCGCCCGAGAGCTCCTTCGGCTTGCGGTCCATCAGCTCCTGGATGCCGAGGATGTGCGCGGCCTCGGGGACCAGCCGGTCGATCTCCGCCCGGGGCGTCTTCCGGATGCGGAGCCCGAACTCGAGGTTCTCCCGCACCGTCATGTGCGGGTAGAGCGCGTAGCTCTGGAAGACCATCGCCACGTCCCGGTCCTTGGGCGGGACGTCGTTCACCACGCGATCGCCGATGGAGATGGTGCCGCCGGTGATCTCCTCCAGCCCGGCGATCATCCGGAGCGCCGTCGACTTCCCGCAACCCGAGGGGCCCACGAGCACCATGAACTCGTGATCGCGGACCTCGAGGTCGAGCCCCTCGATGACGCTCACCTTCCCGAAGCGCTTCGTGACCTGCTTGAACATCACCGAGGCCATGGACCGTGGCATTCTCGGCGCTCCGGCGCGCCGAGCGGGGAGAATCTCACCGTCTCTGGACACGCTGACGAGCTGCGTCAATCAAGATGACTCCCGAGGCACACGCGGCATTCACCACCGCCCTGCTGAAACGACTTGACGCCGACCCGGACGTCGTGGGCGTCGTGCTCCTCGGTTCGAGCTCCGGCCAGCCGCCCGAGGCGGATGCGTTCTCGGACCACGACCTGTTCGTCGTCACCCGGAACGGCGCGCAGGAGCGGTTCCGGAACGACCTGGGCTGGCTGCCCAACGCGGCGGACCTGGTCCTCACCTTCCGCGAGACCGCGCACGGGGTGCGGGCGCTCGACCGGAGCGGGCACCTGGTGGAGTTCGCCGCGTTCGACCTCGACGAGCTGTCCCTTGCCCGGGTGAACCGCTACTCGGTCCCGCTCGACAAGGCAGACGTGCGGGCGCGGATGGAGCGCGTGCAGCGTGCCACCGCGGCCCCGACGGCGACGCCTCCCGACCCGCGCTGGCTCGCCGGGCAATTCCTGACCGAGCTCGTCGTGGGCGCGGCGAGGGTCGGGCGAGGCGAGAGGCTGTCCGGGCATTTCCGCGTCCGGATGAGCGCGGTCCAGCACCTCCTGGGGCTGGTGAGGCTGCGCGCCTCGCCCGAGGCCAGGGCCCGGCTGGACGACCTGGATGTCTCCCGGCGGCTGGAGTCGGTGCTTCCGGACCTCGCGCGGGACATCGACCAGGCGCTGCTCCAGCCGGTGCCGGACGCGGCGCGGGCCCTGCTCGCGGTTGGGCAGCGCCTCTTCCCGGAGCTGATTCCGGCCGAGTTCCCCCGCGCGCTGGAGCAGGTTCTCGCCCGGGTCGAGCTCGCGGGGCGAGCTTCGCGGTGACCAGGCAGACTCTTCGGGTGAACCGGCTCAGGCCGGGCGAGCACGGGCTCCTCCGGCGTCTCTACGACGCCTACCTCGAGGAGCTGGTCTCGTACGGCGCCTCCTACCGGCGCGGCGCCGGCGGGCGCTGGGAGTACCGCGCACCCAACGGAGACTGGGGTCCGGACCACCTGCCGTACTGGCTCGGCGAAGGCACCGAGCACCACGTCCTTCTCTTCCAGTCCGGATCCGAGGTGTCGGGGTTCGCCATGGTGGGGGTGCAGCCTGCCCGGTGGATGTCCCCAGGCCAGGACGCCTGCATCTCCGAGTTCTACGTCGTCCCCGAGGCCCGGCGCCGCGGAGTGGGCGAGGATGCCGCGCGACGCATCTTCCGTCGCTTCCCCGGACGGTGGGAGATCTGCGAGGTGCCAGGGAACGCGCCGGCCATCGCCTTCTGGCGCCGCACCGTGGGGCGTTTCACTGGAGGCCGCTTCGAGGAGCTCGAGGTGCACGGCGGTCCGGCGCAGCGCTTCACCAGCGCACCGCCGCGGCGGCGAGCCAGGCCTTCAGCTCGGAAACATCCGGCAGCACGCGGTGAGGCTCGTCCTCCCCGGGCCACTCGAAGGTCGCGCGGTGCCGTTCGAGGACCGCGGCGTTGATCCCCTGGCGAACGGGGTGAGAGCCTGCGAGATGCCCGGCCAGCGCGCTCTTCCCGGAGAAGGCCGGACCGCACAGCAAGAGCTTGGGCGGCGTCATCGCCCTCCCAGCCTGCCACCAGTCTCTGGCATCTTCCTGGCCATGAGCCCGGGCCTCCCCTCCCGTCCGCTGGGAAGCACCGGGCTGACCGTCTCGGTCCTCGGGCTCGGTGCCGGGCGGATCGGCGGGCCCGAGACCACCGACGCGGACGTGGACCGGCTGCTCGGTACGGCGCTCGAGCTGGGCGTCACGCTGGTCGACACCGCGCGGAGCTACGGAGAGTCCGAGGAGCGCCTCGGCCGGGGCCTCCGGGGCCGCCGGGGGTCGGTGGTCCTCTCCACCAAGCTCGGGTACGGCGTGCCCGGCGTCCCGGACTGGACCGGGCCCTCCGTTGAGGCCGGCGTGGACGGCGCGCTGGAGCGGCTCCAAACGGAGGTCATCGACCTGGTGCACCTGCACTCCTGCCCGCGCGAGGTGCTCGAGCGCGGCGAGGTCATCGAGGCCCTGCACCGCGCCGTCCGCGCAGGCAAGGTGCGCGTGGCGGCCTACTCCGGCGAGAACGACGCGCTCGACTGGGCCGTGCGCTCGGGCGCCTTCGGCGTGGTCCAGTGCTCGGTGAGCCTCGTCGACCAGGGCGTCCTCTCCGGTGCGGTGCCCGAGGCCGCACGCCGCGGCATCGGAGTCCTTGCCAAGCGACCTCTCGGCAACGCGCCATGGCGGTTCGAGACCCGACCGGATGCCTCCGACGTCGCCGAGGCCTGGGAGCGGTTCCGCTTGCTGCGGCTCGACTTGGCGGGCCTGCCGTGGGACGCGTTCGCCGCGCGCTTCGCCGCCTTCACCCCCGGCGTGAGCGCCATCCTCCTCGGGACCGCCAGCCCGGCCCACCTCGCCTCCGCTGCGCAGGCCATCGCGGAGGGTCCGCTGCCGGAGGCCGTGCTCGCCTCCATCCACGCAGCCCATGCGCGGGTGGGCCAGGGCTGGGTGGGACGCATCTGAGTGGTTGCAATGCGCACCGACCCCGGGCTTTCTATCCGCCCATGCGCCGCGTGTCCCTCGTTCTGGCCGTCCTCGCCCTCCTCGCCGGCTGCGGCAAACAGGTGCCGCCCGCATCGGCGCAGATTCCTGCCGAGGGCGATGCGCTCATCGTCCGAAAGGTCCTCGACGGTCAGCTCGACGCGGACAGTGGGCTGGCGGAGGTGGCGCGCTCCTCCGGCTGGCCCATCTCCACCGGCCAGGGGTTCCTGTTCGCCATCCGCGATCTGGGTCAGGGGCCGTACGTCCTGGAGAGCCCTTCCGGAGCCTTTCCAAGGGTCCAGCTCGCCGCGAATGCCGGCCTGGCCTGGGCGCTGTTGCCCGTCCCCGCGCCCACGGGCGCCGAGTACCGCTTCCTGACCGGTGCCGGAGACCCGTTCAGCGATCCGCTGTCGCGCAACTTCTCCTACTCCGGGACGGCCACCCTCTCCTTCGTCTCGCTCGGCGGCGTGCACCTGGAGCGCTGGCCGGGAATCGGCGACGCGAAGCTCGCTCCCCGAACGCTCCGCGTCCTCGTCCCGGCCCAGGCGGCGACGCACACCATGTTCGTGCAGGACGGTCAGAACCTCTTCGGGCCCTCGCCCTACGGCGGCTGGGGTCTCCAGGAAGCTGCCGGGCCGAGCACCCTGGTGGTGGGCATCGACAACACCCGGGACCGGATCTCCGAGTACACCGCGGTGGAGGACGTCATCAGCAGCCAGACCCTCGGCGGGAAGGGGGTCGACTACGCGGACTTCGTCGAGCGCACCGTCCGGCCCTTCGTCGAGGCCCACTACGGGAAGACCGCCCGGGTGGGCGTGATGGGCAGCTCGCTTGGCGGGCTCATCTCCTACGTCATCAAGCGGCGCTACCCGGACTCCTACGACTTCGTGGCCAGCCTCTCCGGCACCTTCGGCTGGGGGTCCATCGGCACGGGCGTGCACAACCTGACCGAGATCCAGGCCTGGGGCGCGATGGGCTCTTGCCCGGCCGGGACGTTCTATGTGGACTCGGGGGGCGGCCCGGGGAGCGGATGCGTGGACCGTGATGGCGACGGCATCCAGGACGACACCCCCGACTCGGCGGACAACTTCTGCGAGAACGCCCAGATGCGCGACGTGCTCCTGGCGCTGAGCTGCGGCGCGCGCACGCACTACGTGTTCAGCAGCGGCTCGCCGCACAGCGAGCCCGCCTGGCGAGGACGCGCTCCGGACATCTTCCGGCTCTTCGAGGGTGGCTGAGATGGTGAATCCTCCCCATGTGCCTCGGCGAGCTCCCCGGTAGGGTCTCGGGCGCTGGATCTTTCTCCAGCGTCCGAGGTGAGCCACGGTCGTCCGTCACTTCGGAGGGCGGAACCTCCTTCTGACGGCTTCTCGCACGCCGGTTCGACGCAGCGCACAGACCTTCCGGTGTCTCCGACCCGCCTCGGAGTTGCGGCGCGTCGCCACCATGTCACTCCGGCGCCTGCGACACGTGGCACGGGGACCAGGAGCGATGGGCCAAGCTCACCTCACACTGGTTCACCGGAGTCACATGCGCGCGTTCATCCGTGCCTCGCTGCTCGCCGTCACCCTCGCCGTCCTCGCCTGCGGATCGGACACCAAGCCCCAGCCCGTCGCCCCCACCGGGTCCACGGCGCAGCTCGCCGTCCTCGAGACGACGGACCTGCACCAGAACGTCCTCGGTTACGACTACTACAAGCTCGCCGAGGACAAGAGCGTCGGCATCGACCGCATCGCCACGCTCGTCGCGAAGGCTCGGACCGACTTCGCCAACACCCTGCTCGTCGACAACGGTGACACCATCCAGGGCACCGTGCTCGGCGACTATCAGGCCACCGTCAGCCCGGTCCTGTGCACGCAGCCGCTCGCCATCCACAAGGCGATGAACGCCCTCAAGTACGACGTGGGCGGGGTGGGAAACCACGAGTTCAACTACGGCCTCTCGTACCTGAACCAGGTCACGGGCAGCCGCTTCCAGGTGGAGGGCATCAGCGGACCGTCCGCGACGCAGGCCTGCCAGGGCCCGAACTTCCCGCTGGTCCTCTCGAACGTCGTCAGCACCAAGTCGGGCCAGCCGCTGTTCCAGCCGTACGTCATCCTCGAGAAGACGGTCGCCGCAAAGGACCCCGCTGGAAAGGACATCACCTCGAAGGTGAAGATCGGCGTGATCGCCTTCACGCCGCCCTACATCACCATCTGGGACAAAGGGAACCTCGAGGGGAAGGTGACGACGACCGGCCTCCGCGAGACGGCGACGAAGTACGTGGCCGAACTCAAGGCCAAGGGGGCCGACATCATCGTCGCCATCTCGCATGGCGGCCTGGACGCTGCCGCGTACGACCCGGGCATGGAGAACGGCAGCTACTACCTGGCGCAGGTGGCTGGCATCGACGTGCTGCTCCTCGGCCACTCGCACCTTCCGTTCCCGCTGGCGACCAGCACCGTCGCGCAGTTCAACCTCCCCAACGTCGACAAGACGAAGGGGACGGTGTTCAGCGTGCCGACGACGATGGCGAACTTCTGGGGGAAGAGCCTCGGCGTCGTCCAGCTCCACGTCGCGTACGACGGCACCAAGTGGAACGTCGACACGACCAAGACCGTGGTCGAGCTCCGCTCGCCGCAGAACCCGGACAAGAGCTACGTGGACCCCGACCCGAGCATCGCCGCGCTCGTCTCGGCCGAGCACCAGGCCACCATCAGCTACGTCAAGACGCCCATCGGGACCTCGGACTTCGAGCTGGAGACGTTCTTCGCGGACGTCGGCGACCCGACGGCACTCCAGATCGTGAATCAGGCCCAGGCGACGTACGTGCAGGACTACCTGACGAAGAACCGGCCGGACCTGGCGAGCTTGCCGGTGCTCTCGGTCACGGCGCCGTTCAAGAGTGGGTTCGGCGGCGGCACGGACTACACGGACGTCGCGAGCGGGAACGTGGCCATCAACAACGCCGCGGACCTCTACCTCTTCGCGAATACCATCTACGCGGTGAAGGTGAAGGGCTCGGACATCCAGGCGTGGCTCGAGACCGCGGCGAAGCGCTTCAACCAGATCGATCCCACGAAGACGGCGTCCCAGCAGCTCGTCAGCACGTTCCCGGGCTACAACTTCGACGTCTTCACCGATTCGCGGCTCTCCTACGAGATCGACGTCACCCAGCCGATCGGCTC